>Ga0335075_10013525_pt1 | contig 12280 bp, 5 predicted proteins | sample Lox_Sample_24_FD_206723 | JGI IMG/M metagenome (GOLD analysis project Ga0335075, IMG submission 206723) | Soil microbial communities from Loxahatchee National Wildlife Refuge, Florida, United States - Lox_Sample_2.4 | ecosystem: Environmental > Terrestrial > Soil > Wetlands | place: USA: Florida... | reverse complement strand
GAGCCACTCACGCTTCGTGGCGGACCGGCTTTTGGTGGAGGGGGCGTAACTGAGGATCCTTCTTGCGCGCCATCCTTGCCAGCCTTTTTATTGACCCATCTCTTCAACTCGGGATCATATACGAAGCTACTTTCTTCTCCCAGCTTTGCTCTGATTGGCTTGTTTGGTTGTATACCGTCGTTTGCTGCATCCTTTTTTGAAAACCAGCCGCCCAGTCCCCATCCTTTCTTTGCGGGTGCCGGAGAAGCGTCTTTCTTGGCTAAAAGCGAGTCAGTACAGTTAACGTATTCCTATGATTTAACTTACCATCAGCTTCTGCTGCTTTTCGGAATGCTTCGTCGGTTTCCCTGTCCTTTTCGGCCTTGGACTTTTCGACCTTAGAAGTTTCCGCTTTACTATTTTCGCCTGTCGTGGCTGGCATAGGCTCATCATCATCCATAAAGCTTTTCTTCTTTGGTCTGGTGTCTATAGGAGAATCCAGTTCATCATTCATAGAAGCTGGTTCGTAAGATGGTGGCTCGTAACCTCCGCTTGAAGGGGGCTCATAACCTCCGCTTGTGGGAGGCTCGTATTCACTACTTGACGGGGGTTCGTATCCTCCACTAGACGGGGCTTCGTACGCTCCAGCAGAAGGCGGTTCATAGCTGCTGGATACTGCTGGCATATAGCCCATTGATGATGCATTACCTTCGGAAGCAGGAAAAGAATGGGGTGAGTCATGCGGTGCTAAGGATGCATATTGGTCACGGATTGGTGGATTCGAATCCTGTGGGGCGTATGTTGATCCTAGGTATGGCGAAGCAGACTGTCCGTATGAATTAGAGGGCAACGAGGAGTCTGAGCCTGGGTAGCTCCTTGATATCTGATCATTTATCCCATGTTGGTGACCAAAGCCTGCTCTCTCAAAACCGTGTATTTCAGGGCGCATTGTTTCTTCGTGTGAGCGTCTGGGTGCATAAGGCACTCGAGGTGACGAGCCATACGACGTAGATAACGATGGGTCTTGAGCACCAGGTGGAGTATAGGAACCACCTGGAGCATACCGTGAGGCGGGCTTCATTGCAGGTAGATGAGTAATGCTTCCATTGGGCGGGGGCGGTGCAGTATTAAATGAACCATAAAGATCTCCATTCGATGGAGATCGACTGATGATTGGAGTGTCCCCAGCTATTCTAGCGAACGGACCGACTTCAGAACCGGCCTCAGATCCAGCTCCTCCAGATGCCCCATCGTCCTCGCCAGCAACGAACTTATTGAACTTCCCCCATAGAGAGCCAGATACCTTATCAATGCTTGGTTTGGGTATCCAGGATGATGACTCGTCCTTCGGAGATTGCTTGAGTCTCTTGCTGAGATCATCTAGGGCCGATATCAAAAATGCATGATGATAAGGCGATCTCCTGACTTGCGAACTGATCGAATTAGCAATAGCCTCGCAATATTGTAAGGCTTTATCTCTTTGTCCAAACTGCGCCAGAATACAAGCGTGTTGGAGTTTGTATACAGCCAGATGCGGGGCAGAGAAGGACACGTTCGATGTCGCAGAGAGGGAAAGTCCATATTCATAGACCTCACTAAGAAGTGCTGGTTCTAGTTCTTTATCGAACTCGTATGGTTGCCGAAGGTGATCAGAGCCTAACAACACGATGTTGGATAATGGGTCATCTACACCACTGAAGACAGAATAACCACGGGCAAATAAGGAGCATATGTGAGCAGCCTCTGCTCTACCGTAACCAGACAGGAGTTTTCCCAGTGCATGTATTGCCTGAACATCTTCTGGACTCCTATTGCTTAGGACTAGGCAAAGAGTTTCTCGCCAACGATCAAGGCCGTCGAGGGAGCTCTTGTTTGACCCTGAAGTGCCTGAGGTATTAATCATTTGCAAACCTGCCCGGGCAGAGGGTGGGACAAGCTCATCCACGCTTTCCTCGAAATTCCCAGCGAAGATTTCATATAGAGCAGCAAGAGACTCAGTATTTTCGCCAACGCCCTTTACCTCCTTTTGGATGAATTCTTGCGCAACTTGCTTATGCACTTCCCGGGACAAACTGTCCGATATTAGAAGGGCATGTGCCCATAATCGTTTATCAACTGCCTCCCATACAGCCTTTTCCCTCTCACCTCGAAGCAGATATCTTCTGAGTTGATCAACTGCAGCTGGGTTCACAGGCTCCGGTAATGTTGTAGATGCTGTGGCTCGAAGTGCGCCAGTCAGATCGGACCCAGTTGCGTATTGTGGGACTGTTGCGTCTCCATCGCCATTAGAACCTGGGGAAAGTACCCCTCGCACAGCCCTCTCAACAATCGGATTCCCTTCCAAAAGGCCGTCATTTTCAATCATGACTCGCAATACCTTCCAAAGGAGCAAGCGCTCCTCCTTTCTCTTATCCTCATGACTAGTGGTCACTGAAGATCTGAGATAAGTGGTCTCTCGTTCGAAAGTGTCAATGCCTGCAGTGAGCCATGCTATAACATCCTTCTTCTTCGACTTGCCTTTCAGCGGACCAGGGAAACTTGCTAGCCTCTCCTCAAGGGGGTGTATATCTTTCAGACAGCGAACCTTTACTTCGCCGGGACTACAGATAATCATTGGCTGGGTTTGGCCCATCCCATAGCGTGGAACCTCTTTCGGAAATGAAGTTATAACAGTCCCACTAACACCCCAAGCAAATATTGGACCACCTCGCCATCGCTGGAGAGGATCATGTTCTCGACCATCTGTTGGAGCTATGTAGTTGACTGCTTGAGATGGTCCTCTCATTCGAGTTTTGGGAATTCCTGCACTCGTGAGTGCAAATTGCTCATTAACTTGGCGAGGACTTGTTGGACTATGCACTGATACAGGGCGTTGATAGGGTTCTCCGACGGCTATATCAACGCGAGAACCAGCCATGACCCCACCAGGTGACTGCGTTTGCGACCTTTGAGGAGGTGCAAAAGCTATTTCGTGAGGCAAATTGGTAGGCCTAGGATCTGGAGCATAATTTGACGCTGCACGTTTGCTAGGAGACATACGACCCTGGGGCATATAAGCTCGAGGTGCTTGGTCAAAACCAGAACTTTCCCTTCGCAGCATGGCTGTGGTTGCAGCTTCAGTACCTGGGCCGCTGATAGAAGACTGATCCGGAGCCCTCTCAAAGTGAATGAGCGGACTAGATGTTCGTGGCTGGTGGGCCAAAATTGGCGCAGGAGGCGAAGCGATAGGCACAATAGAAGTATGTGAAGACGATTGTTGCTGTTGCAGAGGTGGTGCTGTGGCATAACGACCCCCACTTACCACTGGGGGAGGTGCACTACCGCTGCCCGACCGTGGAGGCGCTGGGGAATATCTGGAGGTCACAACTGGTGGCTGCGACTGACTTGTTTGCAGTGTCGCAAAAGGACTCACTTTTGGGGGTGCAACAAGTCCTTGAATAATTGATGCACTTTGGGAAGTAGGGGCCTGCGGAGGATATGCGGAAGGCATGGCATGAAATCCTTGCTCGCCTCCCATAACCGGTGACGGCTGTGGAGTATAACGACCTGAAGGCTTAGGTCTTGATACAATCGGCAGTTCTGCGAAGAAGCCACTTGATGAAGTTAGGCTCGGTGAGGCAGCCTGTTGTGGTGTCGAGGCTGGTAGAGAGGATGGCTTTGCTGGTGCTTGATAGAGGGATGGACTTGCAACTGGTGGCGACATGCTAGAAGCTGATCCATGTGAAGGTGGGGGTCCTTGCGTGACCATACTACTACTTCTCGGAGGAGGAAATGCGCTCGGCGGTGGAGCATTGTTATAGCCTCGGGCCATTTGTTGCATGCTAGCACGTTTCCTTGGCTTCACGACTTCCATTGGCAAATCATAAGGTGAGGAATATCCGCCCTTGGACTTATCTGCGAAACTCTGCGATTTGACAGTCTCGGGCCTTGGTTGCTGGGGAGTGCTATATAACGGCGGAGAAGGCACTGCTATTCCAGAGCCAAATTCAGCACCATGTGGCAATTTGTTTCGACCAGGTTGCGCAGAAAGATCCGCGAACAGCGGTGCATGGGGCGCAAAAGTATTGCTGGACTGTTGAAGCTGAGTTTGAGTATTTGGTGGTATATAACGGTTACTAGAATTGTTTTGTTGTGGAAAGGCACCAGAAGCCAAGCTATCAAAGCCAACCGTGCGTCCATCACTTCCAACAGCGGATACAGGTGGTGCTGGTGATATTTCTTGCTGCGTGCTATACTGGTCCAGTGTAGGATCATCATCATCAAGAAAGCCCTCATCGTCACTACCAAACAGGGCAGCTGGATCAACAGCATTACTTTGTGGCATGTTATCCTCATCAAGAAGCTCATCGTTATCAAGTAAATCATCTCCGGCTAGAGCCGCTTGCCATTTCGCTGCGAGGTCTTCGGCACTTGGCTCATGAGGCGATAATCTTTGCTCCTCGTCTTGGTTCGAAAGTTTGCTCTCGGTATCTCCTGGAACTTGGGGCAAAACAGTGTTTCCTGAGACAGCAATGCCTCCTCCCGTAGCATTATCATATGTGGTTTGGGGGTCTCTGTTTTCGTACATATCAAGTGGATTGGCGCGCGGATCTTCAGGTGATGGGAAACTGAATGCATCCATGACTTGCATAGTTGATTTTCGGCCAAAGTGAGGTGGCGCTTTAGATTCGCCCGGACCTGCAAGCCCTCCAAAAAAGTCATCTTCCTCGCCAGGACTATTCTCAGCAAACAAAGACAGGCCTATATTTCCACTCCCTGCTGCCTGCCCTTCTGGTTCTGAGTTGTCCATGAGAGGTAATCCTTCTTCGTATCTTGATTCAGCCTCTGGTTCCTCGGGAATCTCGCCACCGTAGGCCAGGCCATAATCGCTGCCATTTTTGCTTTCTTCATGAACCAGAGTCTCCGATACAGCAACATCAGTATGTGAGGGCGCCTCCTGTTCAGCAACATGGCCAAAGAAATTATTACTTGCGTCGTCTTCCGAGAGAAAATTTTGTGTTTGCTCGACTCTACTGATTATCTCTCCTGCCTGGCTCTGGGGAAGAGCATTATCGAAAGAAGAGTTCGACAGATTGTGAGCTGGGGGTACCTGCGGAAACGAGTTGGTGCGCTCCGACTTTGCCATGAGCTTGAATGGATCCGTTTCAGTCCTATGCAAGTTCCACTCGGGATCAACCTCATCATCTTCGCCCCAATCCATATCACGCGGCACTGTCCTTGCGAAGGAAGCAGAGGCGGCATGCCCAGGTTCATGCACGGGTCTCTCTGATGGAAATTCAGCCTTCCCAGGATTTCCGGAGCCGTCTAGAGCAAGATTAGTGTTCTCACCCACTGTCGCGCCTGTGTGCAAAGGATTTTTATCCATCTCAACACCACCAGGGCTTGAAAGAGATGTTGTAAAGGCACTTCGAAGGTTGTCCAACTCTGGATGATCTTCGTTATCTTGGGCTGGGGGCGGCTCCCAGCTCCCATCGAGACAGGTGTCAGCAACTTCATTTTGCCTCGATTCTACCAGGTGCGGTGAAGTTGATTTAGAATTCTCCTCGGCTGACTCTGCATGCTTGATCGAAGATGCGTGAGGGGCTAGACTCGAACACGGAGGTTGGTAAAGATTACTCGAAGAAAGATCGGATGCCGAATTTGGCATGAATGCGGGATGCCATGACGCTCGTGATTCTGTCGCAGCCATGCCGCGTGATGAATCGCTAGCCAGAAAACCGGTAGAGCGCAAGGTAAGTTTTAAAGTTCTATTGCCAGGTAATCAGCGACTGCATCGTCTAGATGGAGTGATACCTAGCCGGCTGGCTTGGAATGATCTTTGGGTGAGAGGTACCAAACAATTAAGCCGGCCAACCTATAACATTTTTAAACGACGGACAAAAGAAGAGATTAATACAAGACCAGATCCCCCTGTAGACGGTGATGGATGGTCGAACAGGACGTGCGGGAAAGGGAGATCTGCTTATGGTCGTGAAATAGCTCCTTTACGCTAACGACAGATGTTGGCCTCTCTGACAGCCGAAGGTCACGTGTTTTTCCAGAAATGCAGCCTTCAGGAGAGCTAAGCCCAGGGCGGACTAGGGCGAAATTGATACCGCGAGGCTGCGCATGCAGCATTCCATCTGTTTCAGAGACAACATATATTTCGGCAGGCGCTTCAACTTGTTCCGGAATCTTACGCTGATAGTGGCTATAACACTCCACATCATATATTGTAGACTCTTAGTCCTTTATTACTTCACAATGAATATTGTGAAACTTCCCTAAAAATCAACGACCTGAACCGACACGTTGCCTCTTTTTCTGCACCCAAGGCAGCTATGAGGAATGTCTTCTTCGACGCCCTATCACCAACCCAACGCTCCAGACTCTCCGGTCGAAGAGTCTGATTCAGATCTAGACATTGATCTGCAAGAACTCGATCCCATTACGACTTCAAACCTAGCGAATGCCTCGAAATTATCCGGTACACGGCAATTCCGGGAAGAACGGCGAACTGGTCAACAGCATAGTGGACGAATACCACTTCGAACCCTGCGTATGGGTGGTTTGAAGGGCAATGGAAATAGAAATCGGGGTTATGAGGAGCTGGGTATGAACCGTACCGGGGGCGGTGGAGACGCTGAAGGTCTCTTGAACAACGAGCTCGGGGTTGATGGTGCTCGCAATTCAGCTGGCAATGGTGAAGACGAGGCACCGTTACTCCCTGGTGCCAGCAACAGAAGACGTCGACCGAGCTTTGGTTTGGATAGAGTGTCTGAGCTAGGCTCGCGATTACGTCTGCCCAGCTTCTTGTCAAATGCTTCTGGAGTGCAGGTGCCGCAAGACGAACAAGCGAACCATGAAGAAGAAGATGACCCTACATCTTCTCGAACCGTTTATGTTGGGAGATTGCAGGCTACTACGTTTCCCCCAAATGCCGTTTCGAACGCGAAATATACCCCGTGGAGCTTCCTTCCCGTCACGCTGTACAATGAATTCTCCTTTTTCTTCAACATGTACTTTTTACTTGTGGCATTATCGCAAGCCATACCGCCACTGCGGATTGGATATCTATCAACATACATAGTTCCTTTAGTCGTTGTGTTAGCCATCACGTTGGGGAAGGAGGCTTATGATGATATTGAACGAAGAAAACGGGACGCAGAAGCAAACTCGGAGGGATATATTGTCTTGCAATTTGATAAGCCGGGGTCTGGAAATGGTGCCCGATATGGTGTGAAAAGGAAGTCAAAATCTAAAGCCCATAAGAAATCGAGGGGACATAGTTTAGCCGCGGCAGATCGATTATCGGACATCCAAGAAGAAGAGGAGAATATGGAAGGCCAAGGACGCAATCATAAGGCTGGGCCCTCTACGTCTGTGCGGGAGATCATTAAAAAGTCCCGGGACTTGTTGGTTGGAGACGTCCTCAAACTTGGTAAAGATCAACGTGTGCCCGCCGATCTTGTCATTTTGAAAAGTCATGGCAATGAGTCTGCTACCCGGGAACACTCGAAAGCTACGTTGATGCCAGACGCTGAAGATAGCTCGCTTTTGGTTGATCCGGTGTCAGAACCTGCTATCGAGCGGACAGATGCTACCCAAGCTAGTTCTCGTGAATCAACCTCAGCTGATGGTAGCACACCTTCAGCTGATGCAGGTGGCGTGGGCGAAACTTTCATTCGCACAGATCAACTCGATGGTGAAACTGACTGGAAATTACGGCTCGGATCACCACTCACACAATCAATGGATATTACCGAGTTCAGCCGGCTGCGAGTGGTCGCAGGCAAACCCGACAAGAAGGTTAACGAGTTCATTGGTACTATTGAGCTTTACCTAAAGGAGGACCAGAGATACGACACAGTGTTTCCCAAGACTGACGGTGAACCTTCAGATCATCCCGTTCAAAACAACGCAGACGGTGTCAAGACTGCACCGTTAACGATCGATAATACGGCCTGGGCTAACACAGTCTTAGCTTCCAATGCGACCACCTATGGCGTTATTGTATACACTGGGCCTCAAACACGCTCAGCCCTTTCCACCTCCCCCTCACGGTCCAAAACTGGTCTCCTGGAATACGAGATCAACTCTCTTACAAAAATCCTCTGCGTGTTAACTCTCTCATTATCAATTGTGTTAGTGGCGCTAGAAGGATTTGAACACACCATTAACAATGTGTGGTATGTCAAGATAATGAGATTCTTGGTGCTCTTTTCGACAATCGTACCAATTAGCTTGCGAGTCAATTTGGATATGGGGAAGACTGTTTATTCGTGGTTTATCCAGAGGGATCGGGGTATGCCGGGTGCTGTGGTTCGTACCAGCACAATACCCGAGGAACTAGGCCGCATTGAATACCTTCTGAGTGACAAGACCGGAACATTAACTCAGAATGAAATGGAAATGAAGAAAATTCATGTAGGGACTGTTTCATATGCGAATGATGCGATGGATGAGGTCACAACATACATCAAACAAGGATTTTCCGTCCCTCCTTCTGGTAGCAACCAAGCTGTACTGATCACTCCTTCAACATACGTTGCTGCTTCTACAGCAGTGACTGCAACTCGAACCAGGCGTGAAATCGGCTCTCGTGTCCGTGATGTTGTTCTTGCTCTAGCGCTTTGTCACAACGTCACTCCAACAACAGACGAAAAAAATGGACAGATCATCACTTCATACCAGGCGTCCTCGCCGGATGAAATAGCTATTGTACGATGGACAGAAGCTGTCGGTCTCCGTCTTCTTCATCGCGACCGGAAAGGGATGGTTCTCCAATCAGTTGACAGTGGACGTCCTGTGGTCCGAGTCAGGATCCTTGAAGTTTTCCCTTTTACCTCGGAAGGAAAGCGCATGGGCATCATTGTGCAGTTCTATGAGAACGCGGAATCTTCCAATTCTTCCCAAAGCGGAGAAATTTGGTTCTATCAGAAGGGAGCAGATACAGTCATGACTTCAATTGTTGTTGCAAATGACTGGCTTGACGAAGAGACTGCCAACATGGCTCGAGAGGGCTTGCGTACTCTTGTCGTCGGCCGAAAACGCCTGTCAATTCAACAATATCTAGAATTTTCTGCGAGATACAAGGAGGCTTCTATTGCCATACAAGGTAGAGATAGTGCTGTTGCCAGAGTAGTTTCTCAGTATCTCGAACGAGATCTTGAATTGCTTGGCGTCACTGGCGTCGAAGATAAATTACAGAAAGATGTCAAGCCGTCCTTGGAACTGCTGCGGAATGCAGGAATCAAGATATGGATGTTGACGGGAGACAAAGTCGAGACGGCCCGCTGCGTTGCCGTCAGTGCCAAATTAGTAGCCAGGGGGCAGTATGTTCATACCATCGCTAAACTGAAGCGCAAGGACAATGCCCAAGATCACCTTGACTTTCTGAGAAGCAAACCAGACGCATGTTTACTAGTTGATGGAGAGAGTCTCGCATTACTTCTGAAGTTCTTCCGGGATGATTTTATCTCCCTAGCAGTCCGTCTACCCGCAGTTGTTGCCTGCCGCTGCTCACCAACGCAGAAAGCCGATATTGCGAAACTTATCCGCGAATACACCAAGAAGCGCATCTGCTGCATTGGAGATGGCGGGAACGATGTCTCTATGATACAAGCAGCTGATGTTGGAGTCGGGATTGTTGGCAAGGAAGGCCGCCAAGCCAGTCTTGCTGCTGACTTTTCTATCGAGCAGTTCTGTCATCTTACAAAACTTCTCGTATGGCATGGGCGCAACAGCTACAAAAGAAGCGCAAAATTGGCTCAATTTGTCATACACAGAGGCCTAATAATTAGCGTTTGTCAGACTATGTATAGCATCGCCATAAAATTCGAACCAGAAGGCTTGTACAAGGTTAGTCATATACTTCACAGCAAAAAGTCAGTATTGACATAAAATATAGGACTGGCTGATGGTAGGCTACGCCACGGTTTATACCATGGCTCCCGTATTCTCCCTAGTCCTCGACAAGGACGTGGACGAGAACCTAGCCAACCTGTACCCAGAACTATACAAAGAGTTAACTTCCGGATCGTCACTTTCCTACCGCACCTTCTTCATCTGGGTCTTTGTGTCAATCTATCAAGGCAGTGTCATTCAGGGTTTCTCTCAGATTTTGACACAAGTCGATGGCCCCAAGATGGTCGCTGTCAGTTTTACCGTGTTGGTCCTGAACGAGCTCTGTATGGTCGCTTTCGAGATTACGACGTGGCATCCAGTCATGGTTATCTGCTTGATTGGAACCTTGTTGTGCTATATAGCCAGTATCCCATTTTTAGGCGGCTACTTTGACTTGGCATTTGTCTTGACATTGTGAGTTAAACACGATTCAATACGCAGACAATGGTTCTTGCTGACATATTTCTCAGGGGCTTCGTATGGCGTGTCGTTGCAATTTCTGCCATCTCTCTTATCCCTCCATACGTAGCAAAGCTCATTAGGAGGAGGTTAAAGCCGCCTTCATATCGTAAAGTTCGCGGAGTGTGATATCTAGCTATATTCGGGTTGCATAGCGATTGGCGTTCCAGGATGTATGATAGTAATACTAGAAATTCCATACTTTCATATTATAATCCCCCTTAGTGCAGTGTGAAGGCCGGTCAAAGACGCCATTGGATCATTATGTCAATTGCACTCTCCAATCAACACCGACGATCCAGCATCATGCTATAGTCTCGAAGGCTACTCCAAATCGACAGAATATGTTATAGAGGAGTAATTGTCACAACAGGCGCCTCTTAGAACGTATGATCACCCTTCCCATGCTCCACCACACCAATTCTCTCATAACACGCCTTCAACCCACACAGACTCTTTCAAAGCTAACACCAGTGGCCTGTAATCTTCTGGCTTCGCATCGCAACACAAATAGTCATAATCGTCATACATAAGCGTCCCCCTTCTGGATTGACATCCGGACTGTTCTTGTCAAAGGCCATGTCTAGTGCTACATTAGCTTCGCTCTGGCTGTTGAATCTGAAAAACGGCCGTCGTGATTGTCTGTCTTTGGAATAGAATGTTGTGGTAACCATGGCACTTCCAGTACTAGTTCTCCTGCTAGGAGCGGCTGCCAGTGTTTGCGCCTGCTGCAGTTCATTTAGGGGAGTTAAGGCGGAAACGCAGGGTTTAAAGCCTATGTGATGGCTTGATGGTGGTATGTATAGTTCGATGGATTCCCACGACTATGTTGGGCCTGGAAGCCGCTATGCTTGGATGGAATTTAATTTAGTTCGCTATAAAAGTCAGGTATCTAAGTGTTACTCGTATATATTGTAGAGGGATAGAACGATCACCTGGGCAATGAGTAGGTCAATGTACAGCTCGAAGCAAAAAACACAAAGGAAACAACTAAATTCCGTATCCGTGAAGAAAGCTTTGTCCAAGGACCGGTATATTGTCCGTAAATTCTGTTTGTATCCGTAAAACCCTCTAAACTCGTCCGTAATTAATCTTTATAACAATCGCTCGTCCTGTGCAAATCTGTAAAACCGTAGGTCCCCAAATCTCCGATCCTCTCGTGGATGATGATAAAAGGAGTCTACGAACTATCTAAATACGCTAATGTCACCGGTACAGGAACTGTAAGACCGAATTCACGTGATTTTATGGGGGACCACGGAACCACCACAATATTTGCCAGATAATGAGCTTGAATCTGATCAGCCAGCCGTGCTGGAAGTCCGAACAAGGGAAATAATCGATCACTAGACACTCCAGAATTCTTACAGCATCCTGAGCCAGAAGCAGGCTAGAATCCCCGAATCGTGTGTTTTAGTTGGGATAAACTGATAATTGCCAGAAATTGGTTACGGATATAATTTTATGGATTCTCTTGCAACTCTCTTGGAGCAAAAGTTCACCGCCTGGTAGGGCATCAATAATAGGCCTATTACAGTACAAGTATAGGAGTTTTATGCTCTGATAATCAATCAGATTCCACATCCTATTTCATAATTCCAAAAGTTGACTGGATTATTGTGAAGTGACATCCAGGTAGGAAGAATATGCAAAATATTTGATCCAGGCATAGAGATTCAATTGGCGGCGAATATTGGACTAACCTATGATTAAAAATGTCAAGGCTCTCTGCCAGATAGTTCCTGGCAGCCGTCGTGAGCGAAGAAAGTTTGAAGCATATTGTTTATCTTTTCTAACATCATAACTCGTCTAAATAAGGGCTATCACTGATACTCATAGAGTTTTCGGTCTATGAAACTCTGAATCCCTCAAAATCCGAGATCAAGCTTCTAAAAGTTTATTCCTCCGGTGATAGTAAGTCTTATGATCCGATGCAACCTCCGCAAGCACCCATTGG
>Ga0335075_10013524_pt1 | contig 12281 bp, 12 predicted proteins | sample Lox_Sample_24_FD_206723 | JGI IMG/M metagenome (GOLD analysis project Ga0335075, IMG submission 206723) | Soil microbial communities from Loxahatchee National Wildlife Refuge, Florida, United States - Lox_Sample_2.4 | ecosystem: Environmental > Terrestrial > Soil > Wetlands | place: USA... | reverse complement strand
TCTGGTTTGCTGGCAACAGCCGGGCCACTTGTGCCGCACCGCGAGGTCGAACCCACCGACACCTTCATGATGATCTTCACGTCGGGCACCAGCGGCGAGCCGAAGGCCGTCCGGGTTACCCACCTGACCGTGATTTTTGCCGGCTCCACCCTGATCGAGCGGTTCGAGGTCGATTCGACCGGCGTCTGCTACCTGTCGATGCCGCTGTTTCACTCCAACGCGCTGCTGGCCGGCTGGAGTGTGGCGGTCGGCTCCGGGGCGGCGATGGTGCCCGCGACGTTCTCGGCATCCGGTTTGCTGCCCGATCTACGCCGCTACGGAGCGACCTACATGAACTACGTCGGCAAGCCGTTGGCCTACGTGTTGGCCACCCCCGAGCGGCCCGACGATGCGGACAACCCGCTGCGGGTCGCGTTTGGCAACGAGGCAAGCGATCGCGACATCGCCGAGTTCAGCCGGCGTTTCGATTGCACGGTCTGGGACGGCTTCGGCTCCACCGAAGGTGCGATCATCATCACCCGCGAAGACGGCTGTCCGGCGGGCTCACTGGGCCAAGGCTTTCCCGGCGTGAGCATTTACAACCCGGACACGCTCGCCGAATGTCCGGTGGCCAGATTCGGCGATGACGGCGCGCTGATCAACGCGGACGAAGCGATCGGCGAACTGGTCAACACCTCCGGCGCCGGCCTGTTTGCCGGCTACTACAACGACCAGGAGGCCACCGACGCACGACTCCGGCATGGCATGTTCTGGTCGGGCGATCTGGCCTACCGCGACGCGGAAGGCTGGATCTACTTCGCCGGGCGCAGCGGGGATTGGCTGCGGGTTGACGGCGAGAACATGACGACGGCGCCCATCGAGCGCATCCTGCAGCGGTTGCCGGCTGTCAGCCAGGTCGCGGTGTATGCGGTACCCGATGAGCAGGTGGGAGATCAGGTGATGGCGGCATTGGTGTTGGTGGACCACGCGGAGCTGACGCCCGCGGAGTTCGGCGTGTTCTTGGCAGGCCAGCCCGATCTATCGCCCAAGGCGTGGCCGCGCCGCGTGTGGATCACCGACGCCCTGCCGTCCACGGCCACCAACAAGATTCTCAAACGTGAACTGAGCTCCCGGGGCTCGACGCCCGAGGGTGGCCTGCTGTGGACCCGGATCGGGCGCGACAGCACCTACGCCGTGGTCGATCGGTCGGCGAATTACCAGGTCAGTCCCGGTTAGCGCGGGGAATGCGCGGCTGAGTGCGCGCGTTTAGGGGGAGAGCGGCTGACCTGGCATAATCAGGTGCCGAAGTTGAGGTTCCGGTTCACGTCCAGCTGGTTCGGGCGACCCGGCGGCCTACGAGCGAAGAGGAAATCATGAAATCTGGTATCCATCCGGCATACGGCGAGACCACCGTGGTCTGCGGTTGCGGCAACACCTTCCAGACCCGCAGCACCAAAGAGAGCGGCCACATCGTGGTCGAGGTGTGCTCGCAGTGCCACCCGTTCTACACCGGCAAGCAGAAGATTCTCGACAGCGGCGGCCGGGTCGCTCGCTTCGAGCGGCGCTATGGCAAGCGCAAGGCCGGCGCCGACAAAGAGGCTTCGGCCGACAAGTAGCTTGAACCGACGCCCGATCTGCTGCGGAAACCGCACCAGGCCGGGCGTCGTTTCGCGTTCGGGGAAGCGTTGAGGGAAGGACAAGCATGACGCAGGGCGTGCAGGCGATTGACGCGCTGCTGGCCGAACACGCCGAGCTCGAGCGCCAGCTTTCCGATCCAGAACTGCACAGCAATGCTGCCAACGCGCGCAAAGTCGGCCGTCGGTTCGCGCAACTGGCGCCGATCGTTGCCACCCACCGCAAGCTGGAGTCGGTGCGCGGAGACCTCGAGACCGCACGTGAACTGGCTGCCGACGACGCGTCGTTCGTCGACGAAGTCACCGAGCTGGAATCACGCGCTGCCGAGCTGGACACTCAGCTCACCGACATGCTGGCACCGCGCGACCCGCACGATGCCGACGACATCGTACTAGAGGTCAAATCGGGTGAGGGGGGCGAAGAATCGGCCCTTTTTGCCGCGGACCTGGCCAGAATGTACATCCGCTATGCTGAGCGACACGGTTGGACGGTCACAGTATTGGACGAAACCACCTCTGATTTGGGTGGTTACAAGGATGCGACACTCGCGATCGCCGGCAAGGGCGACTCGGCCGACGGTGTGTGGTCGCGCATGAAGTTCGAGGGCGGGGTACACCGGGTACAACGCGTACCGGTCACCGAATCCCAAGGCCGCGTACATACTTCGGCCGCCGGCGTGTTGGTCTACCCGGAACCCGAGGAAGTTGGCGAGGTGCAGATCGACGAGTCGGACCTGCGCATCGACGTCTACCGGTCGTCCGGCAAGGGCGGTCAGGGCGTCAACACCACCGACTCGGCGGTGCGAATTACCCACCTGCCCACCGGAATTGTCGTCACCTGTCAAAACGAACGGTCGCAGCTGCAGAACAAGACCCGAGCCTTGCAGGTGCTTGCCGCTCGCCTGCAGGCAATGGCCGAGGAGCAGGCGTTGGCCGACGCGTCGGCCGATCGCGCCAGCCAGATCCGCACGGTGGACCGCAGCGAACGGATCCGCACCTACAACTTCCCGGAGAATCGGGTCACCGACCACCGCATCGGTTACAAGGCACACAATCTCGACCAGGTTCTCGACGGCGACCTTGACGCACTATTTGACGCTCTGAGCGTCGCCGACCGGCAATCACGGCTGCAGCAGGCATGACGACCCGACTGCGGTACGCGATCGACTCGGCCACGACGCGGCTCGCAGATGCTGGAATCAACTCCGCGCGCTTCGACGCCGAGGAGTTAGCCGCGTACCTGACCGGCACCGAGCGTGGACGGCTGCCCCTGATCGATTCGCCAGACGACACGTTCTTCGACCGCTACCACGCTGCGATCGCGGCGCGATCACGCCGGGTGCCGTTGCAACACATCACCGGCAGAGCGGCCTTCGGGCCGCTGACGTTATACGTCGGACCCGGCGTCTTCATTCCGCGTCCGGAGACTGAAGCCCTGTTGGAATGGGCGACCGCGCAATGCCTTCCGAAGGCTCCGGTCATCGTCGACGTCTGCACCGGTTCGGGTGCACTGGCGCTCGCACTGGCGCAGCACTGGCCCGCAGCGCGCGTGATCGGAATCGAGGACTCGGATGCGGCTCTTGAGTATGCCGGCAAGAACTCGGTGGGCACCGGGGTCGAATTAGTGGGCGCTGACGCCACCGACTGTGGCTTGCTCACTGAGCTCGATGGGAAAGTCGACCTCGTGGTGGCCAACCCGCCCTACGTGCCTGATACCGTTGAGCTCGAACCTGAAGTCTCGCACTACGATCCGCCGCATGCTGTATTCGCGGGGCCGGACGGGATGACTGTGATCGCCGCCGTTATGCAGCTGGCTGGCCGTTGGTTGCGTCCGGGCGGCTTCTTCGCCGTCGAGCATGACGACACCACGTCGCTGCAGACATCCGAATTGGTCGGCCGTACAGGTATTTTCGATGATATCGTCGCCCGAACAGATCTGACCGGACGACCGAGATTCGTGACGGCCCGCAGGAGGGGCGGCTGATGACCGACGTATTCGACTGCGCCGATCCCGGACAGCGTTCCCGCGGAATCGAATCGGCAGCGGGTGCCGTCAAAAACGGTCGGCTGGTCGTTCTTCCAACAGACACGGTTTACGGCATCGGCGCCGACGCCTTCGACAGCACGGCAGTGGCCGCACTGCTATCGGCAAAGGGTCGCGGCCGCGACATGCCCGTGCCGGTGCTGGTTGGCTCGTGGCACACCATCGACGGCCTTGTCCTGATGGCTTCGCGAGCGACGCGTGACCTGGTCCGCGCGTTCTGGCCGGGCGCGCTGAGCCTGGTGGTCCGGCAAGCGCCGTCGTTGCAGTGGGACCTCGGCGATGCCCGCGGCACTGTGATGCTGCGGATGCCGCTGCATCCGGTAGCCATCGAATTGCTGCGTGAGGTCGGGCCGATGGCGGTATCCAGCGCCAACATCTCCGGTCGGCCGCCGGCCGTTAACGCCGGCGAAGCGCGCAACCAGCTCGGCGACCTAGTCGAGGTGTATCTGGACGCCGGTCCTTCCGCACAGCAGGCGGCCTCGACCATATTGGACCTGACCGGGGCCGAACCACGCATTCTTCGATCCGGGCCGGTCAGCGCCGAAAGTATCGCCGCGGTGCTCGGCTTGGACGCCGCGAGTTTGACCGGCTGACCCGCCCGGCAATTGAATACAGTGGTGGTGCAGTACAACCTGGCCGGCGGTCTGCTCGCCCTATCCGACCGTGGAGCCGGTGTTCCGTTGCGTGAGCTGGCGCTCGTCGGGCTCACTGCGGCGATCATCACCTACTTTGCGACGGGACCGGTACGCCTGCTGGCGACCCGGCTCGGCGCCGTGGCCTATCCACGCGAACGCGATGTGCACCTAACGCCGACGCCGCGGATGGGCGGCCTGGCGATGTTTGTGGGCGTCATTGCCGCGGTGTTTCTGGCCTCTCAGCTGCCCGCTCTGACACGCGGTTTCGTCTATTCCTCGGGCATGCCGGCGGTGGTGGTGGCGGGCGCGGTGATCATGGGCATCGGACTGATCGATGATCGGTGGGGTCTGGACGCTCTGACGAAGTTCGCCGGCCAGATCACCGCGGCCAGTGTGCTGGTCACCATGGGCGTGGCGTGGAGCGTCCTCTACATCCCGCTGGGCGGCGTCGGCACCATCGTTTTGGACCAAGCCTCCTCGATCCTGCTCACATTGGCGCTGACCGTGTCGATCGTCAACGCGATGAACTTCGTCGACGGTCTCGACGGCCTGGCCGCCGGGCTGGGCCTGATCACCGCGCTGGCGATTTGCATGTTCTCGGTCGGCTTGCTTCGCGATCACGGGGGTGACGTGCTGTTCTACCCGCCGGCGGTCATTTCGGTGGTGTTGGCCGGCGCCTGCCTGGGTTTTCTGCCGCACAACTTCCACCCGGCCAAGATCTTCATGGGGGATTCGGGTTCGATGCTGATCGGCCTGATGCTGGCCGCCGCGTCGACAACGGCTGCGGGGCCCATTTCGCAGAACGCTTACGGCGCCCGCGATGTGTTTGCTCTGCTGTCGCCGTTCCTCATCGTCGTGGCCGTCATGTGGTTGCCGATGCTCGACCTACTGCTGGCGATCGTGCGCCGCACCCGGGCGGGCCAAAGTGCGTTCAGCCCCGACAAAATGCACCTGCATCATCGCTTGCTGCAGATCGGCCATTCGCATCGCCGGGTGGTGCTGCTCATCTATCTGTGGGGAGGCATAGTCGCCTTCGGCACCGCCAGCACAATTTTCTTCAACCCACGCGATACCGCGGCGGTGATGCTGGGCGCGATCGCGATCGCGGTAATCGCGACCTTGATCCCGCTGCTACGACCTCGTGACGATGACTACGACGAGGAGTAGTAGGGTCGCCTCCGATGTGGTACGGTGCTGGTAGAACCCGAATTAACCTCGCGGGTTGCCGGCCACCGGCCATCGGATTCGCGTCCGATTGGTCGGACGTACGACCGACAAAGGGGAGTTGTCCCTTGGGTGATGCGAGTGCGGTGATTGCTCTTCGATACGCTCAACGGGCCACGCAACGCTCAACCAGGCAACTCCCCCCTAGCGAGGACTGAGGTGCAGCAGTGACAACGCCAGCGCAGGACGCGCCGTTGGTGTTTCCCTCGGTTGCCTTCCGGCCAATTCGTCTGCTCGCGGTCTCGCTTGTTCTGACTGTCGTCGCGGTCGCCGCCGCTGGTGCGCTGCGCCACCCGATGGTGGGCGTGTTCTTCGGGGTGGGGCTGCTCTTGGGTTTGCTCAATGCCCTCGGCGTGCAGCGCTCGGTAGCGGCGATCACCGCCGATGCGCATCCGCTGAAAAAGAAGATGGCGATGAACTCGGCCGGCCGCCTGCTGTTCATCACCGTCATCGGATTGGCCGTCGCGTACGTTTTCCGGCCGGCCGGCCTGGGTGTGGTGTTTGGTCTTGCGCTATTCCAGGTAGTGCTGGTGGTGTCGACCGCGCTGCCGGTCTGGAAGAAGCTGCGGACCGGGCCCGTCGAGCATGCTCTCGACGGCGCAGACACCGGAATGGAAAGGAACGGCAACAGCGATGACTGAGATGCTGCTGGCTGATGCCGCCATCGAGGTCGGCCATCATGACACCGCCCGTTGGTTCGGCCTGACCGTCAACGTCGACACCGTGGTGGCCTCCGCGCTGGCCGCCGTCATCGTTATCGGTCTGGCATTCTTCCTGCGCGCCAAAGTCACCTCCACCGGCGTGCCGAACGGTGTTCAGCTGTTTTTCGAGGCGATCACCATCCAGATGCGCGACCAGATTGAAACGGCGATCGGCATGCGGATCGCACCGTTTGTGTTGCCGCTGGCGGTCACCCTCTTCGTGTACATCCTGATCTCGAACTGGATCTCGGTGCTGCCGTTGCAGTACACGCATTCGGCGGCGGAGGCGCCGAAGGAGTTGTTCGGGCCGCCGGCGGCGGACATCAACTACGTGCTGGCGCTGGCGCTGTTCGTCTTCATCTGCTACCACCTTTCCGGTGTCTGGCGCAGCGGCCCCATCGGCTATCCCGTCAAGGTGCTCAAGGGGCACGTTTGGGACACCCTGCCCCCAGGGGTCGGCGCGATATTCTCGCCGATCAACGTGGTTGAAGAAATCGCTAAGCCGATCTCGCTCTCGCTCCGACTTTTCGGCAACATGTTCGCCGGCGGCATCTTGATTGGTTTGATCGCGCTCTTCCCGCCGTACATCTTGTGGGCGCCAAACGCGATCTGGAAGGCATTCGACCTATTCGTCGGCGCGATCCAGGCGTTCATTTTCGCGCTGCTGACCATCTTGTACTTCAGTCAAGCGATGGAGCTGGAGGGGGAACACGATTAGCACGGCACAAATTCGCTGGCTCCCAACACAACTACAGACTTGGTAGACCGCTACCAAATATCAAGGAGGATAAGCAATGAACCCCACAATCGCTGCCGGCGCCCTCATCGGCGGCGGGCTGATCATGGCCGGTGGTGCCATCGGCGCCGGTATTGGTGACGGTGTCGCCGGTAACGCGCTGATCTCCGGCATCGCCCGGCAGCCCGAGGCGCAGGGCCGCCTGTTCACTCCGTTCTTCATCACGGTGGGTCTGGTCGAAGCTGCCTACTTCATCAACTTGGCCTTCATGGCGCTGTTCGTCTTCGCCACCCCGGTGAAGTAACAGCTGCGATGGGTGACATGAGCGCTGCGGTCCTGGCTGCCAGCCAGGCTGAGGGAGGCGGTTCCAACTTCCTCATTCCCAACGGCACCTTCTTCGTCGTGCTGATCATCTTTTTGATCGTGCTCGGCGTGATCGGCACCTTCGTGGTGCCGCCGATCACGAAGGTGTTGAAAGAGCGCGAAAACATGGTCACCAAGACGCTGGCGGACAACAAGAAATCCGCCGAGCAGTTCGCCGCCGCCCGGGAAGACTACGAGAAGGAAATGTCGAAGGCTCGGATCGCGGCGTCGGCGGCCCGCGACGATGCCCGGGCCGAGGGCCGCAAGCACCTAGAGCAAATGCGGGCGGACGCTGAGCAGCAAGTCTCTGCAACGCTGCAGGATGCCGCCGAGCAACTCAAGCGCGAGGGCGATGCGGTGGCTGCGGATCTGCGCTCTCGGGTGGAGAACACATCGACGATGTTGGCCAGCCGGATTCTCGGTGTCGAGATCACCACGTCGGTCACGACCACCGGGTCGGGGCGGTAGGCAAGATGTCGACATTTATCGGGCAGTTTGTCGGGTTCGTTGTCATCGTGTTGCTGGTCTGGCGCTATGTCGTGCCGCCGGTGCGGAAGATGATGGACAACCGGCAGGACACCGTTCGCGAGCAGTTGGACGACGCTGCTGCTGCCGCAGAGCGGCTCGAGGAATCGAAGCAGGCTCACGACAAGGCGCGCAAAGACGCCAAGGCCGAGGCAAAGCGGATCACCGAAGAGGCCCAATCAGATGCCGAACGCATCGCCGAACAGATGCGTACCCAGGCCGATAGTGAAGTCGAGCGGATCAAAGTGCAGGGCACCAAGCAGGTCGAGCTACTGCGTTCGCAGCTGATTCGCCAACTGCGCCAGGAGCTCGGTGCCGAATCCGTCCAGCGGGCAGGCGAATTGGTGCGCGGCTATGTTGCCGACGCAACGCAGCAGTCTTCGACTGTCGACCGCTTTCTCGATGATCTGGACGCGATGGCGCCCTCGGAGGCCGAGATCCACTATCCCGTGCTGGGGAGTATGCGCTCGGCGAGCCGACAGGCGTTGACTGACTTGATGGATCGGTTCGGCGAGATCGCGCAAGACCTCGACGACGAGGCGCTCACTACGCTCGCCGAGGAGCTGGTATCGGTCGCGCAACTGCTCACCCATGAAGTAGTCGTCACCCGGTATCTCGCTACGCGGGCCGAGGACAGCGCGCCAAGGGTTCGGCTGATTGAGCGGCTGCTCTCCGGCAAGGTGGGGGACTCGGCGCTTGAGGTACTCCGAATTGCTGTGTCGGAGCGTTGGTCCGATAGTCCCGATCTGATCGTTGCCTTCCAACACATTGCGCGGCAGGCCTTTTTGGTCCGCGCCGAGCATGCCGGCCAGATCGACGAAGTCGCAGACCAGCTGTTTTGGTTCAGCCGAATTCTTGACGTGCAGCCGCGGCTAGCCACTCTGCTAGGCGACACCAGCGCGCCCGCCGAAGGGCGGATCCAGCTGCTGCGCAACGTACTCGGACGCGCCGGCCATAACGTCAACCCGATCGCGGCCGCGCTGCTCGCTCAGACTGTCGAACTGTTGCAGGGGGAACCGGCCGAGGACGCGATACTCCGCTTGGCGGGAGTGGCGGTGGCTCGCCATGGCGAGGTCGTAGCACGCGTGAACGCCGCCGCCGAGCTCAGCGACGCCCAGCGCACCCGCCTCACCGACGTGTTGACCCGGGTCTACAACAACCCGGTGACCGTGCAGATGCACATCGACCCCGGACTGCTCGGCGGCCTCGCGATTTCGGTCGGCGACGAGGTCATCGACGGGACGCTCTCGTCCCGCCTCGCCAGAGCGCAGACCCAGCTACCAGACTGAAATACCGACCAGAGTCACCAACAAGCAGGAAGACGAAAAGCCATGGCAGAGTTGACAATCTCCGCTGAAGATATTCAGGGCGCAATCGACGAATACGTGAGCTCCTTTCACTCCGACACCGCCCGTGAGGAAGTCGGCCTCGTCGTCGACGCCGGTGATGGTATCGCCCACATTCAGGGCCTGCCGTCGGTGATGACCCAGGAGCTCCTTGAGTTCCACGGCGGTGTCCTCGGCGTCGCGCTGAACCTCGACGAGCACACCGTCGGCACAGTAATCCTGGGTGATTTCGAGAAACTCGAAGAGGGCCAGCAGGTCAAGCGCACCGGTGACGTGCTGTCGGTGCCGGTTGGCGACGGGTTCATGGGCCGGGTGGTCAACCCACTCGGCCAGCCGATCGACGGCCGCGGCGACATCGAGTCCGACGAACGTCGGGCGTTGGAAATCCAGGCCCCGTCAGTGGTGCAGCGCCAAGGCGTCAAAGAGCCACTGCAGACTGGGATCAAGGCGATCGACGCGATGACTCCTATCGGGCGCGGACAGCGTCAGCTGATCATCGGCGACCGTAAGACCGGCAAGACCGCGGTATGCGTGGACACCATCCTCAACCAGCGCCAGAACTGGGAAAGCGGCGACGAGGATAAGCAGGTGCGGTGTGTGTACGTAGCGATCGGGCAGAAGGGCACCACGATCGCTGCCGTCCACAACACGCTCGAAGAGGGCGGTGCGATGGACTACACGACGATTGTCGCCGCGCCGGCATCCGACTCTGCTGGCTTCAAATGGCTTGCGCCATATACTGGTTCGTCCATCGCTCAGCACTGGATGTACCAGGGTAAGCACGTGTTGATCGTGTTCGACGACCTGAGCAAGCAGGCCGAGGCCTACCGGGCAATCTCACTGCTGCTCCGCCGACCGCCGGGCCGCGAGGCTTATCCGGGCGATGTGTTCTACCTGCACTCACGCCTGCTGGAGCGTTGCGCCAAGCTGTCCGACGAGCTGGGGGGCGGCTCGTTGACCGGTCTGCCCGTTATCGAGACCAAGGCGAACGACATTTCCGCCTACATCCCGACCAATGTCATCTCGATCACCGACGGGCAGTGCTTCCTGGAGTCCGATCTGTTCAACCAAGGTGTCCGGCCGGCGATCAACGTCGGTGTATCGGTGTCTCGGGTCGGCGGTGCGGCACAGATCAAGGCGATGAAGGAAGTGGCCGGGTCGCTGCGCCTGGACCTGTCCCAGTACCGCGAGCTGGAATCGTTCGCTGCCTTCGCTTCTGATCTCGACGCCACCTCCAAGGCACAGTTGGAGCGGGGTGAGCGGTTGGTCGAATTGCTCAAGCAGCCGCAAAACCAGCCGGTACCGGTTGAGGAGCAGGTGGTCGCGATCTTCCTCGGAAGCGGTGGTCACCTGGATTCGGTTCCTGTTGAAGACGTGCGGCGGTTCGAAACCGAGTTCCTCGACCACATTCGGGCTTCTGAAGAAGGCATCCTCTCTGAGATCCGGGAATCCCAGAAGCTTTCCGAAGAGACGGAAAACAAGTTGACCGACGCGGTCAAGGACTTCAAGAAGGGCTTCGCGGCCACCGGTGGCGGCTCGGTGGTGCCCGACGAGCATGTCGCAGCCCTTGACGAGGAAAAAGTGGCGAAAGAGGCGGTGCAGGTTCATAAGCCCGCGCCGCCGGAGGAGAAGAAGTAACCGAGGATGGCTGCCACACTTCGCGAACTGCGGGGCCGGATCCGCTCCGCCGGGTCGATCAAGAAGATCACCAAGGCACAGGAGATGATCGCGACGTCGCGTATCGGCAAGGCGCAGGCCCGGCTGCAGGAGGCCCGACCCTACGCCAGCGAGATCACCAGCATGCTCACCACCCTGGCCGAGGAAGCCGCGTTGGACCATCCGTTGTTGGTCGAGCGCTCGGAACCCAAGCGGGCCGGCGTGCTGGTGGTCTCATCTGACCGTGGCCTCTGTGGAGCGTACAACTCAGGTGCCTTCCGCCGAGCCGAGCAGCTTTTCTCCCGGCTGCGAGAAGATGGCAAAACGCCGGTGCTCTACACGGTCGGACGTAAAGCATTGGGCTACTACTCATTTCGAAACTGGGACATCAGTGAGTCGTGGACGGGCTTCTCGGAACGCCCCAGCTACGAAGATGCAACGAAGGTGGCCGAGACACTGGTGGGCGCCTTCATGGCCGGCGTTGAGGACGACGGTGAGCGTCCGGAGCAGGACGCTCCTGCCGGCGTCGACGAGCTGCACATCGTCTACACCGAGTTCAAGTCGATGATGTCGCAGTCGGCCGAGGCGCACCGCATCGCCCCGATGGTGGTGGAGTACGTCGAGGAAGACCGAGGACCCCAGACGTTGTACTCGTTCGAGCCGGATGCGACGACGTTGTTCGAGGCGCTGTTGCCGCGTTACCTGACGACTCGCGTGTACGCGGCGCTACTCGAGTCGGCTGCATCGGAGCTTGCATCGCGGCAACGGGCGATGAAGTCGGCTAGCGACAACGCTGACGATCTGATCAAGGAACTCACCCTTCAAGCCAACCGTGAGCGGCAAGCTCAAATCACTCAGGAAATCAGCGAAATCGTCGGTGGCGCAAACGCGCTCGCCGACGCAGCGAAATAAGCCCCATCAGGAAGCGAAGAAGACATGGCTGCTACCACCCAGAAGTCGAAGAAAGCCAAGGGAACTGACACCCAGGGCCGCGTGGTACGGGTTACCGGCCCCGTTGTGGACGTCGAGTTCCCGCGTGGCTCCGTGCCGGCGCTGTTCAATGCTCTGCACGCCGATATCACCTTCGAGTCACTCGCCAAGACGTTGACGCTGGAGGTGGCGCAGCACCTCGGCGACAACTTGGTCCGCACCATCTCGCTGCAGCCGACCGACGGCCTGGTGCGCGGTGTCGAGGTGAGCGACACCGGAGACTCGATCTCGGTGCCGGTCGGCGACGGCGTCAAGGGCCATGTGTTCAACGCACTGGGCGACTGCTTGGACGAGCCCGGCTACGGAGAGGACTTCGATCATTGGGGCATTCACCGCAAGCCGCCGCCATTCGACGAGCTCGAACCGCGCACCGAGATGCTCGAGACCGGCCTGAAGGTCGTCGACTTGCTGACACCCTACGTGCGCGGTGGCAAGATCGCGCTGTTCG
>Ga0335075_10013523_pt1 | contig 12281 bp, 9 predicted proteins | sample Lox_Sample_24_FD_206723 | JGI IMG/M metagenome (GOLD analysis project Ga0335075, IMG submission 206723) | Soil microbial communities from Loxahatchee National Wildlife Refuge, Florida, United States - Lox_Sample_2.4 | ecosystem: Environmental > Terrestrial > Soil > Wetlands | place: USA: Florida... | reverse complement strand
CGGGTATCGCCGACACCACCGCAAACGTGCCGGCCGCGCACTGCACGGCCACGGTGACCACATAGTCGATCAGCAGCGCAGCCGCTGACAGCTGCGCTACCCGGGGCCCGAAATTGCGCCGTGCCACCACATAAGAGCCGCCCCGTTGCGTGTAGGCCATGACCACCTGGCGGTACGACCCGGTCACCAGCGCCAGAATCAGCAGGATCACGCCGGCGATCGGAAACAGCAATGCATAGGCGGCGAGCCCGGCATTTGGCAGCAGTTCGACCATGATCTGTTCGGGGCCGTAGACGGTCGACGAGATCGCGTCCGGCGACAGCGCGCCCAGAGCAACCTTGTTGGACAAGCTTTCCGATTCCAGATGTTCGCTGACCAGCGGCTTACCGAGAAAAACCCGCTTGAGCAGTTGAGAAAAGGGCTGCCGTATCGCGCGCGCTTCAGCCAACGCCGTCACAACTGATTGTGTTACCCGGCCACGGCACCGCTAAAGCTCGATGTTTGGTGGGAATCTGCTGGGCAGAAGCTCGCAGCAACGGTCACGAACCGCTGATCCGTGCCTCCTCGAGATCGAGGTCGCGTTCGAGAGCGCGCAACATAGTGGCATTGATGTGGCCCTCGCGCCTCAACGCCAGCACCACTGACCGTTCAACCTCCAGCAACTTCAGCCGCAAGGCCCTGTACCGCTCCATCTCCCGGACCTCGTCCGAGTCTTCATCGTTCGCGTGAGTGCTCTGCAGTCGTCGCATGCGGGCTTCGTAGAGGACTCGGGCAGATTCGGTGGCTTCGTCGTCGCCGTCGGCGTTGGCCGGGTCCTCCAGCCATTCCAACGCGGCGCGGGCGGCCTTCAGCCGGGCCCTGTTCTCCTCGGTTGTGAAGTCTTCAGCCCTGAGCCCGAGGCGACGCAAAAGCCACGGCAGGCTGGTGCCCTGAAAGAGCAGGCTGGCCACGATCACCGCGGCCGCCGTCATGATCAGTAAGTCGCGGCCGGGGAAGGGCGAGCCGTTGGGAAGCCGTAGCGGGATCGCCAGCGCGGCCGCCAACGATAGACCGCCGCGCATGCCGGCCCAGGCCACAACCAGGCGCTCGCGCCACACTGACGCGCCGGATGCGCGGCCGAAGAGTTTTGCGGTGGCGGGTCCGAACAGCATCCAGACCAGCCGCAACAGGATCACCAGGACAACGACGATTGACAGCACAAGCACGACCCGCGCCGCAGGCATACCCGGCACCCTGTGCACTGAGTGCACGAGCTGCATTCCCACCAGCGTGAACAGCACCGCGTTGAGCAGGAACACCAACACGTCGAGGAAGGCGAAGGCCTGCAGTCGGGCGCCGGGCGCGTAGATGTGGCTGAGGTGCGCGCCCACATAGACACCGGCGGCGACCGTGGCCAAAACGCCGGACAGGTGGATGGACTCGGCCAGGGCATAGGTGATGTACGGCGTCACCAGCGAGATGGTGATCTCCAGCAGCGCTTGGTCTATCCGGCGGCGCACTTGTACGACCAGCCAGGCAATGGCCAAGCCGAGCACCGCACCGCCCGCGGGAGCCGCAAGCAGCGTCACTGCGAGCGGGCCCGGCCGCACCGCCCCGGCCGTCACGGCCCCCACCGCGCCGGTGTAGAGCACCAACGCGGTGCCGTCGTTGGTCAGCCCCTCGCCCTCGACGATGGTGGCGAGTCGCTCCGGCACGTCCAGCCGGGTGAAGACGGACGTGGCCGCCACCGCGTCGGTCGGCGCCACGACCGCTCCGGCCGTCACTGCCACCGCGAGTGGTAGGCCGGCGATGCTTACCAACACTCCGGCCACCGCAGCCGTGCCGGCCAGTACCAGTCCGACCGCGAGAAACGCGATAGCGCGGGCATTGGCGCGCAGGTCGTCGGGCGCAATGAAATTTGCCGCGTAGTAAATCAGCGGCGGCAAAAACACGTAGAACACGATCTCGGGTGACACCTGCGGCACGCTGACCCACGGCAACCAGCTCAACACCGCACCGACACCGACCAGCAGGACCGGATAGGGCACGCCGATCCGCCCGGCCAGCCACACCGCCGCCACGGCCGCCACCGGTCCGCACAACAGCAGCACTCCGTAGCCTGCCGGATTCACAACCGCACCTCCGGCTAGTAAGCCTAGTGGCCTGGCGAATTACCCGGATTTCAGCAGAAGCTTGACCGGCCTCGGTACAACACCGAAATCGCTCTCGCACAGCGGTATTGGTTCGACAAAAACAGCGGCGACCTACGCACCGCAACGTCAGCAAATTGCGCGTCCTAGAGTGGCCGGGGGTGATATTGACCGCGATCTCGGGGGTGAGGATGAGCGGCGCTGACCGAGCGGACAGTGACCGCTGGCTGACACCAGGTGTCGGCGCGGTCGGTGCGGCGAGCTTCTTCTCTGACGCCGGTCATGAGGTGACAACATCGGTGCTGCCTGCCTTCCTCACTGGCACGCTGGGCGCCTCTGCGGCGGCACTCGGCGTGATCGACGGGATCAGTGATGCACTGATCGGTGCGATGAAACTCATCGGCGGGCCGCTGGCGAACGACCCGCACCGACGGGCGCGAAGCGCTTCTGGTGGTTATCTGGGCACCGCAGTGGCTACCGGAGCAATCGGTGCGGCGGCAACGGTATGGCAGGTCGGCGCGCTACGTGCCATCGCTTGGATGTTCCGCGGTCTGCGATCTCCGGCCCGCGATGCGTTACTCGCTTCGCTGAGCCCGACGTCGGCCCAGGGGAGGGCGTTCGGGCTGGAAAGGGCGGGCGACAACCTCGGGGCGGTTGCGGGTCCGTTGCTGGCAGCCGGTTTGGTCGCCTGGGTAGGTGTCCGACCCGCGCTGTATCTGGCCGCGATTCCCGGCCTCCTCGCGGCGGTTGCGATCATCGTCGCCGCACGCGAGTCTCGGCGGCGTAGCCCGCATCCGGGCAGCCGGTCCGCGGCGCGTCGACTCGACCTGCGAGCTTTGCGCGATGCCGGGACAGTTCGGGCGTTGGTGCCGGTGCTCTTGTTCGAGTTCGGCGATCTCGCCACGACACTGCTGATACTTCGGGCGACTCAACTGCTGACATCGCCGCAGCGATCGGTTGCCGCGGCGACCACGCTGGCGATTCTGATCTATGCCGGCCACAACGTGGTCGCGACATTCGCATCGCTGGCTGCGGGACGATGGTTTGACCGGGCGGGTCCGCGGGTGGTGTTCATGACAGGCGCTGCGGTCTATGTGGTCGCTTACTGCGCATTCGCTGCCGGCCCGCATAGCGCGGTCGTTGTTGCGCTTGCATTCGCGGCGGCCGGAGCGGGCATCGGATTCGCCGAACCCACCGAATCCGCAATCGTCGCGCAACTATTGCCGGATAGGCTGCGCGGCAGCGGGTTTGGCGTTCTCGGAGCGGTGCAGGCTGCCGGTGACCTGGTGGCCACCGTCACCGCCGGGTTGCTGTACACGATGATTTCGCCCGCGGTGGCGTTTGGTTACGCGGCGGCCTGGATGGTCGCGGCGGCCATCGCTTCTGGCGCGCTGCGCCGTCCGACGCAGTGATGTGTCACCAGCGGAAGCGTTGTTTCTGCTGCGTGACCTCCTCGGTGGTCATCAGCCCGGAGTCGGCCAGTTTGGCGAGCAGGGACTGCGCCCGGTTGGCAAGCTCGCTCAACTCGGCGGCGATCTCGGTGACCGCATCGTTCGCCGGCCGCTGCGGCGGCTTGGGAGTCTCACGCGGGGTCATCCGGATCCGCGAATTGCCTCGCCCCGGCGAGGCGGTGCTGGCGGCGACGGCACGCCCCACCCCGCCGGCCAGGGCCATGTCCGCGCACAAGTTGGCGGAACCACCCGAGACCACCTCGGGGGCGGCCGCGGCGCCGGTGATCGGCAGCGAGTAGGCCAATGGGCGAATTTCGGGTGCCGCCACCGTCCACGCCGAGGGCACCGACAGTCTGCCGACCGTGTTTGCTTCGCCCAAGCCGGCGGAAAACGATGACTCCACTGCGTTGGACGGGGCGCCGACGTAGCCCTGCCCGTTGAAGAACCAGTTCGGCAGGTCCCTGGCGCCCGGCCCAAAGCCGGTGTAGGGCCCCCTGTGTTGAGCGTAATCGCGGTCGGCGTTGATCTCGAAGCCGCGGAGGTTCATCCCCACCCCGGTGAATGCTGCCCCGATACCCGCCGTCGATGAGCCGATAGATGTCGTGGCTAGCGGCAGCTCTAGGAGCGTCAAGGACAACGAGAGCAGGCTCACCAGGTCAGCCTGTGCCGGCGCAGCTGCGGCGGACTGCAGTGTCTGGGGGAGTGCGGTCATTAGCTGTGGGCCATTTGACAGGATCGACTGTCCGGCGGTGGCGGCCTGGCTCGCTGCGCCGGCCGGGTTGGTGGTCGGTGGTGGTGGGGTGAACGGCGTCAGCGTCGATGCTGCGGCCGACGAGCCGGCGTAGCCGTACATTGCTGCGGCGTCCTGGGCCCACATTTCGGCGTAGTCGGTTTCGGTGGCCGCGATCGCCATGGTGTTCTGCCCGAAGATATTGGTCGCGATCAGGGTCATCAGCAGGCTGCGGTTGGCCGCGATCAGCGGTGGCGGCACCGTCATCGCGAATGCGGCCTCGTAGGCCGCTGCCGCGGCTTTGGCCTGCGTGGCGGTCTGCTCAGCCTGCGCGGCGGATGTGGTCATCCACTGCAGGTACGGGGCGAGCGCTGCGGCCATCGACGCTGATGACGGGCCTAGCCACGGTCCGTCGCTCAGTTCGGAGATCACCGACCCGTAGGACGCGGCCGTGGATTGCAGCTCGGCGGCCAGCCCATCCCATGCGCTAGCCGCCGCGAGCATCGGGCCCGAGCCGGGGCCGGCATACATTCTGCCGGAGTTGACCTCCGGCGGTAGCATCGCGAAATCCATTGCGCTGTCCTGTCTTAACCGGCCGCTATGGCGTTGGCGACTTCGGTGGCTGCGTATGACGTCGCACTGGTGCCGAGTGTGCTGACGAATAGCTGATGAATGGCCTCGGCTTGGGCACTGACCGCCTGGTACATCTGTGCGTGGACCGCGAACTGGGTGGCCGTCAGCGCCGATACTTCGTCGGCAGCGGCGGGCACTAGCCCGGTGGTGGGCGCCGCGACGGCGGCGTTTTGCGCGCTCAGCGTGCTGCCGATACCGCTCAGGCTGGTGGCGGCGGCGCTGAGCGCCTCAGGTTGGGTGGTGACGAATGACATCGGTCTTCCTCTCAGTAGGTGTCAATTGGCGTGCCGAACTGATGGCGTGTGAATATCACGCGCCATCAGGTGAACACGTTGAATCCGGATACTTAAGGAGACGGTCCGCATTGGAGGGTCGCGGCAGGCCGCACGGTGTTGAACGAAGACACGATGAGCGGCAAGAAGTAATGGCCAGGAGGTGGTCTGTCGTCGACCCATCCACTGGTCGGAAGCTGACGCGCGATCTAACGCCGGTGACGACGTGACGACGTCGGAACTACCGCCGTTTCGCAGCGGCACACTGGGTGCGTCCGTGGCGTTACCAGGCGTGATCGACGGGATCAGTGATGCGCTCGTCGCTTGTGCAGCGCTGCGTCGGCGTGCGTATTAGGTCGCGGCGTTGGATCCCTTCACCAGCGGAAGCGTTGTTTCTGCTGCGTGACCTCCTCGGTGGTCATCAGCCCGGAGTCGGCCAGTTTGGCGAGCAGCGACTGCGCCCGGTTGGCAAGCTCGCTCAACTCGGCGGCGATCTCGGTGACCGCCTCGGTCGGCGGCCGCTGTGTCGACTTCGGTGCCACCTGGTGGGGAACCCTGGCACGCTGATCGCCCCGTCCCAGCGAAACAGAGCCGCCAACGGCCCCGCCCGCCGCCCCGGCAAGGCCCATGTTGCCGAACAGACTGCTGGAACTACCCACAGGGATTTCGGGAGCGGTCTGGGCGGCGGTGATCGGCAGCGTGTAGGCCAATGGGCGAATTTCGGGCGCCGCGACCGTCCACGCCGACGGCACCGACAGCCTGCCGACCGAGTTTGTCTGGCCCAGGGCGGCGGTCACCGACGCCTGTGCGGCACTCGGCGCTGCGCCGAGAGCGTTTGGGCCGCCGAACAACCACTCTGGCACCATCGCGGCACCCGGTCCGTAGCCGGCGTATGGCCCCTTGCCTTGCGCGTAATCGCGGTCGGCATTGATCAGGAAGCCCCGGTAGTTCATTCCCACCGAAGTCAACGAGGCCGACGCACTCGTCGCCGACGCGGTGGCGCTGGTGGTCGCGATGGGAATGTCCACAGCCGTCAGGGGAATGATGATCGCAGTGAGGACCGCAAGCAGTACCGACGACGGATCCACTGCGGCGGGTGCGGATGCGAGTCCTTGCAGTGTCTGGGGGAGTGCGGTCATTAGCTGTGGGCCATTTGACAGGATCGACTGTCCGGCGGTGGCGGCCTGGCTCGCTGCGCCGGCCGGGTTGGTGGTCGGTGGTGGTGGGGTGAACGGCGTCAGCGTCGATGCTGCGGCCGACGAGCCGGCGTAGCCGTACATTGCTGCGGCGTCCTGGGCCCACATTTCGGCGTAGTCGGTTTCGGTGGCCGCGATCGCCATGGTGTTCTGCCCGAAGATATTGGTCGCGATCAGGGTCATCAGCAGGCTGCGGTTGGCCGCGATCAGCGGTGGCGGCACCGTCATCGCGAATGCGGCCTCGTAGGCCGCTGCCGCGGCTTTGGCCTGCGTGGCGGTCTGCTCAGCCTGCGCGGCGGATGTGGTCATCCACTGCAGGTACGGGGCGAGCGCTGCGGCCATCGACGCTGATGACGGGCCTAGCCACGGTCCGTCGCTCAGTTCGGAGATCACCGACCCGTAGGACGCGGCCGTGGATTGCAGCTCGGCGGCCAGCCCATCCCATGCGCTAGCCGCCGCGAGCATCGGGCCCGAGCCGGGGCCGGCATACATTCTGCCGGAGTTGACCTCCGGCGGTAGCATCGCGAAATCCATTGCGCTGTCCTGTCTTAACCGGCCGCTATGGCGTTGGCGACTTCGGTGGCTGCGTATGACGTCGCACTGGTGCCGAGTGTGCTGACGAATAGCTGATGAATGGCCTCGGCTTGGGCACTGACCGCCTGGTACATCTGTGCGTGGACCGCGAACTGGGTGGCCGTCAGCGCCGATACTTCGTCGGCAGCGGCGGGCACTAGCCCGGTGGTGGGCGCCGCGACGGCGGCGTTTTGCGCGCTCAGCGTGCTGCCGATACCGCTCAGGCTGGTGGCGGCGGCGCTGAGCGCCTCAGGTTGGGTGGTGACGAATGACATCGGTCTTCCTCTCAGTAGGTGTCAATTGGCGTGCCGAACTGATGGCGTGTGAAAACCACGCGCCATCAGGTGAATACGTTGAATCCGCTGTGCAAGAGGGGGTTTCGTGACTCACTGGCCCACCCCGCCTTCTAACCCGATGTACTACGGGTAGAAGCCATCAGCCGGCACGGCGGTTATAAGGCGAGCTTCATCGCCTGAACGCGATGTTAACGGCGGTTGAACTCCAGATGCAACGGGGCGCGCTTCTTAGCTGTGGATGGCGGCGCAACTGGGGATAACCGGCCTCCGTCTCGCGCCGACGGCGTCGCGTTGAATATCGGCGTCGGTGTGCTGTCGCACTGTGGCCGCATGACGACGTTGACGCGGGCCGAAATCGGAGCGCTCGGTGAGCGGCTCGCCACCGAACACCTGACCGGACTGGGGTTGCGGATCCTCGCCCGCAATTGGCGGTGCCGCTACGGTGAGCTGGATGTGATCGCCGCCGACCCGACCACGAACACGGTGGTGTTCGTCGAGGTCAAGACCCGTACCGGCGACGGTTTCGGCGGCCTGGCGCACGCGGTGACCGAGCGGAAGGCGCGCCGACTGCGGCGGCTGGCGGCCTTGTGGCTGGCTACCCAGGAGCGACGGTGGGCGGCGGTGCGCATCGACGTTATCGGTGTGCGCATCGGCAGGCATCGCACTCCGGAGATCAGTCACCTGCGAGGCATCGGCTGATGGCGCTGGGGCGTGCGTTTTCGGTCGCGGTGCTCGGGTTGGACGGCGAGATTGTCGAGATCGAAGCCGACATCACTTCGGGCCTGCCGGGGGTGCACCTGGTGGGTCTGCCCGACGCCGCGTTGCAGGAGTCACGCGACCGGGTGCGTGCCGCGATCACCAATTGCAACAACCGCTGGCCGATGTCTCGTCTGACGCTGGCCCTCTCACCGGCAACGCTGCCAAAGGTGGGTTCGGTTTACGACCTCGCGCTGGCGGCCGCGGTGTTGTCCGCGCAGCGGAGGACGCCGTGGCGACAGCTGGAGGCGGTTGTGGTGCTTGGCGAGTTGGCACTCGACGGCCGGGTTCGGCCGGTGCGCGGTGTGCTGCCGGCCGTCCTGGCGGCCAAGCAAGAGGGCTGGAAAGCCGCGGTGGTTCCGGTGGAGAACCTGCCTGAGGCCAGCCTGGTGGACGGCATCGAGGTCTGGGGAGTGCGCACCCTTGCGCAGTTGCAGGCCTGGCTCGAGGGATCGGCGCGGCTCGACGAGCGGATCACCGCAGCGGTTCCAGAGGCTGAGCCGGCGGCGGATCTGGCCGACGTCATCGGGCAGAGCCAGGCTCGTTTCGCCGTCGAGGTGGCCGCCGCCGGCGCGCATCACCTGATGCTCACCGGGCCGCCGGGCGTGGGGAAAACGATGCTGGCACAACGCCTTCCGGGTCTTCTTCCAGCACTGTCGGACGGCGAGTCGTTGGAGGTCACCGCTATCCACTCGGTGGCCGGCCTGCTGTCGGATGCCACGCCCCTGATCACCCGACCGCCGTTTGTCGCGCCGCACCACAGCTCCAGCGTCGCCGCGCTGGTCGGCGGCGGTTCGGGGATGGCGCGGCCCGGTGCGGTGAGCCGGGCGCATCGTGGGGTGCTCTTCCTCGACGAATGCGCCGAGATCAGCGTGAACGTCATGGAAGCATTGCGAACACCGTTGGAGGACGGTGAGATTCGCCTTGCCCGCCGAGACGGGGTGGCATGCTATCCGGCACGCTTTCAACTGGTTATGGCCGCCAACACGTGTCCGTGCGCCCCGGCGGATCCGCGTGACTGCATCTGCGCGGCAGCAGTCAAGCGTCGCTATCTGGGCCGGTTATCGGGGCCGCTGCTCGATCGCGTCGACTTGCGAGTCGAAATGCATCCGGTGCGGATGAGCGCGTTCGCGGCCGCCGAGGCAGAGTCCACGGCCCAGGTCCGGAGCCGGGTGGCACTGGCCCGTAGTGCGGCCACCGAGCGGTGGCGGCCCCACGGATTTGACACCAATGCCGAGGTCAGCGGATCGCTGCTGCGCCGCCAATTCCGGCTTGGCGCAGCGGCGATGCAGCCACTGCGCGCGGCGCTAGAACGGGGTCTGCTCAGCATCCGCGGTGCGGACCGCACGATGCGTGTTGCATGGACATTGGCCGATCTGGCCGGCCGCGTATCACCCGGGCGGGATGAGGTGGCCGTCGCATTGAGCTTTCGCCAACCCGGAGCCGCCCGATGACTGACCTGACGTTGCGAGCATGGGCCTACCTGTCCCGGGTCGTCGAACCGCCCTGTGTGGAACTCGCCGCGCTGGTGTATCGGGTTGGGCCGGCAGAAGCGGCCGAGCGAGTGCGGCGGGGCCAGGTCAGTGACGAACTTGCCCGTCGTATCGAGGCAAGACGCGAAATCGACAGGGCAGCAGATGATCTCGAATGGCTCGCTCGCCGCGGTGGCCGGCTGATCACGCCGGACGACGACGAGTGGCCGGTACTGGCGTTCGCCGCGTTCGGCAGCGACGCGGCCGCGGCCAAGCCACAGGGCAAACCGCCGCTGGTGTTGTGGGCGATGGGGCCGGCACGGCTCGACGTCATGGCACAGCGGGCGGCCGCGGTGGTCGGCACCCGGGCGGCAACCAGCTACGGCGAGCAGGTGGCCGCAGACCTGGCGACCGGATTGGGCGAGCGGGACGTCGCGGTGGTCTCCGGCGGGGCTTACGGCATCGACGGCGCGGCCCACCGCGCGGCGTTGGCAGCCGACAGCGTGACCGTCGCGGTCTTGGCCGGCGGCATTGATATCCCTTATCCCGCTGGACATTCCGGCTTATTGCATCGTATCGGCGGCAACGGGCTGCTGGTCACCGAATACCCGCCGGGAGTGCGACCGGCACGGCACCGGTTCCTGACGCGCAATCGTTTGGTGGCCGCATTTGCCGGAGCGGCGGTGGTGGTGGAAGCCGGTTTGCGCAGCGGCGCCGCGAACACCGCCGCGTGGGCGCGAGTGTTGGGCCGGGTGGTGGGTGCGGTGCCCGGGCCCGTGACCTCGTCGGCGTCGACCGGATGCCACGCCCTGCTGCGGGCCGGCGCCGAGGTGGTCACCCGCGCCGAGGACATCGTCGAACTGGTGGGTCGGGTCGGCGAGCTGGCGCCCGAACAGCCTCGCCCGGCGACGCCGCTGGACGGGCTCAGCGACGCAGAGCGACAGGTCTATGAGGCGCTGCCGGGACGCGGCGTCGCGACCGTCGACGAAATCGCCGTCGCCGCCGCGCTGGAGCCGGCCCGGATATTGGCGCCGCTGGCGATGCTGGAGCTCGCCGGCTTGGCCGAGCGTGACGACGGCCGCTGGCGAATAGTGCGGAATCGGAGCCCCACGCCGTGAGGGCGGCGCTCGTATAGTCGACGGGGTCTGCGTTGAAGGGCTTGGGAACGGGAGAAATCGGGTGGCCGGTCGACCAGTGCACACTTTCGAAGTGCTGCGGAGCGAGAAAGTCACGTCGCACATGGTTCGGGTTGTTCTCGGCGGCAGTGGGTTTGACACATTCATCCCGAGCGAGTTCACCGACTCTTACGTCAAGCTGGTAGTCGTTGCCGATGACGTCGATGTGGCGGCCCTGCCAGGTCCGTTGACGCTGGACAGTTTCGCCGACCTGCCGGCCGCCAAGCAGCCGGTGGTGCGCACGCTGACTGTGCGGCGTGCCGACCCGGCTGCCCGCGAAGTCGCGATCGACGTCGTCGTGCACGGCGAGCACGGCGCGGCCGGCCAATGGGCCGCCACGGCCGAGCCGGGCCAGCCGGTCTACCTGATGGGCCCAAGTGGCGCCTATTCTCCGGATCCGGCCGCCGACTGGCATTTGCTGGCCGGCGATGAGAGCGCACTACCGGCCATCAGTGTTGCGCTGGAAGCGTTGCCCGCCGACGCAATTGGCCAGGCGTTCATCGAGACTGCCGAGCCCGAAGACGAAATACCGCTGACCGCACCGGACGGTGTTCAGGTCAATTGGATTTACCGCGGCGGGCGCGCCGATTTGGTCGGCGAAGACCGTGCGGGCGACCATGCGCCATTGATCGAGGCGGTCAAATCCGCCCCGTGGCTCCCCGGGCAGGTGCACGCGTTCGTGCACGGCGAAGCGCAGGCGGTCATGCACAACCTTCGGCCCTACATCCGCAAAGAGCGTGAGGTGGCCGCGAAGTGGGCGTCGATCTCCGGCTATTGGCGGCGCGGTCGCACCGAAGAGACGTTCCGTCAGTGGAAGAAGGAGCTCGCGGCAGCCGAAGCGGCGGCGGGCGACGCTGACTGATCGCCAACTGGCATGCTCATCGCATGGCATTCGGCGATTACCAGAACGAGATCTATCTCCAAGGCTTGGCCGGCGTCGTGCCGTCGCTGCCGATGGTCTTCGCGGAACTGGAAGCCAAAGCCGAAAGGGCATTGCCGCCGTCGATTTGGTCGTACGTTGCAGGCGGCGCCGGCGACGAGCGCACTCAGCGAGCCAACTGTGAAGCTTTCCAGCGTTGGGGTCTGATCCCGCGGATGTTCGTCGGCGCCAAGGAACGTGACGTGTCGGTCGAAATGTTCGGCTTGACGTTGCCGTCGCCGGTCTTCATGGCGCCGATCGGTGTCATCGGGTTGTGCGCCCAAGACGGCCACGGCGACCTGGCCACCGCGCGCGCCGCCGCGCGCACCGGGGTGCCGATGGTGATGTCGACGCTGACCGTCGACCCCATGGAAGAGGTTGCCGCCGAGTTCGGCGCAACCCCGGGGTTCTTTCAGCTGTACACCCCGACCGACCGTGAGCTGGCGGCCAGCCTGGTGCACCGCGCCGAGGCGGTCGGCTTCAAAGGCATCGTCGTCACCCTCGACACCTGGGTTACCGGTTGGCGTCCGCGCGACCTGAGCACGTCGAACTTCCCGCAGCTGCGCGGCCACTGCCTGAGCAACTACACCAGCGACCCGGTGTTCCGCGCCAGCCTGGCACAGCCACCCGAAGAGAACCCGCAGGGCGCCGTGCTGCGTTGGATACAGGTCTTCGGCAA
>Ga0335075_10013521_pt1 | contig 12282 bp, 9 predicted proteins | sample Lox_Sample_24_FD_206723 | JGI IMG/M metagenome (GOLD analysis project Ga0335075, IMG submission 206723) | Soil microbial communities from Loxahatchee National Wildlife Refuge, Florida, United States - Lox_Sample_2.4 | ecosystem: Environmental > Terrestrial > Soil > Wetlands | place: USA: Florida... | reverse complement strand
GTCGGCCGCCTGCATCGTGCCGATATTGGTGAAGCTGGTGGTGTCGATGATAAGAGCGCCGCCATCGATATCGATGGTGGCGGCAGTAAACGTGCCGTAAACGGTGGTCGTGCCGGCAGTTTGAGTGAAGGCGTTACCGCCGGCCACGTCGAGCACGGAGTTGCTGCCGATGTTAATAATGTCGGCGTTGTTTGCTGGCCCCGCTACCGTCAGCGTCGCCTGACTGGTGGTGCTGCCAGACAGAGTGATCGTGCCGGTGTTGGCCAGCGCGCCGACGCTCAGCGTGGTGGCTGCCGTCAGAGCCGTGCTTCCGATATAGACGTACCCGCTGTTGGTCAGCGTACCGGCGATGGTGTCGTTGCTGGTCTGGTCGGCATTGTCGGTCTCGTCCTGAAGGTAGATATAGCCGGTGTTGAGCAGATTCCCCGACAGGCTGATCGCGTCACCGTAGCGTACCAGCAGCACGCCGCTGTTATCGGTCAGGCCATCCAGCGCGCTGTTCGTGCTTAGACTGCCGGAGTCGGCCAGCCGACCGACATCGCGAAGCTCGAGAGTTCCGCCGCTGGCGATGGTGCCGATCTGGCCGCTGTTGAAGACGATCGCGCCATAACCGTCGAGGTAGACCGAACCGGTCAGCACCCCGGTCGTGCCGAAGCCGGCAGCAGTATCGACAGCAACGGTGGCACCTTGCGTTGCCGTGCCGGAATTGCCGACAACACTGAAATAGCCGGTATTCGACAGCGCGCCGACGCTCAGCGTGGTGGCTGCCGTCAGAGCCGTGCTTCCGATATAGACGTACCCGCTGTTGGTCAGCGTACCGGCGATGGTGTCGTTGCTGGTCTGGTCGGCATTGTCGGTCTCGTCCTGAAGGTAGATATAGCCGGTGTTGAGCAGATTCCCCGACAGGCTGATCGCGTCACCGTAGCGTACCAGCAGCACGCCGCTGTTATCGGTCAGGCCATCCAGCGCGCTGTTCGTGCTTAGACTGCCGGAGTCGGCCAGCCGACCGACATCGCGAAGCTCGAGAGTTCCGCCGCTGGCGATGGTGCCGATCTGGCCGCTGTTGAAGACGATCGCGCCATAACCGTCGAGGTAGACCGAACCGGTCAGCACCCCGGTCGTGCCGAAGCCGGCAGCAGTATCGACAGCAACGGTGGCACCTTGCGTTGCCGTGCCGGAATTGCCGACAACACTGAGATAGCCGGTGTTGGACAGCGCGCCGACGCTCAGCGTGGTGGCAGCCGTCAGAGCCAGGCTTCCAATAGAGATGTACCCGCTGTTGGTCAGCGTACCGGCGATGGTGTCGTTGCTGATCTGATCGGCATTGTCGGTCTCGTCCTGAAGGTAGATATAGCCGGTGTTGAGCAGGTTCCCCGACAGGCTGATCGCGTCGCCGTAGCGTACCAGCACTACGCCGCTGTTATCGGTCAGGCCATCCAGCGCGCTGTTCGTGCTGAGGCTGCCGGAGTCGGCCAGCCGACCGACATCGCGAAGCTCGAGAGTTCCACCGCTGGCGATGGTGCCGATCTGGCCGCTATTGAAGACAATCGCGCCATAACCGTCGAGATAGACCGAACCGGTCAGCACCCCGGTCGTGCCGAAGCCGGCAGCGGTATCGACAGCAACGGTGGCACCTTGCGTTGCCGTGCCGGAATTGCCGACAACACTGAGATAGCCGGTGTTGGACAGCGCGCCGACGCTCAGCGTGGTGGCAGCCGTCAGAGCCAGGCTTCCAATATAGACGTACCCGCTGTTGGTCAGTGTACCGGCGATGGTGTCGTTGCTGACCTGCGCGGCACCGTTGGTCTCGTCCTGAAGGTAGATATAGCCGGTGTTGAGCAGGTTACCCGACAGGCTGATCGCGTCGCCATAGCGTACTGCCAGCACACCGCTGTTGTCGGTCAGGCCGTCCAGCGCGCTGTTCGTGCTCAGACTGCCGGAGTCGGCCAGCCGACCGACATCGCGAAGCTCGAGAGTTCCACCGCTGGCGATGGTGCCGATCTGGCCGCTATTGAAGACAATCGCGCCATAACCGTCGAGATAGACCGAACCGGTCAGCACCCCGGTCGTGCCGAAGCCGGCAGCGGTATCGACAGCAACGGTGGCACCTTGCGTTGCCGTGCCGGAATTGCCGACAACACTGAGATAGCCGGTGTTGGACAGCGCGCCGACGCTCAGCGTGGTGGCAGCCGTCAGAGCCAGGCTTCCAATATAGACGTACCCGCTGTTGGTCAGTGTACCGGCGATGGTGTCGTTGCTGACCTGCGCGGCACCGTTGGTCTCGTCCTGAAGGTAGATATAGCCGGTGTTGAGCAGGTTACCCGACAGGCTGATCGCGTCGCCATAGCGTACTGCCAGCACACCGCTGTTGTCGGTCAGGCCGTCCAGCGCGCTGTTCGTGCTGAGACTGCCGGCGTCGGCCAGCCGACCAACATCGCGAAGCTCGAGGGTCGCGCCACTGGCGATGGTGCCGATCTGGCCGCTATTGAAGACAATCGCGCCATAACCGTCGAGATAGACCGAACCGGTCAGCACCCCCGTCGTGCCGAAGCCGGCAGCGGTATCGACGGCAACGGTGGCACCTTGCGTTGCCGTGCCGGAATTGCCGACAACGCTGAAATAGCCGGTATTGACCAGCGCGCCGACGTTCAGGGTGGTGGCAGCCGTCAGAGCCAAGTTTCCAATATAGGCGTACCCGCTGTTGGTCAGCGTGCCGCCAACGGTTAGCGTGGTGCCACCGCCCGATGTGTCGAGTTCGACGAACCCGGCGTTGGTCAATCCGGCAGTGACCGATTCTGTACCACCTGGATTGCTGATGGCCAGGGTCGCGCCCGTATCGCTTATATCGACCGACTGAACGGTAACCGCCGAATTCGATAGGGAAACGGTATAACCCCCCGCTACCCCGATTAACGCTTCATCGCTTGAACCCGGGACTGAACCGGAGCTCCAGTTGGACCCCACGGTAAAACTACCGTTGACGCCATTGATCCAGCTAACTGTGGTAGTCATGCCAATCTCCCGCCCAGGTGAGGGGTGTTGCGATCACCCCTTCGCTTTACAAAATCGTGACGTAATAATCATCATAGGATGGCGCTTGCCGGCGCTGCAAGAGAATTCGTAAATCGACTGACGGAGGCGCTGAGGGGCGCGTCTGCCGATCATGAACACAACCACTGCGTGCATCCCCTGCCGAGCTACCCGAGCCATCGTCATCTGACCCACAACTTCGATTCAAGCCGATGTCTCAACTGCCGCGCGAGACTCTCGCCGTCGCCGGGGAACTCGCCGCGATCTACCTGGAGTTGCACCGCGCTGTTGCGACCTGCGCGCCTTATCCGTTGGTTCTATGAAATGACATAGTGCTTCGAAATTAGACGACTATCGGAATGAGGAGATTACGAGAGTGGAAGTGGCTGGAAAGTCGAGCCCAATAATACACCTCGCCCGCTCCGCGACGCGCCGCTGGGAGAGGTCGCGGCGCTGAGCGCGGCGCGTGAGGGCGCGTGATCCGAAATCCCGCGCATCACGAAATGAGGCCAATATGAGATTGGCCCAAAGCTTCCCCCACCGCCCATTCCGCGCTCGGATGCCGCGACCCCCAACCCACCCAGGGGAGACCGCTATGCACATTACCCCCACCGGCGAGACCCTCGGCGCCCGCATTGACGGCATCGACCTCGCCCAGCCCGTGTCGGATCAGGACATCCGCGCCATCCTGCGCGCCCTCGGCGCCCACGGCGTCCTCTGCTTCCCAAACCAAACCTGCGACATCCTCGCCTTCGCCGCCTTCGGCCGCCGCTTCGGCGAACTCGAGATCAACGTCGCCAACCTCTTCCACGAGGCTGGCTTCCCCGAGATGATGATCCTCTCGAACATGAAGGACGAAGCCAACAGACCGCTCGGCGCGCACGACGCCGGCCAGGGCTGGCACACCGACATGTCCTATAGCCGCGACATCGCGCTCGCCAACATTCTACATGCCCAACGTGTACCCCGCCGCAACGGCAAGCCGCTCGGCGAGACGCAGTTCCGCAACATGCACGCCGCCTACGACGACCTGCCCACCGACCTGAAGCACCGCCTCGAAGGCCGCACCGCCACGCACGACTTCGCCAAGTTCTGGGACATGATGCGCGCCCGCCCCGGCTCCACCCGCAAGCCGCTGACCGAGGAACAGCGACACAAGAAACCCCCCGTCTCCCAGCCGTTGTTCCGTCAACACCCCATCACCGGCCGCACCGTGCTCTACGCCAACCCCGGCTACACGATGTGGATCGACGGCATGGAAGAACGCGAGAGCGGCGAGATCCTCGACTTCCTGTTCCGCCACCAGGAACGCGCTGAGTACCTCCACGCCCACCACTGGACCGAGGGCGATGTGCTGATGTGGGACAACATCGGCACCGTGCACAACGCCGTCGCCGACTACACCGCCGACGAGCCCCGCTACATGCGCCGCCTCCAGGTGATGGCAACGCTGGACTACGCGTCCATGCTTGCCTGAGCACGGGGCATCGTAGGGCGGACACAGTCCGCCATCGGCACGACGGCGGACTGCGTCCGCCCTACGAGGTGTCGAGCACGTCCAGCACCACCGCCGTTACGTTATCGCTCGCGTTCCGCGCCAGCGCCGCTTCGACCAGCCGCTGGGCGGCATCCTCACCCCCCTCCCCAAGCAGCAAAGCAATGTCCTCCTCAGGGATCGTCTTGGTCAGCCCATCGCTGCACAGCAGGAACCGGTCCCCCGGCCGCAGCACGTCGGTTGCCTTGTCGAGCGCGAGGCCATCCGCCTCGCCGGCCCCCACGGCTCGCGTGATCACGTTAGCCTGCGGGTGGTGCTCGCTCTCATGTGCCTCGATCACCCCGGCATCGACCAGCTCCTGCACAAGGCTATGGTCGCGCGTCACCTGAAAGAACTCGCCCCCGCTAAGGCAATACGCCCGCGAGTCACCCGCCCAGAGACAGGCGTAATGGGCGGCGCGCACGCACAGCACCACCACCGTGGAAGCGATCGCGACCCCGGGTCCGCGTCGCGCTGCCTCGTCGATCAGGGCGCGGTGCACCGCGTCGATCCGCGCCCGGATTTCCGCCAGCGCCTCGATCGCCCCCAGTCCCGGCGAGATCTCCCCCAGCGCCGCCGCAATCATGCCCGAGGCGACCTCGCCCGCCTGATGCCCACCCGCCCCGTCGGCGACCGCCCAAATCCCCAGATCAGGCCGGTCCACGAACGTATCCTCGTTGTGCCTCCGGCGCGGGCCCGCGTCCGTCATCGCCGAGGAACGCAGTCGCAGCCTCATGTCGGTGGCTCCGCGCGCTCGTTATCGTCGATCATGGCCGCAAACCCAGCCGGGTCAGGCAGGCCGGGCAGTGAGAATCGCGTGGCCGCTACCAGCGGTCCGCCGGCGGTCCACCACAGGCTGTGCTCCTCCGGCGAACCTCTGCCCTCTTCGGGCACCGGCAGGCGTGCGACGACTTCCTCCGGCGTTGCATCCTCCTCCAGGGCCATCCGCCCGGCCGCCTCGCAGACGTCAAGCCAGGCATCCCCCGCCGCCCCCCCAACGACGCCATGACCGTCGGGGTACACGGCAGCCAGGGTCAGCGGGAAATACCGCCCGACGCGATCGACGCTGGGGACCATGAGGCCGAGCACCGCGCCCTGGCCGCACACCCACGGCGGCAGGGAGAACCGCCAGACCGGGGCATCCAGCCAAGCCGGCAGCCAGCGCTCCCCCATGGTCCGGCGAGCGGCGTCGATCGCGCGCTGCAGCCACGCGTCCCACGGCTCGATGAAGCTGCCCGGCAGGCCGGCACGCACGAAGTCGCCGCGCGCCGGCAGCTTGCCGAACAGGCCGACACGCGCACCCCCCATGCAACCACCCGCGGAATCGAGTGCAGTTCGGCTAGCTTATCACAGCCCAGCCGGCACCGCAGCGGTCTTCCTTGCGCGACGGACACGTCGGCCCGGCGTCCCGGAATGTTCGCCTGCATTCCCGGCCCCGGCGCGATAAGATGGCCCGGACCGAGAACGACACCCGGGGGAGTCGATGAGTACACACGAGAGTCTCGAGCATCAGGAGCACGCCGAGCATGCCGCCACCCACGGCAACAAGCGAGCCGCCTTGCTGATCGCTGTTCTGGCCGCCGCCTTGGCGATCTGCGAACAGCAGGGCAAGCACGCCGAGATCGCGGTGCAGGAACAGGCGATCCTGACCGCCGATGCCTGGGCGCAATACCAAGCCAAGTCGATCCGTGCCGCCGTCGCCCAGGACATCGAGCGGCTGGCCTCCACCCTCGATCGGCCGACGGACGCGGACCTGATTGCGACGCGCACGGGCGTGCTCAAGCAGCTTCAGTCCGACCAAGTACATTACGATACGGATGCCAAGGACGGCAAGGAAGCGATTGCCGCCCGCGCCCGCGCCTTCGACGCGGCACGCCAGGACGCGCTCGAACGCGACCATACCTACGACAACGCGGCGGCGGCGCTGGAGCTTGGCATCGTGCTGGCGACCGCCTCGGTGATCACGGCGTCGAAGCTGCTGATCCGCTTCGCCTTCGTTCTCGGCGGCATTGGGATCGTGCTCGGCGTGCTCGGCGTCCTGGCACCATCGCTCGGCGCGCTGTAACTTCATTCACCTCTCCCGCTCTTGCGCAGAGGTCACCGCGCGCGGAGCGCGTGGCGGGCGAGGGTGCTGCGGGCGAATCGACGTCTCTGATCACGTTCTACAATGAAACTGCCCTAAGCTCCGCTCTCGCGCCGCGCCAGCGCGAGCAGGTGCGTCCGGTACTGCACCGAGCTGCGTTCGTGCAGCCGGGTCTGCCAGGGCCAGTCCCGATCCTCCTCCAACAACTCGAGCCCGGCGACCGATTGCGCATGCGCGCCTTCTTGCAGCAGCGCGCGCAGGAATGGCTCCGCCTCGCCGGCGTAGGTGCTGCGCTGGGAGTGACCGCCGATCCACGTCTCGACCGGCGTGGCGCGAGTGGACCAGTCATATGGGGTCGCCAGCAGGATGCGTCCGCCAGGGCGCACGACCTCTGCAAGCTCCGCCAGCAGCCGCAACGGCTCGTTCACGCAATCCAACAGATTGAGCGCCGCCGCCAGGTCCGCCGATCCGGGCCGGAACGGCAGGGTGAGCGCATCGCAGGCCCAGAAATCCACCCGTTCGGTACCGGCGAGGGCGACAGCGAAGCGGCGGCGATCATAGACAAGGCCGATCTGGCGGCGGGGATACGAAACCAGCCCGCCGGCTGCTCCACGCGCCAGCCGCAGCAAGGCGAGACCCGTATCGATCCCCAGCACCAGCGCGTCGCGATGTCGCGCCGCCAGGTCGAACGTCGTGCGCCCCGCACCGCAGCCCAGGTCCAGCACGCGGCCCGCCGCCGCGCCGCCGGCCATCTCCAGCAGCCGAGCCAGGCAGCGCCGCGCGGCGCCGGAGCGCGGTCCGTCGCCCGGCGACAGCTCCGCCGGATCAAGATCGGCCCAACCGTCCCACGCGTAGGTCGAGACGACCTGACGCATCGCATCGAACCACGTGCCCGGTCCGATCGCATCGCCGACCAGACTTTCCAATACCGGATCGAGGTCATCGCGCAGCAGCAGCTCCACAGCACGCTCGGTCATCAGCGTCCGCAGCGCCGGGACGATGACGGGGATGCCGTCGATGATCGGGTATTCGTGGCAGCAGGCAGAATTCGAGCAATGCAGGATCCCGGCGAGCACGTCTTCGTCCCGCTCCTCGTAAACGGAGGCGAGGGTCAGAGCGTGGCGGCCACGCCCATGCTTGATGCAACTGGGGCAGAGCGGTGCGAATGCCTCGAAATGGCGGCGGCGCAAGTTTGGCTCAGCCGCCGATCAGGACGGTCTCGCAGCCCGGCCCGATGATCATGCCGGTCGGGCCGGGGATCGGGCCGACACAGGCCTCGTGGGTCGTCGTGTCGAACAGCCGGGCCGCCGGCAGTCCGTTGATGTTCACCGTGGCGGAGCCCTTGGTGATCACGCCGGGGCCGCCCGGGATGCAGGCCGGAATGTCGCAGGGCTCGGTTTCGTCGGTGACCCGCGCGGCCGGCATCCCGCCGATAGTGACATTCGGAGAACCGCTGAGGATCGGCAGCGGCATGGGCGGATGCGGCAGAGGCGTCGGCACCGGAGCCGCCGGGTGCATGGGGGCGTGGCAGTGCGGCTCGTCCTGCAGGACGTTGTCGCCGATGCGCGCAGCCGGCTGTCCCATCTCGGTCACCTTCGTTCTGGACGGATACGAAGCTAGCGTGTTCCGCCGTCGCACCCAAACCGATTATGCTGCGGACCGAGGGAGACGCGCATGGGATGCTTCTGCCACGCCTCGACGCTGCCGATCTCGGCCCTACTGCCGAAGCTCAGCGTGTCGGTCAGCCTCGGCCTGCCCGGAGCGAACATCCCGCTGTCGCTGTCGGCGTGGCTCAACCTGCGAGGGCTGCCGGCTTTGCCGTGGACGCCGGAGCCGGGCTGGCTCACCCTGCCGCTGCCGCGGTTGCAACTGAACGCGCGTGCGGTCGCGACCATTTCGGCGTTGGCATCCCTGCGCGCCCAGGTGCTGGCCCAGTTCGGGCTCGACCTGCTGATCCCCCAACAGGCCCTGGCCTATGCCCGCATCGTCGCCACAATGAATGCGCGGCTGTCGCTGATGGCGAATATAAACCCGCTGGGTTGGCTTCGGCTTGCGGCGTTGAATGCTGCCATCGATCAGGTGCAGGTGGCGCTCGGCGCTGGCGTGTTCGCGCCGCCGCCCAACCTCATGCTGTCGCTCAGCATGCCGGGCGGCTTCCCGATGGCGAGCTGGGCGAACTTCCTGGCGCTGCTACGGCTGCTGGCCCCGATGATCGCCGCGTGCGCGCAGCTTGGTATCAGTCTGTCGGAGACGGCGCAGCTTTCCGCCGCGCTGCGCGTGCTGGCGCGGCTGTCGCTGCCGCCGCTGGCGGCGCCGCAATTGATGGCGAGCCTGACAGCGGCGCTCTCCGCCACGATGCAATTGCAGGCCAGCCTCGGCCTGCCCGTGCTGCAGCTTGGTTTCCCGGCAATTCAGTTGCGTGTACAAGCAAAGCTCGGCGCGCTGCTGCCGGCGCTGTCGGCGCGCCTCGGGCTGAACCTCAGCGGCGGCGGGGCAAACCTGTTGGCGGAGTTGCTGGCGCTGCTGCCCAACCTGCCGCTGGTGCCGACCAGCTTCGCCACCAGCGAGGCGGTGCAGGCCGCGCTGTCGGCGCAGGCGCTGGCATCGCTGAACTGGCAAGTGCCGGCGTCGCTGCCGGCGGTCCGCATCGGCCTGCCGACCTGCGCGCTGGTGGCCCAGCTCAACGCCGCGCTTGGGATCAATGCCGTGCTGCCCTCGCCCTGCGGGTCCGGCTGTGATGCCGCGAAGATCATGAAAGCCCTTGCCGCCGCCTGACCATCGTCCGCGAAAGCAGGGGCCCGGCGCGAAAGGAGAGGCCGGCCCCAACGTCATGGCCGGCCTCGTGCTGCCTCGTGCCGGCCATCTCCCCGCCGGTTCGCACCAAGGTGCCACAACGCGCGCGAGATGGCCGGGCCGACAAGCCCGGCCACGACGAGGCGACGATGAGCCCCTATGCTATCACGCGAAACCAGGCGACGACGAGCGGATCGAACTCGGCCGCCGCGCGCACCGCCGCTTCGCCCTCCGGCGTCGGGCACACGGCGACCACGGTGCGGAAAAAGTTCACCTCACCCCGTGCGCGTGCCAGGAACAACGCGGCGAGCGCAACGGCCGCCGGCGACCGCGTAGCGCAGCACGGGCAGCCGGCAGGATGCGGGCCCGCCGCCGACCCGGCGATGAAGCGCGTGACCGCCACTCCGTCCGGCGCTGGCGCGTCGCCTTCGATCAGCAGGGCGGACCCGGCATCGGCATCCGACACCGACCCGAACCGCACCGGCACGCGCGCATCGACAAACAGCGGCATAGGCTGGACATAAGGATATGTTTATGTCAGATACAAGCCTATGGAGGCCCTGCTCACCGCCCTGCGCGCCGCCGCCGAGCCGACCCGGCTTCGGATCCTGGCCCTTGCCGGCCGGGGCGCGTTCTGCGTCTCGGAATTCACCGAGATCCTGGGCCAGTCGCAGCCCCGCCTGTCCCGCCATCTGAAGCTACTCTGCGAGGCCGGCCTGCTGGAGCGGGTGCGGGAAGGCGCCAACGTCTGGTTCGCGGTCCCCACCGGCGAGGCCGGTGCGCTGACCCGCGAGCTGCTGGCCCGCGTGGCCGAGGACGATCCCACCATCGCTGCTGACCGGCGGCAGGCCGCGCGGGTGCTGTCGGAACGTGCCCGCACCGCCTCCGAAAGCTTCCAGCGCAAGGGCGCCGACTGGGACGAGATGCGGGCGATGGGCCTGCCGGCGGCCGCCATTGAGGGGTGGCTGCTGGCGCTGGTGCCCGAGTCGCATGGCGGCCGGCTGCTGGATATCGGCACCGGGACGGGGCGCGCGCTGGAGCTGCTTGGACCGCGCGTGGACGAAGGGCTGGGCATCGATGCCAGCCGGGCGATGCTGGCCCTGGCGCGCTCGCGGTTGGCCAAGGCGGGGCTGGCGCATTGCTCGGTCCGGCTGGCCGACATGTATCGGCTGCCGCTGCGCGATGCCTGCTTCGACATCGCCGTGCTGCAGATGGTGCTGCACCACGCCGACGACCCCGAGGGCGTGCTGGCCGAGGCAGCGCGCGTGCTGCGTCCGGGCGGAAACCTGATCGTCATAGATCTTGCCGATCATCAGCAATCGGCCATGGCCGAGAAGCTCGCACACCGATGGCCGGGGTTCGCCGATGACGTGATGCAACGCTGGTTGGCCGGCGCCGGACTGGCGTCTGACAAGAAATTGGAGATCCGCGGACCTGCCGAGTTGCCGGTGCGGCTCTGGTCCGCCACCCGCACCGCTGCCGCCCCGACTGAACGCCTCATCGAACTCGCCGTCTGACGCAGGACACGCCATGTCTCGACCCCACCTCTTGGATGCGCTGCGTGACCGTGTGCTGCTGTGCGACGGCGCGATGGGGACGCGCGCCCAGGCGCTGAACCTGGACGTGGATCGCGATTATTGGGGCAAGGAAAACTGCACCGACGTGTTGACGCTGTCGTGCCCCGACATGGTGCGCGAGATCCATCGCGGTTATTTCGAAGCCGGCGCCGACATAGTGGAGACCAACAGCTTCGGCGGCTCCCCGGTGACGCTCGGCGAGTTCGGCCTCGCCGACCGCGCCTTCGAGATCAACAAACGGGCCGGCGAATTGGCACGCGAGGCGGCCGAAAGTTTCGCCGACGGGCGCCATCGCTGGGTATTGGGCAGCCTCGGCCCGGGTACCAAACTGCCGACGCTCGGCAACATCGCCTATGACGCGCTGGAAGCAGCCCTGGTCGAGCAGTGCCGCGGGCTGATTGCCGGCGGGGTCGATGCGATCCTGATCGAGACCTGCCAGGATACGTTGCAGATCAAGGCAGCGGTGAACGGCGCGAAGGTCGCGCGCACTGAGGCCGGCACCGACACGCCCGTCTTCGTTCAGGTCACAGTTGAAACCACTGGCAGCCTGCTGGTCGGCCCGGACATCGCCGCGGCCGCCGCGGTGGTGGCGGCGCTCGACGTGCCGCTGATCGGGCTGAATTGCGCGACCGGCCCCCAGGAGATGGCCGAGCACCTCCATTGGCTCTCCGGCAACTGGCCGGGCCTGCTGTCGGTGCAGCCCAACGCCGGCCTGCCCGAGCTGGTGGATGGCCAGCCCCACTACCCACTGGGCGCCGCCGAATTGGCGACCTGGCTGGAGCGCTTCGTCGCCGAGGATGGTGTGAACCTGATCGGCGGCTGTTGCGGCACCTCGATCCAGCACATCGCCGCGCTGGATGCGATGCTGCGCAAGCGCGGCGAGTTCCGCCCCACGCCGGTACCACGCAAGCAGCTCTGGGTCCCCAGCGTCACTTCGCTGTACCAAGCCGTGCCGCTGCGCCAGGAGAACGCCTTCTTCGCCATCGGCGAGCGCTGCAACGCCAACGGCTCCCGCCGCTGGCGCGAGTTGCAGGAGGCCGGCGATTGGGACGGCTGCGTGGCGATGGGCCGTGAGCAGGTCGGCGAAGGCTCCAACGCGCTCGATGTCTGCACCGCCTTCGTCGGCCGCGATGAACTCGCCGAGATGACCGAGGTCGTGCGTCGGTTCAATTCGTCGGTGAACGCCCCGCTGGTGATCGACAGCACCGAGACGCCGGTGATCGAGGCGGCACTGAAGCTGTATGGCGGCAAGCCGATCATCAATT
>Ga0335075_10013520_pt1 | contig 12283 bp, 8 predicted proteins | sample Lox_Sample_24_FD_206723 | JGI IMG/M metagenome (GOLD analysis project Ga0335075, IMG submission 206723) | Soil microbial communities from Loxahatchee National Wildlife Refuge, Florida, United States - Lox_Sample_2.4 | ecosystem: Environmental > Terrestrial > Soil > Wetlands | place: USA: Florida... | reverse complement strand
GGTTCGTCAGGGGGATGTCGAAAAGGTCAGCGCCTTCGGTCGCGCACTGGGCCCCTCCGGCGGTTGTCGTGTGAGCGCGCCCGTGCAGGTCCCGGAGGACATCGCCGAGCGAATCCGCTCGCTATGCCTGGCACTGCCCGAGGTAACGGTGCGGGTCGACGAGTCACTAACCAGAGCGAGATCGACGGCACAGTCGTTCGACATCCGCCGGAGGTCGTTCTGCTTGCTCGTGGCAAGGGAAAACTCGGCTGGCAAGCCTGTTCCGCTGCTCGTGCTTCGTGCCGACCCAGACGAACGCGAGGCGTTGCTGTCCATTGGCCGCCCGTTCTTCGCCTCGCGAGCCGGCCGTGATCGCATTGCGGTGATGCTCACCGACGACACGGACTGGGATGAGATCCGTGAGCTCGTGACCGAGAGCTACCGAATCCTCGCACCGAAGAAGCTCACTGCGCTGCTCGACTAGCACAAGCAGGCCGTGTAGCCCGCGGCGACCGTGGACATATCGACGGCGCAAGACTCGGGCATTGGCCGTTAGCGGGCCTACACTCCTCTCGTGCGATGGTCTTTCCGACGGGCTCGCGCGGTGCAGCGTTCTTGCCAGGACTGCGGTGAGACGTGGACGCTGGAACCTGGGCTGGCGCACCTCGGCACCCGAGCATCGCGTGCTATCGGAACCCGCCAGGCTCTCCGCACCACCATACGAGGCGAGCCGAACGACTTTGTAACTGACGCTTATGCCCAGCTTGGTCAGCTGAATGACGCGGTTAGAGAAACGCGAACCTGCCCAAAGTGCGGCAGTGACAACTTCAAAGACCGGCGCGTGTGATGGTCGCCTGCGTGCTCCGGAGATTCGCTGCGTTCGTGTACAGCCCGATGGAGCGCGGGCTGCATGGCAGTGGGCATCAGCCGGTTACCCGCGCCTGCTTAGCTGCGGCCCGCCGAGCCCTCTGGAGATTGTGCAGTCCGTCGGCTGTTGCGCGTGCCGGGCTGCCCCGTAGCTGGTTTCCAGTAAGGCAGGTGGAGTCGGTCTCGCGCCGCCAGATTGTCAGAGGCGCTCGATACTATGTGCGAGTAAGTAGTTCTGCTGGGAGGCGGTGACGATTCCGTGAGCGAACGCCAGTCTCGCCGTCTGGCTGCTGCGCCGCGAGACCTGACCGCGCTGCCGCAGGGGACTGGAGTGCCGCCGAATCTCACCGCCCCAGCGAGTCAGACCGTGCTGACGCCTGAGTCGGGTGCCTCGTCAGATCCGGCCGCGTTGCCGCAGGGGACTGGAGTGCCGCCGAATCTCACCGCCCCAGCGAGTCGGACCGTGCTGACGCCTGAGTCGGGTGCCTCGTCAGATCCGGCCGCGTTGCCGCAGGGGACCGGAGTGCCGCCGAATCTCACCGCCCGAGCGAGTCGGACCGTGCTGACGCCTGAGTCGGGTGCCTCGTCAGATCCGGCCGCGCCACCACCCGAGTCCGCGGTGCTGTCGCGCGAGTCTGCCCTGCCACTCGAGTCCGCGGTGCCGTCGGATCTGACCACGTCACCGAATCGGACCGCGCCGCGACAAGAGTCCGCGGTGCCGCGCCGGCTCGCGGTCCTGTTGCGCGAGACGCCTGACGTGACGGAGTTGCCGTCGTTTGAAGCACTCGGGTTGCTGCGGCGCCAGCTCGCGGAGACTGGGGAACCGGTTGAGCTGAGCGCGGCGGAGATCGCGGCGCTGCCGTTGGCGGGAGATGAGCCGCCGCCTGATCTGGATGAGGTGCCGTGGTGGCTGTCCGAGGAGTTCACCGGCAGTGACGAGGAGCTGGCGGCGGCTTTCGTGCAGAGCCTGCCCGCCGATATCAGGGCTGAATATGCAGCCGGACCGTGGACCGGAGCGGGGGAGGCGTGGGGCGCCGGGTTCCTCCACCACGATCCTGGCGCGGGGCCGCGGGGTGACGGGTTCGCGGCCGGCGGTGAGCATGACGTGCTGGCGCCAGGCCCGGAGCTGGCCGCCGTCGCTGCAGCAGCTGATGATCACCGCGGGCGGCTGGGGGAGTCAGAGCTGATCGGGGTGCTCTGCGGGTGGCAGCGGCTGGCGGCGTGGGCGCAGTCCCGGCAGGCCGCATGCCTGAACGAGCTGGTGCAGCGGCGCAAGGCCCAGTCTGTTGAGCTGAACCGCCCGTCGCTGGCCGAGCACGTGGATGATGAGGTAGCGGCGGCGCTTGCGCTGACCGGCCGGGCTGCCGTTCGGTTGCTGTCGCTGTCGGGCGGGTTGGCCCGGCTGCCGGAAGTTTTGGCTGCGTTGAACACTGGACGGATCGACTGGGTGAAAGCTGGCCTGTTCGTCGATTACCTGGCCGGGTTGCCCGATGAGGATGCCGCTGACATTGCCGGAGCCGTGCTGGCCGACGCGGACCGTAAGACGTCAGGGCAGTTGCGGGCAATGCTGATGCGCGCGGTGCTGGCCTATGACCCTGATGCTGCGCAGCGGCGCAGGCGAGCCGCCCGTAAGGACGCGAGTGTCCAGGCGTGGGACGAGGTGTCGGGGAACGCCGCGCTGGCCGGCCGGGAACTGGCACCGGAGGATGTCGCGCACGCCTCAGCCCGGATAACCGAGTACGCGCGGTGGCTGCACGAGCACGGCGCGGAGGGCACGATAGATCAGCTTCGTGCCGACGCTTTCGTTGCGCTGCTCACCGGGCGTCCCGTGCCGCTTCCCGTGGCACCTGAGGATGAGCGTGGGGCGGGACTGCCGACGGGCTGGCCGCAGCTGAGCGGGTCGATCACCCTGACGATGCCGATGTCAGCATGGCTCGGTCAATCCGCGGCGCCGGGTGAGCTGGCTGGGTACGGCCCGGCCGCCGCGGATACCTGCCGGGAGCTGGCCGGGCGGGCGGGGCCGGGAACCCGGTGGTGCCTGACCCTCACTGACCACGGTGGACGCGCGGTCGCGCATGCCTGTGCGTCCGGGCCGCCCGGGGTTAGGTGGGCTGCCGGACTGCGGAGCAGGCTGGAGTTCCTGGAAACCGGGACTTGCAGCCACGCCCGCTGCAGCAGCCGGTACCGGCCGCCGCGGAATCTGGTCCACCTGATCGGGGTGCGGCAGCGGACCTGCTCATTCCCCGGCTGCCGCCGGCCGGCCCGACGTTGCGATCTTGACCACACGGTGCCCTATGACCAGGGCGGAGCCACGTGTGAGTGCAATTTGTCGCCGCTGTGTAGACGACATCACCAGGCAAAGCAAGCTCACGGCTGGCGCCTGACCCAAGACCAGCCCGGCGTCATGACCTGGCGAACACCCAGCGGCCGAATCTATGCCACGTGCGGCGAGCCCTATCCCGTCTAGAACCAGGCTTGGCAACGAGTTCGACATCAATTGACGTGCGCAAGCTCGGCCGCGACGTTGTACGGCAGGTGCCGGGGATGCACGAGCAGCGCCCGGGCAAGCTCGCGGATCTGCAGCCGCCGCGGTAGCAGTTGCTTCTCGCTCCAGCGCCAGGCGGCGACCTCATCGGTTCCGAACCGTGCGGCGATAGACCGGCGGAACCTGCGGGCATCTCCGCCGTCCTGCCGCCAGGTCCGCAGCCAGCATCGCAAGTCGTCGTCGCGCTCGAGCATCGTCCAGTCCATCAGCCGCTCGGCGATCTGGCCGGCTGCGTCGATGACGAAGGCTTGCTCAGCAGGGGTAACACCATGCAGCCGGCCCTCACTACGGTGCCCGTGATGAATGCTCGCAGAGCTGAACCGCGCGCCTACGGCCAGCGCCGCGACGGCATGCCCGGCCTCGTGCCACGCTGTCCGTACCGCTGCCTTCCTGGCCGGCGCCAGGCTCGCGTAACAACCGCAGTCGTAGCGCTGCTTCACCCAGCGCGAATGCACGATCGACTCGTCGTCGTACCGGACTGACCGTTGCAGCTCGGCCCGGATCGCGGCTACCGCCTGGCGCTCGGCAGGTTTCAGCGCGGTCATGAAGTGTCCCGTCGGTGGTCGTCGGTAGCGTAGGGCAGACTACGCGGTGCCCGGGATTGCGAGGGCGAGATGTCAGACACACTGACTGCGGCCGGCCTGGCGGCGGTGCGCGCGGTGGCCGAGAAGGCAGTGGCCGATGGAACATTTCCGGGCCTGGTGGCCCTGATGGCCCACGGGAACACTGAGCACGCCGAGGTAGCCGGGCAGCTGTCGATCGGCGGTGCCCCGGTTGTGCGGGACACGTTGTTCCGCATCGCGTCCATGACAAAGCCGGTGACCGGGGCGGCCACCATGGCGCTGATCGAGGAAGGCCTGATCGACCTCGACGAGCCGGTCGACCGGCTGCTTCCTGAGCTGGCAGGCCGGCGGGTCCTGCGCAGGATCGACGGCCCGCTCGACGAGACGGTTCCGGCTAACCGCGCGATCACCACCAGGGATCTGCTCACGTTCACGTTCGGCTTCGGGGTCGTCATGGAGATGTTCACGGCACCCGAGCCTCTGCCCATCGTCGCTGCCTCGGATGACGCACATCTGTCGACCATCGGCCCGCCGGATCGGGCGATCCAGCCCGATCAGGACACCTGGATCGCCGGGCTCGGATCGCTGCCGCTGGTTGCCCAGCCGGGGGAGCGGTGGATGTACAACACCGGGGCCTCGGTACTGGGCGTCTTGCTGTCGCGGGCGGCCGGCATGTCGTTCGGCGACGTGCTGCGGACCCGGATCTTCGAGCCGCTCGGCATGACCCAGACGGCATTCTGGGCCAGCGATCCGGACCGGCTGGCGACGGCATACAAGCCATCGGCGGACGGGCTAACGGTGTGGGACGCGCCGGACGGGGAGTACAGCCGTCCGCCTGCCTTCGAGGACGGCGCTGCCGGACTGGTGTCGACCGCCGATGACATGCTGGCGTTCGCCAGGATGTTCCTGCGCGGCGGCAGCCCGGTGCTCTCCGCGGAGTCCGTCCGCGCGATGACGACCGATCAGCTCACGCCAGAGCAAAAGGCACGCGGCGGCCTCGGTCCCGATTTCTTCGCCAGCCAGTCCTGGTCGTACTGCCAGGCGGTGGCGGACACCGGCGCGTTCGGCTGGAACGGCGGCTTCGGTACGTCATGGGTCGTCGATCCCGGCCGCGACCTAGTCGTCATCGTGCTCACACAGCGCATGTTCCAGAGCCCCGATGACACGCAGGCGCACGACGCACTGCAGACGGCGGCCTACTCAGCCCTTGACTGAGTAGGCCGCGGGGCGTTACCGGGCGAGCGCGCCCATCGGGTCCCAGGCCGGCAGCACGATCGGTTCGGTTGACAGTGCCTGCTGCAGATCGGCGGGCAGGGCGCTGCGGCGGGCTGCGATCTCGAACACGTACTGGTCGAACCAGGAGTCGTTCATGGTGTAGAAGCCGTCCTTGCCCCGGTCAGCGCCCCAGCTGTTCTCCACCCGCCAGCGCCGGGTGACGCCATCGAGCACATCGACGCCGGTGAACAGCATGGCGTGAGTCATCTGGGTCTCGTGGTAGGCGAGCCGGTCGGCCTTGTCCAGGTCAAACGAGGCGTCATAGACCGATGGAAGGTCGTAGAGGTTGGCGTCCCAGACCCCGTAGTCGCTGCTCATCATCTTGCCGACGTCGCAGCCGAACCAGACAGGCTCGCCGCCCTGCAAGGTCTTCGCGGCGATGTCCTTGATCACTGACATCGCGACATTCAGGTAGATCACCTGCGGCCCGCCGACGACGTTGCCCAGGTACTCGACGGTGAAGGTCCTGCCGACCGGGCTGGACGAGCGTGGATCGTGTACGAGGCATACGTACTCGTCCAACGGCAGGTCGACGTACTTGGCGGCAAACTCCTGCGGGGTCAGCACGCCGTCACGGTGGAACTTCTTGTCCTTGTCGGTCCACTGCCAGTCGAACCGGTCCGGCGGCGTACCCAGGTGGATGCAGAGCACCCGGTAGATCGTCTCCAGGATCTCCGCTTTGACCGACCTCGCAGCCGCTGCGCTCTCCGCCGCCGCGGCCCGTATCGAGCGCGTTCCCTGGCGAAGCTGGTAACGCAGGATCGAGTTCATCCTGGCGGTGTTGGACGAGCTTTGCGTCTCGGGCATGTAGCCCTTGGGTACCAGACCGTGCTTGGCGACGAGGGCAGCAAACATGTTCCACTGGCCGCCGTCGCCAGCGACCTGCTCGAGCAGGAACGCGACGGTCCTGTCGTCCAGGTCCCGGTCGGCGGTTTCGATAATGGCCTCGAGGAAGTAGTTGGCGCGCTCGATCTTGTCCCAGAACATCGCGTAGTTCTGAGAGAACTCGAAGTCCTTGATCCCGGTCTTGCGCATCACACCGACGCGGAGCAGGTTCAGTCCGGCGAACAGCCAGCACCGGCCGCTGCGTTCCTGGTTGGTGACCTTCCAGTCGTCCAGGTGCGTCGACAGTGAGTGGTCGACGTTGTTGATGATCTCCCTGCTGATGGCCACGTCATCGACGGTGACCCGGGTCACCGCGTTCTGCGCCAGCCGGTAGGCCGGATTAGCCGAGAAGTCCTTGCGCAGTAGTTCGAGGTCAGCGGCAGCCAGCGTTCGATCCATCCCGGCATCATCCTTCCCGTCGTGTCATCTCTGCCCTTTCAAGTTACCAGCGGTCCGGTCGCAGGCCCGAGCCGTCATGCCCGAGCCTGCTGTATAGTCCGGCTCGTACCGCACTGGTAGCGGGTCTGTCACTCGAGGTTTAGTTCTGCCGAGGAGGCCTGCTCATGTCGTCGATCGAAGTGCGCCCGTTCCGCCGCGGCGACCGGGATCAGCTGACCGGACTTGTCAACGCTCACGCGGCTGCCGTGGTGCCGGGCTCGGCAGCATCAGTCGCCGCAGTACTCAGCCACCTGGAACGTCAGCCCGGTGAGTACATCGTCGATCCGTGGGTGAGCGAGCGGCTGACCCTGGTCGCGGAGCACCGACAGCGCGTTGCCGCGGCCGCGCACCTGCTCCGCTACGCCTCAGATGATCGCGTTAGCCCGGCGTACCGGAATGCCGGCGAGATCAGCTGGCTGTTGTTCTGGCCGGAGGGTCCGAGGATCAGCTCACCGTTCTGGACCGATGAGTCGGAGGCCGCGAACAAGCTGATTGCTGCCTGCATCAGGCAGCTTGAGGACTGGGGAGTCTCCCGTCAGTACGCCGACGGCAACTTGCCGGTGCCTGGTGTCTACGGCGTACCAGAGCAGTGGCAGCACATCCGCGCGCTCTACGAGCGGTCCGGCTTTCAGCATGAGGGGCACACCGAGCTGGTGTTCCTGGCCGTCGTCGAGGATCTGCGCCGCCCCGCGGATCCGCCGGTTCCCGGCCTGAGAGTCCGGCGGACTGTCGGACTGAACGGGACTCGCTTTTCGGCAGTCACAGGCGACGAGGTAGTCGGCTACGTCGAGGTCGAGATATTCGACGACGGCGAGCGCCTGGCCCGTCGGAACGGCTGGGCTGACGTCGGCAACCTCTGTGTTGCCGAAAGCTACCGCCGGCGCGGCGTCGCGACCTGGCTGCTCGGACGGGCAGCCGAGTGGCTGCGGCTGGCGCATGTCGACCGGCTCCTTGACTACACCTACGCCGAAGGCCGGGATGAGACCGGGCAGGGTTACGACGAGGACCGCGCATTCTTGCAGGCGTCACCGTTCACGGAGCTGACCCGGACTCAGCGGGGCTGGACGCGCACCGGCTGAAGCGAAGGGTCCGTCATAGGTCAGCCGGAGCGATCGGCAGAAACCGCTAATATCCCGGTTGTGTCGCACGAGGCCGGCTCATCGGCTAGCCGCATATCTCGGCTTTCGGCCTGGGCGGAGAATGCCGGCTTCCTGGGCTGCCTTGTGGCCTTGGGTGCCCTCGTTCTGTGGGGTATTGGCGTGTGGCTCGTCGGGCAGTGGGCCCCGGACGAGATAGGCAGGCATCTCGGCAGTCCATACGTCGCGCTCTACTTCCTGTTGGTGCTGCTGAGCCTCGCTCTTGTCCGCGTGCGGCGGTATCACCAGCGAGGCCAGACGATTCGCGAAGGGCTGAGAGTCGACCGAGCCCGGCAGCGGCACCGACGGGAGCTGCGGCAGCGCGCCCGGCAAGGTACAGCAGCGCTGCCGTGGCTGGCCGACAAGCGGCGGCACCCCACTGACTGGCCTGGCGTGGTGATCACCCCTGAGCCCGACGCCCCTGGGTACTTCCGCGGCGGTTACGACGTGGTCCTCGACGCTGCAGGCGACAAGAAGATTCAGGTGATCAGTCAGGTCAGGAGACTGACCCGGCTCCCGCTCGCGACTGCAAAGGACCTCGTCGACTATGCCGCCCCGGTAGTTGTGCTCCGGGTGCCAGACGCGGTCATGGCATCCGCAGCCAAGTCCGTACTCGAATACGCTGGCGCGACAGTTTCGGTGACGGGTCCGGAAGGGTCTGCCGCCTGACCAGGACTTAGCTGGGCTCGAACCCGGATACCACGGTCCAGGTGAACGTCGTGGTGGCGTAAGCGCCCGTGCCGTCGCTAGCGGTCAGCGTCACAGTGCTCGTTCCCGGTGTTGTAGGAATGCCGGTGATAGTCCCGGAGGTCGGCGAGATCGACAGCCCGGCCGGAAGCCCGGTCGCCAGGTATGACAGGGACTCCCCGGAGTGACTGTCGCAGGCCGAGACTCCCACCGATACCGGAGAACCTGCGATGCCTTCCTGCGGGCCAGGGCTGGCTATTTTGACCGGCTGGCCGAGCTGCGCAGCGGAAACCGAGAGAGTGCCCGACAGCGGCAGGCTGGCTGACGAGTCGCCGACGCTGATGCCGTAGCTGCCGGTGCTGGTCGCCCAGCTGTTGCTGCTGGTGTCCCAGTACCGCAGGTTCTGCTGGGTGAGATCAAAGGTCACCTGCTGGCTGGCGCCGGGCTGCAGGTAGACCCGCTGGAAGCCGTCGAGCTGCTCAGGGGGTTGCCCGGAGGCAGCCGGATCATGGACGTACAGCTGCGCCACGTCGGCACCGGCTCGTGAGCCAGTATTGGTCACGGTCGCGCTGACTGTCGCCGCGCCGCCTGCGGTCAGCGGTCCGATCTTCAGGTTGCTGAACGAGAAGCCGGTGTAGGACAAGCCATAACCGAACGGGAACAGCGGGGTCAGGTGGTTGGCCTGATACCACCGGTAGCCGACATCGACTCCCTCGGAGTAGTGCACGGTGCCGCCCGTACCCGGCCACTGCGCTGTCGTACTGGCGGGTACCTGGGCCAGCGAGGCCGGGAAGGTCACTGGCAGGTGACCGGACGGATCGCTGTTGCCGAACAGGATCGATGCGATGGCGGTGCCATCCTCCTGGCCCGGATACCAGGCCTCGAGTACCCCGGCAACCGAGGACAGCCACGGCATCGCGACCGCCGACCCGGTGTTCAGTACCACGATCGTGCGCGGGTTGGCTGCCGCCACCGCGGAAATCAGCGAGTCTTCTGTGCCCCCAAGATCGATGCTGGTGCGGTCGCCGCCTTCCGCCTCCCGGTAGCTGGCGAAAACGACCGCGACGCGGGAGGACGCAGCCAGCGCGGCAGCAGAGCTGGCCACCGAGCCGCTGTTGTACCGCACGGTCACCCCGCCGGGCGCTGCGGCGGCGATGCCCTGCAGCGGGGTCACGGTGCCGCTGGATTTGACCCCGGCGCTGCCGCCTCCTGCGGTTTGCGGGCGCGACGACGCGTCCGCGCCGATGACGGCGATCGAGTTGTCGGCGGAGCCGAGCGGCAGGACGTTGCCGCTGTTCTTCAGCAGCACCGTTCCTTCCTCCGCCAGTGCGGTGGCGTCGGACTGATCGGTGGCGTTCGTGGCGGTGCCGGCCGGCGACCCGCTGGCCGGCTTGTCGAACAGGCCGAAGGCGAACATCTCGGTGAGCACATCGGAAACCATGGAGTTGAGCCTGGCCATGCTCACCGAGCCGGAGGAGACTGCCGACCGCAGCGCGTTGCCGAAATAGTGGTCGCCGCCAGGCATGTCCATGTCCAGGCCTGCGTTAGCCGACGCTGCGGTGGAGTGAGTCGCGCCCCAGTCAGAGGTGACGAACCCGCTGAAGCCGTACTGGTGCCGCAGCACGGCACTCAGCGTGTACGGGTTCTGGCACGCCGTTGTGCCGTTGATGTAGCTGTAGGAGCACATCACCGACGAGACGGCGCCCTGTTGCACCGCGGCCCTGAAGGCCGGCAGGTAGATCTCCTGCATGGCCTCCGTGCTGACGACGGCATCGTCTGACGGCGTGTTGCGGTAAGTCTCCTGGTTGTACACGGCGAAGTGCTTGACCATCGCCATCACGCCGGCGGACTGCACGCCGCGGATGTCCGCTGCGCCCATCGTCCCGTTCAGGTAGGGATCCTCGCCGATCGACTCGAACGCCCGCCCCCAGCGCGGGTCCCGGACGATATTGATGGTCGGGCCAAGGTCGACGGTCGTACCCTTCGCGGCCTGCTCGGAGCCGATCACCTGACCATAGGCTTGCTCGGCCGAGGGGTCCCAGGTCGCCGCGACATCGACCGGGGCCGGCAGCTGGGTCACGCCCGTCATGCCGTCGCCGACTCCCGCCGGGCCGTCCTCCAGCGTAAGTGCCGGAACGCACAATGACGCGATTCCCCGGATAAATCCGACATAGTGGGAGTTCCATGCGCCAGTGAGCATGGAGACCTTCTGGGTCACCGTCATCCTGGCGAGTAGCTCACTCACCCGCTGCGGGATCGGCGCTGCCGAGCCCACCCAGGGACAGGCGGTGGTCGCCGCGCGTGAGGGGGCAGACGGCACCAGCGCCAAGAGGAACGACACCCCAAGGCACCCTGCAATGAGTAGCGCGACAGTTGCAATCCGTGACCTTTGCACAGTTGAGCATAAGAGGGAGCGGGGTGGATCGCATCACTTGCGCCGCTGACGACCAGGCACGGCCGCAACCGGAGGGGTAATTATCCGATAAGTGGTAATCGGGAGCCCGCCGGTCCGCGCCTACCGGGCAGGTGGAGCGAGCTTGCGCGAGCGGAGCGACTCGCGGCATGCCGCTATCAGGAACACGCCCAGGAAAACTGCGGCCAGCACGCAGGCCTGGCTTAGCTGCCCTAGCGCGCCGGTGCGCATAACCGACGCGACGTAGAGGCGCATGTGCGGTCCCCAGCCAACGATGTAGGTGTACGGAACGGCGACATAGGGCCCAAGCGCGATAGCGAGCAGTACCAGCAGCCATCGGCCCAGCGAGGACGTCAGCGCCATTGCGGCGCAGATCACGGGTATTACCACGAGAGTCCACGGGTAGCTGGTAATCGCGACTGCGACCGCTGCGATGACGGTGAGGGCAACGTGCTTCCAGGTCACCAGTTGCAGCCCGCGGCGCCGGCCCGGTGATGCGGTCACGGCGGCCATTTGGAGCCCCAGTGCCAACAAGATGTAAGGGCCGCCGGCAATCAAGGACACCGCGCCTGGATCAGCCCCTCCGGCCAGGTAACTCAATGCAGCCAGATAAGCCAGATAAGCGAGCCCGATCAGCAAGGCCACGGCCGCTCGGGTGGCAATGCGCTGCAGTCGCAGGAGAGACAGGGCCAGGAGAGCCAGCGGGCCCGTGAACTGGTTGAGGAGCCACAGCGGAAACATGTTGCTGTAGAGGTTCGGTCCGCCGTGCAATAGGCCAGGCAAAACCCCGGCCACCGGCACAGCAGTGGTTATAAAGACGACCAACGGCAAGAGGATGCTGACTACTGCCAGCGCGTCCCGCCAGCCTGGCTCCGCGCTGCTGCGGGATGGCTGGCACCTGACCCGCACCGCGCCCCAGGTCAGGTCGGCGGCCTCGGCCATCCCTGGCCAACGCTTCCCGTCCGGCGCGGCGGTCATCAGCACCGCGAGCATCTCTTCTTCGTGGACACGCCGGTAGGCGGCCGGGTAGCAGGCCAGCAGCCACCGGTAGGCGCGCTCCAGCCTTTCCGGCCAGCGCTCGGGAAGGTCGGCCAGGACACGGTGCAGCTCGCCGAAGGTCTTAGCGTTCAGGGCCTTCGCAAGCCGCTCGTCCAGTTCCGCGGCATTCAGACGGCCCGCGGCGAAATGATCGCGCAGCAGAGCAGCGGCGCGATCCCGGTCGGCATCGGAAGTCCGGCAGCGATCATCCATGGCTCCGCCCGCTTTCTGTCCGTCTGTGCCGGTCATTGCGTGCCGCCGAGCAGCCTGAGGCGCTGGGCAGCCACCGTAGTGGTGCTGCGCATGCGCTCCACCTCCTGCTGGAGGCGCCGCGCGCCCTCCGGGGTCAGCCGGTAGTAGCGACGCAGCCGGGCGTCCACGATTTCCTCCCGGTCGACCTCGACCAGGCGGTCGCCGTCCAGCCGGTTCAGGGCCGCATACAGCGTTCCGGCGCGCA
>Ga0335075_10013519_pt1 | contig 12283 bp, 10 predicted proteins | sample Lox_Sample_24_FD_206723 | JGI IMG/M metagenome (GOLD analysis project Ga0335075, IMG submission 206723) | Soil microbial communities from Loxahatchee National Wildlife Refuge, Florida, United States - Lox_Sample_2.4 | ecosystem: Environmental > Terrestrial > Soil > Wetlands | place: USA... | reverse complement strand
GCTCGATCGAATCCATCAGGGCGCTACATGCGCGAGCATGGCGTGCAGGCCGTATCCGGTGCGGTACATGCTGTGTTTTTTGAAGACGTAGTGACCGATCAGCCATCCGGCGGCCCCGCCGACGAGCACGTCGGTGGGGAAGTGCTCCTGGCCGAGAACACGGGTGAGGCTGATCGCGGTGGCGGTAGTGTAGATGGGGACTCGCACCCACATCGACTGATATTCGCCGCCGATGACGGCCGCTGCGGCCCAGGCCAGCGTGCTATGGGAGGAAGGGAACGAACTTCCCGTAGGTAGGTTGGAAACGAAGAAGTCTCCCGCGGCGTTGTTGTAGAGAGGGCGTTCGCGGCGGGAAGCAACTTTTGCGATTTCCTCGACGATCAGGGAGTCGGCAAGGGCCTCCCCGGTGAGTACCCCGGTCTCGTGTGCGTGGTCGTTGCCGTTGAGTACGCCGAATCCGTACATGAGCGCAGGTACGGCCAGTTCTCCAGCCAGCGCATAGTTCGACACATTGATGTTGTGCTTGTTGTAGACAGGATCGTGCGACACCTCGCGCATGGTGTCGGTGTCAGTGGACAGGGTGATGCCGGTGGCGGCCCCCAGAGGTAAGAGCCACAGCAGGTCGGTAGGGCGGGTTCGGATGGGACTGGTCCAGATGGGGAGCTGATCCTTGAGGATGGCGAGGGGAAGGCCTTTTAAGGTGACGGCACCCGGCACGGCCTCGGGTGCGTCCGGCAGGGCGGAGTCTGCGGTGGCGGTGTCGTCAGCGAACGGCCCGGAAACCTGGAGGGCATGGATCGGGCGAGAGGCAGTGAGGAGGCAGATACAGAGAGCAAGCAGGCTCCGGAGAAGAGTTCGAGACAACAGAAAGTTCATGGATTCTCCGGGCATTGGCCGATCTGTACGTCCAAAGCAGAGCTTATACCAAGGTTCCTTTCGTCCGCCATTGTGCGGAAGGGACTGGGGGATTTTGTTATCCAGTCATTCGATTGAGTTTAAGGGGATTTTGGGTGAGACTCAGGCATGACAAATGAGTTACATTTCCTTCATGGAAAACGGGGCTCAGGTGTGAGCAATTTTGCCGGTTGACTCCCGATCCGGGATGGAGGCGGCTGATTTTTCTCTGCTCCGGATACGTTGAGGCAGGTGGGGATGAGAGCTGGGTACCCCCTCCCCCCTCCGTTCGGCCTCCATTTTGAGACTGATTGATTCTGCGGCAGTTACGGTCTTCAATTCTGTAAAGACCTGAAAACAGGATCTTTAGCGGCAAAGATCTGATTCTGAACCGGTTACGGAAAGATTGTGTCCCGATACGATGAAGGCCCGGCTGCGAGTGCGGCCGGGCCTATTTGTCTCTAATTCTATTTTACGACTTCAAGGAAAATTGTCAGCCAAGGAAAGGCAGGAGTCAGAGCTCAGGGATCAGGGATCAGGAACATGCAAGCGAAAACCGGGACTGTGTGGGCAACCAGCGCCGGCGTCCGAGGGGGAAATCAGCGGATGGCGGTGAGGGCGCGATATTGGGAGAACATCTGCAGGCGCCACCGAAGAATGATGCCGAAGGCCAATATGAAGAACAAGCCCGCTGTCTGCTGGATGGACATGATGGCGTCGAAGTAGCCCCGCGCGAAGTAGCGAATTGCCGCTAGGGCGATGATCACGATGAAAAAGGCCTTCGAGCGGTGCATCACAATTTCATCGCCTTTGATCGCAAGGCGCGAAGTAACGAGCAGCGGCCAGGAAAGCAGAAGAGCACCGATCAGGAACGCGACTGCAGCCCAGAGAAGCGGTACGCGAAACGCCGGGACCAGAAACATGCAGAATCCGGTACTCATGCCGAGCGGCGGGATGAGAATCTTGCGGACGGTTACCGCGGTTCTTGCCTCACGAACTCGCCAAACGATGACCCCGATGAGGCCCAATACGGAGACAAGCGCGGAAGTTCCCAGAACATGCGGATTCAGGTGCATTTGGAGAAGGGCGTACAGCTATTTTAGCAATATTTGATTCACTTGCCCTGGTCGCGTTGACCGGCGAATCGGACGGACGACTCGGGAGTTCAGCGCAGTACACATCAGAAAGACCCCACACAAGCCAAAATCGGGCTTGAGTGGGGCACCCTGCGCGAGGAAATCGCCCTATTGCCTCAATTTGACACAAACCGGCACCCTATGTAGACTTTCTACTAGGATTGCCGATATGTCACCGCCACGATTAACCGAACCAACATTGCGGGTTCTCGGTGCTGTCCTATCTTCCGGATCGGAAGAAATTTCAGGATCAGAAATTGCCGGCACCACGAAGCTGGCCTCGGGGACGTTGTACCCGATTTTGCTGCGGCTCGAACAAGCTAAGTGGCTCAAGAGTCGATGGGAACACGAATCTCCGAAGGAATTAGGTAGGCCAAGGCGCAGGCTCTATAGTGTGACTGCGTTGGGGGCTAAGAGTGCGAAACGGGCTTTTGAAAAAGTGGCTTCTGCATTCGGGGAGCTCGCATGGCAATGATGCAGACATTCACCCTCGCGGTGCTGGTAAAACTTGCGGCAGATGAATTCAAAGCGTGGACACCTAGCATTGTGTGTCGCCTCATTTCACTCGCGGTTCGACTTCTACCCGAAGGTGAACGAGCCCGTTGGCAAGAGGAATGGCACAGTCATATAGCCGACATCCCCGGTGAAGTTTCTAAAGTCATCTGCGCGTTGTCTCTCTTAGTCGCAGCTCGAAAAATGTCTGCGAGTTACTCAGCCCGCTCATTCAACGAAGTGTTTAGGCGGGGAATTGATTCATGCATCGCGGTGGTGGTTTTGATTTGGATGGCGCCTGTACTAGCGGACAATTGCACTGATCATAAAAATGGACGGCGGACCGCTGTTGGAGTGGCGCGAAAGGATTGGCCCCAAAGAGCGCGTAATCCGTACTCCCAAATTTCGAACGCACAGAGTTGTATATAACATCACAGGTAAGGATTACGAATCCGAGCTGACACTGTTCGGATCCTTTATAAGACCGTATTCACTCGATGAGTTGCCCGCGTTTTTCTCAGTTCTGCGCGGCGACCTTACTCTCATCGGCCCAAAGTCTCTTTATCAGCGTGTGACCCGCGCAGAGAATGATGACGATGGCGGTGACTTAGAGACCTAAAGCACGGCATCCCATCACCACCTCGCCGCGTGTCGTAGCAACGATGCTGCTGTGGGCCCTTGCGATGACACGTAGCACTGATGCACTTTGACTGGCGCTCTGCCGTCCACCATGAGGTCGTAGGTCATGCTTCCGGTCTGCGGTTGCTTCCAGTGCTCGATGGCTTGGTGACAGAGACTACTGACGCTGCGTCCGTTGAATTGGATAGGTGGCCGACTCAAGCCTTCGTTTGGCTTGAGTCGGTAGTTCGAGAACTTGGCAGAGGAGTCCGGCTGCTCGCTCGCGCTTTCTTGCTGTCCATTCTGATTCAATCTCCACACGTCCTTCCATTCCCGTCGCATAGTGGCGAAAGCTGCTCCACTCCCAATCTTCGGGAACTGGGCACAATCCCCGATTGACCGGATTGCGGTGAATATAGCGCAGCTTCTCGACGAACTGATTGTGATCGCGAACGTTCAGATCGTATATAGCGCTTCTGCCAGAAGTGGTCCGCTTCGCCGATCAGGTGACGCGAGACTCCCTGCTTGAGCGACTTGATCGCAACCGCGAGGGTACCGCGCTGCGGCTCGCTGAGCAGAAGGTGAACGTGCTCGGGCATGACGACGTATCCGAAGACTCGCAGATTGTAGGTACGCCTGACCCGTTCAAGCGCGGTTACGAAGACGTTCTTAACTTCGGTTGGGTTCAGTAACGGCTTCCGGCGATAACAGGAGAAAGTGATGAAGTGCGATTCCTTCGATTCGTGGAAACGCTTGAGTCCCCGGGTCACGGAGTCAGGTTAGGGTGAGGGGTCATCCCACACAAGCCAAAAGAAGGCTTGAGTGGGGCACCGTCAACAAATAATCAGGATGTAAATCTGGTAAAAAGAACAGGGCTGCTTTGCATCCCCAAGAAGCAGGTCCCTCCGCTGCGTGAGCCAAAGGCGCCCACTCAGGTCGGGGACGACAGCCGTTGGGGGGAAGGCAAAAGCAGGTTCCTTCGGCTGCTCAGGATGACAATCCCGGGGGGAGGGTGGTCGGGATGACGAGAGCAGGGATTAGGGTGTAGGGATTAGGAACACAAAAGCTTTTTGTTTTAGAACCTTGAAAAAAATGCGAGCAAAGACAGCAGTGGTGGTTGGCGCCCAGTGGGGCGATGAGGGTAAGGGCAAGATTGTTGATGTCCTGTCGGAGCGGTTTGCGGTGGTCGCGCGGTATGCGGGAGGGCACAATGCCGGGCATACGGTCATCATCAAGGGGCAGAAGTTCGTTCTACAGCTGGTTCCGTGCGGGATTCTGAGGCCGGATTGCCAGGCGGTGATCGGCAATGGGGTGGTGCTCGATCCGATGGCTTTCCTTAAGGAAGTAGGAAAGCTGAGGGACCTGGGCGTGGCCGTCGATAAGCAGGTGCGGGTGTCGAACCGGGCGCAGGTGATTCTGCCCTATCACCGGATGATTGAGCTGGCGGCGGAGAGCGCTCCGGGGCGGCAGAAGATCGGGACGACGAGCCGCGGGATCGGTCCCGCGTATGAGGACAAGATGGCGCGCAATGGGCTGCGCGTGGTCGACATGCTCAATACGAATCTGCTGAAGACGCATATTCAGAATGCCTGCCACGAGAAGAATGCGATTGCGCATGCGCTGTTCGGGACGGAGCCGCTAGATCCGATGCAGATGTATGAGGAGTACGCCCGGGCTGCGGAGCAGGTGGCTCCCTTTGTGACGGATACGGCGGCGCTGCTGAATGGGGCGATCCGGGCGGGCAAGAGCGTGATGTTTGAGGGCGCGCAGGGCACGATGCTGGATATCGATCACGGGACGTATCCGTTTGTGACTTCGTCGTCGGCGACGGCGGGTGGTGCGGTGACGGGTACGGGTGTGGGTCCGACGGCGATTGGGACGGTGATTGGCGTGACCAAGGCTTATGTCACGCGCGTGGGTGAGGGTCCGTTCCCGACGGAGTCGTTTGACGAGGCGGGCGAGCTGCTGCGGGCGAGGGGTAATGAGTTCGGAGCGGTGACGGGGCGTCCCAGGCGGTGCGGCTGGATGGATCTGCCGCTGCTGCGCTATTCGAACATGATCAACGGGACTGAATGGCTGGTGGTGACGAAGCTGGATGTGCTGGATGGCATGGCGGAGATTCCTGTGTGTATCGGATACGAGATCGACGGCAAGAAGGTAGACACCATGCCGGCCGATGTTCGCGGGCTGGAGTCGATCAAGCCGGTGTACACGAAGCTGAAGGGGTGGACGGAACCGACCGAAGGCATTGTCGAGTGGGAGAAGCTGCCCAGGGCGGCGCGGGAGTATCTCGGGTTCCTGGAGCGGGAGTCAGGGGCGAAGATCGGGATGGTGTCGACGGGGCCGGACCGGGAGCAGACGATGGCGCTCCCGGAGTTTGCCAAGGCGTTAAAGGCGATGGAGGGCTGAGGCTCTTTCAGGACTGCGGCGTCTCCGGGGGATCCCTCTGGACGTAGACGGCCACGGGGCGGCCGTTGTTCCGCTTCTCGATAACAACGAGCGAATTGTAGACGTGGATGCCGCTGATCAGGTCTCGGGCGGGCGTGGTTGTACCTTTGTGGTGATACCAGGCGTGCATGTCGTCGATCATGTCTTTGACAAGCTCGATGCCGGTGCCTTTGCGCCGGTAGCCGCCTTCCATGTGTCCGGGAGCGTAGGAGGTGCAGAGGTCTTCGATGAGGTAGAGGCCGCCTTCCTTGAGCAGGGGAAAGAGTGTGCGGAAGCTGGCGTGCTGATGGCGGCCGATGTGGGAGCCGTCGTCGAGGATGATGTCCGGAGTGCCCATCTCGCTGATGACGGATTGGAGGAACCGGGCGTCGTCCTGCGATCCGATGCGGACCTGATTGGGCGGGGTGACGCGGTTGGCGCATTCCGGGGTGATGTCGATGCCGAAGATGGTGGCGGGAGGGCCGAAGTATTCTCTCCACAGCTCGAGAGAGCCGCCTTTGGAGACGCCGATTTCCAGCATTTTGACGGGCGTGTTCTGGTACGGGTGAAAATGGCGCTCGTAGACCTCCAGGTAGTGGATCCACTTGTGGAGTTCCCTGCCGTGGTGAGCGAAGAATAGTTCGCCGATGCGGCCGGCGCTGCCGTTGAAGCGCTGAGCAGCTTCCTCCGGCTCGACCTCGAAGGCTGTGAGCCGGATGGAGCGCTTCGATGCTCCAACCACTCCACGGGCTCGTTCACTTGCACGGAAGGCCAAGTCACGAAAAGCCATCTTTGTCTCCTGGGAGACTTCGCCTTCAATGTACCACGGGCCTTGAATCGTTAAGGAATTCGTTAAGTTCTTGGCTTCTTCACGGCAAGAGTTTAGATTCTCTGTAGATGATCAGCTTTACGGTGCGGCTCAAGTTCAAGCCGGAAGATCGCGAGGAGATTCGGGAGGCGCTGCGGGCGGTAACGGCGGCCTCGCGGAAGGAGCCGGGGTGCACGACGTATATTCCGCACACGGTGGATGGCGACGCTGACACAATCGTTATTTACGAGCAATACAAGGATGCGGCGGCGGGGGATGCGCATCGCGCGTCGGAGCATTTCAAGAAATATATCGTGGGCGTGCTGTATCAGCGGATGTTGGAGCGCTCGGTGGAGAATCTGCACGCGTTGCTCTAGCGTTTGCGGCGGTACGGCGTCCAGGATGCAGGGCTGAATTGTTGACGGGATGTGAAAGACCCGGGATGCCCGGCGCGGTGTGTAGCGCAACGGTGGGCGTTGGGTCCGGCATCGAATCTTCAATGACCGGCAGGGCGTTGATTCGATGAGGCGAGAAGCAGCCGAAGGGCGGATTTTGGGTGTTCGCTCGAGAAAAATGCGGCTCGGGTCTTTCTTTTTGACTCGCTGCGCGGATGCAGACTACCATCCCGATACGAATATGAACAGAAGCGCTTATGTCCAGGGAGCGGTGCAGCAGGCCGGCGTGTCTCTTCTGTTCGTCCTGGCGCTGTGCGTGGTGATGGCGCGTCCGGCGTATGCGCTGCCGCACCATGACAACCACTCAATACACAAGCAGATCGAAGCGCTGGAAGAGCAGTGGCGACTGGCCATCATCTCGAATAACGTCACGGAGATGGATCACCTGTTGGCGGATGACTACATCGGCATCAGCGCCAACGGGACGGTGGAGACCAAGGCCCAGGCTCTGGCGCAACGCAAGGCCGGCACAGTGCAGATCAAGTCGCTGGACCTGAACGATCTGAAGGTGCGGGTCTACGGGGATACGGCGGTGGTGACGTCGCGGGCCGAACTGGCAGGGACCAACGGGCAGAGCGATATCAGCGGGAATTATCGCTACACGCGCGTCTACAACAAGCGGCTGGGGCAGTGGAAGATTGTAAGCTTTGAAGCCAGCCGAATGCACGATGCGGATGCGCGGCAGAAGCAGTGAAGAAGGCAGGGTGTTCGAAAAAGCCGGTATGAAGTTCTATAGGATTCTTGCACCTTTTGAGAGGTTGTGGCGCGCACAGAGTAGCTGAACGTTGGCTGCATTAACCGATGTGCCCCCCAGTGAGAATGGCACGTCGTGATCAAAATGCAATTCATCGGTAGCACCACAGACAACGCACTTGCCTCGGTCACGTTTCCAGACTTCTAGTTTCACCGCAGCCGGAATTATTCGTCTTGGTTCTGGGCGAAGTGGCACCGAACTTTCGAAGTCTTCTTCACCTTCCACGGCTTCAAGTCGGAACTTGAAAACTGATCGCTCGCCGACTAATTTAGTCCACCCGTCGACGAGGTGGAACATACCGTTGTACGACCATATCCCGGAATGAATCTTTTCATATACTCGAACGCGCTCAGGCTGCCGCCTGCCGGCCTTGTACTCGGCGGCTGCGGCTTCGAACTGTCCGTTCTGCGTCAATCGCCCATGAGGGCTGAATCTCGGTTGATCCACGAGCTTCGGTTGTTTGATATGCCCTGTGCGTGGTTCGTCGTGTCCTTCGTAAATCAGAACCGTCCCATCTGCTTCAATCCGATCTTCATATGGCGTTTGCTCGAAGCGACATAAGTACTACGGAATGTGTGCCGCCGATCCCGAAGTTCATGCCGCGTTGCAGGCTCACACCTTCGCGACGACACATTTCGACGTACGGGATGATCTCATTAGCCATTCACGTAAGCGGGCAGTCATCTGAACTCTTTAGGATAAGAGCCGTTGTGTGCCGAGTTTAATGGCGTGGAACGGCTTCGACAAGGCCGTATGATCCAGACATGATGCTGCTCGATGCGGCGGTGAAGGGCGTGTATACGCTGCCTCCGGACAAGCTGGCGAAGGCGGTGCACCTCTACCATGCGCGGACGCTGGCGCACTTTGGCGATACGGCGTGGATGATTCTCGCGCTGTGGCTGCTTGTGCGGTGGGGCGTGGGGGCGTGGGTTCGCGACTGGGCTGAATTTTGGACGGGGCGGTTCAGTTCACGGGAGTGGGTGAAGGGGTTCGTGGTGGCTCCGGTGTGGCTGGTGATGCTGTCGGTGCTGGGGCTGCCGGTCGAGTTTCTGATGCACCGGGTGAATCTCAAGTACGGGATCTCGGTCGAAGGCTGGGGGATGTGGCTGGGCGATTTTGCCAAGTCGACGGCGCTCACGGTGATCTTCGGATCGCTGGCGTTGGCGGTGCTGTATGCACTGATGCGGCATTCGCCGAGACGCTGGTGGTTGTGGTTCTGGCTGCTCGCGCTGCCCGTGGAAGTGGCGGCAATTTATGCGGTGCCGGTGTTTATCGATCCCCTGTTCAATCATTTTTCGCCGCTGGCGCAGGCCGATCCGTCGCTTGTGCCGCAACTGGAGCGCGTGGCGGAGCGGGGCGGGATGACGATTCCGCCGTCGCGGATGTTTGTGATGGATGCGAGCGAGAGATATACGGCTCCGAATGCGTATGTGACGGGCTTCGGGGCGTCGAAGCGGATTGTAGTGTGGGACACCACAATCAAGAACGTCCCGCCGAATGAGATTCTCGCCGTCTACGGGCATGAGCAGGGGCACTACGTGCTGGAGCATATCCAGAAGGGGCTGCTGTTTTCTGCGGCCCTGATGCTGGTGGGCTTTTGGATGGCTTATGGGCTGATGCGCTGGCTGGTGGGGCGTTACGGCGGTGCGTGGGGCATTCGGGCCGTGGAGGATTGGGCTTCGGTTGGTCTGCTGTTGCTGGTGATGACGGCGCTGGGCTTTCTGGCCGAGCCGGTGGGCAATGCCTTCAGCCGCTGGGAGGAGCACCAGGCCGATGTCTATGGACAGGAGGTGATCCACGGGCTGGTTCCGGATCCGCAGTCGACGATGGTGCGGTCTTTTCAGAGATTAGGCGAGATGTGGCTGGATGTGCCCGATCCGAATCCGTTGGTGGTGTGGTGGACGTACAGCCATCCGAGCACAGCGCAGCGGGAAGCGTTTGCGGCAGGGTACGATCCATGGGCGAAGGGAGAGAGGCCGAGGTTTGTGAAATAGGGGTGTAGGGGATAGGCACAGGGCTCAGGGTAAGGTTGTTGCCGAGATTGTGGCATGCTGGAGGGTATGGACTGCCTCTTCTGCAAGATTGTGGCCGGCACGATTCCTTCGAAGAAGATTTATGAGGATGAGCAGACGTTTGCCTTTCTGGATATCCATCCCCAGGCTCCGGTGCATGCGCTGATTGTTCCCAAGAAGCATCTGAATTCGCTGGCCGATGCGGAGGCGGACGACAAGGCGCTGCTCGGGCATCTGCTGCACGTGGCGCGGGCGCTGGCCGGGGCGCAGAAGCTGGGCAAGGGCTATCGCGTGGTGATCAATACTGGTGAAGACGGCGGGCAGACGGTCGATCATCTTCATCTACATGTGCTGGGCGGACGGGCGATGCACTGGCCTCCTGGCTAGGACAGCGCGTCGAGCGAACAGCACTTCGCACGGAAACGGGCCGACGTTTGCGCGTGCCCGGGAATACGCGGGATTTTTGTCCGAATCCGAGTTCGCGCCAGAATCCACGCGCCTGATTTTTCTATCGGTAAATTGTTGTCCTGTCACAACATTCACACATCCATTTTGCACCCCGCCGAGATGGCCGCTTCCAATCTCTCGAAATCATCCCGAACGACGCCAGCCGTTCCTGTGTAAGGCGAAATGACCTGTCCAGGTAACGTAAGGATATAAAGATACTTATAAGGAACGGAACATCCGTCAAAGACGGTCAGGGACCGTCAAAATCGCGTTTCCGGCGTGGATATGCTTGACAGCAAAACGGCGCCTCAACTAGAGTGCGTCTGCCTTTCGAACTGGAAACTAAGTCCCAATAGAAATACGCAGCGGGCCATCAAAACAGCTGGTGCGATGCGAGTCCTTCCGGCACCCCAGCCTCCGTTGGCGTGGGCGGCGTGCGTGGGAAGTATGCAGCAGTGTGCGTACTTCGACTGGTTCTGCGGCAAGAAGTTAAGTCCAAGCAGGAGGATGCACCCATATGAGGAAGTTTTTCGTTGCGCTCAAGACAGCGATCCTGAGCATTGCTATGGCAGCTTTGGGGAGTGCCCCGACATTCGCGCAGAATGTTCTCAACGCTGTATTCACACGGGCCCCGATCACGGTTGACGGCGTGGCCGAGGCGGCATGGAAGAATACACCAGCGCAGAACATCGCCATCTGCATGAATCCCACGCTGACACAGCAGCTTTCGGACTGCAAAGTCTCCGGCACGGTTCAGGCGATGTGGAATGGGCCGCTGCTGTATCTCTTCTTCACGGTTACCGATCCGGATATATCGACGGCCTCGAGCACCGACACCAATCGCTCCGCTGTGCAGGTTTATGTCGATCAGTACAACGACAAGTTTCCCAAGTTTGAAGAAGACGACGGGGACATCATCGTCAGCGCGGCCGCCCAGCAGACGGGAAATGCCACGAATGCGGGGCTGAAGTACTATCCGACAAGCTGGTCTTCGCGGCTGCAATCCTACGCGGCTACCTACCGATACGACGCGAGCAACAACAAGATCGGCTACAACGTCGAGGTGGGATGGTATATCGGCGACCGTCCGCTGGAGAACGGCACTCTCTTCGGCATGGAGTTCTGCATCTACGCCTCGTCGAGCGCGACCAACACCAACCGGTACCAGCTCTACTGGAACAGCGGCAACAACCAGGGACTGAATGACAACACGATGTGGGGCGATGTGAAGCTGACGGGATATGACGGGCACACTCCGATGCAGCTCAACACCTTCATGCTGAAGATCAACATCGGGAAAGCGACACCGGCGCCCAACTCCTATTCCGGCCTGGTGCAGGGCATCTGGGTGGATGAGAGCGAGGTGAATTACGCGCTGAAGCAGGCCAATAATGCTCTGGCGAATGCGAAGACGCAGGAGGAGATCGACCGCGCAGACCTGGCGCTGGACCGCGCGCTCAGAGACCTGCGCAGAAAGGGGAAGTATCCCGATCCGTACGAGCTGCCGACGGTGAACAATCTGCCTGACCCGTTCCGCTTTTTTGACGGCAGAGAGGTGCGGACGCGCGACCAGTGGTGGGAGCGCCGCGCCGAGATCAAGGACCTCTTCCAGTACTACGAGTTCGGCTATATGCCCCGGCTGCCACAGGGCCTGACCGCGGTGTCGACATCAGGGACAAGCGGCAGCGTCAATTACAAATCGATTGCGGTAACGATCCAGGACAAGGGCAAGAGCGCAACGTTCACGCCAATTCTTTATCTGCCGACGACCGGGAAAGCTCCCTACCCGGTCATCGTGGAGGAAGATATCTTTGCCAGCCCGGCATTCTCACCTCCGAATCCGGCCTTTATCGGCGGCGGATATGCGGTGCTGAGCATCCCGACGTCGGATTATCCGCAGTTTGGATTTCCCGGTATTGCCAGCGACGACGGCAATCACACCGGCACCTTCTTCAATCTGTATCCCTACCAGCTGGACAACCAGGGCGACGATCATGGCGTTCTGCTGGCGTGGGCGTGGGGCGCGAGCCGGGGCGTGGATGCGCTGCAGTATCTGACGCTGAATGATCCGACGTATGCGGGACTGCTCGATCTAAGCAAGCTAGTGGTGACAGGGTACTCGCGCTACGGGAAAGCAGCACTTCTGGCAGGGGCGATGGATGACCGCTTCCAGCTGACGGCTCCGGGTGGGTCGGGCAGCGGCGGCGCGACTCCTTACCGGTATGACTCGTTCGGCAATG
>Ga0335075_10013518_pt1 | contig 12283 bp, 7 predicted proteins | sample Lox_Sample_24_FD_206723 | JGI IMG/M metagenome (GOLD analysis project Ga0335075, IMG submission 206723) | Soil microbial communities from Loxahatchee National Wildlife Refuge, Florida, United States - Lox_Sample_2.4 | ecosystem: Environmental > Terrestrial > Soil > Wetlands | place: USA: Florida... | reverse complement strand
GGCCGGTGGGCGTCCATCCAGTCGGTGGCGAAATCCACCAGCGCCCGCTGCGGCGCCAGCCGGGCCTCGGCGTCGCCGACCTGGCCGACTGACAACCCCACCGCGACCTCGAAGGCCGCCCCGATCTGCTCGAAGTCGTCCGTGTCGGCGACGACGTCGGTCCAGCTGATCCACGCGCTGGTGCCGTCGGGCCGCCGAACGGACCCGCCGGTGGCCGCGCGCGGCGGCGCCTTCTGCCGCCACTCGGCCAGGTGCAGGGACGTGTTCGAGTCGTGCCCGCAGCCGAGCAGCAGCACCTTCCCGTCGAGCCGGTAGACAGCTCCGAGCGGCGAGTGCTCGCCGAGGGCGTCGTCAAGCCGATGAGCCGACGTGATCACATCCGCGTAGGCGCCAACCGCGGCGAACGACACCTGCGGGTGATCGCTGCGGACGGCGCCCGGCCAGGTGCGGACCGCCTCGGCGATGACGCCCATCCACCGGCTCGGGGTGCGGGACCGGTCGAACCCGGGCGCCTGCGAGCGGATGGCCGGCCACCACGACTCCGGGACCGGCGGGTTGCACCAGTCGGCCGGGTCGGTGTTGTCGGGCGTATGGGTGGGCACGACGAGGGTGCCTGACGGCCCGAGGACGTCAAGCAGCGCCTGCACGACCGCCTGGGTCCCGCCCGCCACGAACCCGAGGCTGCTGGCCGACGAGTGGACGAGGACCGTGTCGCCCGATCCCAGGCCGATCGCGCGCAGGTCCGACGCCAGTGACCGCGTCGTGTACGGCGCGACCTGATCCATCACTGGCCCGGCGTAACGGGCGGAAGGGACGGAAGCGGCGGAAGGTCCCCCACCATGGACGCCGGGTCGATGACCCGGTCGAACTCCGCCGCGCTGACGTACCCGAGCGACAGCGCCGCCTCCCGCAACGTCGACCCGGTGTGGCTGGCCCGGTGCGCGATCTCGGCCGCCCGGTCGTACCCGATCACCGGCGACAGCGCGGTGACCAGCATCAGCGACCGGTCGACGTCCTCCGCGATGCGCCCGCGGTTCAGTGACGCGCCCTCCACGCAGAACTCACGGAACGCCCGGCACGCGCCCGCCAGCAGCGTCGCCGACTGCAGGAAGTTGGCGATGATCACCGGCCGCATGGTGTTCAGCTCGAGGTTCCCCGACGAGGCGGCGAAACCGACGACCGCGTCGTTGCCGAGGACCTGCGCGCACACCATCAGCATGGCCTCGCACTGGGTCGGGTTCACCTTCCCCGGCATGATCGAAGATCCCGGCTCGTTCTCCGGCAGGACCAGCTCGCCGAGCCCGGCCCGCGGACCGGACCCGAGCCAGCGAATGTCGTTGGCGATCTTCGCCAGCGGCACCGCCAGCCCCCGCAGCCCGGCGGACGCCGCCGCGACCGCGTCCGAGCCGGCCAGCGCGGCGAACTTGTTCGGCGCGGTCACGAACGGGTACCCGGTCGCCTCCGCGATCAGCGACGCCACCTCGGCCCCGAACCCAGGCGGCGCGTTGAGCCCGGTGCCGACCGCGGTCCCGCCCACCGCGAGCTCGTACAGCCCCGCGCAGGAGCGCGACAGCCCGTCCAGGGCGGCCGAGAGCTGGGCGGCGTACCCGGACCACTCCTGTCCCACCGTCAGCGGGACCGCGTCCTGCAGGTGGGTCCGCCCGATCTTCACCACGTCCCGCCACTGCCCGGCCTTGACCGCGACGGCGTCCCGGAGCGCGGCCACCTCGGGGATCACCCGCTCCTGGACCACGGAGACGGCGGCGACGTGCATCGCCGTCGGGAACGTGTCATTCGACGACTGCCCCATGTTCACGTCGTCGTTCGGGTGCACCGGCGTCTTGGACCCGATGACCCCGCCCGCGAGCTGGATCGCCCGGTTGGCGACGACCTCGTTGACGTTCATGTTGGACTGGGTGCCGGACCCGGTCTGCCAGACCCGGAGCGGGAAGTTCTCGTCGAGCTCGCCCTCGATCACCTCGTCGCAGACGCGGGCGATCAGCGACGCCTTCCACGAGGGCAGCCGCCCCGCCTTGCCGTTGGCGAGCGCCGCCGCCTTCTTCACGAAGCCGAGCGCGTGGTACACCTCGCGCGGCACCAGGTCGGGGCCGATGTCGCCGAAGTGGATCAGGGACCGCTCCGTCTGCGCTCCCCAGTACCGGTCGGCCGGCACGTCCATGGCCCCCAGCGAGTCGGACTCCCTCCGGTGCGCGGACCCGCTCGCGGGGATCCCGACCGGCAGATCAAGCACCGCAGGCGCGTCATCGTCCATGCACCCAGATTCCCACACCCGGATACCATCGGACGCCATGGAGGTCGCCCCATCATGAGCCTGTCCGCCGACAAGGTCGTCGCCGCAAGCAACGCCTGGACGTGGATCCCCGACAACGCCACGAGCGAATCGACCGGGGAGTACCTGCTGGTCCGCTTCCCCGGCTATTTCGACCACCCGCTCGAGCTGCTCAGGTTCACCCCCGCCGGGCAGTCGGGGGCCGCCCTGGCGGCCGCCGTGGAAACGGCGCTCGAGCGGGCGCGCCAGTTCGGCCTCCCCGACCTCTACTGGTGGGTCAAGCTGGACAGCCCGCCCGAGGTCGCGGACCTGCTCCGCGCGCGCGGGGCGACGGTCGACGAGACCCTCGACGTGCTCGCGGTCGACCTGCGCGGCGGCGCGCCCGAGATCCTGCCGCCGGCCAGGGACGTCGAGCTGCGCTGGGCGACCGAGGTGGCGACGCACCGGGACGGCACCCAGGTGGGCGTCAGCGTCTTCGGCGGGTCCATGCCGCCCGAGGAGCGCCTGGCCGAGGAGGCCAGACGAGACAGCGTCACCGTCAAGGCGGGCGACGGCGGCATGGTCGTCGCCTACGTCGACGGCGCCGCGGTCGGCTCGGGCGGCCTCGCGATGGCCGACGGGGTGGCCCGCCTGTGGGGCGGCGCGGTCCTCGAGACCGCCCGCGGCCAGGGCGTCTACCGCGCCATCCTCGGCTCCCGGCTCGCCTACGGCGTCGCCCACGGCGCGACGATGGGCCTGGTCAAGGGCCGCGTCCAAACCTCCGGCCCGATCCTGCGCCAGGCCGGCTTCGCCGCCTACGGCCAGGAAACCTCCTACCGAGTCCCGCTCACCTAACCCCGCAAGCCAAGTCAACCCCGTCCCATCGAACGGACCCTGCGTCAGGCCCCCACCGCCCCGCTCGCGGCCGCGCGGGTCAGCTGTTGTCGTAGTGAGTGGGCGGGAACGGGTGGTCCTCGTCGAGGCTGCCCAGCTCGCCCGCCTTCTCCTCGCGCTCGATCTCGGCCTGCGCGTCCTTGTACTCGGCGCTCTGCCGGACGTCGGTCCGCTGCGGCACGCCCTCCGGCAGCGGGTCGGTGGCCGGCGGGACCTCGTCCGGGTTGAAATCGTCCAGCCCGGCCTCGACCCGCTCGTCCTCCGTCAGCTCGTCGAGCTTGTCCTCGTCCAGGCGCTGGGCGGCGCCGCCATGCTGACGGCGGTCACGATGAAACTCGGGTTCGCTCATACAGGCCACGCTACCCCGAGCGTTTCCGGCCGGCTCGCCGGCGTCGCCTCTGCACCAGGCGGCCGGCGCGGATACGTCGCCCGGCAGTGGGTAGGCACCCAGGCTAAAAGCGACGCGGAGGGATATCGATGTCAGACAACATCTACTCGGTCAGCGAGATCGTCGGCTCATCGGCCGAGGGCATTGACGACGCGATCAAGGTGGCCATCGGCCGCGCCTCGAAGACCCTGCACAACCTCGACTGGTTCGAGGTCAGCAACATCCGCGGCCGGATCGAGGACGGCCAGCGGTGCCACTTCCAGGTGACGCTGAAGGTCGGTTTCCGGCTGGACGAGCCCAAGGCCTGAGCGCGCCGAGCGCACTCAACGCGCCGAGCGCGCGCCTTACGGCCGGCTGCCCGGCCGGACGAGCTGGAGCGCGTTGAGCAGCTCAACCCGCGAGGAGATCCCGAGCTTGGCGTAAATGTGGTCGAGGTGCGCGTCGACGGTGCGCTTAGAGATGAACAGGTGCTCCGCGATCTGCCGGTTGGACATGCCCCTGGCCGCGAGGTCGGCGATCTCGGCCTCGCGGTAGGTGAGCTGCCCGGGCATCCGCCACCGGGTGCCCTCGGCGGTCGGCTCGTCGGCGTCGTTGACCGCGAACGCGACCAGCTGATCGACCGGGTGCCGTCCGGCCTCGGCGAACACCGCGTCGAAGCGCTTGCCGGCGAGCCCCTCGCGGGCCCGGCCCACCGCCTCCAGGTGGAATTCCTCGAGGGCGGCGGTGCCGCCCAGCCGGCCGCCGGCCCGGTCCCAGAGCGGATCGGCCGCGCCGAGCAGCCACGCGGCCCGGACGTGACGGCCGGCCCGGGCGGCCAGCCAGCCGTGGATCTCCAGGCAGTACGCCATCCCCATCACGTCGCCGAGCTCGTGCTTGGCGATCAGGGCCTTGCTCGTCGTCGTCACGGTCTCGTCGTGCCGGGCCGGATTCCAGTACATGGCCATCGCCGAGATCGCGTACGCCCAGCCCTGCGCCCACCGCTCCTTGATCTCGCCGCTCTCGGCGCCATCGCCGAAGCGCCGGGTCACCTGCGCGGCGTACCGCAGCGCACCGTCGAAGTCGCCCGACAACTGGGCTACGTGCGCGAGGTGCACGTCGAGGATGCGCAGGCCGGCCCGGTCGTTGAGCCGCTGCAGCCGCTGCTCGGCCTGCGCGCCGGCCGCGCGGGCCTCCTCGTACCGGGCGGCGATCGTCAGCGCGAGGGTCAGGTAGCAGTAGCCCCGGCCGACCAGCTTGGGGTCGCCGCGCTGCTCGCCGATCCTGGTGCCGGCGGTGGCGTCCGCCACCGCCTCGGCCGCCTCGCCCTGCATCGCGCCGAGGTAGCCGCGGACGACGAGCGCCCAGCCCCGCTCCGGCGACGGGTCGGGGAACCGCTCGAGCACCTTGTCGAGCCAGTACTTGCCCTCCCGGAGCAGGCCCGCCATGTGCCAGTAGCCGTATAGGCCGATGGCGAGCTCGGCGCCGTCCCGGTAGCGGTTGCCGTCGGCCGCGTCCAGCCCGTAGCCGAGCGCGGCCCCGAGGTTGGCGTGCTCGCGCTGCAGATCACGGAACCGGTCGAGCTGGTCGTCGTCGACGACGTGCTCGCCGAAGTAGCGCGCCATCGACAGGTAGCGGGTGATGAACCGGTTGCGGACGTCGGCCTCGCCGCCCGACTCGGCCAGCACGTCGGCGCCGTACTCGCGGATCGTGTCGAGCATCTTGTAGCGCGTCGGCTGCGCCGCGGCGGTGTCGTCCCTGGTGATCACCGACTTGTCCACCAGCCGGATCACGGTGTCGAAGATCTGGCCGGCGCTCAGCTGGCCGCCCGCGCACACCTCCTCGGCCGCCTCGACGCTGAAGCTCCCGGCGAAGACCGACAGCCGCGCCCACAGCGCCTGCTCGGCGGGCGTGCACAGGTCGTAGCTCCAGCCGATGGCGTCGCGCAGCGTCCGGTGCCGGGTGTCGCCGCCCTCGCCGCCGCCCGTCAGGATCGACAGCCGGCGGTCCAGCCGCTGGTCGATCCGGTCGGCGAGCTCGTCAAGCGGCAGCGCCCGCAGTCGCACGGCGGCCAGCTCGATCGCGAGCGGCATGCCGTCAAGCCGCCGGCACAGCCGGATCACGTCGGTCCTGTTCGCGTCGTTGACCGTGAACCCGGGCAGCACGGCCGCCGCCCGCAGGGCGAACAGCTCGATGGCGTCGGTCGTCCCCTGGGCGGGGGTGTCGTCGCCGGGCAGGCCGAGCCGGGGCAGGATGTAACAGCTCTCGCCGGTCACGTCCAGCGGCTCGCGGCTGGTGGCGAGCACCGTGACCTCGCGCGTCTCGGTGATGACGGCCTCGGCGAACAGCGCGCAGGCGTCGATGATGTGCTCGCAGGTGTCCAGGACAAGCAGCACGTTCTGGTCGCGCAGGTGGGTGAGCACCGCGTCGAGCTGCGGACCGCCCGACTGCTCGGGCAGGCCGAGTTTCCTGGCGACGGTGTTCGCCAGCAGCTCGGCCTCGAGCAGCCCGGACAGCGGGACGAAGCACACGCCGTCCCGGTACCCGGCCGCGGCCTGCTCGGTCGCGCGCCGTGCCACCCGCGTCTTGCCGACGCCGCCGGGGCCGACCAGCGTGACCAGCCTGCTCCCGCGGAGCAGCGTTTCCACGCGACACAGCTCGGCTGCCCGGCCGATGAAATCGTTGGCCTCCGAGGGGAGCCGCCCTGCCTCCTCGGCGGCATTACCGACGAGCATGTGACCCTCATCACGTCTAGGGTGGGATTCGCTCATCCTACTCCGTCACGTCTGGCTGCGCGCCGTTCACGCTTCGTCCGCACCGGTATCAGGCGCCGGCTTCAGCCGCGGTCTCTGCCGTCGGCTTCAGCCGCGGGTCGGTCCGGTCGCGGGCACCGGAGCCGGCCGCGAGGTCGTCGACGTCGGCCAGGGCGAACCGGATGATCCGGTCGAGCGGCGTGGCGGCGCCGCGTTCGCGCAGCTGCCAGTAGCGATCCTCGCCGAGGTCGTCCTGGGCCGCCCGTTCCGATATCCGGTGCAGCGCCACCAGCGCGGGGGTGCCGGTGTACCAGGGGCCGATCCGCTCCCACAGCGGCGCCGACCCGCCGAACAACAGCGCCGTGCGCTGGTGCCGCCCCTGGGCCGCGGCCAGGAAGCCCAGCGTGCCGAGCGCGTAGGCGGTGCTGCCCATGTCGCCGAGCTCGTACTCAAGCGAGAGCCCGCGCCGGGCGGCGAGGGTGCCGTCCTCGAGTTCACCCCGCAGCAGCCGCCCGAGCCCCTGCCCGGCCAGCAGCAGGCCGGTGGCCCAGTGCTCGGTGGCGGGCAGCCGGGCGATGCCCTCGGCGCAGCGCTCGATGGCCAGATCGGGACGGGCGGAATGCAGGTGCAGCGCGGCGGTCTGGACGTCGATCGCGGCCAGGCCGAAGGCGTCGCCGACGGAGGCGAGGCAGGACACCGCGGTCCCGGACAGCTCGTCGGCGTCGGCCAGGTTTCCGCTCCAGGCGAGGGTCCGGTGCAGCGTGACGTAGGCGCGGCCGCAGACGGCCATGTCGCCGAACCCGGTCGCCATCGCCACCGCCGCCTCCGCGTCGGCGTGGGCGGCGGTCAGGTCCCCGAGCAGGGCGGTCACGTACCCGCGGACGGCCAGCACCCGGGCGCGCGCAGGCGACGGCCGCGGGCACCGCTCGAGCACCAGGTTCAGCCAGTACTCGCCCTCCCGCAGCCGCCCGGACAGCCGCCAGTACAGCATCAGCGAGGTCGCGATGGCGATGGCGGCGCTGTCGTTGCCGCGCAGGCCGAGCGCGTAGTCGATCGCGGCCCGCAGGTTGGCGTGCTCGCGGCTGAGCGCGCGGTACTGCCGGAGCTGGTCCTGCATGGGGTCGTCGCCCCAGCGCTGGGCCAGGCCGAGGTAGTGCGCGACCAGCCGGCGCCGGACCGCGGCGACGCGGCCGAACTCGGCCAGCCGCTCGGCCCCGAATTCGCGCAGGGTGTCGAGCATCCGGTACCGGCCGGGCTCGGCCCCGGCCGCCCCGGCGGCCTCCGGTCCGGCCGGGGGCCCGGCGGCCGGCTCGGCGACGAGCACCGACTTCTCGGCCAGGGAGGCCAGCGACTCGACGACCCGCGCACCGGTCAGCTCGTCATCCGCGCACACCGCCGCGGCCGCCGCGAGGTCGAACGCGCCCGCGAACACCGACAGCCTGGCCCAGACCACCTGCTCGGTCGGCGTGCAGAGCTCGTGGCTCCACTCGATCGCGGCCCGGAGCGTCTTGTGCCGCGCCAGCCCGGCCCGCTTGCCCCCGGTGAGCACGTGAAAGCGGTCGTCGAGGCGGCTGGCCATCTGGTCGAGCGGCAGCGCCCGCAGCCGCACGGTGGCGAGCTCGATCGCCAGCGGGATGCCGTCGAGCGCCCGGCAGACCCCGATGACATCGGCCCGGTTCCGGCCGGTGATCGTGAACCCGTCGACGACGGCCGCCGCCCGCTGGGCGAACAGCGCGACCGCGTCCGCGTCCGACGCCTCGTCGCCGATGTCGGGAACGGGCAGCGGGCGCAGCTGAAAGGTGGTCTCCGCGACCGCGCGCAGCGGCTGCCTGCTGGTTGCCAGCAGGGTGACCGCGGGCGCGGCCGAGAGCACCGCGCCCGCCAGCGCCGCGCACGCGTCGACGAGGTGCTCGCAGGTATCCAGGATGAGCAGCAGCGCCCGCTCGCGCAGGTAGTCGAGGACGGCCTCCAGCTGCGGCCGGGCGTCCTCGGCGGGCAGGCCCAGGCTGGCGGCGACGGTGGACGCGAGCAGCAGCGGGTCGCGCACGGCCGACAGCTCGACCAGATGCACCCCGTCGCGGTAGCGGCCCGTCGTCTGCGCGGCGACGCGCACCGCGACCCGGGTCTTGCCGACCCCGCCGGTGCCCACGATGGTGACCAGCCGCGACTCCATCAGGGCCACGCTGACCTGGGCGATCTCAGCCTGACGGCCGACGAAGCCGGTCGCCTGCGGTGGCAGCGTGCCTGGAATGCGGTGGGTCGTGCCGGAAGTCATGAGACCTCACGCGCTCGGGGGGAACAGCGCAAGATTACTACGCGCGCGTGGCCGGCGACAGCTGGTCGGGACGGCTGCCCGGCCCGCGGTCGCGCGCCCAGATCGTCAGCTGGACCCGCGACGAGATGCGGAGCTTGGCGTAGATGTGGTTGACGTGCGCGTCCACGGTCCGCCGGGAGATGAACAGGCGGTCGGCGATCTGCCGGTTGGACAGCCCGCCCGCAACCAGCGCGGCGATCTCGCGCTCGCGGCTGGTGAGCTCGTCGGCGTCCGGCTGGCCGTCCCCGCCGCCGGGGCCGGCCGGCCCGGCCGCCGCCGGCCCGCGGTCATCCCCGGCCGTCCGCGGCCCGGGCACGCCCGGCAGCGCGTCCTCGCCCGCCAGCACCAGCGCGACGATCTGCTCGATCGGCGTGCCGGCCCCCCGGGCCAGCAGCTCCGCGTGACGGCCGGCCCCGAGCGCGCGGGCGGCGGCCGCGGCGGACCGCGCGCGATGCCCCTCCAGCCCGGCGTCGCCGCCGAGCCTGCCGCCCGTCAGCTCCCAGCGCGCCTGCGCCGCGCCCAGCAGCCAGGCCGAGCGCTCGTGCCGCTCGTCGTCGGCGGCCAGCCAGCCGAGCACGTCGAGCGCGCAGGCCTCGCCGACCGGGTCCCCGAGGTCCTGCAGGGCGCGCAGCGCCTCGCCCGCCGCGTCCGCGCACTCCGGCCGGCGTCCGGGCTGACGGTAAAGCGCCAGCGCCGATGTGACCGCGACGTGGCCGTGCAGCCAGCGCTCGCCCGGGCCGAGGCCGGCCAGCGCGCGCTCGCTCGCCGCCGCCGCCGCGGCGAAGTTCCCGGCCAGCTGGTGCGCCCGCCCGAGCTGGACGTCGAGGCAGCGCCGGGCCGGGTCCGCGCCCGCCGCGGTGAGCAGCGGCCGCGCCCGCCCGCCCGCCGCGACCGACTCCCGGTAGGCGCCGCCGAGCCCGAGCGCGAGCTGCAGCGCGAGGTGGCCGAGGCCGCCGGCCCGGTCGCGGCCGGACCGCGCGGCGGTGGCGACCGCCTCCCTGGCGTCGGTCACGGCTTCGGGCAGCCCGAGCAGGGCGCCGAGCACCGCGCGGTTGGCGAGCGCGCCCGGTGCCGCCGCCGAGAGCTCGGCCGGCCGGCTGAGGACCGCGTCCTGCCAGCGCAGGCCCTCGCGCAGCCGCCCGGTCATGACCCAGTAGGGCAGCAGCGCGGTCGCGAGCCGGGCCGCGTCCCGCCGCCGGCCGGGCTCGGCCGCGGCGAGCCCGTGCTCGAGCGCGGCGCTGATGTCGGCGTGCTGAGCGCGGAGTTCGCGCAGCCGCACGGCCTGGTCGTCGGCCAGCAGCTGACGCCGGAAGCCCAGCGCCTGGCGCAGATACCGTCGGGCGTGCCGCCGTCGGAGGTCCGCCTCCTGGCCGGCCGCCGCGAGCCGGTCCGCACCGTACTCGCGGGCCGGGGCGAGCAGACGGTACCGGGGCCCGGCTTGAGCGGGGTCCTCCGGCCGGAAGACGACCGACTTGTCCACCAGCGCCGCGAGCACGTCGCCGACCTGGTCGGCCGGGACCAGCGGGCAGGCCGCCACGTCCCGCGCGGCCGCGAGGTCGAAGGACCCGGCGAACACCGACAGCCGCTCCCACAGCGCCCGCTCGGCCTCCGTGCACAGCCGGTGGGACCAGCCGATCGCGGCCCGCAGGGTCTGGTGCCGCGGCACCGCGCCCCGCCGCGCGCCCGCCAGCACCGAGAGCGAGGCGTCGAGGCGGTCGGCCAGCTCGGCCAGCGGCAGCGCCCGCGCCCGGACGGCGGCGAGCTCGAGGCCGAGCGGGAGGCCGTCGAGCCTGCGGCAGATCCTGATCACGTCCGGCAGTTCCGCGTCGGAGATCGTGAACCCGGGCAGCGCGGCGGCGGCGCGGGTCGCGAACAGCTCGACCGCGCCGCTCGGCCCGGGGCCGCGGTCGGCCTCGGGGACCGGCAGCGGGCCGAGCCGCAGGACCGCCTCGCCCGCCAGCTGCAGCGGCTGCCTGCTGGTGGCGAGGATGGTGATCCCGTCGGTGTCCCGCAGGAGGTGGGAGGCGAACCGGGCGACGGCGGCGGCGTGGTGCTCGCAGGTGTCGAGGATGAGCAGCAGCCGCTGGCCCCGCAGGTGATCGAGGACCGCGGCGCGGGCGGGCCGGGGGTCGTGGCCGCGCAGCCCGAGGCCCTCGGCCACCGCCACCGGGAGCAGCGCCGCGTCGGCCAGGCCGGAGAGGTCGACCAGGCGGGTGCCGTCGGCGTAGCGGCTGGCCGCGTCGGCGGCCGCGCGCAGCGCCAGCCGGGTCTTGCCGACTCCGCCGGGACCGGTCACGGTGACGTGCCGCCCGCGGCGCAGCAGGCCGGCCAGCGCCGCGAGCTCGTCGGCCCGGCCGACGAACGCGGAGACCTCGGCCGGGAGCTGCCGCAGTCGGCGCCCGGCGTCAATGCCCGGCGCAGCCGCCGAATTCATCGTCACCTCACGGGGGTTAGCGATTTTTACTCTGCATTATTCCTCAGCCGCGCCCATGAGCAGAAGCTGAAAAAAGGAATTAATGTCGAACGGTCCCGGCCGACTCTGATTCCGATACCCAATTCGAAAGAGGCGGGTTTGCGCCGCCGCGCGTTACCGCCCCCGGTCAACTTGGCCCGAAATGCGGACAAATGCGAAGCGCCCGGCCCCGCCCTCAGCGGGCGGGAACCGGGCGCGATCGCGACGGGTCGGAATTAACCCTCGATGATGGCTTCCGCCGTCATCAGGTCGGGGGAGGTCTCCATCCCGGACTTCCAGGTGGAGCGGGCGATGATCTTGCGCAGGTCGGCCCGGTCGGCGTACTTGGCGGCGATCTCCTTGACCTCCGACAGCAGCCCCTCCGACAGGGTGGTGGGCTCGAGGCCGAGCGCGAGGAACTGGTCGTTGCGGACGACGAGGTCGTTCTCCTCCGCCTCAACCCGGGGGTTGGGCAGATAGGCGATGTCGGCCCCGGTGATGTCGGAGACCAGCTTGGCCAGGTCGAGGACCCGGTGGGTCTCGGTGATCTGGTTCAGGACCTTGGGCTTGTCGCCGGCCTGGGGCGGGTTCGAGATCGCGATCTCGATGCAGCGCACGGTGTCCTTGATGTGGATGAACGCCCGGGTCTGCCCGCCGGTGCCGTGCACGGTCAGCGGGTGCCCGATGGCGGCCTGCATCAGGAACCGGTTCAGCACGGTGCCGTAGTCGCCGTCGTAGTCGAACCGGTTGATGAGCCGCGGGTCGAGCGCGGTCTGGTTCGTCTGGGTGCCCCACACGATGCCCTGGTGCAGGTCGGTGATCCGCAGCCCGTCGTTCTTGGCGTAGAACGCGAACAGCAGCTGGTCCAGCGTCTTGGTCATGTGGTAGACCGACCCCGGGTTCGCCGGGTGCAGGATCTCCCGCTCCAGGTCGCCGTCGGGCGTCGGCACCTTCACCGTCAGGTAGCCCTCGGGGATCGGCGCCGAGCCCGACCACCCGTACCCGTACACGCCCATGGTGCCCAGGTGCGCGATCGCCGCGTTCACCCCGGTGTCGGTGATCGCCGTGAGCAGGTTGTGGGTCGCCCGCACGTTGTTGTCGACGGTGTACCGCTTGGTCTTCTCCGACCGCATCGAGTACGGCGCCGCCCGCTGCTCGGCGAAGTGCACCACCGCGTCCGGCCGCAGCTCGGCCAGGATGGCGGCCAGCCGGTCGTACTCCGTCGCCAGGTCGACGC
>Ga0335075_10013517_pt1 | contig 12284 bp, 11 predicted proteins | sample Lox_Sample_24_FD_206723 | JGI IMG/M metagenome (GOLD analysis project Ga0335075, IMG submission 206723) | Soil microbial communities from Loxahatchee National Wildlife Refuge, Florida, United States - Lox_Sample_2.4 | ecosystem: Environmental > Terrestrial > Soil > Wetlands | place: USA... | reverse complement strand
GGATCATCGCGCCTCTCCCTTCGCCTCGTTGATGGCCCGCCATACCCGTTCCGACGTGCACGGCATCTGAATGTCGGTGACGCCGAGCGGGCGCAGCGCGTCGATGACCGCGTCGACCACGGCCGGCGTGGACGCGATCGTCCCGGCCTCGCCGACGCCCTTGACCCCGAGCGGGTTGGTCGTCGACGGGGTCTGCGTGCGGTCGGTGACGAACGTCGGCAGGTCGGCGGCCGAGGGCACCAGGTAGTCCGCCAGCGTGGTGGTCGTCAGGTTGCCGTCGGCGTCATAGACGGCCTCCTCGTACAGCGCCTGCGCGATGCCCTGCGCCAGGCCGCCGTGCACCTGGCCATCCACGATGAGCGGGTTCACCGCGACGCCCACGTCGTCCACCGCCACGTACGAGCGGATCTTCACCTGCCCGGTCTCGGTGTCCACGTCCACCGCGCACAGGTGCGTTCCGTGCGGGAATGAGAAGGTCTGCGGGTCGAAGGTGGCCTCGGAATCCAGCGAGGGCTCCACGCCGTCGGGCAGGTCGTGGGCCGCGAACGTGGCGAACGAGATCTCCCCGATCGTCTTGCCCTGGTCCGGGTCGCCGCGCACCGACCAGCGTCCCGGCGTCCACTCCAGGTCATCGGGCGAGACCTCGAGCAGGCCGGCCGCGATCACCTTGGACTTGTCGATCACCTTCTGGCAGGCCTCGTACAGCGCGATGCCGCCCACGGCCAGCGAGCGCGACCCGTAGGTGTCCATGCCCTTCGGCGCCACCAGCGTGTCGCCGTGCAGCACCCGGACGTCCTCGAAAGGCACGCCGAGCCGGTCGGCCACGATCTGGCTCCAGGCCGTCTCGTGCCCCTGCCCGTGTGCGCTCGACCCGGTGACCACCTCCACCTTGCCGGTGGGCAGCATCCGGACCGAGGCGTGCTCCCATCCGCCCGCGGCGTAGTTGAGCTGGCCGAGAAGCCGCGACGGCGCCAGCCCGCACATCTCGGTGTAGGTCGAGATGCCGATCCCGAGCTGGACCCGGTCGCCGGCCTCGCGCCGTTCGGCCTGCTCCTTGCGCAGGTCGTCATAGCCGAACAGTTCCACCGCCTTTGCGGTCGCGGCCTCGTAATTGCCGCTGTCGTAGGTCAGCCCGGCGATCGTGGTGTACGGGAACTCCTCATGCGTGATCCAGTTCCGCTTGCGCAGCTCCAGCGGGTCAACGCCCAGTTCGGCCGCCAGGTCGTCCATCGCGTGCTCGATCGCGTAGGTCGCCTCCGGCCGCCCCGCGCCGCGGTAGGCGTCCGTGGGCGTCTTGGTGGTGAACACGCCGGTGCACTTGAACGAGTAGGCGTCCATCTTGTAGATCGCGTTGAACATGAACGCGCCGAGCAGCGGCACGCCCGGCGTGACCAGCATCAGGTAGGCGCCCATGTCGGCCAGCAGGTCCACGGACAGGCCGCGCAGCTTGCCGTCGGCCTCCGCCGCCAGCTTGATCCGCTGGATCTGGTCGCGGCCATGGTGCACGGCCAGGTTGCCCTCGCTGCGCGACTCGGTCCACTTGACCGGCCTGCCGACCTTGCGCGCGATCAGCAGCGCCAGCACCTCTTCCGCGGTGACCTGCAGCTTCGAACCGAACCCCCCGCCCACGTCCGGCGCGATCACCCGGATGTTCTGCTCGGGGACGCCGGTGACCACGGCCAGCATGACCCGCAGGACGTGCGGGATCTGGGTGGCCGACCAGAGCGTGAACTCGTCGCCGAGCTGCGCGCAGACCACCGCGCGGGGTTCCATCGCGCTCGGGATGAGCCGCTGCTGCCGGTAGGTCCGCTCCATTACCACCGGCGCGTCGCGGAACGCGGCGTCCAGGTCGCCGTTGGCGAAGACCCACTCGAAGGACTTGTTGCCCGCCTCGTGCACCTTCGGCGAGCCCTCGGCCAGCGCCGCCTCCATGTCAAGCACGGCCGGCAGCGGCTCGTAGTCCACGTCGATCAGCTCGAGCGCGTCCGCCGCGGCGTACCGGTCGCGCGCGACCACGCAGGCCACGATCTCGCCCACGTAGCGCACCTCGTCTACCGCCATCGGCGGGTGCGCCGGGATGACGATGTCCGGGGTTACCGGCCACGCGCAGGGCAGGCTCCCCTGCTCGGCGGCGAAGTCCGCGCCGGAGAACGCGGCGATGACGCCGGGCGCGCCCCGGGCGGCGCTCACGTCCACCGACGTGATCCGCCCGTGCGCCATCGGGCTGCGCAGGAACGCGACGTGGACTAGCCCGGGCACCTGGATGTTGTCGGTCCAGTTGGTCTGCCCGGTCACCAGCCGGGCGTCTTCCTTCCTGGCCCGGGCCTTGCCGATCTCGGTCGTGACCGTCATGCTGTTGCTCGTCATCCTGGCACCCCCTCCGACGCGGCCCGCAGTACCGCGCGGACGATGTTCTGGTATCCGGTGCAGCGGCACAGGTTGCCCTCGAGCCCCTCGCGGACCTCCTGCTCGGTCGGGTTGGGGTTGTCGCGAAGCAGGTCGGCCGCGGCCATGATCATGCCGGGCGTGCAGTACCCGCACTGCAGCGCGTGCTGTTCGTGGAAGGCACGCTGCAGCGGATGCCATTCACCGTCCGCCAGCCCCTGGATGGTGGTGACCTCCGCGCCGTCGGCCTGCACCGCGAGCACCGAGCAGCTCTTCGCGGACAACCCGTTCAGCAGCACTGTACAAGCGCCGCAGTTCGACGTGTCGCAGCCGATGGGCGTCCCGGTCCGCCCCGCCACCTCGCGGAGATAATGAACGAGCAGCATGCGGGGTTCGACCTCGTCTTCGTACCGCACGCCGTCGATAGTCATGCTGACCTTGGTCATCCGGCCTCCTCGCCGACCTACCTGGGCAGAAATGCTCGGTAGGCTCCCCAGGCCCACCCTAGATGCCAAACCTAAGACGCCGGAAAGCACAGCACCAGACCCGCTGCCCCGCCGTAGGTGGCCCGGTCTTTCTTCAGGCCAAACGGGCCGTGGTTCGTGCTCCACCGAAGGCCTGTCCACCAGTGTTGGAACAGCGTGACTACACGAGCCCGGGGCTCAGACGGCGGCAAAAAAATTTCGCCGGCGTCCCCGTACCGGTCAGTGGCCCGCGGCGGTGCGTTCCTCGCTGGCCCAGGGCGAGCCGTACTCGGTGAGCAGGTCGAGGAACGGCCGTGGCGGCAGCGCCTCGGGACCAAGCACGCCGGCGCCGGACCAGGCGCCGGAATCGATCAGCTCCAGCGCGGCCACCGGGTTGACCGCGGTCTGCCAGACCACCGCCTGCGACCCGTACTCGGCCATCGACCAGGCGTTGTCGACCACGTGGTACAGGTACACCTCGCGCGGCGCCCCGTCCTTGCCTGTTCCGGTCACCCAGGTGCCGGCGCAGGTCAGGCCGCTCATCTTGTCGCCGAGCGTGGCCGGGTCCGGCAGGCACGCGGCCACCACGTCACGCGGTGACACGCTCGCGGCGCCGGCCTGCACCGGGTCGGTGGAGTCTAGGCCGAGCTTGTGCAGGGTGCGCAGCACGCCGATGAACTCCTCGCCGAGCCCGTACTTGAACGTGACCCGCCGCGCCGGGATCCACCGCGGTATCAGCAGCACCTCTTCGTGCTCCACGTTGACGCACTCCACCGGGCCGATCCCGGCCGGGAACGTGAAGACCTCCGGCTCGCTGAACGGCTCGGTGGTGAACCAGCCCCGGTCCCGTTCCCAGATGACCGGCGGGTTCAGGCACTCCTCGATCGTGGTCCAGATGGAGAACGTGGGGGCGAAATCGTACCCGGCCACGGCAAGGTTGGCGCCATCCCGCACGCCGACCTCGCCGATCTCGCCGAACAACTCGTCGGCCGCGTACCGGGCGAACACGTCGGAGAGCCCGGGCTCGACCCCGATGCCGACCAGCGCGAGTTTCCCAGCCTGTTCCCACTGCCCGGCCATCGCGAACTGGTCGTCGCCCAGCTTGACGCCGGTCCGCAGGTACGGCGCCTCCTGGTCGGGATGCGACAGCGACATCGCCATGTCGAGGTAGTGGGTGCCGGCCGCGAGCGCGGCCCGGAACAGCGGCATCACGAACCGCGGGTCGGTCGCGTTCATCAGCACGTCGCAGCCGCGCGTGGTGAGCAGTTCGGCCACGGCCCGCTCGTCCCTGGCGTCCAGCCGCACGGCCTCGTACCCGTCGTGGGCCGCCGCGGCGTGCTGGGCCCTGGCCAGGTCGTAGTCGGCGATGACCAGCTCGGCAAACGGACGCCGGGCGGCGATCCTGGCCAGCGCAGTGCCGACCCCGCCCGCGCCCACAAGGAGTATGCGCATGGGCTGATCCTCTCCATCGTGCCGAAGCAGCGACGAGACCAGTTGTTATCCCCATCTTACACAACTGAAATCGTTGCCAACTGGCGTCATATATGCTAGAACCGTAGAACTGGCCGGCGATCAGTCGTTTTGCCCATCCCGCTCTACCATCTTGCTAACGGGCAACGCTCGCGGCTAAGCGCTCCGGCGACCGGCTCACTGGCAGGAGGGGTGAGGATGGCCACTGCTTCGCAGACCCAGCCAACGGAAGAAGCACTGGACAAGGGCCTCAAAACAGGTGCACTTGGCCTGATCTCGAGCACCGTCATCGCCACCGCGTCGGTTGCGCCCGCCTATAGCCTGGCGGCGACCCTGGCGTTCATCGTCCTCGCTGTCGGGCTGCAGGCCCCGGCGATCGCGGTGCTGGCGTTCGTGCCAATGCTGTTCTGCTCGATCGGCTACAACGAGATGAACAAGGCCGATCCCGACTGCGGCACCACGTTCACCTGGGCGACCCGGGCGTTCAACCCCCGCCTGGGCTGGGCGGGCGGCTGGGGGATCGTGGCTGCCGACGTCCTGGTCATGGCGAGCCTGGCGCAGGTAGCCGGCCAGTACATCTTCCTGCTGTTCAACGCCAAGGGTATCGGTAGCAACCCGGCCAGCAGCTGGGTGCTGCTCGCCGGCGTGCTGTGGATCGTGGCTATGACCTACATCTGCTACCGCGGCATCGAGGTATCGGCCAACTTCCAGAAGGCGCTGCTGTCCATCGAGGTCGGCATGCTGCTCGTGTTTTCCGTCGTGGCGCTGATCAGGGTCGGCAACGGGCACCACCCGGCCGTCTCGGTGCACCCGAGCATGACCTGGCTGAACCCGTTCGATGTGTCGAGCTTCAACGCGTTCGCCAGCGGCCTGATCCTCATGGTGTTCATCTACTGGGGCTGGGACACCGCGCTGTCGGTGAACGAGGAAACCAAGAACCCAGACAAGACCCCCGGCCGTGCGGCCATCCTGTCCACCGTCATCCTGCTCGTCACCTACGCGGTTGTGATCTTCGCGGCCCAGTCCTTCTCCGGCATCGGGGACAAGGGCATCGGCCTGCTGAACCCCGCGCATGCCAGCGACGTGATCTCGGTCCTCGGCAGCGCGGTCTTCGGCAGCGGCGCGGTGGGATCGGTGTTCAGCCACCTGCTGCTGCTGATGGTGCTGTCCTCGGCCGCCGCGTCAACCCAGACCACGATCTTGCCCACGGCCCGGACCACGCTGTCGATGGCGACCTACGGGGCGTTGCCCAAGTCCTTCGCCAAGATTCACCCCAAGCACCTGACCCCCACGGTGTCGACGCTGGTCATGGGCGGCATCTCGATCGTGCTGTACGCGGGGATGAACTACATGTCCGGCGGCAACGTCATCGCCGACGCGGTGACGTCCTGCGGTGTCTACATCGCGCTGTACTACGGGCTGACCGGTTTCGCGTCCTTCTGGTACTACCGCAAGACCCTGCTGAGCAGCGCCAGGAACCTGTGGATGCGCGGCATTATCCCGCTGGCAGGCGGGCTCATCATGTATTTCCTCGGCGCCTGGAGCCTGTGGGAAGACTATGACGTGGCCACGGGTAACAGCTACACCACGTACACGGTTCCCGGCCTGCACTGGCAGATCGGCGGCGTGTTCGTGATCGTCTTCCTGTCCGCGCTGGTCGGGCTCATCTTCTGGCTCTACCTGCGGTTCACCCAGCCGGACTACTTCAAGGGAAGGACCCTGACCCGCTCCACCCCGACCCTGGTCCCGGACGAGTAGCCGCCAGGCACGGGCCGCCGTCACCAGGCACGGGCGGCCGCCAGTCACCCGCGTCACACCCACCGCCCCACCCTCTTGGGCCCCACCCGGGAAGGGCTCGACCATGATCGCGAAGACTTTTGTACCCGAAAAGGGGGGAAAACCCTTCGCGATCATGAAAGCCCTACCAAGGGAGGGCGCGTCGGTACGGCGGCCGAGCGGAGTACGGTCCTGCGGTTAGGATGGCGGGCGTGCTCGACGACGCTGAGATCGCCAGGGTCCTGACCATCACCGCGCATCCCGATGACATCGACTTCGGGGCCGCGGGCACGATCGCGCGGTGGACCGACGCGGGGATCGAGGTGATCTACTGCGTGGTGACCGACGGCGACGCGGGCGGGTTTGACGAGGACTTCCCCCGCGCCGAAGTGCCGGCCCTGCGGCGGGCGGAGCAGATCGCCGCGGCCAAGGCCGTGGGCGTGCACGACGTGCGCTTTCTCGGCTACCCGGACGGCCAGGTGGAGGCCACGCTCGGCTTGCGCCGCGATCTCGCCCGGGTGATCAGGCAGGTCCGCCCGGACCGGGTGGTCTGCCCCAGCCCTGAGCGGAACTACGTCGGCCTGGGGATCAGCCACCCGGACCATCGTGCGGTGGGCTCCGCGGCCCTCGACGCCGTGTACCCCGATGCCCGCAACCCGTTCGCCTTTCCCCAACTCCGCGAGCGGGAGGGTCTGGCCCCGTGGAAGGTGCGGGAGGTCTGGATCGCGGGCTCCCCGTCACCCACTGTCTTCGTCGATGTAACCGCCACGTTCGGCCGGAAGATCGCCGCGCTGCGCGCACACGAAAGCCAGACCGGGCAGATGGACGACCTGGAGGAGCGCCTAAGGATGCGGCTCACCCGCGCCGCCGGGCTGGGTGGCCTGCCGGATGGGAGCCTGGCCGAGTCCTTCCAGGTCCTCGAGACCGCGTGACGAGCTATCCGGTCAGTGCGTCTCGGCCAGGATCTGGTTGAGGATCTTCACGGTGTTGCCCGCCGGCTCGGCCTGCAGGCACAGTTGCTCCATGACCTCGAGGTAGCTGTCGACCTCTGACGGCTTGTCCAGGTACAGAGCGCTGGTCAGCTGCTCGATGTACACCACGTCGTGCAGGTCAGGCTCGGCGAACCGGAGGATCGTGAACGGGCCGCCCATGGCCGAGTGCGGGCCCGCGGTGAACGGCAGGATCTGGATCGTGATCGCGGGATGGTCGGTCATCGCGATCAGGTGTTCAAGCTGCCTGCGGATGACCTCCCGGCCGCCGACCGGGCGGCGCAGCGCGCCCTCGTCGACGACGGCCCACACCTGCGGCGGGTTGCCGCCGCCGAGGATCTCCTGGCGGCTGAGCCGCAGCTCGGCGCGGCGCTCGATCTCGTCTTCGCTTGCCGCCGCGCCCTGGCGGATGAGCCCGCGCGCGTACTCCTCGGTCTGCAGCAGGCCGGGGACGAACTGGACCTCGTAGGTACGCAGGACCGACGCCGCAGCCTCCAGGCCGACGTACGGTTCCAGCCAGGCCGGGAGGACGTCCGAGTAGGCGTGCCACCAGCCGGGGGTGTTGGCCTCCCGGGCCAGGTTCAGCAGCGCGGCTCGTTCTTCGCTGTCGGTCACGCCGTAGAGGGTGAGCAGGTCGTTGACGTCACGGTCCTTGAAGCCGACCCGGCCGTGCTCCATCCGGCTGATCTTGGAGTGAGAGCCCCGGATGGCCTCGGCGGCCTGTTCCGCGCTGATCCCGCGGGATTCGCGCAGCCGGTGCAGCTGGCTGCCGAGCACCAGGCGCTGGACGGTCGGCCCACTCGCGCGCGTGCCAAACATGCTCGACGGGACATCCCAGGCCGAGTCCTCGGATGAGACCATCGGCGCTCCTCGCATCTCTCGCCGTCAGTCTGGCGGGTGTGGACCAGTCTCCCATGGGATCTCATGCCTGCGGAAGGGGGATCAGTGACAATTCAAAGAAAGTCCCGATCTCCCAGCGTTTCCGCAGGCCACGACCGTCGCGGGTGCTGATTCGTGACCAACGTACCGCCGCACACCGAGCGGTAGCGCTGTTACTGGCGAGTAAGATGGCCGGCCTCGGCCGGTAGCAGGTCGAATTCGCCATCCTTGGCTCCTGCCAGGAATGCGGCAATCTCCGCCTGAGTGTAGACCAGGACGGGGCCGACTGGGAAACGCGAGTTCCGCATGGCGATCTCGCCGCTCGGCAGGGCGGCCAGCTCCACGCAGGCGCCGTTGGGGTTGCTGTGCTGACTCTTCGTCCAGCGGACGTCACCGAGCTCGTCCGCGGGCATGCCGTTGTAGGTCATGACCATCCTTATCCCCTTCCGACAGCCTTAAACGCCCTAAGACCTGTGAAGTTTCACTTGCTGTAATCTACTGTAAACAATTGGTCAGCAAGTGCCTTGCTGCGCAAGGACTGTCTGCTGGCTCCCCGTGAGGCTAAACGGAGACCTGTGCACGATGCGAATGAACGTGCATTTGGCCTTGCATATGCACACTGTATCAGGCAGCATGTCTCTCAGCACGCGAATACCACGGTGACAGGCAAAGCGTTTTCCGCCGACGACGAGCAGGAAGCTGTTGCGTTGACGCATCTCAGTGTCGCGACCGGTAGCGGGGATGACGATGAGGAAGTGAGCGTCTCCTGGCCCCCGGTTCCCGACGGAACGCCGCGGCTGCTGCCCGTGCCCTCCGCGTGGTGGGAGACCCCTGCCGTCACTACTCGCGCTCTGAGCGCCCGGCCGGAGGAGGCGAGGACCGCCCGGCGGTTCGTTCGCGAGATGCTCACCTGCTGGGGTCTGGAGGCGCTTGCCGACGACGCGGAGATGATCGTCGACGAGCTAGTTGTCAACGCCGTGCTGCACGGCACCCGGGCGGGCCTGACGCGCACCAGCCCGGGCGCCTCGATGACCGTGCTGCGTCTGTGCATGCTGCGGCGCGCGGGCGAGGTCATGCTGGCCGTGGTCGATCCGGGGAACGAGACTCCGGTCCCGAGGAGGCCCGACTGGGGCGGGGAGAGCGGGCGCGGGCTGCAGATCGTCGCTGCGCTCAGCCACGTCTGGGGCTGGAGCCCCATCGCCGGGCACGGCAAGGCCGTGTGGGCCGTGCTACGCGATCCCTGACAGTCGCTCGTCCGAAGCGGTCTCGAGGACGTGCTCGACCAGGGCGATCAGCACTTCCTTGGCCGACTCCTTGCTGCGCGCGTCACACAGGACGATCGGCAAGCCCGGGTCCAGGTCCAGCGCGAGCCTGACGTCGCTGACGTCGTACCGGCGGGCGCCGTCGAAGCAGTTCAGGGCGACGATAAACGGTATCTGCCTGCGCTCGAAATAGTCGATCGCGGGGAAGCTGTCGGCCAGCCGCCGGGTATCGGCCAGCACTACCGCTCCCAGGGCTCCGATGGCAAGCTCGTCCCACATGAACCAGAACCGCTGCTGGCCCGGCGTGCCGAACAGGTAGAGGACCAGATCGCTGCGCAGGCTGATCCGGCCGAAGTCCATCGCCACCGTCGTGGTGGTCTTGCCCTCGACGCCGGCCGTGCTGTCCGTACGCAGGCTGCCCTCGGTCAGCGGCTCTTCGGTACGCAACGGCCTGATCTCGCTCACGGCGCCGACCAGGGTCGTCTTGCCTACGCCGAAGCCGCCGGCCAGGAGGATCTTGATGGCGCGGTACTGGCGGGTCCTGTCGGCGGGATCAGAGTCCCCGGAGACCATTGAGCACCTCCCTGAGAGTGTGCCTATCGACCCGCTCCGCCAGCACCACCGGGGTGCTGATCATTACCAGCCCGAGTTCCCGCAGGTCGGCCAGGATGACGCGGACCACCCCGAGCGGGAGGTCGACGTCCGAGGCGATGTCCGCGACCGTCGTCGGCACGCGGGCCAGCCGGAGCACGCTGATGTGCTCCGGCGCCAGCGAGGCGGTGTCGAAGGAGGTAAAGCGGGCGAAGGCGGGATCTGCCGGGTCGCGGGTAGCCACGACGGTGGCGACCAGGTCGAACGACTCACCGGTGTGCCTCGTCCTGCCCTGGGTCAGGGCGTAGGGCCGGACCACCGGCCCGGCGTCGGCGTCCAGCCACCGCTCATCGTGGGATGGCATGGTGGTCCTCAGCCCCAGCCGCGCAGCGCGGCCTCGCGCATGTTGACCCGGATGTGCTCCCCGGACCGCTTGACCAAGATGGCCATCTCATACGCGACCAGGCCGAGATCGGCGCCGGGGCCGGTGATGACCGCCAGGCACGTCCCGTTCCCGGCCGCGCTCACCAGCAGGAAACCCGATTCCATCTCGATGATGGTCTGCCGGACCGTGCCGCCGCCGAAATGCCGCCCGGCGCCGCGGGCCAGCGACTGGAACCCGGCGGCAAGAGCGGCCAGGTGTTCGGCGTCGTCGCGCTCGAGCGTGTCCGAGGAGCCTAGCGCCATCCCGTCCTGCGACAAGATGACGGCCTTGGTGATGTGCGCGACCCGCCGTATCAGATCGTCAAGCAGCCAGTCGAGCTGGCCGGGGGCAGGCGCGCGGACTTCATACTCCATCTGTATCTGTTTCTTTCCTTGGCTCATCCGACTCCGGTCCCCCATCGCCGGATGGTAGCTGCTCGCCGTACGCCCCAGACGCGGACCGCCCCTCCTGCCAGCCGCGCTGCAGCGCCGACATCGTCTGCCGGATCTGGGCCGGTGTCGGCTCCCCGGACGACGCATCGGCCGGCCCCGCGGCCGGCCCCGCGGCCGGCCAGCCGCCCGGGGTGGCGCCGAGGGCGCCGAAGGTCGAGGTCCGGTGCTGCGGCGGGTTGTCCCGCAACTGGGGCGCCAGGCTGGCCTGCCTGACCCGTCGCGGAAGCCCGTTCACGTCGCCGCCTTCTCCGGGCATCTGCGCCTCCGCGCCGTCCTCGGCGGGGAGCGCCGGGAGGGGCCCGGTCTGCCGGGAAAGCTCCCACGGCGGGCCCGAGGCCATACCGGCCCTGGAGGAGGCCACCGGGGTCATCGGCGTGGCCGGGCCCGCAGTGGCGTTCCACCCGGGGAACGGCGCCGCCTGGTCCGGGTACGGCGCGGCGCCAGGGCCGGGCTGCGCGGCGCCAGGGCCGGGCTGTGCGGCGCGATCGGCCTCGTCGTCGAGCCAATCGTCGTCGGGCACCGGCATCTCGCCGCCGCCCCGGTCGCGACGCAGCGGCTGGAACACGTCGAAGGGCCCGAGGCCGGGGGCAGCGGCTGGCTGGGCGTCGGCGCCGGTACCCGCGCCGTTGACGGGTAGGACGCCGTTCGCGGGCTCGGCGCCGTTGGCCGGCCCGCTGGACGGCATGTCGTGGACGTTCCCGGCCTGGTAGCCCGTCGGCGGCTCCAGCCCGGAAGCCCCTGCCGTGTCGAGCGTGCCCCAGTCGGATCCGAACCCCGCCCGGCCGGCAAGTTCCGCGGCGGTAGGGCTGCCGTTGGTGGTCGGCGCGGCATACGGGTCCATCCCGATGACCGCGGCGTCGCCGGACAACCCGGCACCGGGCAAGTCGGCACCAGGCAGGTCAACATCAGCCAGGTCGGCACCAGGCAGGTCAACACCATCCAACCCGGGCTGGAAAGCCTCGGGCCGCCTGGGCCGGAACGCCTGAGGTAGCCCAGCCCGGAACGCCTCGGGCAGCCCGGGGCGGGATTCGCCTGGCGGCAGACCGGCCCGGGAGTCGCCCGGCAGGCCGGCCCGGTACGCTTCGTCGGTGACCACCAGGTGCTGCGGGATCAGCACGACGGCAGTCGTGCCGCCGTAGGCGGAGGCCTTCAGCGTGACCCGGATCCCGTGTCGCTTGGCCAGCTGCGCGACGACGAACAGCCCCAGCTGCTCGCTGTCGGACGGATTGAACTCCGGCGGGCTAGCCAGCCGCTCGTTCACCTCGGCCAGGCGCTGCGGGCTCATGCCCAGGCCGCGGTCCTCCACCTCGATCGCGAACCCGCTGGCCACCGTGTCCCCGCCCACGCGCACCGACGTGTAGGGCGGCGACAGCGTGGTGGCGTTCTCGATCAGCTCGGCCAGCAGGTGGATGACGTCGGCCACGGCGGACCCGGCCAGCGCGGCCTGGCTCCGGGTGGCGACCGAGACGCGGGCGTAGTCCTCGACCTCGGCGATCCCGCCGCGCATCACGTCGATCATCCGGACCGGGCTGCTCCAGGACCGGCCGGAAGGCCCGCCGGAAAGGATGACCAGGCCTTCGGCGTGGCGGCGC
>Ga0335075_10013516_pt1 | contig 12285 bp, 13 predicted proteins | sample Lox_Sample_24_FD_206723 | JGI IMG/M metagenome (GOLD analysis project Ga0335075, IMG submission 206723) | Soil microbial communities from Loxahatchee National Wildlife Refuge, Florida, United States - Lox_Sample_2.4 | ecosystem: Environmental > Terrestrial > Soil > Wetlands | place: USA... | reverse complement strand
GGGCAGCCGGCGCCCTCGCACGCGCCGAAGAGCTCGGGCGTGAAGACCGCCCGGGCGCGATCCACCATCGAGCTCGTCGAATCCGGATTGTAGTCGAGACCGACGCGGCGGATGGCATTGCCCTTGGAATAGTTCTGGAATGATTTTTCGTATTGCTTCACGTCATCGCAAGCCTTGCCGAGCGCGTAACAGAGATCGACGCGATCGGCGGCGCCCACAGCCGGATTGGCAAGCTGCGCCTCCATGATGCGAACGTCCTCCTCGGTGAAGCGCGACGTTTTCAGGCTCGCAAGCGCCCACCACGCCGAACCTGCCGCAGGATCGAGGACCGTGACCCTGCGGAAGCAGGAAATGACTTCATCGGTGTGTCCGCCGAGAGACCGGAGCGCAGAGGCAAGACCCATCCAGACCTGGCCGGATTCCGGAACATCCTTTGCCAGTTCCCGGAACAGGCCGGCCGCTTCGGCGTATTTCCTGGTCCTGTTCAGCAAATGCCCTTTCAGCGCCCGGAACAGGCGGCTTTCCTCGTTCTTCGCGAGCAGGGCTTCGATTTCGTCGAGTGCCTCCTTGAGCTTTTCCAGTTCCATCAGCGCGAGCGCATGATTGTACCGGTAGGCGATGTGGTCCGGCGCGGATTCCACGCATTTCGCCAGAAGTTCCTCCGCCAGCCTGGGGTTGCGCCCGCGGCCGGCAAGTTCCGCCATGAGGTTCAGCGCGTCGGCATTTCGCGGCTGTTTGGTCAGGAACTTCGAAACGATCCGCTTTGCCTCTGCTTCCCGGCCGTACTCCAACGCACGGGCCGCCTCCAGCAGCTTCGGATCGCGGATCGGCTGCAGATCGTACAATTCGCCGCGCTCCCGCGCGATCGGGTCCGATTCCGCACTCGCCCCCCGAAGCGCAATATCGGGGACGAGCAGCGTCGGAGGTGGCGCGAGAGTCAGCGATTGCACGTGTCGAGTTTCAGAACCAAACGCTCCGGGATCATACCCCGTCCTTGTCAAGGCGGACCACGATTCGTTGCGGCAGGAGAGGAAAATTGTACCGGGTCTTCAGACTCGATGCCGGAGGGATGACCGGCTCCATCATCCCGCAAAGTGCGATCGATCCGCGCTGCGTTTTCGTCCCGCTTTCGCGCGCCGGTTATCAATTCGACGTAGGGAGTTCCTCCGATTATGGGCCTCCATACACCGCTGCCCTGGTGCTGACAGTGATGACCCGAAATGCCACTGCAATAGGAGAACCCGGGTTGCCACAACGCCTTGCGTTTCTTCGATGTGCCATAAAACCACTCTACGGTTACCCGTTGAGGGAGGCACGAGCCCAATCCACTACACCCTATACCTCCTGGTTTCTCCACGATCCAATATTTCTTTCTTTTTTGTAGCTGGGTCGGTTCGATGCGCAGTGTTGTTCCGCATTCCGATGTGGGAGCCGTCGCTCCGACAAGCTTCTGGTAGGGTCGATTCTTGCGGGATGAATATATCGCGACCGACATTCCCTGGAAATAGGAGGCGTTGCCAGACGTTAGCTCGTTCGCAACCTCAATCCCGGTAACCGTCTCGCCTTGTCCTATGACGGGGACTGCCGCACGTGTCCAGTCACGGATAAGACTGGAGCTGCCGCCCTTTTCGTCCAATTGGATGTCAAAGCCGCCATAATCGCACAGGAATGTTTGATTGGCATCAAACATGTAATGACTTGATTCGATTTCGCGCGCGGGCAATGGGCCGGCAAAGGCAAGTGTGGCAACGCTGACAAGAGCGGTGGTCGCCACCAGCAGCATTTTCATCGGACTTGCTCCCCCTTTTTGTAATATACGCTACTCCCGGCAGAGGTTCCCAGCAATCCTTTGCGGTGCATCAGGGTGGACTTTGCGCCCGTTCACCGTGAGTTTCGGGATCCGATCTGGTGCCGATGGCCGTGCAATTTTCCGGCGCATGGCTCTCGATGTATGCCCGCGTCAAAGCTTTTGTAATCGGCGGCCGGATCGCTATATTCCCGGCGGGGGACGGTGGCGGACGTGGCGCTCGCCAACCCGGTCAGGTCCGGAAGGAAGCAGCCGTAACGAATCCGCCGCGGGTCGCCGCCGTCCTTCTATTTCCGCAAACGAGGCACATCGGAAGCGTTCGCGCGTACGCGCGGGCTTGCTATAACCACCGACGATGAATGACGAACCCTCCTTCGGCTTTGCGCCGGCGCCCGCAAAGGCGGACGCCTATCGCGTGCTGGCGCGCAAATACCGGCCGCAGGATTTCACCGGGTTGATCGGCCAGGAAGCTTTGGTGCGCACGCTGACCAACGCCTTCGCCACCGGCCGTATCGCCCATGCCTTTATGCTCACCGGTGTCCGTGGCGTGGGCAAGACGACGACCGCGCGCATCATCGCCCGCGCGCTCAACTGCGTGGGCCCGGACGGCAGCCGCAAATCGCCGACCATCCACCCCTGCGGCGTCTGCGAGCCCTGCGTGGCCATCGCCGAGTCGCGCCATCTCGATGTGCAGGAGATGGACGGCGCCTCTAACAATGGCGTGGAGGAAGTGCGGCAGATCATCGACAGCGTGCGCTATGCGCCGGCGAGCGCGCGCTACAAGGTCTACATCATCGACGAAGTGCACATGCTGTCGAAGGCGGCGTTCAACGCGCTGCTGAAGACGCTCGAAGAGCCGCCCGCTCATGTCGAATTCATCTTCGCCACGACGGAAATCCGCAAAGTCCCGGTCACCATCCTCTCGCGCTGCCAGCGTTTCGATCTGCGGCGCATCGAGACCGATGAGCTTGTCCGGCATCTCGCCCATATCGCGGCGCAGGAGAAGGTGGAGATCGAGCCCCAGGCGCTGGCGCTGATCGCGCGCGCGGCGGAAGGCTCGGTGCGGGACTCGCTGTCGCTGCTCGACCAGGCGATCGCGCATGAGGAAGGCCATGCCATCAATGCGGAAAGCGTGCGCGGCATGCTGGGTCTCGCCGATCGGGGCCGCATTCTCGACCTGTTCGAAAAAACGATGCGGGGCGAGATCGCCGCGGCACTGTCCGATCTCGGCGAAATCTATGATGGCGGCGCCGATCCGCTGGTGATCATACAGGACCTGCTTGAAATCACCCATTTTCTCACCCGGCTGAAAGTGGCGCCGGCCGCGCAGGGCTTTTTCGACGGCGGCTCGGGCGAGGCGAAGCGCGCCGCCACGATGGCGGCGGAACTTCCCGTCTCGGCGCTCACCCGCGCCTGGCAAATGCTGCTCAAGGGATTGTTTGAAGTGCGCGACGCGGCGCGACCGATCGCGGCGGCGGAAATGGCACTCATCCGCCTTGCCTACGCCGCCGATCTTCCGCCTACGGACAAATTGGTGCGCGACGTGCTGGAGCAGGCCGGCTTACCGGCCGCGGCACCGGCCAGATCTGCGCCGCGGACTCCCGGTTCGCCGACCTCCGCGATATCGGCCAGCGCGAATGCGCAAGCGCTGCCGCGCGCCGAAACCGCCGCCTCGCCGGCCGAGACCATGGCAATTTCATCCCTCGCCGATCTCGCGAGCCTCGCAGGCGCGAAGGGCGCGGCCGTGCTCAAGGTGCAGATCGAGAACAATATCCATCTCGTGCGGCTCGAGCCGGGCCAAATCGAATTCCGCCCCGCAGCCGGCGCGCCGCGCACGCTTGCCGGTGATCTTGCGCAGAAGCTCAAGGAATGGACGGGCACGCGCTGGGTGGTGACGCTCGCGCGCGAAGGCGGCGCGCCGTCGCTGGCCGAGCAGCGCAAGGCCGCGCAGGCGCAGAAGATCGAACAGGTGGCCCAGTCGCCGATGGTGCGCGCCGTGCTCGACCGTTTCCCCGGTGCCGAAATCGTCGGCGTTCACGACCGCCCCGACCCCGAACTCCCTCCGTCAACAGACGAAGCGTGATCATGCAAAGTATTGCACGCGGAGGCGCGGAGGCGCAGAGGAGATTCAACACGAAGTACACAAACAGCGCGAAGGGAAAATGGCGCGCGAAGCGCGCAACAATTCTTTGTGCTCTTTGTGCTCTTTATGGTTCGAATCTCCTCCGCGCCTCCGCGCCTCCGCGTGCAAATAACTTTGCGTGCCGCGCATGCGGCGGGTGGGTGTAACGCATGCCGTCGCTGCCTGCGGGACCGGAGATCGAGAAGCTGGTGCAGCTGCTGGCGAAGCTGCCAGGGCTCGGGCCGCGTTCGGCACGCCGCGCGGCGCTTCTCATGCTCAAGAAACGCGAGACTTTGCTCGAACCGCTCGGCCAGGCGATGCGCGAAGCGTCAGCGGCGATCCGCAGCTGCGGGCAATGCGGCAATCTCGATACCACAAGCCCGTGCGCGATATGCCGCGATCCGCGGCGCGATGCGCATCTGCTCTGCGTGGTGGAAGACGTGGCCGACCTCTGGGCACTCGAACGCGCGGGTGTTTTCCGCGGCCGCTATCACGTGCTGGGCGGCGCGCTCTCGGCGCTCGACGGCATGACGCCGGAAAAGCTGAACTTGTCGCCGCTCGCCGCGCGCGTGGCGGACCGTGTGGAGGAAGTGATTCTCGCAATGAACGCGACGGTCGAAGGCCAGACGACGGCGCATTACCTCATGGATATTCTTGCGGCGTCGAACGTGAAGGTCACGCGGCTTGCCCATGGCGTGCCGGTCGGCGGCGAGCTCGACTATCTCGATGAAGGTACGCTGTCTGCTGCTTTCCGTGCCCGGCGGGAAATGTAGTTCACGCCGCGACGATTGGTTCTTCCAGGCCGCGGAAGAAGGGCAGCGAGCGCCAGCGCGGGGCACTGTCGGGATCGGCGCGCCGCAGGTTCGGGAAGCGCGCGAAGAATGCCGGCAGCGCCACCTGGGCTTCGAGACCCGCGAGCGGCGCGCCGATGCAGACATGCGCGCCACGAGGATGGTTCGCGCGGGAATTTCGGCGTGTGTTCCATCTGGCGCGAAGGCCCTGTCCCGCCTTGTCGTGGGTCGCCGAGACCCGTCCGCCGAGCCTTGGTGAGGGCCGAAAGCAGCGGAGGGGGTCAATGGTGCGGCTCGTGCTCGGCAAGCGGCGCGGGGCCGTATTTCCGTTCGTATTGCACGGCGCTGATGGCGAGGTCGCGGTTGCTCGGCACCGGCTCCGCGGGGTGGGTTCGCGCCATGTAGCGGACATAGGTGCGATAGCTGTCCCCGCACGCGGCGGCCACGGCGCGGGCGATAGGCGCGTAGTCCGGCCGGCCATCATCCAGCCGCACGGCGGCGCGTGCCGTGCAGGCAGAATAGTCGTGCAGCTGCCGGGAGCGCCAAAGCCGCAGCCACGACGGCAACTACGCATCTCATTTTTGTTCGGCCGGCTTGACGCTGCGCGACGTGCCCGGACAGGCGGACTCCGCGCGTTCAATCCTGCGCAAGACGGTCAGGGGTTCTTAAGCGCAAATATGGTGCCGTAATCGCCGTAGACGCCGCCGCCCTGCGTCGTGCCATACAGCGCCCCGCCAACTTCGATCAGATCCGCTTCGGGATAGCCGCCGTCCGTACATTGCTGCTGGGTGCAAAACAAACCCAGCACTTGTTCGGCGCCGGTGCCCGGGTCGAGCGAAAACACCACGCCGCCATTATAGGTTCCGCCGTAACCTGTTGTTCCGTAGAGCGTGCCGTTCACGTCCAGCAGGCCGGCATAGGGATACTCGCCGTCCTTGCAATTGGTTTTGCCGCAAAAGGAATAAACCACCGCTTCTGTGCCGGTGCCCGGATCGAGCGAAAACACCGTACCGTAGGACCGATTGGCGCCGCCTGCGAATGTTGTGCCGTACAGCGTGCCGTTCACGTCGAGCAGATCGGCTTCGGGGTACTGGCCGTCCGCGCATTTCGGCTGGCTGCAAAAAGAGTAAAGCACCGTCTCTGCGCCGCTGCTGGCGTCGATCGCAAATACCGTGCCGCCGCCATGGGCGCCCCCTTTTTGCGTTGTGCCGTAGAGCGTGCCGCTCTCGTCAATCAGACTGGCCAGCGGCGTCGAGCCGTCCGGACAGCCCTGCTGACTGCAAAAGGAGTACAACATGGTCTCCGCGCCGCTGCTGGCGTCGATCGCAAACACCGTGCCGTTGCCGGAGGCGCCGCCGGATTTCGTAGTGCCGTATAGCGTACCGCTCACGTCGATCAGACCTGCATCGGGGTAGGCGCCGTCCGTGCTGTTGCCGAAAGAGTAGAGCACCTGCTCGGTCTCGTTGCCCGGATCGAGCGCGAATACGGTGCCCTTGCCGTAGGTGCCACCCTTTGACGTCGTGCCGTAAAGCGTCCCATTCACGTCGATCGGGGTTCCGACGGGGTTCGCGCCGTCCGCGCAGTTCTGCTGGCTGCAAAAGGAATAAACCACTGCGTCTTCCGTTCCGGCGTCTGGGCCGAGCGCGAACAGTGTGCCATCTTCATAAGTGCCTCCCTTTACGGTCGTGCCGTAAAGCGTACCGTTTACTTCGACGAGACCCGCATCGACCACGATGCCGTCGTTCGCTCTGCCGAACGAATGGAGGCTCTTCAAAGTGCTCTTGGCGGCTTCCGCGCTCGGGAGCGGTACCGCCAGTACACAGCAAACCGCGCTGGCAAACAGACCGATATATGCGTTTTTCATCTTTGATCCCCTGAGAGAATCCGCCAAGCGAACTGCTCTTGATTTGCATTCGCAATGCGCGATCTTTACCAGAAAGACAAGGCGCTGTCGCCAATTTTGATCGCGGTAAAGCATCGCTTGACCCTGTGGCGGGCGTAAGTATATTGCGCGGCTTCGCGCCGGACGGCCGGTCGGGCAGTCCAGTGGGTGCGCGCGGAATTTAGGGAATCTGGCAATGTTTGCGGTCATCCGCTGCGGCGGAAAGCAGTATCGGGTGGCGGTGGACGATGTGCTGACCGTCGAAAAGCTCGAGGGTGAGGCCGGGGCCACGTTGCGGCTTGAGGAAGTGCTGCTTCTGGGCGGCGATCGGCCCAGATCGGGGGCGCCTTTGATTTCGGGAGCGGTGGTTCATGCCGAGATCGTGGAGCACGGACGGGGCGAGAAGGTTGTGGCCTTCAAGAAGAAACGCCGCAAGAACACCCACAGAAAGCGCGGCCATCGCCAGCACTTTACGAAGCTGAAGATCACCGGCATCGAAGCGGGCGCGTAAGGAGAGACGGACATGGCTCACAAAAAGGCAGGCGGCTCCTCACGCAACGGGCGCGATTCGGCGGGACAGCGTTTGGGGGTCAAGCTGTTCGGCGGCCAGGCGATCGGGGCAGGCAACATCATCGTGCGCCAGCGCGGCACCCAATTCCACGCCGGCGAAAACGTCGGCATGGGGAAGGATCACACCCTGTTTGCGCTGGTCGACGGCCGGGTGGAGTTCCGCAAGGGTTTCAAGCGCCGCACCTATGTCTCGGTCCACACCGGCACATCGCAAGATTCGGCGTAGCCCCTCGCCCAGGTTCGTGCGGCGGAAGCAGTGTGCCGGTCCTCTCTCCCACAAGGGGAGAGGGCGCGCTGTGCGCCGGAACAAGATTTGCCGATGCCATGCACCTTATCGCTCTCTCCCCTTGTGGAGAGGGCTGCCGGTGTACTCACTCGTCGTCTGAAAGGTGTGGGTGAGGGATCGCGCGGACTTGGACGATGAAATTTCTTGATACCGCGAAGGTCTATATCGCGAGCGGCGCCGGCGGCAATGGCTGCGTTTCGTTCCGGCGCGAGAAGTTCATCGAGTTCGGCGGTCCGAATGGGGGCGATGGTGGACGCGGCGGCGATGTGTGGGCCGAAGCGGTGGATAATCTGAACACGCTGATCGATTACCGCTTTCAGCAGCATGTGAAGGCGAAAAACGGCCAACACGGCATGGGGCGCGAAATGACGGGCGCGAACGGCGCCGACGCGGTCCTGCGCGTCCCGGCAGGAACGGCGATTTACGAAGAGGACGGCGAAACGCTGATCGTCGATCTTACCCATGCCGGCCAGCGCGCGATGCTGCTCGAAGGCGGTCGCGGCGGCTTCGGCAACGCCCATTTCAAGAGTTCGACCAACCGCGCACCGCGCAGAGCCAATCCCGGCCAGCCGGCGCAGGAAAAAACCATCATTCTGCAGCTGAAGCTGATCGCGGATGCGGGGCTGATCGGATTGCCGAATGCCGGTAAATCCACATTTCTCGCGCGGGTCTCGCAGGCGCGGCCGAAAATTGCCGATTATCCTTTTACCACGCTTGCGCCCCAGCTCGGCGTGGTGCGCGCAGACGGAACGGATTTCGTTCTGGCCGATCTGCCTGGGCTCATCGAAGGCGCGCATGAAGGTGCTGGTCTGGGCGATCGTTTTCTCGGTCATGCCGAGCGCTGCGGCGCGATCCTGCATCTCGTGGACGGAACGCAGCGGGAAATTGCGCGCGCCTACAAGACGATTCGCGGCGAGCTGTTTGCCTATGGTCATGGGCTGGCCGAAAAGCCGGAGATTGTTGCGCTCAACAAGATCGACGCGATTCCCAGAGCACAGCTTGGCCGCAAGAAAGCGTCGCTGGAAAAGGCCAGTGGCCGCCCGGTGTTTCTTCTGTCCGGCGTGAGCGGCGAAGGGGTGAGCGAGATATTGCGTGCCGTGGCCCGCGAAGTGGAAAAAACAAGAGCGCACCGCAGCGATGCCGAAGCTGCGCCGGCATGGTCGCCGTGAGTGATGCGCGCGCAAACTGGATCAGACCGCCTGGCCCTGTCGCGGCCGGGTTGCGCATCGGCCTTCTGGGCGGATCCTTCAATCCCGCCCATGAAGGACATCTCTATGTCAGCGACATCGCGCTGAAACGGCTCGGTCTCGATTATGTCTGGTGGCTGGTGTCGCCACAGAATCCATTGAAGTCTTTGCGCGGGATGGCTTCGCTGGAAGAGCGGCTTGCGCGCGCACGTTGTCTGACATCGCATTTGCCCCATATCCGGGTGACAAACATCGAAGGGCAGCTTGGCACACGCTATACGGTCGACACGGTGGCGAGATTGAGTCAGCGTTTTCCTGCGTTGCGCTTCGTATGGCTGATGGGAAGTGACAATCTCATGACGTTTCATCGCTGGCGCAACTGGCAGGAGCTCGCGCACCGCATTCCCATTGCCGTGGCGATACGGCCTGGGACCACGCTTGCGCCGCTCGCATCGAAAGCCGCGCAATATCTCGCGGCGTTCAGGGTGTTGGACGAGCGTGGCCTTGTCGGCGCCGTGCCGCCAGCCTATGTCATTCTCGATGCGCGGCGAAGTCCGGCCAGTGCGACGGCCATCCGTGCTCGCCTGTTGGCTGACCCGACTGCCGTATGTTAAAGTGAATCCGCAATTTGCGAGGCGCGCGGGATTCGTTTGCTGCTCACGGGAAAAAGATCGGTGGTCCGTGCGTTCATCGTGCAAACCAAAAACGGAGGATCGCATTCCCACGCGTAAGACCGGCGCCTCCCAGGCGCCGACGAAAGTCGCGGCCCATCGCGCAACTGGGCTGGAGGAGCAAACGCTCCTCTCCCGCATTCTGAATTCTCTCGACGATGACAAGGCGGAAGATATCGTGGCGATCGACCTCGAAGGCCGCTCATCGCTCACGGATTCGATCGTCATTGCCAATGGACGTTCCCAAAGACATGTAAGCGCGATCGCGGAGCACCTTGCCCGACGCCTGAAGGAGGCGGGGTATGGCACGCGGCCGGTGGACGGTCTGGAATCGGGGGACTGGGTGCTGGTCGACGCGGGCGATGTGATCGTACATATCTTCCGTCCCGAGGTCCGCGCCTATTATGACCTGGAAGGCATGTGGTCGGTGAAAGAACCGGCCCGCGCCGCCGCCCACTGACGTTTGCACCCGGCGTCATACGCGCATGCGCATAGGCATTCTGGCCGCCGGCGTTGCTCGCGGCACGCCGCAAAACACTCTGGTCGAGGACTATCTCGCGCGCACCCGCGCCGTCGGGCGCCAGCAGGGAATCACCTCCGTTCTGGTCGATGAAATTGGCTTGTCGAAGCTGCGCGAGGCCCGCGCCCGCATGGCTGAGGAAGGTCAGAAACTCGCCGGGCGCATTCCGTCCGGAGCGCATGTCATTGCGCTCGATTCGCACGGAAAGGGAATGACGAGCGAGGCCTTCGCAGAGATGCTGGCAGCCATGCGGGACGCAGGCGCGCGCGATCTCGTCTTCCTGATTGGCGGTCCTGATGGGCTCGATATCGGACCGAACGTGAAGCCCGGCCGCAGCCTCGCTTTCGGCCCGCAGACCTGGCCTCATCTGCTTGTGCGGGTGATGTTGGCGGAACAAATCTATCGTGCATTGACCATTCTTGGAAATCACCCCTATCACCGCGGTTAAGCCCGCTGCGGAAAGAAATTCATTTGCTGGGGCTTGGGGCCGTCTGTATAACCCCGGCCGCTCGTCGAGGGGTTCACTCACGTCAGGGGAGTATTTATGGGTATTGAGCTTCCGCCCGGCTATCGGCCGTCGGACAGTGAGCCCTTCATGAATGACCGGCAGCGCGAATATTTCCGGCGCAAATTGCTGCGCTGGAAGGACGATATTCTCCGCGAGAGTCGCGAAACCATCCAGAACCTTCAGGCGGAAACCGTACCCAATGCCGATCTGGCGGATCGCGCAGCGACGGAAGCCGAGCGTCAGCTCGAGCTGCGCACGCGCGACCGGCAGCGCAAGCTGATCGCGAAGATCGACGCGGCTCTCCGTCGCCTGGAAGACGGCTCTTATGGATTCTGCGAGGAAACCGGCGAACCGATTTCGCTAAAGCGTCTGGACGCGCGCCCGATCGCCACGCTCTCGATTGAGGCGCAAGAGCGCCACGAGCGCCGCGAGCGCGTCTACCGCGACGATTGAGGGTGGCTTGGCACGCTCAAGGTAAGGGCAGGATACAAGCCTTAACCCTAAGCTTGTCCCCCGGTTGAACCGGGGGATGCGTCACGCTTCGCCGAGATAGGCCGTTTCGCCGTGTAGCGCGAGATCAAGGCCACTTGTTTCCGCGGCCTGATTCACCTTCACCGGCGTGAATCTGTCGATCAGCCAGAGCATGGCATAGGTAAAGCAGAACGCCCAGGCAGACGAGATCGCGATTGCAACGAGCTGCTTGCCGAAGAATGTGGGGTTACCCGAGAGCAAGCCGTTGGCGCCATTCGGATTGAAAGCTGTTGTTGCGAACACGCCAAGGAGTAGAATGCCGAGCGCGCCGCCCACGCCGTGCACGCCCCATACGTCGAGCGCGTCGTCCCATTGCAGTCGATTCTTCAGGGCGACGGCATAATAGCAGACGACGCCCGAAACGAGACCGATGACGACTGCGGCGAATGGCGACACATAGCCCGCCGCCGGCGTAATGGTGGCAAGGCCCGCGACTGCGCCGGTCAGCAATCCCACGAAAGTTGGCCGCTTCTCCTGCCACCAGCCGACGACCATCCACGCGATGGCCGCGAAAGACGCTGCCAGATCTGTGTTCAGGAAGGCGACCGTGGTGACGGAATCGACCTGAAATTCGCTTCCTGCGTTGAAACCATACCAGCCGAACCAGAGCAGCCCGGTACCGAGCGCGACCAGCGGTACGCTATGCGCGCCCGTGTCGATCACATGCCGCCGCCCGACATAGAGAACCGATGCCAGCGCCGCGAGCCCTGCGGTGTTGTGCACGACGATGCCGCCGGCGAAATCGAGCACGCCCCAGCGCTGCAGGAATCCACCGCCCCACAGCATATGTACGAAGGGGAAATAGACAAACAGAAGCCACAGCGTAAGAAATGCCATATAGGCCTTGAACGAAACGCGATTGGCGAAGGCGCCGGTAATGAGTGCAGGTGTAATGATCGCAAACATCATCTGATAGGCGATGTGAACGAACAGCGGAATACCTGGCGTCGGCGAGGGCGTCGCGAGCGTCACGCCGCGCAGGAACGCCATATCGAGATTGCCGATGATGCCGCCCCGGCCGCCGGAGAAACACAGCGAATAGCCTACGACGTACCAGATGACGGTCGTCCATCCCATTGAAACGAAGGACTGCATCATGATGGCAAGCACGTTGCGCCGGCTGACGAGCCCCCCATAAAAAAATGCGAGTCCCGGCGTCATCAGCATCACGAGGCTGCTGCACAGCAGCATGAAGCCGGTATTCCCGGTATCGATATGCGGCATGTTCTCTCCCCTGCGGACGGCGGCGATTCCGCCTGTCATTTGTTCATAATGTACAACAGTTCTGGCGGCCGTGCCACCGGGCCGCCAAGGCCGCCCGGACCGGAGCGCGCGCGATTGTTTTCGCGCGCCGGATTGCTAGTCTGGAGCGGCTCCGCGCAAGGACGTGTCCCATGAAGGTCTTGATCA
>Ga0335075_10013514_pt1 | contig 12286 bp, 8 predicted proteins | sample Lox_Sample_24_FD_206723 | JGI IMG/M metagenome (GOLD analysis project Ga0335075, IMG submission 206723) | Soil microbial communities from Loxahatchee National Wildlife Refuge, Florida, United States - Lox_Sample_2.4 | ecosystem: Environmental > Terrestrial > Soil > Wetlands | place: USA: Florida... | reverse complement strand
GCGCCCAGCTCGGGACCGACCAGGCCGGTGAGGTCGTCGGGGTCGTACAGCGTGTAGCTGCGCCGGAACCGGGCCTCCTCGGGCAGTTCGGCGAAGGTCATGAACCGCTTGGCCCATCGCGGGTACCGCAGGCCGCGGCCGCTCACACTCACCGGCAGGCTCCGCACCGCCAGGCGCGCTCCGGCCCGGGCAGGGGCGGGCAGCCGGCGGTACCGGCTCGCCATCAGGCAGGCGAGGTGCTTGCGGTAGCCGCCGAACAGCTCGTCCGCTCCCATCCCCGACAGGATCACCTTGACCCCGCGGTCGCGTGCGGCCTCGCACATCAGCAGGGTGTTGATCGCCGCCGGGTCGCCGACCGGCTCGTCGAGGATGTCCACCATGCGCGGCAGCAGATCGACGATATCCGGGGAGAGCTCGATCTCATGCAGGCTGATGCCGAACTGCCGCGCGACCTTTCGCGCGTAAACGGTGTCATCGGGCATCGCCTCGAGCTTCTGGTCTTCGGGCCTGAAGGTGATCGTGTAGGCGTCAACCGAAGCCGAGTCCTGATGGGCCAGGACGGTGATGATGCTGGAGTCCAGGCCGCCGGACAGGAAACTGGACACCGGGACGTCCGCCACCAGGTGCGCCCGCACCGATTCCTCGACGATGGCCCTCAAGTCGGCCGGGGGCTCTGTCGCCGCGGCGGCAGCGACATCCCGGACACGCCAGTACTCGCTCACCTCGATGGCGTGCCCCGGGCGGATGCGCGCCCAGGACCCGGCCGGAAGCTTGCACACGCCCCTGATGGCACAGCGCTGTTCGGGTATCCAGTAGTAGAGCATGGACGCGACCAGCGCCCCCGGCTCGATCCGCAATTCCGCGCCCAGCGCCGCAAGAAGCGCCTTGAGCTCGGAGGCGAATACCACCCCGTCCCCGCGGGGCATGTAGAGCAGCGGCTTGATGCCGAGCGGATCCCGGGCCAGGATGAGTTCCCCGGTCGAGGTGTCGGCAAGCGCGAACGCGAACATGCCGCGGAACCGGTCCAGCGCCGCGGGTCCCCACTGCCGCCAGGCCTCGAGCACGACCTCCGTGTCCGACTTGGTGACGAAGCCGACGCCACGTCCCATCAGCTCCGCGCGAAGTTCCTTGTAGTTGTACAGCTCGCCGTTGTACACGAGGGTCAGGCCGTGCTTGCTCAGCGGCTGGTCTGCCGCGGCGGAGAGATCAATGATCGAAAGCCGGCGGTGGCCGAGCTGAATGCTGACGCGCTCGTCCTGGTGGCTCCAGATCCCCGCCGCGTCAGGTCCCCGGTGCGCGATCCGGTCGCTCATGACATCGACGATCTTCTGGCCGTCAGGCTGCTGGTAGCACCCGGCGATCCCGCACACCTCAGCCTCCTGCCGGGTCACGCGGGTCAGGACCGCCGGTGAGGTGCTGATAGACGCCCAGGTAGGCACTTTCCTGGTGACTCCAGGCCAGCTCATCTTCGACCCGGGCGCGCCCCAGCTTGCCCATCCAGGCTCGCTGCGGTGCGTCGTCCACGAGCTGGACGATTGCCTCCGCGTACTTCTCGACGTCGTTGGGCATCACATACACCGCGGCATCGGCGGCCGAGACCCTGGTCTCATGGAGGTCGAAAGCTACCACGGGCAGCTCGAAGGCCATGTATTCCATCGTCTTGTTCATCGTCGATACATCGTTGAGCGGGTTCTTGGGGTCGGGCGAAAGGCCGACATCGGCGGTGGACAGGATGCGCGTGACCAGCTCATCGGGCGCCCGGCCGGTAAACTCCACGTGGCCGGCCAGACCCAGCTCGTCGCGGAGCGCCACAAGCTCGCCGTAGCAGTCTCCGGAGCCGATCAGCGTGAAGGCGATATCATCGCGGCCGAGCTTGTTCACCACGATGTCCGCGGCCCGTACCACGATGTCGACCCCGTCCTGGGGCCCCATCACCCCGATGTACGCGGCGAGGAACTCGCGGCCGCGACGCTGCGCGGGGTCAGCGCTGCCGCGCTTCAGGCGCTCCGGGTCAGGGCCGGTCCTGACGACCGTAACCTCGGTGGCCGCCTTGCCACTTCGCTTGATGGCGATCTGCCGGTAGGAAGCGTTCGTGGCGATCACGTGATCCGCGGTCCTGTGAGTCCTTCGCTCCAGCGCTCGCAGCCCCCGGTAAGGCAGCTTCGGGCCGTCGGGAAAGCGGGACTCGAACAGCTCAGGACACAGGTCGTGGTGGTCAAACACGAACCGGGTGCGGTCGATGGCACGCAAGGCCATGGCGATCGGCCAGAAGATGTCCGGCGGGTTGCACGCCTGGATCACCGCGAAGCGCCCCGAACGCCGCGCCTTGAGCGTCAGCCAGGCGGTCGCGATGAACGAGTACGCGTACTCGGCGATGAAGCTCAGCTTGCTGCCACCAGGGGCGTACGGCCGGTACTTGTGCAGCTCAACGTCGTCGACGACTTGGTACGCCGGGTCACCCTTCCCCTTCGGGCACACGACGGTAACCCGGTAGCCCGCCGAGACAAGCGCCTGGCACTCAAGCCACACTCGCCGGTCGAAGGGCACCGGAAGGTTCTGGACAATGATCAGGATCCGGCGCGTCACTCCTAGAAGAGCACCGGAGGGCGGCGGTGATACACCATGACGGTTTTGGGTATCACTGCCGGTTCTACGCGGTCTTATGGTGTGCGGGACGGTCGTCCCGCCACTTACTCATGTCCCGGAACTGGGGGTAGCAACGGTGAGAATCCTCGTTGAAGGCGACCGCGGGCACATGGGCGCTGTCCCGGTGCCTACCCCGCGCGCTGCCGGACACGAGGTTCACGCGTGCACGATCGACGACATGCCGCGCCGCCTGCCCGGCTAGGCAGCGTAGATGATAGGAGGCCAGGCGCTCTTCGATGCCGCAAGGCCCGGCGGGACCGGACTCGTCGAGCGGCTCGCCAGGCTGAGGCGGCTTCAGGTCCATGCGTTCCGGCGGCTTGGCTGGGGTGTCATCGACCAGGGCGTGTCGAGCCTGACCAACTTCGCCGTGGTGATCTACGTGGCGCGCACGCTCGGCGCCACCGAGCTTGGAGCCTTCAGCCTCTCGTACGTGACTTATGGCTTCGCGCTGAACGCGTCGCGGGGCATCGCCACCGAGCCGCTGATGGTCAGGTTCAGCGGCTCCACCGACCGGGTCTGGCGGCGCGCGGTCGCGAGTTGCACCGGCATGGCCATCGTCACGGGCCTGATTTCTGGCATCTGCGTGCTCGCGGCATGCCTGCTGCTCAGAGGACCCGCCAGAGGCGGGTTTCTGGCGCTCGGGCTCACCTTGCCCGGACTCCTGCTGCAGGACAGCTGGCGATTCGCCTTCTTCGCGATCGGCCGGGGCAGCCAGGCTCTCATCAACGACACGATCTGGGGCGCGGTCCTGATTCCCGCCCTCGTGGTGCTAGCGCGGACCGGTCACAGGAACGTGTTCGCGTTCGTCCTCGCCTGGGGCGCCTCAGCCGCTGTCGCCGCCGCCGTCGGGCCGTTCCAGGCGCGAGTCATGCCCAATCCGATGAACGCGGCGCAATGGATGATCCAGCACCGCGATCTGGGGCCCCGGTACATGGCCGAGAACACGTCCCAGAGCGCCGCGAATCAGCTCCGCTCTTACGGCAACGGCGTCATCCTCGGGCTCGGCACGGTCGGCTACTTGCAGGCCGCCACCACGCTGATGGGCCCCTTCCAGGTCGTCATGTTCGGGATATCCATCGTGATGGTGGCCGAGTCAGCCAGGATCCTGAAGCGGTCGCCGCAGCGACTGTCGGCGTTCTGCGTGCTCCTCAGCGTCGGCCTCGCCATCGCCGCCTTCCTGTGGGGCGTCGCCATCCTCGTGGCGCTGCCGGTGGGGATGGGAGCCTGGCTCCTCGGCCCGCTCTGGCACCAGACCTATCCCCTGGTGCTGCCGACGATGCTCTCCTACATAGGGCAGAGTGCCAGTGCGGGCGCGGTCGCCGGCCTGCACGCCCTCGGCGCGGCCAAACGCAGCATGTGGGTCGCCTTCTTCGTCGCGGTCACCTACCTCAGCTTCAATCTGCTTGGTGCCGTGGTGGCGGGTGCTGTCGGTTCGCTGATCGGCGCGGCCATCGCGGCATGGCTGAGCGCGCTGCTGATGTGGGTGCAGCTGCGGGCCGCGCTGCGCGAATACGGCAGGCCGCCTAGGCGGCCTGGCCGGCATCGTCGGGCGCGCTGACCTACTGACGGGCTGCGTCGCTACCGAGCCGCGTCACCGCTAGGCTGCAGCTCTTGACCTGCCGTTTCGGAGCCGGCCCGAGCGCGGTCCGCTGGTCCGCGGCGCGCCACCGACTTGGCGAGCAGGGCAGAGATGTTGTGCGTGCCGGCGATAAACCGGGCCGACGGCCCCAGGCTGACCGCTGTGGGCGCGCCCACGATGTACAAGCCGGGAACCGAGGACTCGCCTTGGCGGCTCACCACTGGATACCCGCTCAGGGTTGTGATCCTGGTCCTGAGGGCCTCCGTCAGGAACGGCAGCCTGGTCAGGTCGATACGGAACCCGGTCCCGGCGATCACGTGATCAGCGTCGACGGACAAGCGCCCGCCACCGCGGTCCTCAAGCGCGAGCCGCACGCCGCTTCCGGCGGGTGCGGCCTCGCGCACCTGATGGCCGGCAAGCACGTCGAGGACGCCGTCGATGCGATCCTTCAGCCACCACGACCCGTTGGGCCCAAGCACGGTGCGCGCCTTGGTGATCCGCATGCCTTCAGGAAGCATGCGGAACGCCGCGGGCTTGTTCCAGAAAGCGCAGCGCCACCCCTCGCACAGCTGGGTCACCGGCCGCCGGATGCGGCCGGCCGGTCCGAGGTGCGCGGGGTTGGCAGCGCTCCAGAGGAGCGCGGGGACTCGCGCGATGACCTGCACGGCGGCCCCCGTCTCGTGCAGCAGCGCCGCCGTCTCGAGCGCCGACTGTCCCGCCCCGATCACGGCGACCCGGCGGCCCTTGAAGTGATCGAGCTCATGCACGTCGGCCGTGTGCGTGAGCAGCTCAGGCGGCAAACCGGACAGCTCAGCCGGGATCCGCGCGTGGGGCAGCACCCCCGTCGCGATGACGACCTGCCGGGCGGTAACCGGATCGCCGCCGGCGAACGACACCCGGAACCCTCCGTCGACCTGCTCGATCCTGGTCACCATGTCATCGCGCACGTGCGGCACCAGCTGCCCGGTATACCAGTCGGCATAGCCGAGGAACCGCTCGAGGGTCAGCGGCCCCACCCGGTCGACATAATCGAGCCCGTGCGCTTGGCAGTACGTCCCGACGTCATAGCCGCGATGTGGTGATGCTATCTCCGAGGCATATGGCTCCGACTTCATCAGCATGCCGATAGGCATGCGATTCCGCCAGCTGTCCATCGGACGGCCGACGATGACGTGGTCAACGCCAAGCGCGCTCAGATGCGCGGAGATGGAGACGCCGAAGGGACCGGCCCCGATGACAATCGCCTCAGTAGCTGACACGTAAGACACCTTTCTCAAACACGCTTTCCCATGATTGCTTCCTCGCCCAGGGCTGATTGCCCGCCCTGCGGCTTTCGCACCGCCGCCGCTGTGTTCCGCCATTCCGCGATGACCGGTTTCAGGTCGTGCCGGTCGAACCCGTCGTAGTGGCGGGTGCGGAAGAATTCCGCGCCGAAGAGCCCCAGTCCGCGGGCCCTGGACACGCTATCCGGGCGGCCCGCCCGCCGTTGGTTGTCCCGCAGCCACCGCAGGTCGCCGTGCAGCCAGCGGGTACGGACGCCGATCCGGTGACCTCGCACGCGGTCGACCGGGAGCCCGGACGCCCACTGCCAGATCAGCAGCGGGAAATCGACGCCCGAGTGGACCGCGTTCTCGATTGTCCCGGCCAGCCGCGGGTTGATCTCCATGAGCAGCGGACGGCCTGCCGCGTCGCGCCGGAACTCAACCTCGCACACGCCCTGCATGCCGATTGTCGTGGCCAGGCGGACGGCGGGGTCATAGATATCCGGCGGGGCGGCGATGCTCTCCCGCATCACCGACGCGCCCCCCAGCTGCGGGCTGGTCCGGTAAGCCACGTGCCCGCAGTTCGCCATGACGTCGCCGTCGACCAGGAACAGCGTCACTCCCTCGCGACGGCCCGGCGCCCACTCCTGCGCGAGCACGCTGGCTCCTCCGGCCAGGAACCGCTGGGTCGCCGCCAAGACCTCGTCCCGGTCGGTGACATCGACCGGGACGAGGCGAGTGGGGGACTCCCCGGTCCACGAGATTGTCGGCTTGAGCACGAAAGGGAACTCGAACTCGGCGAGCACCGCCGGCAGGTCGCTGAGGTTGTCGATCCGCATCGACCGCGGCTGCTCGATGCCGAGCTTTCGCGCGACATCAAGCGTGCGGTCCTTGTCATTGGCTGTTTCCAGCGCGGAGTCCGGCGGAAGCGCGAGGACGCAGCCCAGGTCGGCGAGCTCCCGCCGTCTCGGCGCCAGGGCCGCAATGGCCCCGTCCCCGGTGGGGAGGGCGACCCGGGTGGGGTGCTCACGGACGAAGTCGACGACGGCGGCACCGAACACCGCGGCGTCCTCCGCATAGTTCGGCAGCACTATGTTGCGAGCGGAGTAGCGGGAGCGGAACGCCGGAACGGGGCTCGACGGGTCGTGCTCGGCGAAGCTCTCACCCAGGACGACGCGCAGCCCGGCCCTGCCGAGGCTCCGGACGCTCGCCAGACTCTGCTTATAGGCAGCGTCCACGATGAGAACGTCGTAGCCGTCGGGTCTCTTGGCGCGTGCGCCCGCCCGGGCGGGAGCTGCCGGTCTCCCGGTTACCTTCACTTGGCCCTCCTGATTGTCCAGGCCCATCAGCTAGTGGCTGCGTGATGGCCATAAGCAACCCGGATGGCCATAAGTAAGAGAGTGCGCTCGGCTTGATCTGATACGCCCATAGCGGCTTGCCATTTACCTTGGCGCCTGTCGTATCACCGGGCCCGGTGCCTGCTCTCTTATGGAGGGGCTTTCGTTTGCGAACAGGCCATATGATCAGGTTGGCGCGGCAGACCCGCCGAACGCTGCCGTGCTCGTCGGCGCGCGCCGACCCCGCCCCGCGGTGATCCCTAAGTCTGCTCACCGCCACACAATTGTGCGTAGGAGTCAGGGTTGAGGTACGCGTTTTCAGGTTCACGCGGACTGTACTGGGCAGCGGGCGCAGCCTGCCTGGCCATCATCGCAGCGATCGCGGGCCTGGTCGTGGCGGGCTCAAACCCTCAGGCATCGAACCCCCCGGCGCCGAACCCTCCCGCGACCGCCAGCACACCGGGGCCGTCGGCGAAGGCTCCCGTTACGACCACCCGCGTATGCGGCCAGGCTGTCCTGCGCTCGCCGTACGGTTTCGACGGCGCGCCGGGCCCCTACTCAAGCGGCACCGCGGGCCTCCCGACCTACGGCACGCCCGGCTCTGACTTCCCCGCCGACACCGCTGGCGTCGTCCTGCCGACGGGAACGAACAACTACGCCTCCTATCAACTGAAGCCGGACACCGTCTACTACCTGCTGCCGGGAACGCATTCCGGTGGCTTCCAGGCGGACAGCAACGATTCCTTCGTAGGCGGCTTCGCCCACGGCACCGTGTCGGTGCTGAACGGCAACTATGGTTCCGGCGCTACGGCGATCGATTCTGACGTGAGCAACGGCGACCAGCCCGGCGTGACCATCGAGTACCTGACGATCGAGAAGTACAGCCCGCAGGTCAACGCGGGGGCGATCAACCAGGAAGCGAACACCGGCTGGACAATCCAGTACAACACGGTCACCCTGAACGTGCCCGGGGCCGGCATCATCGCGGGGGCCGGGAACACCCTGAAGGACAACTGCCTGACGCTGAACGGCCAGTACGGTTTCCAGTCCACGGACACCAACGGATTCGGCAGGGACTCGATTACCGGCGGACCCTACGATGTGACCGTCAAGGGAAACGAGATCAGCTACAACGACACCTGTGACCTGTCCGGCCTGATGGACAACAAGGCGATCGGCTGGTCCAACTACAATCCGGTGCCGGCGCGATACCGGAATTCCCAGTGCGGTCAGGTCACGCCAGACGGCGATCAGGGCGGCTTCAAGCTGTGGCAGACGAACGGCGTCACCATCGCGGACAACTACATCCACAACAACTGGGGCCCGGGCGGCTGGGCGGACACGGATAACGCGAACACCACGTGGACCGGGAATACGTTCATCGCCAACGAGAACGCGGCCATCATCGAAGAGATTTCGTACAATTTCTCGATCACGGACAACTACATGGCGGACAACGACTGGACAGACGGACTGGGGAACTCAGGCTTCCCGCAGCCAGCTGTGTACATCTCGGAAAGCGGCAGCGACGCCAGCTCTGGCGATGTCCCCGCCTGCCCGGAAGCAGCCTGCTCCGGCCAGAGATCGTATCCGGGCCAGTCAGTCATCAGCCATAACACGCTCATCGACAACGGCGGAAGCGTATTCCTGTGGCAATCCTCCGGCCGGTTTTGCTCGGACGGTTCCGACCCGGCGTGCACGCTGGCGGGCAACGGCCAGGGGCCGTTCACCATGTCTTCGTGCAAGGCAAACCTGCCGACCGCGTCCGTCAGCACGACCACCTTCACAGGCGAGACGACCGGCTCACCCCAGGAAGACTGGTGGGACGGATGCATCTGGCATACCGAGAACGTGAGCATCACGCGGAACATCATCGATTTCAATCCGGCGAACATCCCGAACTGCACCGCCGCGGCCTGGCCGGCCTGCGGCGCGGGCGGCATCTTCAGCGACTACGGCGCTCCCAACGGCAACGTGCCCGGCTGGGCAATCCCGACCCAGCTCACGTTCTTCCAGCACGACGTGTGGGCGGACAACACGTACAACGGGCCGTCCACCTTTTTCGCGTGGAATCAGGGCAACGAGGTCAGCTGGGCCGACTGGAGCGGACAGCTCTCGGCCGGCGACAAGTGCACATCGTCAGGTGAGCGCCAGGGCGGCACGTGCACCGGGCCGTACGGCCAGGACACCGGCAGCGTGTACCACAGCACGCCGCTCCAGGGCTCATGAGCCGATCCGCCGCAGGATGAACGGGGCGGCGGCGGCGAGGCTCGGAAACTGCCAGACCCTCGGCCGCTGCTGAGCACCTGATCCCAGGTAAACGGCCGACGCCCCGATCGCTTCAGCGAGGCCGACATCCTCCGGGCGGTCGCCGATGACCCACGACGCCGTGAGGTCAAGGTTAAGGGCGGCCTCCACTGCCTTCGCCATGCCCGGCCTGGGCTTACGGTCCTCGCTCGTACGGGCGAAGGCATCGACCACGCCGGCGGGGTGATACGGGCAGTAGGCGAAGAAGTCGATCTGCGCCCCATATTTTGCCAGGTACCGTGCGATGTAGTCGTGCACCAAGGCGACGTCGTCGGTTCCGTAGAGGCCTCTCGCGACCCCGGACTGGTTCGTGACGACCGCGACGGGAATGCCGGCCTGGTTGAACGTGGCGATTGCCTCCGGCGCCCCTTCGATAAAGTCCACGCGGTCGACCGAGCCAACGTAGCCGTGATCGACGATGATCGTCCCGTCGCGATCGAGGAGGATGCCTGGGCGCCGCTTCACGATGTAGCCCCGTGCGTTACATGTATCACAGAACCCTTTTCATTGCTCTTAATAGACGTGGCACGCGACGACTACCCGGACGCTTCCTCGCGCCGGACCGGCACCGCCCGCGCCACCTCGTCATGCCATTCAGGAAGCCTCCAGCAGAACGCGAAGCTTTGCGAGGCACCGCCCTCGGGTGGGACCGATGCTGCCGACCGGCAGCCCGAGCTGGTCCGATATCTCGGCGTAAGAGATCGGCGGATCGGCCATCAGCAACTCGAGCAATTGCTGCCACTGCGCGGGCAGGTGAGCCATCGCGTCGCGGACGACCTGCGCGCGCTCGGCTGCCAGCAGCGCCTCGTCCACGGCGGGACCGTGGTAGTCGACTCCGTCGAACTCCGCGTCTTCGTGGACGAGCACCAGCCTCTTGCGCGCCGCGACGTGCCGCAGGCATTCGTTGCGCGCCGTCGACGCGAGCCAGGACCCGATGCGATCCGGCTGCTCGATCCGGTCGATGTGCTCAATCAGTCGCATCCAGGTCGTCTGGACGACGTCCGCGGCGTCGCTCTCGATCAGCTTGAACCGCGCGGTGATCGACCAGATGAGCCGACCGTACTGATGGACGAGCAGATCCCAGGCTCTCATGTCCCCACTGCCGGCGCGGCGCACCACGGCCGTGATGTCGGAGTCGTCGGCGGCTGGTGCCGCGACATCCAGGCGGAACAGCTCTTGGGCTGGCATTGCGGTCATCTAATCTCCCTCACGCGGGCACACCGGGGACCGAGTCTCTGGCGTCTAATACGCACCCGATCCCCTGGCGATCACCGAGAACGTCTTCCAGAGGATTTGCAGGTCCAGCGCGAGCGACCAGTTCTCCACGTAGCGGATGTCCAGCCGGACCGACTCGTCCCAGCTCAGATCGGACCGCCCGCTGACCTGCCACAGACCGGTCAGCCCGGGCCGGACCGCGAGACGGCGGCGAACATGGTCGGCGTACAGCGCCGCCTCGGCCGGCAGCGGGGGCCGCGGGCCGACAAGCGACATCTCTCCAAGGAGGATGTTGAAGAGCTGCGGCAGCTCGTCCAGCGACCACTTGCGCAACCGGGCGCCGACCGGGGTGACCCGCGGGTCTCGCCGGATCTTGAACAGCACCCCGTCGAACTCGTTCATCTCCTGGAGTTCCGCTAGGCGCTGCTCCGCGTCGACGACCATCGTGCGGAACTTGTAGATCTGGAAGGTCTTGCCGTTCTTGCCGACCCGGGTCTGCCTGAACAGCGCCGGACCACCGTCGGACAGCCGGATCGCCACCGCGATGAACAGCATGAGCGGCGCGAATGCCGCGAGCGCCAGCCCGGCGGCGCAGCGGTCGAAGAGATCCTTGAGAATCTGCCGCGGACCGCTGAGCTGCGGGTGATCCACGTGCAGCAGGGTCAGCCTGGCGGTTGGGCGGATCGTCGTTCGCGGGCCCGCCACATCGAGCAGCGCGGGGGCGAGGCAGAGGTCGGTGCCGGTTTTCTCCAGCTCCCAGGCGAGGTGCCTGAGCTTGACGCCGTCGATCTCCGGAGAGGGCAGCACCGCGACCGTCTGCGCGCCGACGCTCCGGACCGCGGCTGGAGTGCCGTCAAGGTCACCGACCACGGGAACGCCGACGACCTCGGTGGCGACGGAACCGCTGGTCAAGCACGCGGCGACGACCTCGAGGCCGTGGTAGCGCTCCCTGCGCAGCTCGGTGATCAGGTCCGCGACCGCGGCCTGCGGCCCCACGGCCACGACGGCGGACATGCACCGGCCGGCATCCCGCGCCCGGTGCAAGCGCTTGCGCAGCTTGTAGCGCGTGAACAGGTCGAACACGGTGGCGGCCACCATGCTGATCAGCAGGTAGGTGCGCGACAACTCGGTGTGCACCGCGTATGAGAGCAGGGCGAGCCCGGCGGTAAGGCTCCAGCCGGCGTTCAGCACCTTGCGAAACTCGTCGGAGCCGGTTCCGATGATCCGTTCGTCGTAGGCGCCGAAGATCGACAGCGTGATCACCCAGATGACCGGCAGCAGCGAGCTGAGCAGCACGTACTTGACCGTTGGGTGATCGCCGAAGCGGAGCAGCACGGCCGCCGCCACCGAGAGGGCCGCTACCGCGAAGTCAGCGCCCGCCGCTCGCCGCAGGTAACCCCGCATCCACGGGGCCTGCCGGGCACCAAGCCACTCGGTGCGGCGACCATCCGCGACTACAACAGAATCCGACACACCTACCCCGCTCTTCGTGTCCCGGGGAACGTAGTCCTCGGAACACCCGTCCCTTCAGACACAGATCTGGGCTCCCGTATAACTGACGCGCAGCCGACTCGATTGGTTGTCACCAATAAGTCCAGATGTCAGGTCATACCACGACATGTCCTCTGACCAGGCAGAGGTCACTGAGCGCAATACTCCCGTAACGTCAGATCAGGCCCAAGAGCACGACAACGGATTCTGAACCAGGAAGCGTTAACAATGTTTCACGCGATTGCACAAAGTTCACCAGCCGTCGCCAGCCCGACAGCTGATCCTCAAGCTCACTAGCAGAGCTAAATTACTACCTCTCGGCGTCCTGTTTTGGATGGTTTGCAGGATTTGGTGATGATCTGCTGTCAGCGTCTCGCCGTGCCGGCTCGCCAGGCGAGCGGCCCGCGCCAGCGCCTCGGGCGGGGCGACGGCCAGGGTGGCGTCGAGCA
>Ga0335075_10013513_pt1 | contig 12286 bp, 14 predicted proteins | sample Lox_Sample_24_FD_206723 | JGI IMG/M metagenome (GOLD analysis project Ga0335075, IMG submission 206723) | Soil microbial communities from Loxahatchee National Wildlife Refuge, Florida, United States - Lox_Sample_2.4 | ecosystem: Environmental > Terrestrial > Soil > Wetlands | place: USA... | reverse complement strand
TCGCGGTATTCCCCTTGCGGGGCACCGGCCGGGCGCGCCTGGTCGGAACGGTGCGCGACGAGCGCGCCGCGCACCCCGATACGCTGCGCTTCGAGGACGTGAGCGCCCGCGCCATCGGCAACCTGAAGGTGGAGGTGCGCACGGTGCACTGGTTCTCCACCTACAAGGTGCACCACCGGGTTACCAACCGGTTCCGTCATGGACGCGTGTTCCTGCTCGGCGATGCGGCCCACATCCACAGTCCCGCCGGGGGACAGGGCATGAACACGGGCATCGGCGATGCCATCAACCTCGCCTGGAAGCTCAGGGCGGTCCTGTCCGGGTGCGCCCCGGACCGGCTTCTCGATAGCTACGAGACCGAACGGCGTGCCTTCGCGCGGCGGCTCGTGGCGACCACGGACCGGGGCTTCACGCTGGCCACTGCCGAAGGACGCACCGCCGATTTCATCCGCACGCGCATCGTGCCGGTCGTCGTTCCGGCGCTGTTCCGACTCGACGTGGCCCGCGAGTACCTGTTCAGCGCCGTGTCACAGATCGTGATCGCCTACCGCGATAGCCCCCTGAGCGCCGGCAAGGCGGGGGCGGTTCATGGCGGTGATCGCGTTCCCTGGGCCAAGGGTGCCGCACGGGATAACTTCGATGCGCTCACGACGACCGGCTGGCAGCTGCATGTGTACGGCGCGCTGCGTCCGGAGCTTGCCGCCTGGTGCGCATCCCGTGTGGAGGCCCATGCGTTCGACTGGGAACCGGTGCATGAGACCGCCGGTTTGTGCAGAAACGGCATGTATCTGATCCGGCCGGATGCGTACGTGGCGTTTGCCGCCACCGAGCAGGACCCGGCGCTGCTGGAGCGCTACCTGTCCGGGCACGGGCTGCGGCTTGGCGCATCCTAGCCGGCAGGCTGCACGTGACCCCCGGTGTCACGCACGACGACCAGCACGAAGTAGACCGTATCCTCGATCCTGACGAACAGTTCGCGCTTGGGAGGATAGCTCGTCAGCCACAGGGCCTTGCGGCAGGCGAGCTGCTGGGCGTCGAACTTCGTCAGGAATTGGGCCGATGGTGCCGTTGCCCTGCAGATCTCGCTGGATGCATCGACGATGCGGCGCAGGATGGCGTAGTGCCGGGGGTTGGCAGCGGCGAGCTTCGCGAGGTCATCCTCGCCATCGATCGACAGGCTCTTGCAGCAGCGCAGCGGGGACGGGGAGGGCTTGGGCTGGGACTTGCCGGCGGGAGCGTCCGCCGCCGCAGTCGTGGCAAGGATGCCCAGTGCCATGGCCATCGCCAGAAGCCGCATGGAATTTCGCATGATCGCAAACCTCCGCTGGCTGCCGCAGCGCCGGGCCGATCATCTCACTCCCGCATGAGGTTGCAAAGCGCTCCTACCGCGGCCTGACCGCTCCGCGACAGATGCGCTCGAGAAGGGCCGCAAAATCGATGCCGGCGGCCCGCGCGGCCTGGGGCAGCAGACTCGTGGCGGTGAGGCCTGGCAAGGAATTCGCCTCCAGGCACCAGAAGCCGCCCGCGGCGTCGCGGCGGAAGTCGATCCGGCTGTACGTCCCGAGCTTCAGCGCACGGTGAGCCTTCAGGGCATGGCTTTTCAGGAGCTGCGATTCGGCTTCGGGAAGCGCTGCCGGAAACACCTCGCGGGCCCCCCCCTGCTGGTACTTCGAGCGATAGTCGAAGACTTCGCCCGGCGCGATGATCTCCCCGACCGGCAGCGCCTGGTCGTCCAGGATGCCGACGGTGAATTCGCGGCCGGCGATGAACTTCTCGATCATCACCTCGGTGTCGAAGGCGCTGGCCGTGCCGATGGCGGCCTGCAGCGCCTCGGGCTCGCGCACCACGCTCAGGCCCACCGTCGAACCCTGCTTGCTCGGTTTGACCACCACCGGCCACCCCAGCGTCTGCGCGACGCTGGCGGCAGTGACCGGCGCCATCAGCCAGTCGGCCGTCGGGACCCCGGCCGAGCGGAACAGCCGCTTGGCGAGGTCCTTGTCCATGGCCGCGCCGCTGGCGATGTGATTGCTGCCGGTGTACGCCATGCCCGCGAGATCCAGCAGCGATTGGATCCGGCCGTCTTCGCCGGCACCGCCGTGCAGGGCGAGGAAGACCACGTCCGTGTCCCGGATATCGAACTGCTCCGTCGCGAGGCCCACCGCCCGGGAGCGCATCTGCCCGATCGCGGAACTGGAGGGCGGCGTGGGCGCGACCCGGCTCGACAGCAGCCGTTGCTCGGCCGCCGGCGGCAGCCGGCCGGTCGCCGTGTCCACGGCGTAGATCTCATGGCCCAGGGCACGCAGCGCCGGGATCACCTGGGCCGCGCTGGCGATCGACACGTCGCGCTCTTCGCTGGTGCCGCCGAACAGGACTGCAATTTTCATCGGGTGTGACTCGTGGCCTTCGCATCCGGCCGAAGCGTTGCGCGGCAAAATGGCGTTGGGATGGGGCGATCATGGCCAAATGTGGCGCCGCGGTCCTTGAACTGCGTCCCTGGACAGTGGAATAAAGCGAGCGTTCGCCGGGTCTCCAAGGGTGTGACCGGATCGATGGACGACAGGCGGGCGCGGTTCGAGGCGCAGGTGCTACCGCACCTGGACGCCGCATACCGCTATGCCCGGTGGCTGACGCGGACCGCCGCCGATGCCGACGATGTGGTCCAGGAGGCCACCTTGCGTGCCTTTCGGGGTTTTGCCGATCTGCGCGGCGCCGATGCCAGGGCGTGGCTGCTGACCATCGTCAGGAACTGCCATTTCACGGCCTTCCGCAAGCGACAGAAGCACAACCTGGTGCCGTTTCCGGCGGAACACGAGGGCGGCGTGGCGATGATCGCGGCAACGCCGGATCCGGAGGCCGACGCCATCGGGCGGGATGAGCAGCGCACGCTGCAGCGGCTGCTGGCGGCGCTGCCCGATGAGCAGCGCGAAGTCCTGGTGCTGCGGGAAATCGAGGATCTAGGGTACCGGCAGATCGCGACCGTCACCGGCCTGCCCATCGGCACCGTCATGTCGCGACTGGCCCGCGCACGTGCCGCATTGCGGAACCGCTGGCGGCTCGAGATCCAGGGAGAAGCCCGTGGAATGCGCTGAAGGACTGCGGGTCCAGGCCTACTTCGATGGCGAGGTCGACGCCCTGGCGGCCCAGGAAATCGAACGCCACGTGGAGATCTGCGCGGGCTGTCGCACCCTGCTGCAGGAGCTGGGACAGGTCCGCAGGCTGATCCGCAATACGGGACTGGAGCGCGCGCCGGCCGCGCTGCGGGAGCGCCTCCGCGGCGCGCTGGATCGGGAAGCCGGCATCCGCACGGCGCCGCGCACGGGGTGGCTCGCGCGCTTGCGGTCCTTCAGGACGTTCTGGGTGGGTCTGGTCAGCGGGGCGGGCGCAGCGATGGCCGCCACGTTCGTCACCGTATTCGTGCTGGCACTGCCCTCGAAGCCGCTGCTCGATGATCTGGTCGCGGATCACACCCGGTCGCTCCTGGCATCGCACCTGGTCGATGTCGTATCGAGCGACCGGCACACCGTCAGACCCTGGTTCAGCGGTCGAACGGACGTATCGCCGGTGGTCGTTGATCTCGCGCCGCAGGGATACCGCCTGCTCGGAGGCCGTGCCGAGTTCCTGGACCATCAGCGTGCAGCCGTGCTGGTCTACCAGCATGGCGCGCACGTCATCAACGTGTTCAGCTGGGCCCTGCGCAGCGGTGAGCTGCCCCGGAACACCACCCGCAACGGCTACCACCTGGTGTTCTGGAAAGTGGGCAACGTCGGCTATTGCGGCATTTCGGATGCCGGCTGGGGCGAACTGCAGGTCCTGCAGCGGCTGCTGCAGTCGGCTGCCGCGCGCGACGCACCGGAATAAAGCGCATTGTGCCCAAGTCCTGTCTCCTGAACCTCACCTTCAGGAGACCGACATGACGCACGATCGGGAACGGCTGCCGCGCCGCGAGGCACTGCGCTGCATGGCCTACGGCGCCGCAGGGACACTGTTCACGCTCTCGGGCGGCGTACTGACGCCGATGGACCTCGCGCTCGCGGGCGATCGTCCGACCGGCCCCGGCAGGCCGCTGTTCGTCCAGTTCAGCGATACGCATATCGGCTTCACGAAGGATGCAAACCCCGATGTCGGCGGTACCCTCAGACGTGCGATCGAGCATGTGAATGGCCTGCCGGAGCGGCCCGCGCTCGTCCTGCATACCGGCGACATCACCCATCTGTCCCAGCCCGCGCAGTTCGATCTGGCCCAGCAGCTGTTCGCGACCCTGCGGGTGACTGAAATGCACACCACACCGGGGGAGCATGACGTCGCCGATCCGACCGTCAGTGAATACTTCGCACGCTTCGGCAAGGCGTCGCAGAACCGCGGCTATTACGGCTTCGATCATGCGGGCGTGCATTTCATCAGTCTGATCAATGTGCTGAACTTCAAGGCCGGCGGATTGGGGTCCCTGGGTGAGGCGCAGCTGGCCTGGGTCACCGCGGATCTGAAGGGCCGCTCCTCGAGCACACCGATCGTCGTATTCGCGCACATGCCCCTCTGGACGATCTATGAGCCCTGGGGCTGGGGAACGGCCGATGCGGACCCGCTGCTGCAACAGCTGCGCCGCTTCGGGTCGGTGATGGTGCTCAACGGGCACGTTCATCAGATCGTGCAGAAGGTCGAAGGCACTGTGACCTTCCACACGGCCCGTTCGACTGCCTATCCGCAACCCGCGGCGGGGGCGGCCTCGGGCCCCGGACCGCTGCGGGTCGCGGCGGAGCAGCTGCCGGGCATGCTGGGCATCACCGATGTTTCGGCCCTGGGCCACCGCAAGGTACTCACCCTCAGCGATGCGACGCTGGTGGGGGCGTAGGTGAGAGCCGCTGCACTGCTGCTCGCATTGAGCCTGTCGTCATGCGGTCCGGACGCCCCTGCGGCGGATCCCGGGTGGGTGCAGGTCGAGATCCGGAATTTCATGTTCGAACCCGCCCGGCTGAGCATCAGGGCGGGTGACACGGTCAGCTGGGTGAACCGGGACGACGAACCGCACACCGTGGTCAGCGATCCGGCGCTGTTCCATTCGGCAGCGCTGGATACCCACATGACCTTCACGTTCCGGTTCGACCGGCCGGGAACCTATCGGGTCATCTGCTCCATTCACCCGCAGATGAGTGCAACGATCATCGTGCAGTGAGCGGCCCCCTTCAGGTCCCGGGCGGCGGCCCCCGGAACGAACGCGGCGCGTCGGCGGGGGGTGCCCCGGGCGGCGCGGAGCGCGGACCGTAGTGCGGCAGCGGGCGACCGAGTTCGTAGGCCCCCAGATCGGGCGCCTTGCCGGTGAAGCCGTCCGTGATGGTCGGCAGCTCCATGCCCGCATCGATGGCCGCGGAGCCGGGCTTCAGGCGAAAGTCCAGGTCCTCGGGATTGTAGAGCCGCTGCGGATCGGAACGGTCGGGCATGGGCACGTTCATGAAGATCCCATAGTCCACCAGCACGCTGTGGGTATCGTTACCGGTGGCGGCGCGGAACTCCTCGAGCGTCCTGAACCGCCGTACGTCGAGCTTGCCCCGGTAGTCCGTCGCCAGGTTGCCGGCCGGCGCATCCCACTCGAAGGAGTACTCGGCACCGGGTGCCGGCCGGAAACCGTTGTAGTCCGAATCGGAATAGCGGGTGAAGGTCCTCAGGGAGAAAAGCTCGGACGTCCAGCCGTCCGCGAGGATGAGGTTGTTCCGGAAGTGGATGTTGGAGGCCGGGCCCGCGTAGCGCGCCTGGCCGATGAACGTGTTCTGATAGAGCAGCACGCCGGATGGAGTATCGACGAGCTTGAGGTACCCGCCGGTCGTCTGGCCGTATACGAGGTTCTGATAGAAGTAGAGCGGCCCGCCGAAGATCGGCTGTGCGCTCAGGGCGCCGCCGGTGGAATTGAAGCAGCGGTTGCGGAACACCCGGATGTCGTGCGCGCCGCCATCGGCTTCGATGCAGTTGTCGTCGGCGTTGTAGATGTCGTTGTTGTTGATGTCGATGGCGACGGGCACCCGGTCCCGCAGCTCGTTCGGTGTGCCGTCGGGGTCACCGTAGGTGTCGACATCGATGCCGTCGTGCCAGTTGGCGACGTAGTTGTATTCGACGACATGGCCCTGGCCATACACCTTGACGGCATATTCGGATCTGATGAGGGCCGGGTACCCGGGGAACTTGGCCCACACCTCCGGCGTGAACCAGCTCTGCAGCTTGTTCGGGTCGTGTCGGCCGATGAACACGTTGTCGGCGATGTAGAAGTCCTTGGATCCCGACCAGCCGGCTTCGATGACCCGCCCCACGTCGTAGACGCGGCTGTGCTTCAGGGTGAAACCGCTGGAGCCGGCGATGTTCTTGATGCCGAGCTTGAAGGCTACCTGGGTGTTGCGGACGGTGATGCCCTCGAAGTAGTTGTAGTTGCCGCCCATGAGGTTGAACAGGTTGTCACAGCCGTCGCCGTCGAATATGACCTCGCCGTCGCCCGCGTTCCTGATGACGATCGGCTTGTCGGCGGTGCCACTCTGCGTCAGGTAGTAGGTGCCGTCGAACGGGGTGCCGTACGCGGCTATGGTGCGGTCGAAACCGCTGTAGACGAAGCGGTTGTCCTTGTAGATGCCGGCATGCACCAGAATGACATCGCCCGGCTGCACCCGCGGGGGCATTTCGCGGGAATGATCCGACTGGTCCGAACCGAGGTAGTAGGCGGCCAGCAGCCCCGTGAAGGCCGGTTGCTGTCGCACGCCTTTGAAGTCGAAGGGATAGACGTGGTAGACGTGGCCGCCGACCGCGGGCTGCGGTTCGGCGCGCGTACGGACGCTCACCACCTTCACCTTGGGCCCGCGCACCCCGTCAGGATCCGACAGCACGAAGCGTGCCTCGTACTGCGTGCCCGGCTCGAGATTGAGGATGCTGCCCGCGAACATGTTCGGGGCGACGTAGCGGTTGAAGTGCTGCCCGTCGCCGTCGCGCGGCAGTCCGCCGACGACGGATTCGTGCTGCAGGCGCAACAGCGGCAGCGCCGGGTGCCAGGCCGCTTCGCCTCTCCGGCGGTAACTGACTGCGACTGACGCATTGCGATTGTCATCGCCCGTAATGCGCCATTCGAAGCCCAGCGAGCGCAGCGTTGCGGGTTCGGTCCAGAAGGTGCCGGAAACGGTCTGGTTCTGAACGGGGGGTTCACTTGCCGGGTGGGCCTGCGACAGACCAGCGCCGGCCACCATGATCGCCAGCCATCGGGGAACGGAAATCCTGGCCACAGGAGATGCTCACGTCGGAAAATCCCGGCGCGAGTATACGGCCGTTTGCCCGCTATCCGCCGCTGCCTGCGGACACATCGATCGGCGCACAGTTGGTGCGGCCGGACATCACGCAGTCCTGAAGCTTCGAGGCGCGACCCAGGACATGCACCAGGATCACTCCGCCGAGTACCAGCAGCAGAGTGACGACCAGCCCCGCGACCGCAGAGCGGCGCGGATCGGGGATCGGGGGCATTTCCGGTTGCGGGTCCTCGCTGGGAACAAAATCCAGCCTCGGGCCCTTCAAGAGCCTGGCGATGGCGTCCGGACCTGCGATCAGCCGCCTGTTCACCCGAGCCTCTCCACGAAAGCTGTGGCATCCGAGAACCAGTGTACACCCTGGCAACGGGCCTACCCGGCGGTACTTGTTACATTCTGTGGCTGCGGTACGCTTAAGCACATGTTCACGCGCAACCTGATTCTGGCGCTATGGGTCATCTGGCTGCTCTACTGGGTGATTGCCGCGCGCGGCAACAAACCGGTGCGGCAGCGCGAAGCGCCGGCGACGCGGATCGCGTTCCTGGCGCAGCTGATACTGACCGCCGTCCTGCTCGCACCGCTTCCCTGGAGGGGGTGGCTGTGGGTGCAGCTGGTGGGCGGCGGCTGGACGCGCTACTGGATTGCGGTCGCCCTGGTCGTGATCGGACTTCTGGTGTGCATCTGGGCGCGGCGCACGCTGGGGGGAAACTGGAGCGGCTCGGTGACCGTCAAGGAAGGTCATGAGCTCGTACAGAATGGACCCTACAGACTGGTTCGTCACCCGATCTACACCGGCGTGCTGCTGATGATCCTCGGGACCGGGCTTGCGGCCGGGCGGGTCCATGGACTGCTGGCGTTTCCGATCGCACTGAGTGCGCTGTGGCTCAAGTCGCGGGTCGAGGAGCGCTGGATGCTGGCCGAATTCAAGGAACGCTACACGGCCTATCGGGGCCGGAGCCGGGCGCTGATTCCGTTCGTCCTCTAGACCACGACGTGCGGAATGAAATGCGCCGAGTCGCGCGTGATCAGCGAGTGGTCCTCGCGTACACCGATTCCCGCAGGCTCATCGCCGATGACCCAGCTGCCGATCAGCGCGTAGCTGTCGCCGAACTTCGGCAGCGCGTGAAACTCCTGCCGGACGTAGGGTGAATCGGCGTACGGGCCGGGCGCCTGCAGCAGCTCACCCTCCGGAGTCATCAGCTCTACGTTGGCGCCCTCCCGCGAAAACAGCGGCTTGCGCACCCAGCCGCGGGGCAGGGCGGCCGTCGCTTCGGCCGGGGTTTCGAAATAGGTGGGCAGCAGGTTCGGATGCTGCGGATGCAGTTCCCACAGCAGGGCGAGCGCTCCCTTGTTGGACAGGATCGACTTCCAGGGAGGCTCGAACCAGGTGGCCGCGGCGCTCTGCAGGTATTGGGAAAACTCGTCCGCGAACAGGAACTCCCAGGGATAGAGCTTGAAGATCGCCTCGATCACGTGGTCTTGGCAGTCGGTATAGCGTCCATCTGCCGTGCGCCCGATGTCCTCCATGGCGACGTAGGTGGTGCGGATGCCGGCCTGGCGTGCGAGGTCTTCCAGGTATTCGACCGTCGCCCGATCCTCGATCGAGTCGCGCACCGATGCGAAGTGCATCCCGCCCTGGAGGTGCGGTGCGAACAGGGTGAGGGCGAGCAGCAGCTTTTCCTGCAGGGAGTTGAACTGGTCCACCTGCGCGGGCAGCCAGCCCTGCTCGATGCACTCCTTGAGCCAGATCCACTGGAATACCGCCGCCTCGTAGAGGGACGTCGGGGTATCGTAGTTGAGCTCGAACAGCTTCGCCGCAGTGCCCCCGTCGTAGGCGAAGTCCATGCGTCCGTACAGGTGCGGGTCGCCGCGCTTCCAGGATGACCGGATCAGGTCCCAGAAGCGCTCCGGGAGCGCCAGGCGCCGCAGATACTCCTCGTCGCGCACGGCGCGGCTCACGAGGTCCATGCATAGCTCGTGGAGTTCCTGCGTCGGCTGCTCGATCCCGGATTCGATCTGCGGCAGGGTGAAGCGGTAGTGCGCCGATTCATCCCAGTAGGTCTGGCCGCCGCCGGAATGAAAGCGAAATCCCAACGCTTCGGCCTGGCGGCGCCAGTCGGGTCGTTCGGCCATCACCACGCGCTGCATTTCAGCCGCCCCAGCTCGCACGCGCGGCGGATGTCATGCCGAAGCCGCCCCGGGACAGCGTTTCCCCCACGCTCGGGCCGCGGGCCATGCCGCCGAAGCGTTCTCCCGAGGCCGTGACCCATTGCGCCCGGTCGCCGCGCATCCGGTAGAGGGGAGCGCCGAAACCGCCGCCGTACCCTCCGCCATACCCATAGTAATAATGGTCGTGGTGGCCGAGCGCGCGGCCGATCATGAATCCGGCCAGCGCGGGCATGAACCAGCCGCCGGAGGCCGTCTGCACGTGATGGCACTGGTCGTAGCCGTACTGCGCCTCGCAGGCGCCGAGGGAGTCGAACCGGGGTGCCTGCTGGTATTGGGCCTGCACCGCATCCGCATAGGCCTTCTCGCAGATATCGGCGCTCACCTTGCCGTCGCTGATGCATTGCGCCAGCCCCTGGTAGGCGAGAGACGTTTGCGCGGGCGCCTGCGGCGGCGGCGGATCGCATGCCGACAGCAGCAGTGGGGCGGTTCCCATGAGCACCAGCTGGATCGATCGCGAACGTTTCATATGCACTCCCTGCGACGATCGACCGCCCTCGAGTCAGGGGGTCATGCACGCCGCATTGATCACACCCACGGACAGCGACGTGAGCGCCACGAAGACTCCGGCGGACACCTCATCGTTGGTGATGCGCTGGCACAGGTCCGATACGAAGACACGGACTGCGAAGAAGGTGAGGATCTGGATCACCATGGCGATCACGCCCCAGATCACGAAATCGATCAGTGACACGGAATGGACGATGGCGCTGCACAGGGGCAGGGCGAATGCCAGCAGTGAACCGCCGAGGGCAATGGCCGCGGCCGGCTTGCCGTGCCGGATGAGCTCGAATTCATCGTGCGCGGTCAGGCGCGTGTAGATGAAGCCGAACACCAGCAGCAACAGCATGGCGAGCCCGAAATAGCTGAGGAAGGCAGGCAGGCCGAGGAACGAAAGAGTCCAGGGGTGGGCCATGATTCGCGTTCCCTTCAGGTGACGGTGAGGTCGGCCGGGTTCAGGTCCACGCCGATCGAAGTGACCATCTGCAGGCTGTCCGGCATTTCCTCGACGGAAATCAGGACGTATTCGGCCCGCGTGCTGCCCTCGACCAGGCGCCGGTACAACATCGCGTAGTGATTGCAGCTGCGGCTGGCAACGGTATCGCTGGTGTCGAAGACCTGCTCGACGAACGGCACGAGCTCGGTCTGTCCGCGCGAAACGCCCCATACGCGGTGGTAGAGGAAGGCGCCCACTTCGTAGGTGGGCAGCCCCACCTCGCTGTTGGCGCCCGCGATCGCCGCCAGTTCGGAGTGGTTCGCCGGGGTCGCCACATCCCAGTACTGCCACAGGATGCATTCGGAGACGCAGTCATCGCTGGTACCGCCATCGGTCTTGACCTGCAGCCAGGTCTCGTCGTCATCGAGGTAGTAGCGATGCAGCCAGCTGCCCCCGAGATCCACCAGTCCGCGCGCCGTGATCGGCTGGGCACAGTCGCCGATCTCGAAGTTGGCGTGACCCTGCAGCATCCTGTAGGGCACCGCATCGATTTCCACGAATCCGCCGCGCCGCAATTTCAGCGGCTCCGGCGGCAGCTGGGGGCGGGGCGGCGGCGGCAGCAGCCGCGCCTTCGCATCGCGCGCGAGCGCACCGAGTAGGGTCCCGAAACTCATGGCTCAATGGCCTTCGTTCTGGAAGCGCGCGAGCACGTCACTGGCGGCGCTCGCTCCGGGAATGACGCCGGCCTTGCGCAGCCGTTCCTCGAGCGCCTCGCCCGTGGACTCGCGCGACAGGGCGTTGGCGGCGTCCATCTGCGCGAGGGCCTCTTCCTGGCGCTTCTCGATGCGCTCGAGGCTGTCCAGGGCGCTGCGGGCGCGCGAATCCGTGCTGGAACTGGCGGCAGCCACCGCGGCGGAGGCCTTGATGACGTGCTGTTTGGCCTTGACCGTATCGGCACGCTGCTTGAGCGTGCGGATGGCCGCTTCGCCGGCGGTGATCTTCACCTTCAGCACGTCGATGTTCTTGCCGTACTCGGCGATGACACTGTTGCTGGCCGTGATCAGGGCCTCCTGTTCGGCATACTTGGCCGCGACTTCCTGGGCCAGCGCGCCGTGCCGGGCGGCCTCGGCCGCCTGGCCGGCGGTGTCGGCAGCCTTCTGCTTGGCGAGCGTCTGGCGGATGTAGCCGGCGTACTCCTCGAGCTTCGCCTGCTTCTCCGCCAGATGGTTCCGTTCCACCGTCTGCTTGCCCATCATTTCGGCCAGCGCCACGCGGGCATCGCGCAGTTCCGCATCGGCGTCGCGGATTTCCTGGTCGAGAATGCGGGTCGCGTTGGCGTCCACCGCGGCCTCGCCGGCTTCGTTCGCCGCGCCGCGCAGGGCCGTCCACAGTTTGTTCAATACACCTGACATGTGCGTTCTCCCGATTTACTTCACGAACTCGCGGTACGCACCCGCGGCATCCACCGCGTTGCGGGCCAGCGTGTCGATTTCGAACTCGATGTCGGACAGGGAGGAGGTGGCGCGCAGCGCGCCGTAGATCACGTAGAACTCCTGTCCGTCCGGATGGGTATCGATTGAGATGTTGGCCAGATCGAAGAGCTTCTCGGTGCGCAGAATCCGATCGTTGAGCCGGGCGGTGTCCCGGACCCGAGACACGGGAAACAGCGTGGCCTGCGCGATCGCTATCTCCCCGGTCACCGCGATGTAGACGTGCACGTCGCCGTAGTCGTGAGCCACGGCCTGGATGACCGGCTCCAGACCCTCGACGAGCGAGAACGTGTAGCGGTGCGAGGAGCCAAGCGATCCCGACTGCAGATCTGGCAGCAGCGTTTGGGTGTTGACTGGACCGGTTG
>Ga0335075_10013512_pt1 | contig 12287 bp, 12 predicted proteins | sample Lox_Sample_24_FD_206723 | JGI IMG/M metagenome (GOLD analysis project Ga0335075, IMG submission 206723) | Soil microbial communities from Loxahatchee National Wildlife Refuge, Florida, United States - Lox_Sample_2.4 | ecosystem: Environmental > Terrestrial > Soil > Wetlands | place: USA... | reverse complement strand
GCGGCTTCTTCGGCGGAAATGCCAAGTCTGTTCATGCCGGTGTCGACCTGGATCGCCGCGCCGCCGTGCCAATCTTGGGCGGCGACGAAAGCGTCCCACTCGGCCAACTCGGCCGTACTGTTGATCACCGGACGTGCATCAAGCTCGGCGAAGGCAATCCCTGCCTCGGGCGAAAAACCGTCGAGCACGTAAATCGCGGCCTCACGCGTGCGTTCGCGCACGCGCCGAGCTTCGGCGAGATCGGCCACGAAAAACGTCTTACAACCGGCCTTGGCGAGTTTCGTCGCTACCGGCTCGAGACCAAGCCCGTAGGCGTCGGCTTTGACGACGGCGGCACATTCGACGGTCAGGAGCTTGTGCACCAGGGCCCGCCAATTCGCCTCGATAGCATCAAGGTCGATGGTCAGCGTTCGGCCCGTCTCGGGGCCGGTTGGTGAGATCACCGATTCGGGCAGCAATTCTGCGTGCGCCATGCGCGCCTTATGACCGGCGCGACGGCGACGGTAAAGCGGGGTAACGACGGTCGGCTTAGAAACTCGGCTGATGCGACGAATCGAGGTTGGCGAAGCGGGTGACGGCGGCCTCGAATTGCAGCTCCACGGTGCCGGTGGGGCCGTGGCGTTGTTTGCCGATAATTACCTCGGCCTTGCCCCCGACGCGCTCGCCTTCCGCCAGCCATTCGGCGAATTTTTCCCGATTCGCTTCCATCGGCTTTCGCATCTGATGGTAATATTCTTCGCGGAACACGAACAGCACAACATCGGCATCTTGTTCGATCGAGCCTGATTCGCGCAGATCCGACAGCTGCGGCCTCTTGTCCTCGCGTGCCTCGACCTGCCGCGACAATTGCGACAGCGCGAGGATGGGGACGTTGAGCTCCTTGGCAAGCGCCTTGAGCCGCGTGGTAATTTCGGTGATCTCCTGCACGCGATTTTCGCTGGAGCGGCGGCTCGTGCCTTGCAGGAGTTGAATGTAGTCGATTACGAGCAGGTCGAGGCCGCGTTGCCGTTTGAGCCGCCGCGCGCGGGCGGCCAATTGACCGATCGAGAGACCGCCGGTTTCGTCCACATAGAACGGCAGACTCTGCAGCTCGATCGACACATCCTTGATCTTCTCGAAATCGGCTTCGTCGATGGCGCCGCGACGGATCTTGTTCGAAGGTATTGCTGTCTGCTCGGAGATGATGCGGGTAGCGAGTTGTTCGGCCGACATTTCCAGCGAGAAAAAGCCGACGATACCGCCGTTGACCGTTGCCATGTGCCCGTCGGCGCGGACCTCGCCCGACCAAGTCTTGGCGACGTTGTACGCGATGTTGGTGGCGAGCGCCGTTTTGCCCATGCCCGGCCGGCCGGCGAGGATGATCAAGTCGGAGGGTTGGAGGCCTCCCATCCTGGAATCGAGATCGGTCAAACCGGTGGCAAGCCCCGACAGACTGCCGTCGCGCTGATAGGCTTGCGCGGCCATGTCGACCGCCGTGGTCAGCGCTTGCGCAAAGCGTTGGAACCCCGACTCGTAGCGTCCGCTTTCGGCAAGCTCGTAAAGCTTGCGTTCGGCGTCTTCGATATGGCTTTGCGGCGTCGCGTCGACCGGCGCCTCGTAGGCGAGGTTGACCATGTCTTCGCCGATCGTAATCAGATCGCGGCGAATCGACAGGTCATAGACGGTACGGCCATAATCCTCGGCGTTGATGATTGTTGTCGCTTCCGCGGCGAGCCGCGCCAGGTACTGATTGACGGACAGCCCGGCAATATCGAGATCAACCGGCAGGAACGTCTTGAGCGTCACCGGTGTGGCGAGCTTGCCGGCACGGATGAGGCCGCCGACAAGCTCGAAGATGCGCTGATGGATCGTTTCGAGAAAGTGCCGCGGCTCGAGGAAATCGGAAACGCGATAAAACGCCTCGTTATTGACGAGGATAGCGCCGAGCAGCGCCTGTTCGGCCTCGATATTGTGCGGCGGCGTGCGGAATACCGGTTCCGCAGGGGCCTGCCTGCGTGCGGTCGAATCGAATATTGCCATGGTCCCGGTCAGAGGAATCGCGTGCTGTGGCCGATTTGCGGCGTATCGCCGAAATGCGGCACGGGATTGTTTTGGTTTCGTTACTCAACATCGCGGATCACTCAACGACAGCGTCGAACGAAAGGATTCGCAACCGTTGGACTCGAAACGACGAGCGCACCGTGTTAGTCGAGCGCGGGCGGCTTGGGAAATGCTCATTGCCGCTTTCCCCGTTACACACCGTACGCCGGCGCGCGAGCGTTGACAGCCGCCGGCGGCTCTTGACGCCGGCTTTTTTCCGGCGCGCGCACGTTCACTCTCCGGCAAGCCGCAGCGGCGCTGAATAGCCGTCTTCGATCGCGCGCAGCCGCGCTTCCTCGCGCGCGACATAATCGCGGGTTTGCGGCACGACGCCTTTGCGCTTGGCCATCTGGATCTGAAACACGACCATGTCGCTCTCACGGAAAGCCATTTCCGAGGACGCCAGATAGAACTCCCACATGCGCACGAAGCGCGCATCGTAAAGGCCCTCGACCACTTCGCGGTGCGCAAGAAAGCGTTCGCGCCAGGCTTTGAGCGTCTCGGCGTAATGCAATTGCAGGATTTCGATGTCGGTAACCATCAATCGGCTGCGCTCGATGGCCGTCAGCACCTCGGAGAGCGCCGGTATGTAGCCGCCGGGGAAAATATATTTAGCGATCCAGGGATTGGTGACGCTCGGTGGGCCGCTGCGGCCGATCGTATGCAGGAGAAAAACGCCGTCGTCGGCGAGCAGTTGTTCGCACTTGCGAAAGAACGTGTCGTAAAAGCCGACCCCGACATGCTCGAACATGCCGACCGAGACGATACGATCGAAGCGGTCGGCGACGTCGCGATAGTCTTCGAGCCGGAAGACGGCGTCTTGCGCGCGCCCGCGCTCGACGGCGCGCTGCCGGGCGCGGGCATATTGCTCCTGCGAGAGCGTGATACCGGTGACGTGGGCGCCGGTAACCTCGGCGAGATAAAGGGCAAGACCACCCCAGCCACTGCCGATGTCGAGCACGCGCGCGCCGGGTTCGACCCGAAGCTTTGCCGCCAAATGGCGCTTCTTGGCGAGTTGGGCGTCGTCGAGCGACTGGTCCTGAGCCTCGAAATAGGCGCAGCTGTATTGCTGGTCGGCGTCGAGAAAGAGCCCATAGAGCCGGCCGTCGAGGTCGTAGTGGTGCGCGACGTTGCGCCGTGACCGCGAACGCGGGTTGAACTGTTGCAGGCGGCGGAACAGGTAACGCGCGAGCCGCCACGGCAACACCCAAGTCGGCGCGGCGATCCGCTCCTGACGCAGCAGCACCGCCAGCACATCGGCGATCGAGCCTTGCTCGACGACAAATGTGCCGTCCATATAAGCTTCGCCCATGCGCAGTTCCGGATTGAACAAGACCGCGCGCTGCGCCTTCGCATTGGCAAAGCGCACGGCAACCGGCTGACCACTGCCGTCACCGAAAGTGTATCGCTTCCCCGCCGCCGTCGTGACCGTAAGCGATCCGTGACGAATGAATCGTCGTAGAAAAATCGATAGCAGCCAATCCAATGTCGCCCTCCACGCACTCCAACCAGGCGCGCCGGCCGAATGTCATAATCGACGGTTTATAACCCCAGCCCACGCCACAGAGCCGTCGATCGACATACGGGCGGCGAGTACGTGCCCGCCGTCATTAAAACAAAATCCTGATTGACCAGCAATGTCGACTAAGACGGTTGTCCGCGCCGGGGCTATCACCGACCCTCGCATTTTGCCGGTTTTGGGGTATGCATGGTTGGCCGAGCCGCGACGATTGAGGAGTTGAGGGTGATTCGGTGTTTACGCCCATGAAATTTACGCCCACGAAATTTGCGCCAATGATCGGGCTGCTCGCGGCGTTGGCGCCGGCTTCGGTGCTGGCGTTGCTTCCGGCCTTGGCGCCGGCGCAGACCAATCTCGACCAAGGCAAGTCGGCGGCACAGATTTTCGCGAGCGATTGCGTCGAGTGCCATAAGGCGCCGCATAGCCTGGCCAACGGCAAAAATCGCTCCGCGCTGGTGGACTTCCTGCGCGAGCATTACACGACGAGCGACGCGCAGGCGGCTGCGCTCGCCGCCTATGTGCTGGGCGCCCACGGTGGCGAGCCCATCGGCGGTACCGCCGAGGGCCACGGCCAGAAGCCGGCGGCAGAACGCGCCGGCGCCGCGACCGAGGAGAAGAAGCCGGCGAAACACGAGGCGAAGCAATCGGCAAAGCCTGAAGAAGGCAAGCCCGCCAACGCAAAACTGCGGCGCCTGGGCCGCGAGCACGTCAAACCGAAGGACGAAGCGAACCGAAGTGAGCAGCCGGCCATCGCCGGGCCCGAGGGCAGGGGGCACGAACATCGGTCTGCAACGGCTAGCCGAAACCGCCGCAAGGAACCGAAATCCCCACAGCCCACGCCAGAGCCTGCGGCGGCGGTGCACGCGCCTCCTGTCGCAGTCACGGAGCCTGCTGCGGTAGAGCACCCGGCTGCCGCCATTGTCACCGCGCCAGCCCCGGCCGAGGCGTCAAGCCAGCAAGTCAGCCCCAGTCCCGCCCCCGGCCAGACGCCGAGTGCCGCCGCACCCGCCGAAGCCGCGCCGGTCGATTCCGGCGACAATGCTCCGGCGCCCCGCGACAATATTCCCGACTAGCGGGCGGCCTGCAGCGCGATCAGCCGTTGTCGCCCGGCGGAGGACTCTCGGACGCTTCGGCGTCCTCCTGCTCGTGCAGCGATTGCGCAGCTTCGGGCTCAAAAAACGCCTCCGCGGCAATCACGGCGGCTTCTTCGGCGGTCGGCTCTTGACGCAACTGCGCGACGTCTTCGCCGCGTTCGATCCGCGCGGCTTCCTCGTTGTTGCGTGCGACAATAACCGTGATCACCGTATCGATCTCGGGATGCAGCGCTATCTCCACGCTGTGCCGGCCGATCGCCTTGATCGGCGCCTTGAGTGCGATCTGGTTGCGGCTCACGCTGTAACCTGCCGCGGTCACGACGCCGACCAGGTCACGCGGCGAAACCGATCCAAACAGCTGGCCTGCCTCCGATGCCTGGCGCAGAATCGTGAAGGTCTTGCCGTTGAGCTTCTCCGCGATCTGACCGGCTTCGCCTTTGAGCGCGAGTGAGCGCGCCTCGAGATCAGCTTTCATACCGTCAAAGCGCGTGCGGTTCTCCGCCGTGGCACGCAACGCCTTGCCGCGCGGCAGCAGGAAATTGCGCGCGAAGCCGTCCTTCACGCGCACCACTTCACCCATCTGACCGAGCCTCGGCACCCGTTCGAGCAAGATCACTTCCATCTCGGTGTCTCCTTGCTCAGCGGATCACATAAGGCAGCAGCCCGAGAAAGCGGGCGCGCTTGATCGCTTGGGCGAGTTCACGCTGCTTTTTGGCCGAAACCGCCGTGATACGGCTCGGAACGATCTTGCCGCGCTCGGACACGAAGCGTTGTAGCAGCTTCACGTCCTTATAATCGATCTTGGGCGCATTGGCGCCGGAGAATGGGCAGCTCTTGCGGCGGCGGAAGAACGGACGGCGCGCCCCGCCGGATTGCGGTGACATGGCCATGGTCATCACTCCGTTGCGGTTTCGATTTCGGCGGCGTCGTCGCGCGGTCGGCGTTCCCGCTCACGCGGCCGATCGCCCCGGTCGCTGCGATCAAACCTGTCGCCTCGCTCGCCGCGGCGGTCATCGCGATCGCGGTCGCGTTCGGCGCGGCGCATCATCGCCGACGGTCCCTCTTCGTGCTCGGCGACCCTGATCGTCAGATAGCGCAAGACATCTTCGTTGAGGCGCTCCAACCGCTCGATCTCGTTGATCGCAGCAGGCGGGGCGTCGAGATTCATCAACGTGAAATGGGCCTTGCGATTCTTGCGCAGCCGATAGGAAAGAGACTTCACGCCCCAATATTCGGTCTTGGCGACCGAGCCGCCCATTCCCTCGACGACGCTCTTTAAATGCGCGGTCAGTTCATCGACCTGCTGCGCGCTGGCGTCCTGGCGCGCAAGATAGACGTGCTCGTAGAGCGACATGGATGTCCTTTCCTTCGTTCCACTTCGCTCGCCCCCGGCGCCAAGCCCCTCGAGCCCTTCGGGAAAGGCTCGAATGCTCTGAAGGCGGGAACACCGGACGCCGGACCTGGCTGGCCCTACCGCGCTTTATAGGCGGCGCATTGCGCCGGCGCGGCCGTCCGTTCAGCCCCCGGCCGGGGTCGAGCGGAAAGGAAGGCCTTATACGCGGGCCAGGCGGAAAGGCAAGGGAGAGCAAGGACGAGGCGGCGCGGCTCAGCGGTTGCGCTCCGGCGCGGCGGCAGCCTGGATGAGTTCCGCCAGACGCACCGCCAGAGTGACACCCTCCCGCATTTGCGTTGCGCTCGCGGCGGCGGCAACGGGTGCTTGGCGCTGCTTTTGCAGCCTGCCAAGCAGGACGTCCAGGCTTTCCTGCAAAAGCTTGTTTCGAAACGCAGGGTCGTGCCGGGCGCGGTCGAGATCGGTGTCGGTGACCGGCAAGTATGGTTTCATCGAAGCGGGCTCGTCGGCAACGCCCATCCCTCCTACAGGGTGGACATACCGATATTATCGACTTCCGGTTGTCGCTTTCTTACCGGGGCTCCTCCCTTGACACGACGGGGATACGGGTATCTTTCGCCCCTCCTCTAGGGGCAACCAATGACAACGGCTTTCGTTTTTCCCGGCCAGGGCAGTCAGGCGGTCGGCATGGGCAAGGGATTGGCGCAGGCCTTCGCTCCGGCGCGCCGGGTTTTCGAGGAAGTCGATGCGGCGCTCGGCGATAACCTAAGCGAGACAATGTGGAACGGTCCGGCGGATATGCTCACGCTAACCGAAAATGCGCAGCCGGCGCTGATGGCGGTCTCGCTCGCCGTGCTGCGTGTTCTCGAAGCGGAGACCGGTGTCGATCTTGCGCGCGATGCGGCTTTTGTCGCCGGCCATTCGCTCGGCGAATATTCCGCGCTTGCCGCGGCGCAATCGCTGACCATTGCGGATGCGGCGCGGCTGCTGCGCATTCGCGGCCGCGCCATGCAAAAAGCGGTGCCGGTCGGCGCCGGCGCCATGGCCGCGCTGATCGGCGTCGAACTCGACGCGGCAAAGTCGATTGCTGCCGAAGCTTCGAGCGCCGGCGTGTGCGCGGCCGCGAACGATAACGGCGGCGGACAGGTCGTCTTGTCCGGAGCCAAGCCGGCAATCGAGCGCGCCGTCGAGATCGCCAAGGCGCATGGCGTCAAGCGGGCGATGATGCTGCCGGTCTCCGCGCCGTTCCATTGCTCGCTCATGCAGCCCGCTGCCGATGCGATGGCGCAGGCGCTCGCCGAAGTCTCGGTCAAGCCGCCGAGCGTGCCGTTGGTCGCCAATGTGCTCGCCGGACCGGTCAAGGATCCGCCCGGCATTGTACGCTCGCTGGTCGAGCAAGTGACTCACATGGTTCGTTGGCGTGAATCGGTGCTTTTCATGGTGCAGGCGGGCGTGACCGTTTTTCATGAACTGGGCGCCGGCAAGGTGCTGACGGGCTTGATCAAGCGCATTGCCGAAAACGCCGAGGCATCCGCGATCGGCACGCCGGAGGACATCGGCCGATTCAGGGCTGCCGACGCTTGAGCTTGGCGCATTGACGAGGACGGTCATGTTTGAACTCACCGGGAAGACCGCATTGATTACCGGGGCCACCGGAGCGATCGGCGGCGGCATTGCCCGTGTTCTCCACGCCCAGGGCGCTACCGTCGGCATTTCCGGCACGCGGCGGGACGTGCTCGAGGCGCTCGCCGCCGATCTCGGCGAGCGCGTCCAGGTGTTGCCTTGCGATCTCGCCAACGCCGCCGAGACGGATGCTCTGGTGCCGCGCGCGGAAGAGGTCATGGGTCGGCTTGACGTGCTCGTCGCCAACGCCGGAATGACGAAGGACAATCTGTTCGTGCAATTGCGCGACGAAGACTGGGACCAGGTGATTGCCATCAATCTTTCCGCCACGTTCCGCCTCGCGCGTGCGGCGGTGCGCGGCATGATGCGGCGTCGCTTCGGGCGCATCGTCGCCATTACCTCGGTGGTGGGCACCACCGGCAATCCCGGGCAAGCCAATTATGTCGCCGCCAAAGCCGGCATTGCCGGCATGGTCAAGGCGATCGCCCAGGAATATGCCAAACGCGGCGTCACCGCCAATTGCGTTGCGCCCGGATTCATCCTCACGCCGATGACCGAAAAACTCAACGACAAGCAGCGCGAGGTCATACTCGCAAAAATTCCGGCAAACCGCGCCGGTACGGTGCAGGAGGTTGCCGCCGCCGTCGCCTTCTTGGCCGCCGACGAAGCCGGCTACGTGACCGGACAGACGTTGCATGTGAACGGCGGAATGGCCATGATTTGAATGTTATAGAGTGCGCGACGATGCGGCGCGCCCGCGCTGGTCAACGCAATTGAAGTGTGGTAACCGGACCGTGAGTTGGCGGGGGGACCGCAAGGCCGGAGAGCAGGGCGCCAACGTCTGCCTCTGATCGCTGTCGACCCGTGGCCGTCGCCCACGACGGGGCCGATACGTTATTGAATTGATCGGGTCGCGTTGAAAGAAGAGGTTGGAAACGATGAGTGATATTGGCGAGCGGGTTAAGAAGATCGTCGTGGAGCATCTCGGCGTCGAGCCCGACAAGGTGACCGAAAACGCCAGTTTCATCGACGATCTCGGCGCCGACAGCCTCGACACGGTCGAGCTCGTCATGGCTTTCGAGGAGGAGTTTGGTTGCGAGATTCCCGACGACGCGGCCGAAACCATTCTCACTGTGGGCGATGCCATCAAGTTTCTCGAAAAGAACGCGAAAAGCTGATCGCCGGCGCGACCACGCCATATTGCATGGATCGCGCATCGGCGCGTGACGTGGTCTGCTCGGAGCGTTGCTGATGAGACGCGTCGTCGTCACTGGTCTTGGCATGGTGACGCCGCTCGCCTGCGGGGTCGAGCCGACATGGCAGCGGCTGCTCGCCGGAGACAGCGGCATTGGACTGATCGACAAATTCGATATCTCCGATCTGCCGAGCAAGATTGCCGGCCAGGTTCCGCGCGGAGACGGCTCGGCCGGCACCTTCAATCCCGATCAATGGATGGAGCCGAAGGAGCAGCGCAAGGTCGATGACTTCATTCTGTTCGCCATGGGCGCGGCCGAGCAAGCATTGGACGATGCCGACTGGCATCCGCGCCAATACGAAGATCAAATCGCCAGCGGTGTTCTGATCGGCTCCGGCATCGGCGGCGTCGAAGGCATCGCGGAAACAGCGCTGATTTTGCGCGACCGCGGTCCGCGCCGCGTGTCGCCGTTTTTCATCCCCGGCCGCATCATCAATCTCGCCTCCGGCTATGTATCGATCGCGCATTCGCTCAAAGGCCCCAACCACGCCGTCGTCACGGCCTGCTCGACCGGCGCTCACGCCATCGGCGACGCCGGCAGACTGATTGCGCTGGGCGATGCCGACGTGATGGTGGCCGGCGGCACCGAATCGCCGGTCAACCGCATTTCGCTTGCGGGATTTGCCGCCTGTCGGGCGTTATCGACCGGCTTCAACGAGACGCCCGAACGCGCCTCGCGGCCCTACGATCGGGATCGCGATGGATTTGTGCTCGGCGAGGGCGCGGGCGCAGTGGTGCTCGAGGAATACGACCATGCGAAGCGGCGCGGCGCCCGCATCTACGGCGAACTGGTCGGCTACGGTCTTTCCGGCGACGCGTTTCACATCACTGCGCCCGCCGAAGATGGCGACGGCGCACTACGTTGCATGAAGGCGGCGATCCGCCGCGCCGATATTTCGGCCGCCGAGATCGATTACATCAACGCCCACGGCACCTCGACGCCGCTCGGCGACGAGATCGAGCTCAAAGCCGTCGAGCGACTGGTCGGCAATGCCGCCGCCAAAATCAGCATGTCTTCGACGAAGTCCTCGATCGGTCATCTGCTCGGAGCGGCCGGCACGGTCGAAGCAATTTTCTGCCTGCTTGCGTTGCGCGATCAGGTGGTGCCGCCGACCATCAATCTCGACAACCCGTCCGTCGCCACCGCCCTTGACCTCGTGCCGCACAAGCCGCGCAAGCGTCCCGTCAATATCGTGCTGTCGAACTCGTTCGGATTTGGCGGCACCAATGCCTCGCTCGTATTCCGTCGGATGCACTAGTGACGTCGATCACCGTTCCGCCATATTTGCTCCGCACTCGGCTGCGATTTAACAGGGGGCTGATCGTCGCTTTGGTTCGCCGGGCACGGGCCAGCTGTTTATCGCTGATCATGCTGAGTGCAAAAGTGGATATGCGGCGTGACGGATTCTGATCCACCGCCCAAAGGCAGTGACCGCGCCGCGGCGGCTGCGCGCGTGCAAGCGCCTGCCAACAACAAGCCCGGACCGGTTCCCGCCGCCCAACCTTCAGCCGCTGCGACGTCGGCCGCTGCGAAGCCGCCGCTCACCGGCGCTGTGGCGCGGCCCGGCAACGGCAAGGCGCCCGCCGCTTCGGCCGCGCCACAGCGCCCGCCGGTTACGGCAACCGGCGCACGTTCCGCAAATGCCGAGCGCCCAGGGGCGCGTGGATCCGTGCCGGATTCACAGCAAACCGTCAGAGCCATATCCGGCGGCGAGCCCTATCCGCCCCTCTCGGAGCGGCTGGTGACCGGAATTGGCACGGCTTCCGTTGATACGAAGGATGCCAAGCACATCACACCGCGCAGTCCGCGAACCGCGATCGAACCGGACACGGTCGAGATGCCGCCGCGCCGCTCCAAAGGTGCGCGGCATCCTTTTGTCGTCGTCGGCAACGCCGTCATCAGTATTTTCGTGCTGCTGGCAATCGTGGCCGGCGCCGCGCTCGTTATCGGCAAGCAGCGATTTGATGCCCCCGGGCCGTTGGCGCAAGACCGCATTGTCAGTATCCCCCGTGGCTCCGGCATCCGCGATATCGCCGATGTCCTGACGCATGAAGGCGTCATCGACCAGCCCTGGGTGTTTGTCGGCGGTGTGCTCGCGCTCAAGGCGCGCGAAGGTCTCAAGGCCGGCGAATATCAGTTCAAAGCGCATGCCAGCTTGCGCGACGTGGTCGCGACCATAATCGAGGGACGCGTGGTGACGCATCAGATCACCATCCCGGAAGGCCTGACCTCCGAACAGATCGTTGCACGACTCTTGGACAACGATGTCCTGACCGGAAATATCAAGGAAATCCCGCGCGAAGGTTCGCTACTGCCGGACACCTACAATTTCACCCGCGGCATGACACGCGAACAGATGATCGAACGCATGCAGCAGGCGCAGCAGCGCGTGCTCAAGGAAATCTGGGACCACCATTCCGCCGATCTGCCGATCAAGACGCCGGAGCAACTCGTCATTCTCGCTTCCCTGGTGGAGAAAGAGACCGGCAAGCCGGAGGAGCGAAGCCGCGTCGCCGCGGTGTTCGTCAACAGGTTGAAACAGAAGATGAGGCTGCAGTCGGATCCGACCATTATTTACGGACTGGTCGGCGGCAAAGGCACGCTTGGCCGGCCGATTATGAAAAGCGAGATCGAGGAGCCTACTCCCTATAATACCTACCAGATCGACGGATTGCCGCCGGGGCCTATCGCCAATCCGGGCCGCGCCTCGCTTGAGGCCGCCGCCAATCCGGCGCGCACGCGTGAGCTCTATTTCGTGGCCGACGGCACCGGCGGCCACATCTTCTCGGAAACTTACGAGCAACACCAGAAAAATGTCGCGCGGCTGCGGCTGATCGAGGCCGGCCAGAAAGATCAGGCGCCGACCGATGCACAATCGGATCCATCGCCGCCGCAAGTTGCGCCAGCTTCCATTGCCGTTCCGGCACCACCGCCCCGGCGCACCCCTGGCCATCACGGCCAAATCCCGCAGGCCACGCATTAGCGCGTCGGATTTACGAGGATGACCGTTTCGTCGCCCTTGTGACCGCGGAACGCGACCGCTAAGTTCGCCGCCTATTTTCGCAACATCACGGCAGGATCGCGTTTCATGGCGCTGTCGAGCATGACCGGATTTGCTCGCGGCCATGGGGTAACCGACTCGTACGCCTGGGCCTGGGAGATCAAGTCGGTCAACGGCAAAGGCCTCGATGTGAGGCTTCGACTGCCGCCCGGCTGGGATGCGATCGAGGCGCCGGCGCGGGCCAAGGCCGCTGAGCGGCTGGCGCGCGGTTCGATTCAGGCAAATCTGACGGTGGAGCGCATCGGCGTCCTGCCGATTGTGCGCATCAACACCGCTGTGCTCGAGGCAATCCTGACGACGCTGC
>Ga0335075_10013511_pt1 | contig 12287 bp, 16 predicted proteins | sample Lox_Sample_24_FD_206723 | JGI IMG/M metagenome (GOLD analysis project Ga0335075, IMG submission 206723) | Soil microbial communities from Loxahatchee National Wildlife Refuge, Florida, United States - Lox_Sample_2.4 | ecosystem: Environmental > Terrestrial > Soil > Wetlands | place: USA... | reverse complement strand
GCCGTCGAAGCCGGTGCGGCGGTGGAAACGGCTTGGGCCACGGTCGTGGACGCCTTGCCGTTGTTCACGCCGACGGGAGAGTTGAATACACGGGCACGAGTCGAGGCGATTGTCGCCACGGCCTTACCGTTGTTGGATGATCCCGTGTGGGCCAAGACGCGACGGGCTTTGACTCGGCCGCAGTTGTTGACGTTTTTGGACCGCACGCAGGAACGCCTGGCGGCCTTGCCGGTGCCGCCCGAGGTGCGGCAGGCTGCCGTGCAGGCGGAAGGTCTGCGTCAGCGTCCCGAGGGATTACGGGGTTCGACGTCGTCGTCGTCGGCGTTGCGGGGTGTGCTGCTGGCGACGGGGTTGGTGCTGTCGTTGTCGGGTTCCCTGGCTGAGGAGGCGGTGCGGCAAGTAGGGGGGGTGTTGCGTCAAGCATGGCGTGCGAGCAGCTTGGTGGAATGCCTCAACAGCGTGGCGCGCATGCAGCAGTCACGGCATCGTCGCATGACGCCGGGGCTTTTGGCTTTAAAGCGGCTGTATTGGAATTGTCGTCGCTTTGGCACGGGGCGTCGTCGCCGCCAGACGCCGTACGGTCTGTTGGGTGTGCCGTTGCCGACGATGGATTGGTGGGAGCTACTCCGGCTACCGTCGGAGCAACTCCGTCAACAACTGTCCGCGCCAAGGGTTGCGGCCTGAGAAAGTCCCCAGAGGACGAACATTTTCTTGCGCACCGCCTCTCGACCGAAGAGCGCAAGTCGAAGTCCGCAGCGTGCGGAGGACCGCAACGCCGATGCAGGTTTTCGAACGAAACGAAAATGACTAACTGAGACGGTTGCCGGTTTGAGAAGGAGGCACCGGGAACCCGGACGAGCTCGCAGAATGCACTCTCGCAACAGAGGTTACCATGTCAGGTCGAGACCGATCTTTGCCGGTTTGTCCGCCCTTGATTATTCCTTGCCACACAGCAGACCAGGAGCCAACCAGACGGGCTGAAGGAAGGGTTCCATGACATCGCTCCGGTTCCCTCTCGCTGGCACGCAGCGATTCTTTGCTTAACCTCAACCCTTGGGAGGGGCAGCGGTGTGGCCCAATCGAACGGTGACGGTCTTCAGCTCGGTGTAATGCTCCAGCGCTGCTTCGCCGTTCTCGCGGCCGTGGCCGGACATCTTGAAGCCGCCAAAGGGCGTGGTGCTATCGACCACGTGGTAGCAGTTGATCCAGACGGTCCCCGCCTTGACCTGCTGGGCGAACAGATGGGCCTTGTCCAAATCCTTCGTCCAGATCGCAGCGGCCAGACCATAGGAGGTTTGATTGGCCCGCTCGATCACCTCCTCCATTTTCCGGAAGGGCAGGATGCTTACGACCGGACCGAAGATCTCCTCGCGAGCGATGGCCATGTCATCCGTGACATGGTCGAAGATGGTCGGCTCGACGAAGAAGCCCCGGCTGCCGATCCGGCGTCCGCCGGTCACGAGCCGGGCACCCTGGCGCTGCCCCAGCTCCACGTAGCCGAGAACCTTGTCCATTTGCTCCTGGGACACTTGCGGCCCTTGTTCGGTGGCTGGCTCCAGCGGATCGCCGATCTTGCTCTTGCGGGCCAGCTCCGCGAGGCGTTCGACGAACTCGGGATGGATCTTGTCCTCAACGAAGAGCCGGCTGCCGGCGGTGCAGCACTGGCCGCCGTGGAAATAGATGGCATGGAAAGCGCCGGCCAGCGCGGCGCTCAGATCGGCGTCGGCGAAGATGACGTTGGGGCTTTTGCCGCCCAGCTCAAAAGTGGTCCGCTTCAGCGTGTCGGCCGCGGTCTTTTGAATGATCTTGGCAGTATCGACGTGGCCTGTGAAAGCGATTTTGTCCACGCCGCGGTGAGTGACCAGGGCCGCGCCGGTGGTTTCCCCACGACCGTTGACAATGTTGATGACGCCATCGGGAAAACCGGCCTCCTGAGCCAGCTCGGCCATGCGCAGGGCAGTCAGCGGCGTCTGCTCGGCTGGCTTCAAGACCACGGTGTTGCCGCAGGCCAGCGCTGGCCCCCATTTCCAGGCCAGCATCAACAGCGGGAAGTTCCAGGGGATGATCTGGCCGACGACGCCGACGGGCTGCCGCAACGTGTAGGACAAGAAGCTGCCGCGGACTGGAAGCGTGCGGCCTTCGATTTTGTCGGCCCAGCCGGCATAGTAGCGCAGCGTGTTCACAACGCCTTGCAAGTCGCCACGGGAGTCGTTGATGGTCTTGCCGGCGTTCAACGACTCAAGGTTCGCCAGGTCCGCGGCATGGGCTTCGACCAGGTCCGCTAGCTTGAAGAGAAGCCGGCCTCGGTCGGCGGCGTCCATGCGGTTCCAAGGACCGGATTCGAGCGCCCTCCGTGCGGCGCGCACGGCGCGATCGATGTCGGTCGCGTCTCCTTCTGCAACCTGGCAAATTGGCTCGCCGGTCGCGGGATTGAGGGCCGGAAACGTCTTGCCGGAGACGCTGTCCACCCATTGACCGTCGATGAAGAGCGGTTGGTCCTTGAGCGCGGACAACGGGCCGGTGCGAGGCTTACCCCCAAGCGAAGGCCGACGTTCTTCCGCTTTGCCGTTCGTGGTCAAAGACTCCACCGGAGGGAGGCGCACCTGGCCCTCCAGAACGGCCCGGATCGGCGGGCGAGAACGGATGGTTTCGATCCTCTGGCCGTCGAAAACCACCTCCGCGGCGATGGGATGTCCGTTGAAGGACCAGGGAGAGGCACACAACCCGTAAGCGCCGGCGTTGGGAAAGGCCACGAGATCGCCCGGCGCCAGCGGCGGCAGAGGATACCCCTCGGCTAACACATCTCCCGGGTGGCTCAAGCAGCCGAGAACATCCGTTGGGCTTAGGGAGCTGGGCCGATCCGTGAGAGAGAGCGGAGTCGCCTTGTGGCGCAGACCAATGCCGCACATGTCGCCGCGTTGGTGGGTGCCGCCGTCCACCACGACCGCTCGCCGGCCAGCCATTTGTTGCAGCGCGAGCACCGAGGTCAGATACCAGCCGGACTGCGCCACGAAGTATCGGCCCAGCTCCATGAAGATGCGGCTCCGCGGCACCCTCTCGACGATGGCATGCAAGGCTTCGCGGATCGGCTCCAAGTCCAGCTCCGGCTCTCCGGGCGCGTAGGGGACGCCGAAGCCGCCGCCCAGATCGATGACCTCCGGAACCAGGCCGAGCACATCGGCGGCGCGGAGCGATTGGTCCAGGGCGCCGCGCAGGTGCTGGACCACGGCGGCGGCATCGAGTACCTGGGAGCCTGCGAAGATATGGAAACCGACGACACGGATGCCGCTCGAACCGATGTATTCCCGACAGTGTTCCAGCTCGTCGAAGGATAGACCGAAACGGGAATCGGGGCCAGCCGTGCAGACCGCCTTGCAAGGGAAGTCTGGCCGTAGACGCAGGAGACTGCGGTGAGGCAATCCCAGGCCGGCGAGCTGCTGCAATTCGCTGAGCGAATCAATGGACACGATCGCCTCGGGAACGGAACGCAGCTCGGCCAACAAGGCGGGCGAACGATCCGGCCCGGTGACCAGGAGATGCTGTGGGGCGAATCCCGCTTCGCGGGCAATCACCAGCTCGGCTGCCGAGGCGACGTCCGCTCCAAGGCCGCAATCCGCTAGGAAACCACACAATCCTAAAGAGGGGTTGGCCTTGAACGAGTAGAACAGATCCACCTGCCGTGGAAGAGATTCGCGCAGTCGATCCACCTGCGCACGAATGCGCTGCAAATCGTAGGCGTAGGTCGGTGTCCCTTGCCGGCGAACGATCTCCCGAAGCGTCTCGACCGGCGCTTCCGCCATGTGTAGAGGGGTGGCCAGCTCTTGCGGCCGGGGTGCAACGGGAGCGCCGCCGCAGATTAAGGACATGGATGCTCTCCTTGATTACGGCGTTTGGACCGCGGCCCCGGAGGGCGACGACGGCCCGGATTTGACCTGGACGTTCGGAAACCCCTCGGCCTTGAGCGCCTTCTTGAGCGCCTCCTCGTTGAATTGGTTCTTGTCTTTCAGGCAGAACCGCAGCTCACGAGCCTTGAAGTTCATTTGAATCGTGTCTTGCTCTACCCACGGTAGAGTAGCGAGTGCTTTGCGCACCCGATCCGGTCAGCCGCTCGGTCAGGTCAGGCCCGGAACGTGGGCAACGACATCCGCGGGAGGCGGCGGGGTGTCCGATTGGCCGCAGCCGGCCGTGAGCATTCCCAGGGTGAGGCACCCCAGGAGGGATCGAAGCAGCGAACGCATCAGTGAAGCCTCCTCTTGGTCGCGGAAAATCGCTCAAGACTTGGACGCGGTGTCGCCGTCCGCAACGACCTTTCCTTCGTAATCGAGCTTTTCAATCGCCTGGAGCATCTGCTTCCGCGTCACCTGGGCCGGATCGTAGCGAATGTGGAGCAGATCCTTTTGCATATCGACGTCAACCTTCTCGATCCCTGGAAGCCCTGACAGGGCTTCTTGAACTACGTTCCTTCAGTTCAGTCAGGTGATGCCTTGACGATCGATCATGCCCGGAACATGAAATGTGACCTGCTGCGGACCCACGGGAGGCTCCGCGGTCTTTGTCGGCTGCACGCTCTTCGCCGTCGGCAAGTTCTTCTCCGGCGCTGAACTCTTCGTTGTTTCACGCATCCGACCACAAGGGGACATCCACAACGCCGAGACCGCCAGCACCCACGTCACGCCCTTTCGCCCGAACATAAGACACCTCGTAAACCCACTCCGAATCGATCATCCTCGGCCCATCGTCAGCTGCCACGTCCAGAAGCCGATCATGAACACCAGAGCGAACCATGCAATCACAACGGTAGCCCGCGTGCGAATGCCGCGCACGTAAATTACGTAGAACGATCGTCCGATCAGGACGATCGAAACGCATATCAGAGCTGGAGCAATCCAGCCGCTGACGGCGGTCGCTGTGACGCTCCCCGCTAACCCGAGCAGGGCTGAAGTCCCATTAAGGACCATTCAGGTGATAGCTCACCACGGCAGGGCGGCAAGCACGCTCATCATCGCGGCCGACACACTTCGCATCTCGTTTTTCATGGAATCACCAAACCTATCCGAGTCTGAAGCGTAAGCGAGGGCAGGCATTCCCTCGCTCACGCTTCGGGCTTCGAGGCCAAGGTTTTTGTCATTTGCCGGCCACGTCGCACGCCACGCGAAAGCCAGCCCAGCGATAAGGCTCGGTCGGTTGGAGGCGAAAACGACGGGCCGAACGGCAGGCTCGGCCTTCGTCCAGCCAGCAGCCGCCGCGGATCACCACGAAGAAATGGCTGTCGAAGCTGGTCGCAACCACGCCCTTCTCCGGCCCCTTCGGATTCTCCTTGGGACTCTTGTTGTAGTAATCCGGGTCGTACCAATCATTGCACCACTGCAAAACATTGCCGTGCATGTCATACAGGCCCCAGGCATTCGGCGGATAAGAGCCGACCTTCGCGGTTTTTCGCAAGAAAGGCCCCTTCTCCGCGCGGCCGTAGGGGAAGTTGCCGTTGAAGTTCGCCTGCTTGGAAGAGAGTGTCTCACCGACGTTAAAAGGCGTGGTGGTGCCGGCGCGGCAGGCGTACTCCCATTCGGCTTCAGACGGCAGGCGGTAGGTCCGGCCCGCCTTTTTCTCCTCAGGAAGTGCCGAGAGCTTCTTGCAAAACTCGCGGGCGTCGCTCCAGCGGACCTGATCGGCCGGATGGTCGAGACTGCCGCCGTTTTTCGGATGGAAGAATGACGGGTTCTTGCCCATCACTTTCTGGAATTGGCCCTGCGTGACGGGGTATACGCCCAGGTAAAATGGCCGCGTGATGGCGACCTCGTGATGCTCTTCACCAGCGTCGCGCTCGGCTTCGCTAGCCGGCGAACCCATGACAAACGTGCCCGCGGGGATCAGGACCAGCTTCATTTCGATCGAGCTGGTGATCGTCTTGGCGGCGTCCTGGCCGCGCACAGCTCCGGGAGCGACCAGGCAGGTTGCCAACAGACAGGCCCAAATGCGATGCGCCTTCATAGGAGCTCCTCTACATCAGCTGCCAGGCCCAGAAGCCGATAACGAAGATCGCCGAAATCCAGGTAATCACAGCGCTGGCGCGCGTGCCGCGCCTCCGCACGTACAGGATGTAAAACGACCGCAGAAGAAACAGCACCGACAGGCCGATCAGGACCGGCGAAAGCCAGTGCGTCACCAGTCTTGCCGTGGCGCTCCCCGCTAACCCGAGCAGGGCCAGGAATCCCGCCGTCGTTCAAGTCGGCGCCGCGCCGGCCACGGCGAGCAGAGCGCCGGATAAGCTGCGTAGCTGGTCTCTCATAGTTGTCTTCCTCCCGCCGAGCCGCGACCGCAAGGGAGCGGTTGGCAAGACCGCTCCCTTACGGTCGCGGCTCGGCGGGATTCCTTACTTCTTCTCGACCTTGAAGTCCACCACCGTGAGCTTCCGTTTCTGGGCATCGGGGAGCTTCGCCCACGCCGCCAGGACGGCGGGAAAAACACCGTTCCAGCCGGGAACGCGTCCCGTAATTGTGGACACCCTGTCCCCACGCGCTACAGCGTCGCGCAGTCGCTGGAGACCGCCCTTTGCTGTAGGCTCCTCACTCAGCACCAGCTCCTGTCCCGTGCCGGACACCTTGAATATCAACTTCTTGTCCCGCTCGATCACCTCGCCTTTGGCCGTGATTTCCAGGTAATCCATGCGCATGCCGGTGCCGCCCGACAAGCGCGTGGCCGTGATCGACTCGTGGATCTTGTCCAGGTCAATCGACTTGCCCTTCTTGGCGGCAAACTCGATGGTGCCGAGCTGATAACCGCCCTTTTGGTCTTTGGGCCGAGTGAGCTTCGTTGAATCCGCGTCCACGTCATACTGACGTGCGATGGCGTCACACGCCATCCCGCCTCATCAGCTCATTTCGGCGCCGCGAACGACGAGGCGGCCCTTGATAATCTCGGCGCTGGCGGGAAGCGCGACGCCGAACACCAGGCCCAGGGCGACCGTCCACATTCCGCGTTGCATGAGAAAGGCTCCTTTTCCAGGGATCAGGTCAAACGCCTATGGTTGCGAGCTTTGCACGATGGTACTTCTCCAGCTCGCGGTTCGCGTTGACGATCGCCGCCAGTTTCTCCACCATCCGGCCGAGCTGGCCGCCGGGCAGGGCGAAGTACAGCTCGTCATCGGCCATCTCGGTATAAACCCGGTTGCCGATGCAGCCGAGACTGGCCGCGCTGTGCTGCGTTTGCAGGACCGTCGGGACCGCCGCACAGGTGGGCCGTCCCATCAGCGGCGCCTCGGCGCCGACACCAGCGGCTTGCGCGGCCTCCGCCAGCAGCATGATCTGCTTGGCGTTGCCGCACACGACGACGACCTCCGGCTCGAACGGCGCCGTCGCCAGCGGCGCGTAAAGAACGACGCCGAGCTTGCCCTGCCTCCGTGGAATGCCGGGCACTTCTTCCAGGCGGAGATAGTCCAGCTTGACCATCGTTTCCACAACGTCTTGGAGCTCCTTCGCCCTCTCCGGCGGCAGATCGACGCCGTGGGTGTAGGCTCCGATCGGGCAGTTGTAGTGGTCGGACACTTCGGTGTAGAAGGCTTGCCCCGCGGCGGCATGCTTCCAGAACGTGCAACCGGAGGGCGCGGCCGCGGCCATGTGGGGAAGATTGGCCGGCGGCGTGTCCTGAAAGGCGATCGCAACGGGGGCCGTGCGGAGCTGAAGAAGGTCTTGGAGCTGCTGCGCAGTGTTCATCAAATATATTCCCCAGATCGTTTGGCGAGCGGGATCGCGTCAGCGCCCCGTGTGCGGACTATTCTCGGGGCGCTGATGCGACCCCGCTCGCCAAAGCAAAGTATTCCTAGACGGTAGGCAGCATCGGGACAACGGGCAGGATGGCTGTTGAGCTGTGGAGCGGGTCCAACTGACCCTCGGTCGGCTCCGCTCAGCAAAACCACGGTTCACTCAACCGCGGCGCTCGCACGCGATCCCGAGGCAGCGGATGCGAGACACCATTCGGCTTCCGCCCCGCCGCTAGCTCGCGCACGCGGTAGAAGGTATCGGCCGGGTCCACTTCCGCCGTGGCATCCGCCTCGACCAGCTTGCTGACGGCCTTTTGCAGCCGATCCATGCGCGGGTCGGGATGGTCCCAGCGGTAGCTGAACGCCGCCTCGTCCAATGCTCCCAGGTACGGCTGCATGGCGGGGCGCTCCGCCAGATAGGAGCCTGGCGGAACCAGCAGCCGGATCGTGTACTGTACGGCGTCCACGTGGTCGATCAGCCCATTCTCCTCGATGAATTCCAGCACTTCCACATAGTCTTCAAGGGTGGTCCAGGGCGTGAAGGCGACCCAGGTGGGCCGCAGCGCGATGCCGGCCGAATGGACAATCTTGAGCGCCTTCTCGACGTCCGCCCTAGTGTGGTTCTTCTCCAGCACGGTGAGCACTCGATCGCTGAGTGACTCAACGGCGGAGACCATGAACAGGCAGCCCGACGCGCCCAGCTCGGGAAACACCTCAGGATGCTTCAAGACGTGCTCGACCTTGGCGGTGAAGTCGAAGGTCAGTGTGGGAAACTCCGCGTGTAGGGCGCGGACGATCTTCAGGGAGTGTCCCGGACCATTGAGGAAGTCGGGATCGCCAAAGGTGACGTGCGTTGCACCTGCACGGACGTGCCGGCGGATGTCTTCCAGAACGATGTCCTGCGGAATGACGAAGAAGCGTCCGTCATAGACGGGCGGGATTGGACAATGCGTACACAGGTGGCGACAGCCGCGGCTGGCCTCGACGTAGCCGACAACCCGGCTTTCGCCCTTGTGTTCGAGGCGGGCATACTTTTCGAGCGGCGGCAGCGGCGTGCGAAGCGGTAGCGGGAACGGCAGCCGCCGGAGAAAGGGCTGGGCCGGCTGACCGCGCTGGTAAACGCCCTCGACGGCGCCGATCTGTCCTGCATCCAGTGCCTCGGCGAGGGCTGCCAACGGCGTCTCGCATTCGCCGCCTATGCAGTAGTCGCCACCGTGTACGAGGAGATAGTCGGCGTTCAGGGACGCGTACAGGCCATAGTAGCACACCGCGGCGGCCGGATTGAGCTGCCGGACGCGCTCCGCGACGCGGACGCCCAAGCGCAGGGCGGTATGCATGGGGACCGAGATGGCGACCAGCCGGGCCTGCGCGACCTTCGCTTCGTCGAAGCTCTGCACGGCGATGTCCAACGCATCTGGCGCGAAGCCGGCCCGTTCCAAAAACGCCAGGGGCAGCGCCGCACCGAGCGGTTGATGCCCGAGCTCGTAACAGGAGACGATTAAGATGGAACCGGGAGCTCGCAGGTTCACGGCTCTGTCCTCAAGGGTGCGCACGGTGAGACGCAGTTCATCTGGGAGGATCCGGCAGAGGTAGGCTTCAAATTCTATCCTACAACCTGTCTGCCGAAGCTGCAATGATTATTTGCAACCCTTCGACAAGCGAGGGGTCGCCGTCAGCCATCCGCTCCATTGCCTTTGCCGGGGATGCCTTCCTTTAAGAAGAACGTGGGAGCGTTACACAACTTGCACGCTTCCGCAGCCGCTCGCGCAACGACTCAAGAGAGCAGTTATGAGGTAGGCGGCCAGCCCCTTCTTACGAAGGGAGTCCAACCGCCCCCTCCCGAACCGGACAGGCCCCGTTTCGAGGCATCCGGCTCTCCGGTCCCAGGCTGTGCCGGCCGTGCGGCGAAGTCGTAAGCCAGATCTTGCAGGCGAATGCCGTCGTATTTCCCCAGGTGGATTTTCCGGTGACATTCTTTGCAGACGGGGATCTGCTTGCGATTTAGCGCTCTCATTACGGCCTGAAAGCCCCGTGGCTTTCGCAAGCCCATCTTGCGGATGTGGCGGACGTGGTGCATCTCCACGTCGAATCCTTCGCCGCAGATGAGGCACCGGAATCCTAACTTTGACCGCGTGCGCAGGCGAGCATGCCATCCCAACAGATCGGGATCTGGCGGGTACGTCACGAATGCGGCCGTCTTTACGGTCCAGTCGCTATTTTCCGCGAATGCCACGGATTTCCGTGTGCCATCGCGGAGTTGCCACTCGAACCGTAGGTTGCATCCATGTCTCCGGAAGATCGTGTTCGTGGTGCAGCGATACTTATGCGCCAGCGTTTTCGCCAGGGAGTAGCGTAGGATGTATTGGATGTGACTCAGCGACGCGAAGTTGTCTACGAACCGGTAGTAGTTCAGCAGTCCACGCAGGATGCTGTTGTACAAACGGATGATCTGATCGGCGTCGAGCAGGAGCCACTGTTTTTGCGAAGAGGGCCAGCCGTCAGCGTCACAGAACCCTCTCTGATGTAATCGTTCCACCAGTTTGGTCGTGGGAACCTTTAAGATGGGAATCCATCCTGTCACGCGTCGTTTGAACATCCGTCCGTCCGATGACCGTTGGGAGACTAGCTTGGCCTCGGAACGTTGTGCCTTCCCGATCGACAGCCGGACGCCGAGGAAGTTGGATTCCTCGGTATTGTCATGCGTGATACGGGTCTTCTCCTGGCTGAGTTCCAATAACAGTCGGTCCTTCAAGAATTATCGGGTTTCTTCCTTGATCGTCTTGGGCTGCCCCCCGAATTCTGGTCCAGCGGATATGATACTCCGCGGCAACCAGATCCAGGGAGGGAACGATGGGGAAATGCAAGAAGCCCGAGCAGATCAAGCGCCTGTTGGGGGAGGCGGAACGCGACCTGGCCAGAGGCCTCTCGGTGGCGGACGTCTGTCGCAAGATCGGCGTCCGCGAGAGCACCTACCACCGCTGGCGGCAACGCTTCCACGCCGACAGGTCCGATGAGACACGCCCTGTCAAGCAACTGGAGTCCGAGGTTGCCCGCCTCAAGGAGCTGGTTGCCGAGCTGCTGCTGGACAAGAGGATGCTTCAGGACGTGACAAAAAAAAGTGGTGACAGCTTCCCAGCAGAGGGCCTGTGCGGCTTACCTTCAGGAGACTTACACGATCTCCCAAAGGAGAGCCTGCCAGGTCCTCGGCCGCTCGAGTTCGACGCTCCGTTACCAGGCCGTCCCAGGCACGGGTCACCTGCCGCTGCTCAAGGCGATCAAGCAGCTGGCGCGAAGGCACCTGGCTTGCCCCCATTTATGTACCAGGCGCTGTGAGAGTCGGATCAACCGTTACAGATGTGTCCTCGTCCCGGCGTAGTGCAGCGGAGTCGGGACGAGGACACATCTCCCCGAACTCTGCTGGCGTCCGATCCCCCAACGAGCTGTGAGGTCGGACATGGTTGTATTCCGGACGCCATTCCTTTGCCAATACCTTCGCCTCCAGCACGCTGCCAAACTTTTCCGCGTTCAATAGCTCGTCACGCACCTTGCTGTTGAACGACTCCGCGTAGCCATTTTCCCACGGCGCTCCCGGAGCAATGTACAACGTCTCCAGCCCCGCCGCCGTCATCCACGCCCAGATCGCCTCGGCAATGAACTCCGAGCCGTTGTCGCTGCGGATATGCACCGCCGCGCCACGCTCGCGCACCACGCCCGCCAACGCCGCTTGGACGGCCTTGGCCGTCATGCCTCGGTCTACCTCCAACGCCAGGCACTCGCGAGTGTACTCGTCGATCAGCGTGAACCACTTCAAGGGCCGCCCTCGCTCGTCCGGTCGTGCAGGAAATCCCACGTCCACACATGGTCCTTGTGCTGGGCCGGCCGACGAACGCAGCTGTTGCCGCTGTGGCCCAGACGCCGCTTTTTCCGCTGCTTTCGGGGCACTTTCAGCCCTTGTTGCCGCCAGAGGCGATACACGCGTTTGCGGTTGACCCGCCAGCCTTCCCGCCGCAGCAATACCGTGATGCGTCGGTAGCCCCAGCGTGGATGTTTCCGCACCAGCTCCAACATCCGCCGCACCAACCGTTCTTCCTCCTGGGAGGTTTTGGGCGTCTGCCGCTGCGTGGAGCGTGGTTGCCCCAGCACACGGTAGGCGCGACGCTGCGACACGCCGAAGGTTTCCTGGAGCTGACGCACCGCCTGGCGACGCTGGTCGGCGGTCAGCACTTTTTTTGGGCGATCTCCTGGAGTATCTGCTTGTCCAGGGCTAGCTCGGCGACGAGCCGTTTGAGGCGTGCGTTTTCGGCTTCCAGCTCCTTGAGCCGTTTGGCCTCATCAGCCTTGAGTCCGCCGTACTGGTTACGCCAACGGTGCAAGGTCTGCTCGCTGATGGCCAGGCGTTGGCAGACCTGGGCGATGGTCAAGCCTTGGGCGAGGTCGGCCTCGGCTTGTCGCAGCTTGGGGATGATCTCTTCCGCCGTGTGTCGTCTCATGGTTCGTCTCCTGCCCGCGAAGGGCCTCAGAGACTCTCATA
>Ga0335075_10013510_pt1 | contig 12287 bp, 9 predicted proteins | sample Lox_Sample_24_FD_206723 | JGI IMG/M metagenome (GOLD analysis project Ga0335075, IMG submission 206723) | Soil microbial communities from Loxahatchee National Wildlife Refuge, Florida, United States - Lox_Sample_2.4 | ecosystem: Environmental > Terrestrial > Soil > Wetlands | place: USA: Florida... | reverse complement strand
AGCCACCCACCTGCGCCTCCCCTGCGTCGAACTTCGTGCCAACACCTCGAATGAGTAACGGGTCGTTGATCGGGTCTGGCATGTATATCTTCCCCATAGCTGGCTTCACCAGATCCTGAGCTCGTGCGACAGGTACAGCGCCGACATGGCGCGCCAACCAACCAACAAGCCTCATCCGCATTGATTTTTCTGCTATCAGGAAAGCGACTCGACGTTTGGCATCGGAGCGGAGGACACGCATTAGAATCAAAGGATCAACGAACTATTCGACTCATCCATTAGCAAGTCTTCTCACATAGCAGTAATCCACCAGCTTTGTCAGGCTTATAGAATCTCTTCCTCGCCATATTCAAATACTGGAAACAAACCCTACATACCTGGTTCGCATGCGGCGCTGCCACGAAGATCACCGGCCCCCTCCTCGGGATCTTCCAGCTCCCCCTAGGATGCATCTCCCGAAAGAAGAGATCAACCAGGATAGTGAGCGTCCACAAAAAGACATCATAAACCCAATTCGTCATCGGGAACTGCTCTTCATGCTTTGGCAGAGGCCCTTTCTCCAGGCTGCTCTGATCTGTCGAGGCCATCTTTGCAGATGCGTAATGTCTATGTTCGAAGCTTGAGGGTGTAGTTGGCGCCTTTAGAGTAGGGCTCGTACGAGGAACACGGCACAAGTTGTTGTGTTGGTGGCCTGCTGCTAATAAAGGAGCGAGGGGAGAGTATGATGGTGGTCGAATCCCCAAAAAGTAAAACCAGGAAGTAGAATCGCACAACACCCCGCCTATACAAAGCTGTGCGAAAGTATCATTTGTAAGAAATAACTCGAGGATCCAGACCACGATTTTATTTTGCGAGCCAGTGGAGTGGAGTCTTTGTTAAAGGAGAGTTATTTGATCGGAGCCGGAGGACAGAACTAGGTCCCGTGCAGTCTCTGGTGGGCGTGGTGGGGTCGTGGAGAAAGTGGGACTTTACAAGCTAGTCCCAACCTCATGCACAACGTCCAACCGTTTTCGAACAGTGCTATTGGCAAATACATGTCAATGAAGACGAATAACTGGAAATTCTAGATGAGTTGGGAATGTTGTGACCGAGGACAATGGTCTCTTGTGGAGTACGTAAAAACAGTTAAAATTACGCCGTCACATGCTATTTCACCCAGAACGCTCCGATACGTTGTACAAACTCCAAATGCTTATGCTGATACTCATTTCCCGCGGCCCTTCCCTTTCCCTTTACCTCTAGAATCCTTCTCCTTTCGTTCTGGCAAGGTCACTGTCCCTCCTGTGACCTCGTCTCCTAATTGACCCTCCATTTCCTTTAATTTCTCCTGCCCGCTAATAAAGAACCCCAAATCCCTATTTTGATCCCTCAAGTCTTCACATTCTTCTTTGACATTTGTCAATTCCTTACTCATACCAGCCATTGCCTCATTGACGTGCTTGATCCTCTCCATTAGTCCTTCGCCGACTTTCTTTTCTTCCTGCCAGTTCTTTGTCATGGCTCGAGCCAGTTCCCCAGACTTTTCTGCCTTAATTCTCATGCGCTCCGCCTCTTTCTCTAAATTGGGGACGACTTCGTCGCGGAGTCTGGCATGCTCGAGTGTGAGCTGTTTTAATGCAGACATTGCCTCTTCTGCTTTGGCTGCGGCAGCTTCAGCAGATTTTGAGGCCGCCGAAGCTTTCGAGACAGCTTTCTTGACAATATCTTCGTAGTATGCTCGCTGCGACTCGAGCTGTGACGTGAGGAGGCTAGTATACTCAATGCCTATATTCTCCAGCTTGACCCTTGGCACCATTTCCACTTCCTCCTCTTCTCTGTCTTCCCTCGACCCTCCAAATCCATTAGACGGGTGTGAATTGCTTGGTAGCTCCACGAGCTTTCCATCTCCTTTAGTTTGTATCAAGCGATGCACCCATAAATCACCTGCATAGTCCCATACATGCTGAGTCTCTATCTCGAGTGCGTAATTATGAGCCGTTTCCTTCCAATGTTCCTTTGCATGGCCGCCTTTATACCTTCCACAGCCGACATGACCGCATATGAGACATATCCATAGATCTTCTGAGCAATCGCAGACGCGACAGAGATCTGATGCGGATGTACCGAAGGGTTGTGTAAGGGACGGTTGAGGCTGGGTATGTCGGCAAACTGGACATCCGGAGCCGCGCCACTTTGTGAGGCACGCACAATGGAAGACGTGTTGACACAATATGGTAAGGAGACCCGTAGTGTCATCCATACGCTCGAGACAGACGGGGCAGGTAGGAAGTTCGACAAGAGACGGCGTTGGTGGTGGGAAGGGTTTCAATGCTAGACTTGTCCCAACGCCTGGGTCGGTGGTTGCCCCCAGGCTTGGGGTGAAAGGGTCTTGACTTGTATCTGGAAAGGATCCGGAGGCTTGATCTGATGGTGTTTGGAAGACAATGGATTTAATGAACATGACATGGCAGTTCTCTGGCTATAGAAATATATTAGCAATGAAACATATCAAAATTTCAAAGGGATTGCAGGCATCGTGGGTTGGATAAGTAGTAAGAGAAAGGCATGAGCATACCTCCAGACCCCCAAAGACCCTCCCATCCCACTCCTGCCTCCACTTCCTCGCAAATTCTGCATCTCTGAACTTCATGAGTACTAGATACCGGTTCATCCTCCCCGTCATCACCATTCGAAAATGGCTCACCTCCTCCCTTGTCTTCTCGCCCACCCAGCCCAAAAAATCGCTCGGAGTCATGTATGAAGGTACCGACGGTATACAAAGGATTGTCGCGTCTAACTGCCCCTCAGATTGTGGCTCTGCTTTGCCAGCTGCCTTTTGAGGGCCTACTCCATCCTTGTTGACTGTAGCTGGTGACTGCGAGATACCAGAAGCAGCTCCTAAACCAGGAGTCTCCTCTCCATCCCGATATAAATGTACAATTCCCCAGCCCAACTCCGTATTACTCAGCCCTGTTCCGTCTGCCACACCCGCATCCAGCGGCTCAAATCTCGCTTTCGTAGTATGACTCCGAGGGCCTGCATTTATTCCCCCTTTGGCATTTGGGATAGCCTCTCTTGCCCCACCACTCATGACGTGTGACAATCCTGCCATGATCGAAGCTGAGGAGGCTCTGTCGCGTAGAGGACTCATATCTAAGCTCTCCACGCGGACTGGTCCGAATCTCCAGTCTCGTACTGCTAATTCCGCTGTATGTTCTTTGAAGTGCTTCTGAAGTCTGCCCCGTGGTACACTAAAGCTTGCCGCACTTGTAGTGTTACTGACTAATGTATGATCTTCGCGAGTGCGTGAGGGACCGCAGTCGATAATGCGAGACTGGGTCTTCGAGGTGACCTCTACCTGGGTTTCTGAGAGTTTTCCTAAGATGTCACCTCCCGGGCTATTCCTCTTTCCTAATCGCTCCTCAGGAGATCGCCGCGTATGTACAGGAAATTTTGAAGTAAAAATGTCCGTCCCAGGCGATGGGAGATGTATATCCTTCTTGGACGACCGCCTTCCTAACACGTCGTTCCCTTCTCCCTGCGTTAGTGCTGGCGTGGGACTATCATAGAGCTCGAACTTGAGGTGGTAGAAGTAACGCCTGCCAGGCATCTCTATTACATCGTGTTTCCCAAGCTCTCAATCCCTATTATTAAGCACAGCTCTATATTGGTGGGGGAGGCTCATATGTGGAAGTCTCTCGAAGGTTGCGGGTTCAAATCGTGGCAAAGTTGACTTATCCGGTTGTGACGAATTGGAGAAGCACGAGACATACAAAAATATTATAACGGCTGAGCAGAGAGCGTGGGATTGATTAAAGCGTTAGCATATTGTTTATCTTCAGAGCTTAAAAGCTTTACTCGTTCTTTGTTGCCTTCTTCAAAGTGTTACTCCTCAAAACAAATGAAAGCTCTATTCGCATAAGCTATAGTGGCTAAGTCACATTTTATTCACAAGGTTTGAAATGCATGAAAATTGCTGTTCTAATGCACTTTCATTGGACTATTGCTATGAAGCACCTGCTAGAGCAGGGCATAACCAGTCTAGAGGATCGCCGCCCCAGATCATCTCGGACCTAGACGCCGTGCCAAACCCAAATATGAACAATTGTTTACTGACCACCACGAAGACGCAACACCAAGTGAAGAGTGCTCTCCTTTTGGATGTTGTAGTCGCTCAATGTACGGCCGTCCTCCAACTGCTTACCAGCAAATATCAAGCGCTGCTGATCCGGTGGGATACCCTCCTTATCTTGAATTTTTGACTTTACGTTGTCGATGGTGTCTGAGGATTCGACTTCTAACGTAATCGTCTTGCCCGTCAGGGTCTTGACAAAAATCTGCATACCACCACGGAGACGGAGAACTAAGTGCAGAGTAGACTCCTTCTGAATGTTGTAATCAGAGAGAGTGCGGCCATCCTCAAGCTGTTTGCCAGCGAAAATGAGACGCTGCTGATCCGGCGGGATACCCTCCTTGTCTTGAATCTTTGACTTTACGTTATCAATAGTATCTGATGATTCAACCTCGAGAGTAATGGTCTTGCCGGTAAGAGTCTTTACGAAGATTTGCATACCACCGCGAAGACGGAGAACCAAGTGGAGAGTGGATTCCTTTTGGATGTTATAATCAGACAGGGTGCGACCATCCTCAAGCTGCTTGCCAGCGAAGATCAGACGCTGCTGGTCCGGAGGAATGCCCTCCTTGTCTTGGATCTTTGACTTAACATTGTCGATGGTGTCGGATGACTCGACCTCAAGGGTGATGGTTTTGCCAGTGAGGGTCTTAACGAAGATTTGCATACCACCGCGAAGACGAAGGACCAAGTGGAGAGTGCTTTCCTTCTGGATGTTATAGTCGGAGAGCGTTCTGCCGTCCTCAAGTTGCTTGCCGGCAAAGATCAAGCGTTGCTGGTCCGGGGGGATGCCTTCCTTATCCTGGATCTTGCTCTTAACATTGTCGATGGTATCAGAGGACTCGACCTCAAGAGTGATGGTCTTGCCAGTGACTGTGATAGATGTTAGTAGATGTTGCGCGGAAGTGAGGCGAGTGGCGACATAACATCGCCGTCACCGGGCAGTGAACTTACGGGTCTTAACGAAGATTTGCATCTTGATGGTGTTTGTAGGTGAAATAATATGTAGATCTAGGTATGTAGATGAGGTTTGTGATCGCAAAAGAGGTCTTGATGAGAGAAGAGTGTGTGGTGTTTGTGATTGAAAGAGAGAGAGTATTGATGACGAGGCGAGAGGGTCTTTATAGTGGGCAAGAGCGCTGCCTTCGTGCTAAGCGAGAATGGCGCAGTATGAATAATGCGGGCAGAAGGGCGCTAAGAGCGACATCGAACTAGGCAGGCTTTGCTAGAAGAGGCTGGAAATCGTGAAAAACTGGGCTGTGGTAACGAGGCTTTTCATTTCGTCATAATCTTAAGATTTTATTTACTCAAATCACAGGTTGCGAAATTTGATGATGGTGCATCTCAGCTCGCTCCGCCATCGCTCTCACATCTTACGAAGTATCGTTGGAAGTAGACCACGCCATCGGATCAAGGCATGTCGGGAAGGCATTTTTTACCCGATGTCGCTTAGAACTTTCCCCGTGACTCTTTCAGCTATCTAAACCTTTCTTTCTTGCAGATCTAGTCGGAGATATGTCTGCGTATATTTATATTTCTACTCTGACTAATATCAACTGAGTGTTCGTCAGAACGTATCCACTCCATATTACTATCGCCCTGCATCGATTTCGACATCACCAGGCTGAGCCTTTGCCTAAGGCAGACAATACGATTTCCCCGGGAAGTCCGAGGCGTTGTTGTACCCAAATACAATATTTGCACTTAGAATGACGTATACCAATACTGGCAGCACTTGGATGAAAATAAGCATAGGTTTACAAACCAGCCATGTTTGATAGAGGTCTCCGCGATGTGGATTGGTGGCTATGCTCTGATATGTCCTGTGAACCCGAATATAAGTCTCGTATGGGGAGAGTCGGGTGTTGATCCACACCTATAGTACACTCCTCGAGACTCAGAGTGGTTAACGACCCAAGGACGACTTGAAAGGGTATAGCAGTATCATTCGGGGTTACACGTTGAGTTGATATCATCAGTATCTTCACGGACAGGTCTGATGAAATGGTCTGATAATTGACTCTCCTATGACCACGACTCTGATTGAGAATCAGTTGAAGCACAGTTGCTAGCCTGGAAGTCGTTTCTGGTGACTTTCGCCGTATTTTTGGTCCTTTGACTTGTTTCTATGCTCTAGAATTAGACACAGTTAGGTGAAATTGAGATGCTTGTTATACCATAGTACACTTCAACAGTAGCAAAGACGATCAACAGCAAAATTGCTATTGATAAGCACTGTCCGAATATCCATACATTTACGTCAAATATCCCCACCGTGGGACAGTCCTGGCACTATGGGTACCGTACGGATATCAGGTTTCGTATCAAAAACAGACGAAGAGTGCCCCATATAAGCGCCACGAGGAGCCAAGTGATCTGGTTATTTTCTGGTTAGCTTTTTACTGACAGCGATATAGTGAAGAAGTATTAACCCTTACCTCCCACAATATAGACTCCGCAAGATCAGAATATGCCTTTGCCGTGATATAAAAGCACAAAATTAGCCAATAAGGTATCAATACGATCCACCTATGTTAGCACTTGATCCCTATTCCTTCATACAACCCGTCCAAGGCGCTACTAAGTTTCTCGCCAGGGATCGTCCGGAACCACTGCCTCGCTTTTTTTGAGCTCCACTGGAAGAGTCTGATGGCCCATGTCGTATAGCCTATACTTAGCACAGAGGTAGAGATTATCACTGAATACAATTGCGTACCATTCTTCACAGGAGTCGAGAAGAAGCAAACAGCAGGCATTCAGAGAGGTGTGTACTTTCCATACTTCTCCACTCCTCCACAAAGGCCCGGAAGCCAATCAACATATCCAGTTAGGGTAAGCGCAATACAAAATCTGGCTAGAACAAAGAAACATGAGAAGCGGCCTCTACCAACGCATTGGCATGTTGTACCGCAGATATCTCAATAGAGTCAGAGTCGCTAGATGCGTGGATGAGTATCAGACGAGGCAGACCATGATCTGCCAGTGAAATGCTGATATACTGCACCCCAGTTGGGAGTATCCACTAACAAGCAGAGCGATGCCAGTAATCATCTGTTGATCACCGAGCATTAACACTAACCAGCACGACCAAGAATCAACTAATCTGGACACCATTGGTGTTTCAGTCATGGAATGTACCTTCTCCACAGCCGCTTCCCATGTCTAAGATGGGTGATTAGCTATGACAGCGGTCCATTTAAGGAGTTTTCGGTCAATGGGATTCAGATGCTCGTTTGCCTCGTGTGTTAAACAGGCCATTTCCTGGTCAGATACCACAACATAGTGGAAGACGAGAAAGATCTAAGTTGTGAAAGCAGTGGCCATGAACCCAACGAGCACCTAAAAGTATCAATAAGTGAGTTATCACATTTATAGAGAAACGAAGTAGCCTTACTCCTATGCCAGAAGCATCAGGATTCGGCTGCAGCAGAGGCGGGGAGTTCCATAGCGACGAACAGTTCAACTGCGAGCAGTTTGACATCTCACACGGCCGGACACGCTGGACACGCAGCACTCCGTGATCGACTGTACTTTGGATACACGGAACATCTAGAATGACGAAGAGTCCAAAGGCGGAATATAGAAAAGAGGATCATACTGACGCATGTATCTTTCCTTGGGTGTGCCCACCCAAAAACCAGCACTTCATCGTATCGGAATCCCTAGAATCTCCATTGGACAGGTTACCCAATAAGGATGTCTTTTGTGCCGCGGTGTAACCAGACTTAGCTACTAAGGCTAATGTATGACATAGCTTTATGCAGCTGAGCATTTATTTCACATAAGATACATTGCAGAAATATGTTATGAAGGGTTATATTAAGAGCCGGCGAGACTGTACACATACATACAGCTCATTCCTGGAAGGCAGTGCGAAAAGAAGGGAGATGCTAGAGGCAGGGGTCCGAGGCTAATCTACGGAGTAACCTAGCCTGTCAAGCCATATCTGCCGGGATATTTTTATCTCGATCCCGCCGCTGCACAACGTCAGGAATAACCAACTAGGCGTCAATTTGACATGGCTTGGGATTCTAAGTCTGCTCGTAGGCGATACGAAAACAATGCTACTGTCAAATTGGTAGAACAGGATGTACCTGTGGAAACTATAGTACCCAAGTCGTCCCATGTCGCCGACCCTACCCTGCAACCATTCCTTGCACCTTCCTTCGATGCCGCCGATTTCCTCAACACGACTCTTCCTTCTCTAGCTACCAGCTCCTCACAACATGCCAGGTCGCAGGACGTGTCCCTGGCAGAACTGTCAACGCAGACTCAGACACTCCTCTCCCACCTGAGCGCTCATACCACAAGACTTACAAACACCCTGACACAGCTCACGGATGAGATTCTACGCAGCGGCAGTAGGCTAGCTTATGAAGTAGAGGTGCTTCGCGGTGAGACTTTAGGGTTATCGGAAGCTTTGACGGAGGGTCTACAGGATGATATTTCGAAATTCATGCCGGAAGGTCTCGATGGCCATCTCGCAAGGAGACCATCACGTTCCGCAGAGACCGGTGGAGCGCGGAGACGTTCATCAACGATAACAGCTCCAAAAACGCCAATTGAAGATGTGCAGGTGGACCAAAGCAGGGACCCAGCTTATATCACCCAGCTGCGTACACTCACCTCAGTGCGCAATCGCTTAGAAACTGTGATCAAAACGTTCGGTGATGCCATGTCGTGGACCTTTCCGCCGTCTGAGGTCTCAGTCACTTCATCATTCCTATCCGTATCTGCCCCGGAACCAGGTTCAGAGGCGCATAGCATAGAAGAGAAGGGCCAGGAGGTGTCCAAGAAGCTGCGTGATGAAATCGCAGATCTATTAGTCGGTGGTGATCCTGTGGACGGTATTGAAGCTGCGGCAAGACGAGTTGAGGAACTGAAGGAGTTGGTCAAAGTTTGGAAGGGGACAGCAGAGGAGAAAGGCAGAGTCAAGTTTGTGGACAGTCTTGCGAAGATGGTTGAGGACAGGCATAGAGAGCTTTTGCGTGAAGCTGAGCAAGATGGCAAGACGAGCAACAGGATTGATCAGCGTAGTGATGGAATCAGGGCCACCGATACAAATGCCGGTGGCGATATCAAACCCCAGGGCGGATATGGATTCATAAGCCAGCTACAAAAGATGCGGAGCGGGTTATAGATCGCAATTATGCTCCTTCGATGAGTTTTGATACCCATTTAGAATACAAGGGATTGAATGAAGAAAATTTACAGCAGAATAAGGTACTGAGTGAACAGAACCTCATTTGTCTGAACCTCACTTGGCAATTGCATCGTTGGCAAATACTTTCTTTCCACCTTCCTGCCAAGACACGCAACTCATCTCTGCCGAGGAGCGCCATTTTCAGAGGTCATCGAAATAACCATCAGTTCTGCTGTGGTCGCAAGCACAGTCCCTGTTCTTTAGCCTCACTTACAGCATCTTTGTCCCCTGTGTCCTACTGAAGATCGACCTGGATAGCAACCAAAGGCACTTTTCATCTCACGTCGTAAGTCGTTGTAACAAAAATTGAAACATTCACTGAATTTTCTAACAAAGGAAGAGAAGGATTGTCTTGCCTCCATGTCGAGAACCAAAAAGTGCGCTCGGAAGGGCAAAGGTCGGGGTGTCCAAATTCATCCTCGCTCTCTCACTACGATACGCTATCAGAAGTTCAAACAAGCCGTTGCAGGGAAGCCAGCTCTTGCTCATAAGGCCGCTGTCAATCGCACTGGTGGCTCGTCTTCAACTCAGACCCTCACTCTCACTATCAATCCGAAGGTGTCCTCATCCGACCCTTCATCTGCAGATGAAATGGCTATATGGTGCCCAGAAAGCGGCCATGATGAGGATGACAAAGCGACTTCAACATCATGAACCGCAATACCATTCACTTTGTGCTGGAGGATGCATAGAGATTAGTGTCGTGGAATGACTGCTGTTGTCACAGCTCTGTGAGGGGGAACGGAGTGGATTGACGTGAGTAGCGGAGCATTCCGTAATTGCAAGAACCTTCACTACAAGGTCTTGCCTCTAGACTAGATAGTTCAAATGCCATATCCCAATATCTCACTGACAATGTGCACACTATTCAACGACGAGCAGCCCAGGGCAGTTTTTTCGACAATACTGTATATAATGAACTCATAAGTTCATTTTTCTCTATTCTGCTCAATTCTTTTACTCATGTCTTCAACATTTCGTTGCTTTCCGCAGTCCTTACTTCTGCGAAGTAGTGCTGATGTCAATGGAAACGCATTACAGTCAGCAGCATTCCGTGGAAATAAGAGAATGGTGCAGCATTTGCTCGACAGAGGTGGTGATATCAATGCACAAGGAGGTTATTTTGAAAATGCTTGTTACTCTATCCGTTGGAGCATCTCCTCGGCTTCCTCGGTTGTTCATGCGTCTTCTCCATTAGCTTTAGCGTCTGTCGGACCCTCAGCCTTCAATAGGCAGCGGGGACGGCTCGAGCTAATACCACCATTAATCGAGATCAAAAACTTGAGATTTCGCGAGGCTGACAAAAACGAAATGTCGTACTTGAGTATACTGGGGCATAGGAAAATGGCGTAGACCCTTGTCAACAAACTACTTATGATGTATAGAATAGTACTCAAATGCTTAGTATAAATACTCTTCACTGTACTCCTGTACCGGCATTATGTGCATGGTAAAGTCGACGCCCGGTGCTAAGTGTGAGGGTGGCGATACGTCATTTCCGTAGCCTTGTGGCATGGTGGGTGATTGTTTCGCCGATGCCGACGCTAAACCTTGCAACAATAAGCCATGAATGGGCTGGATATACGCATCGCCCTATTCACGACGCAATACCAGCTCAGCTTGACAATACACTTAATAGTCGTATTCTTGAAGCTCCTAATTGCCTTCTTATAAAAGTCTGCATGTCAGCGACATTTTCAATCTCGGTTTCGACACTTTGCAACTCTCCTTTCTCATCGAATCCAGAACACAGAAGACTCGAACCATTACACCCTCGACTCAGCAACACTGCTGCGAGAACTACCACTTGATATATGATATAGTCTGCATAGGCTATCGCGATGGCAATGAGTCCTTCTCCGCAGCTTTCCCCGTCCATGGGTGCTGCCCAGAGACTCGATAGAACACGCTCCGACACCCCTCCAGCACAACCACAGTCAAAGAGAGATAAAAGACGTACTCAACTCCTCGATCGCCTAAATGAAATCACCCAGCACTTCAACAATAACAAGGACCAGTACTATCGCAACCAGCTGCAGGCTATTCAAATTGACACTGGTTTAATCCTCCATGCTGATCCTTACCGCGATGACCCGCTCAGCGACTTTGGCGACGAGGTGCAGGAAATGATTTGCAATGCGACTAGTTCAAACCCGGCGGCCATGATAGCAGTCCTGAATCGAGATGTCAGCTCAATTGCCGGAAAAATCTACTCAGAGTTTGCCAATGAGGTTAATGATGCTATGGAAAGAAGAGATGCGTCTTTGACTATCCATCAGGTACGGGGTCACTTGAACTTAACTCCCGGGCGGTACTAACAGTAAGTTCTGAATAGCACGAACACGAGCGCAAACTTGCAGAGCTGCATACCCAGAATGCATTCATGATCAAGTTGGCCGAGGAGGAACACAAGTCACTTGCAAGCTCTCTCCGGGATCGTTTGATCAATAGTATTACTGGTAAAAAAATCAAACTGAACAAAGAAAAGGATGATCTGCTCAACATCGGAGAGAGTAATGCTCTTCTGATGCATCCGAATCAGTACACCGTTGCCAATCCTTCCAGTCCTGGTGGAGTACACAGCAAGCGCGCCACTAGACATCGCCGAGACGTGGATGATATCCCAGGGTTTCCAGAGAGTCACAAACGCAAGCGCAAGGCTGCAGATGATGTTGGCTCCCCTGTTCCAACTCGTCGACACCTTGAGAATGGATTCAGCACTCCAATCTGGACCTCGGAACAAGTCGCTAGGGCCGCCAACAAGGGAAGCACCAGCCCGCTCTACAGCGTTGAGAAATTGTTCACAGAGAAAGAGCTTGCAATGACTTACAATGCTGCAGCACTAGCTGCTCGTGTTTACGTCTTGACTCATGGCCCTGAAAAGAATGGCAGCTCCAACGTTGACAGCGACTCGGCGTCCAATGAAGGCGAGGGTCAAAAACCTGCAGAAGGAGACCAGGAAAATGAAGGCCC
>Ga0335075_10013509_pt1 | contig 12287 bp, 8 predicted proteins | sample Lox_Sample_24_FD_206723 | JGI IMG/M metagenome (GOLD analysis project Ga0335075, IMG submission 206723) | Soil microbial communities from Loxahatchee National Wildlife Refuge, Florida, United States - Lox_Sample_2.4 | ecosystem: Environmental > Terrestrial > Soil > Wetlands | place: USA: Florida... | reverse complement strand
TGGCGAAACCCGATCCAGCTCGACATGCCCCGCAGCAACCGGTGCCGCTCCGGCATTGACAGCATCGCATCGACCGCTCGCCGGTCCAACAGCCGGAAATCTCCTGTGTTAATGGGAATCTCGATGTCGGAGAGCTTGTTGATCAGGCGATAGAAGATTTGCGCCGTCCATAACTTGAACCGGCTCTCGCCTGCCCGGGACTCGCGAATCCCGTATACGACCTCATAACCGTCGCGCCAAAGCTCCATCATCTTTTGGATCACCTCCGGCGGATCTTGCAGGTCGGCATCAATAATCACCACGCACCGGCCTCGGGCGGCACTCAACCCCGCGCTCACCGCTGCCTGGTGGCCGAAGTTGCGCGAAAGCATCACGACACGTGTTTGCGGATAGCTCCGGTGCAAAAAGCGCAGAATCGCTTCCGTTCCGTCGCTCGAGCCGTCATCTACAAACACAATCTCGTATTCATCCTCTGCAATGCCATCCAGCACCTGAACCAGCCGGGCGTGGCAAGACAGCAGCACTTCCTCTTCGTTAAAGCAAGGAACGATCACACTAACAGTGGGTTGCCACGGTAACATCGTGTCCCTCAAGGCTGGAAATACAACCGGACGGCATGGCTTTTCGTTCGTTCGTCTTTCGGCCGGGCCGCGAACGTCGTCGAGCATAACGCAATGTAATTTCTTGGATGCGGGAATTGCCGGCGGCGTGACCTGCGCCGCCAAAAGAAGCACGCTCGGGGAGGGTTGGGAAAACCGTTTATCAACGCAAGAATAGGCCCCGGGGCTTGTAAAGATAGGCACCTGTAGCCGCTGTCTGGGAACTGACGAAGTAGGTGTGTCCTGGTATTCAGACGGACGGGCTGAAGCCCGTCCCCTTCATGCTTGTACCTGCAACTTTTGTGAAGGGGCGGGGCTTTAGCCCCGCCGTCAACCTGGCTCGCTGGAAGCGGCTTTAGCCGCTGAGGTACGGGGTCCAGATCCACCTCACAATAAGCGTATATTTCCGGAGTTGAACAGAGCTTTGCCTTCACCGGATTGTGCAACATATAGCCAATGTGACGATTCCAATCCTCAAAATCTCTAATTCTGTGGTCGGAAAAGCCGGTTTGTCAGATCTCGTCTTTCCAGCCAAACATGAACGTGATCCGGCATGATCACATATGCATGAAGCTGATAAGAGATTTCGCGGTAATGCCTCAGGACGTCCTGCATCAGCACCGCCCATCGATCATGGCGAAAGAATCGGCGGCGAGGGCCAACTCCTGGGACGCTCCCCAAACTCAAAAAAAACGGCTCCGGAGCTTTAGCCACGGAGCCGCGCATGTAATCAAGGGCAAATCTTGTCTTAGCCGGCTACCATCGCGAAATGGTCAGATTATCCAGGTAGACATTGGGTGTGCCGCTTGCCCCGAGTCCATCGACTTGTAGATTGGTCAGCAGCACCGGCCCCCAGCCCAGGGCAAATGCCGAGTTCACCGTGGCATTGATGGCTTGCCCAAGCCCATCCAGCGAGACGCTGTGGTAGGTGATGTTCCCCGAATCGTCACGGGAATAGTACACCTGCACGTGGTGCCATGTGTTCGTGCCCCATTGGCGCGGATTGCAGTACGCCCCCGAATGCACCCACACATCTGACGGAGAAGTCGGACTGCCTGCGTTCTTTGTGTAGTCCCACGTGCTGCTGTAACCGTCGCACTGAAACCCGAAAATCACCGTCTGGCCATTCTCCATCGTCTGGTTCATATCGAGTTCCAGATTTGCGATTTGCCCCGAAGACCCATCGAGATAAATCCAGCCATCGTAAAGGAAATTCGCCGAGGTCTGGTCGTCGCCGAAAGTTACGCTGTAGCGTTCGCCGCCCGCGTTAGCGAACTTCGTGTGAAAGGCTCGGGCGTGACCGTTCTGCGACGGTGAGGCCACGATGTTCGTGTTCCCACTAGCGCTTCCGACTCCGCTGTTGCTGTCGTACGCGGCATTCCAGTTACTTAGGCTCTCGATGCTACTTACGCTGATTGCACCCGCTGGAGCCACGATATGGCCTTCGTTCGAATCGGAAATTGTGATGGCCACATCCGTCACGCAGGCGGACCCTTGACTTCCCCATGCCTTCACGTGCAGCGTATGCGGACCTGCCGTGCCGGTCACCTGTGTATTGACAGAGGTCCCATTAACGATGGTTGTGTCTGTGCTGTTGTCGAATGAATATCCCATCGCTGACACAGATTGCGACGAGCATGATGATGCATCTGCGGATAACGCGAACGGCGACGGCACACTAGAGCCATTCCCCGGAGCGTTGATGGTGACAATTCCGAATCCAGGTGCGGCGGTGAGCGCGCAAAGGAGCGGGAAGGAAAAAACTAAAACCTTCTTCATGACTGGTCCTTGTGCGAATGAAGTTCTCCCTGTCGGGCAGAACTTCGTTGAGGTCGAAGGGAGGCTGCCACGTGCACAAATGCAACGTGGAGCCGACTGCGTCGGACGTGCTCGCGCGAGGGACGACGTACACCCGCGGCGCAACTCGAAACCCCTTGATGTGTGCTTTATTCGTGCGGAGGCAGACACTTGCCACAGCCGCCTCTCAGGCGGCTAAAGCGTGCAGGACGAAGTGAAGACCGATGGGGGCCGGAGCCTCCGGAATCGTCACGAAGGATCCGAGCCTGCTTCGGGCCCTGCCCTCAGGCTCACAGTTTTAGGTGGTTGCGATTTCTTCGAATAATACACAGTCGCTGCGTGCGCTGAAACAGTATTTCGATGTTTCTGAAGGAAAATTATTGAAGCAAGGCAACCTTCTCGTTACCTGTGCAAAAACTTCCGGAATGGGCAGGAATTTATGTCTTAGTGGCAGGCGTGAATTACACGATGCGGCTTTGTTGCAAGTAGAAGATCACGGTGTCACTATCCATCGCTGTAGTGAATCTGGGCAAACGGTGCGGGTAAAAGCACTAAAGCTACAAAGAAGACCAATACTAGATCGCTGCATCACTCAACGGGTCTCATGAAGAAGCACAGCTTCTGATGTCGGCGCCTCCAGAATAAGTCCAAGTTTTTTGCCGTCCGGCGAGGGCCGAATCCAATTCACTGTTTTTCCTGGCAGGCTTACCACTTTCGTGGGAGTCTCCGTGTCTAACGGCTGTCGCCAGATGGTTGCGTCCTCGCCCTTCTCCGTCACAAAGAAGATGCTCTTGCTATCGGCCGAGAAAGCGAACCGCTGGAAATCAGCGAAGTCCCTTATCGGGAAGCTCCGGATCGTTCGCAAAGAATCGAGCGCAAGAATTTGCAGGGGAGCACCGGCATTGACGGCGGTGGTTGCAAGCAATTTGCCATCGGAAGAAACGTCAAACCATACTCGTCCTTGGACCAGCTTCTGCGCTGCCCCACCCTGTAGTGACTGCCGCATAAGAATCGGATTGTTCTCATCGCTGGCGTCGGCATATATCACCGATTGGTCACCCGCCATGCACTCCGGAAGGCTATCCATCGGTCCCTTGGTCACTTGTGTGAGTCCACTCCCATCGAGATGGAGCGTATAGACACGTCGCACATCTCCCTGAAGTGCGGCCCCGACAAGAACCATTGTGTCTGGCCCGCAGAGAGAAGGCTGGCCGAACATAAACCCATTCTTCACATTCACTGCGGTCGTTTCGTGTTTCAGAAGATTGATGACCCGCAGAGTCCCGGCGCCATTGGCCACAATTGTGTTGTTATCGAGCCAGGTGAACCACACCAGTTCTCCCGTTTGGTCTTCCTGCACGGTGGATGATGCTGCCAAAGAAAGTTCCGCGAATCTCGCATTCAGATCGTTTCGCGTGGTTGCGATGGTTCTGGCACTGGCCGTGAGGCTGATGCCGGAATACACGTTCAGATCATTCGTGATCTGTCGCACCTTGCCCGAGGGATAGGAAAGAAAGCTGACCGGGGCAAAGTCCACCTTCTCCCATCCGGTCATAAAGAGACCCTTCCCGCTTGGGATCCACTGCATGTCACTGAGGTAGCCTCCAAGCGAGTTGGAGGAGGCTACGGTCCGCGTCGATCCTGAGCCGAACTCGAGACTCTCGAGGTTTCCAACCGAGTCTTCCAGCACCGCGAACTTTCCGCTCGGGGAACAAACGGCAAATTTTGGAAGGGCTTTTGTTCCCTTCGCCAGAACCTGCTGGTCGCTCCCGTCCGTATTTGCACTGAGGAATTGGTAAGAGCGTGCCGCGGAATCCGCTCGATAAAAACACAATCTCTGGCCTGCATCGATGAAAGTGAGTGGGAAATCTATCCCGGCAATCACCCGTGTAGGCTGGCCGCCAAGCACCGGTATTCTGTACTCGTCGGACCGGCTGACCTTGGGCTCCCCCAGAGCATCGATCCGGAAATAGATGTAGCTGCCGTCCGGAGAAAACGTTACCCGGTCGTATCGATAGGCCGGATCCTGAACAATTGTTCGTTGGCTGTCCGTCGCGACATGGTGAAGCACGAGCGACTGCGTGCCATTTGCGTCGTTTAACACCGCCGCCAGGTAAACGCCGTCCGGCGAGATGGCGACGCTCTGTACGTGTTGGCTGTCGATCACTCTTTTGAGCGAATACTGGGCAAACGGGGCCGCCCCGCGATTGGTTGCGAAGTAGTACCCGAAGATACTAGCTGCCACCATCGCAGCGGTCCCAAGTCCCCAGCCAAGCGCGTTTCTGCGCCGCCTTTCTTCAGGCGGTAGTGTGCCGGCTGAGGAAACACTGCCCGATTCCGAAAGGGCCTCCAGCGCAAAGGCCAGGTCCGAAGCAGACTGGAAGCGCCGCTCCGGGTTCTTCTCCAGGCAGCGATTCACAACCCGCTGCAGCCCAAGAGGCGTGTTGCGCGCAATCTGCGAAACGACCGGCGGATCTTCACGCAAAATCGCCGTCATGGTCTCGGCTGAGGTCGGTTGCTGAAAGGCACGCTTGCCCGTCAGCATCTCGTAGAGGATGGCGCCGAAGGCGAAGATATCGGCTCGGTGGTCCACCAGCTCGCCTCGCACCATTTCCGGAGACATGTAACCGGCCGTGCCCATCACCAGCCCAGACTCGGTTTCGTAAGTCTGCGTCGGTCCGCTGTCTTCCCTGTTTGCCTCCGGTTGCTTGAGCTTTGCCAGGCCGAAGTCCAGAATCTTGACCCGCCCGTCTTTCGTGAGGAACAGGTTTTCGGGCTTCAGGTCGCGATGGATGATGCCTTTGTCATGCGCCGCCGCCAACCCGTACGCGATCTGGATACCGATTTCGATCGCCCTGCGAAGCGACAGTGGGCCGTGCCACAGCTGATGCCGGAGAGTCTCGCCCACCAGAAGCTCAGAAACCAGGTACGGCGCTCCGTCGAAAACCCCGAACCGATACACCGCGAGGATGTTCGGATGATTCAGAGCCGCCGCGGCCTGTGCTTCCTGCTCGAAACGCCACAAGCGATCGGGGTCTTTGGCAACAAAAGGCGGCAGAACCTTGATGGCTACGTCTCGCTTTAAAACCGAGTCGCGGGCACGGTAAACTTCGCCCATTCCCCCCGCGCCCAACAAGCTCAGAACTTCATAACCATCAACTTTCGCGCCCACGGCCAGTGCCATTTGAGGCGGATTATACCGTCAACCTGAGCCCGTTGCGGATCCGTCTTACCTTGCCACACCCTCAGGCTCACTCGGCAGAGACAGAAGACGATTCCCACCCAAATGAATCTGGGGTGGGCTGGGCGGCAGTCAATGCTCGATAGCAGTTGATGGCGACGATCCGTTCCTGCCCGGCAATGGTAGGAGCAACTTCATGGGGCACAATGCCGCCCAGGAGAATCATGGTGTGCCCGCGGTCGAGCGGTATGGAGGTCCCGGCGTTTCTCCCTGCCGCTCGGGCAGTGGATAACGGCTCGCGTATCAAATCAGGATAGACGACCAGTTCGCCCGCCGGCCGGTCCCACAGGCACGGGGTAAGCGAGGTAATGACGGCAATGTCACACTGCAGCACATCCCGATGGACGGCAAGAAAGTCGCCGGACTGCTCATAGTAGGAATAGGTCCCGCAGCCGGTCGCGGCAAGACCGAGCCCACATACGCCCGCCAGGCTCTCGGTCATTTGTTGACACCCGTGCAACCCCCAATGAAGCTCGCGCCCGGCACCCGATCGATAAGCCCGTGCCGGAAAACCACCCCGGCCCTCCGTTCCATCCGATTCCGCCACCAACATTCGCTGCGACTCGATTCGCGCCAGCGCCGCTTCCCTCTCGAGGTCTCGCAGCGTCTCTTCGTCAAATAACCCGCGAACCACGAGGTATCCGCCAACAGCAAACAGCCGAGACTCCAAAACCTCCGCTGGCGGGTCAAATTGCCAATCGGAAGCAGTCACGGCTGTCTGGTGGAGCAGTTGCGTCCTCACGTGAAATCGTTGATTACTTATGGCCGATTCAGTCGGGCCGCTTGATAGGCGGCTCCAGTGGTACAGTCGGTCGGGGTATAGGTGGCGCGAGCGGCACAGTCGGCTGAGGTATCGGTGGAGCCAGCGGCACAGTGGGGCGCGGTGGCGTGAGTGGCGTATGAGTCGGTTCTTGGACTGGCGGCAACAGTGGGGGCACAGTCGGTCGTGTCACCGGCGGTATCAGCGGCGGGACAGTTGGTCGCTTGGCTGGCGGTTCGTCGGAGAGCCTGACGACCGGCTTGATCGGTGGAACCGATTCGATGGGATGATTAGGCGAGGACATTGGACGAATCTCCGTCGACGAGATCTGGGATAAACCTGTAGACGAACTAGGGTCAACCCGTCAGCGTGGTCATTATATATGGATCTTACAAACCGCCAACTCGATCGCCTCGATCGCGGTGAGCAGCTCTCGTCCAGGATTCCGATCAATACACGGCCTTGGCGAACGGTCGCTCACTGGTGGGCTCGGCAAAGCGCGTCCGCTTGAGTTAGTCCCATCATGGCAGCTTGTGGTTGCTGACGCCGTCTTCTACACTGGCGCGGTGCAGGTCGTTTTCAGCTGTGAAAACACACCATACATGTGGTGGCAGGCGGAGTTTCTCCACTATACGTACCGGCGAACGGGTATGCGCGCCGAATTAACCGCACTGATTGCTGCGACAGCGGAACCTGAAATCCAATTCACCTGTAATAGCGTCCGTGTCGCCAACTATAAAGATTCTGTTCCCAATGCGCCCCTTCTTGTCCTGAACAAGCCGGGCGGAATCGCAGAGTGGGCTGCGCTGGATGGGCCTCGAGAGGAAACGGTCCTGATTGTCGACCCGGACTCCATGTTCGTCCGGCCGGTAATCGATCCCGGCCCATTGCCGGCGGGCTGCGTTTATTCCGAGGAGCACGACTATATGGCTGTCGATATCCCGGGAAACCGCACAGTGATTGATCGTCATTGCAGGCCGGAAGTGCGTGCCCGGGTTCAACCGGTAGGAATCTATATCTGTATCAACCGTGGTTCCCTGGCTGAGTTATCCCGCTGCTGGCTGCAGAAATCAATTGAGATCGCGGCCGATCCCATATGCCGCGAAGCGCTCAGTGGAACCGGCTGGCTGAGCGATATGTGGGGATATGCGATTGCTGCGGCAGAACTGGGAATTCATCATAACCTGAGAAGTTTTTCGCAGGTTACCGGCTCGAATACCCTGGAAAAGCCGATCACTCACTATTGCTTCCCTCTCATGGAGAATCCCGGCGACTACTGGATGCCGAATACCGAGAAACCGATCTTGTGGAATAAATGGACCTACAAACCCTGGGAAAATCCGCCGGCCTCCTCCGGGACTACGATAGAGGGTGAACTATTGCTGCAGTATCTTCGGGATTTCGTAAGCGGTGGGAACGGCCATCGGCAGGATCCATCATGAACCTTAACGAATCCGTCGCAAATCCTCCCGGCCTGCTTCATCAGGCCGGCGCTGGATCCGATTCCCGCCCCCGGCAACACCAGGGAAGCGCACTGCGGCCACATCTAAGCGACGCCAGCGATAGGCGGACGAAGGTTGTCGACCAAAATCCCTCAGGACGCAATCGCCTTAGCTCTGCCGCGGATTAGTCCCGAACGGGACACACAGACAGGACGCAATCGCGAGTCCCCTTCAGGGTACGGCACAAAACCACCTCCCTCACACAAGAATCCGCGCAGCCCCCTCGTTTACCCACTATTCCACTGAGATACTAACCATGTGTTTCGCCCGATCCGACCGAGCCCTGCGTACAACGAGGAGCTTCTTAACCGACTGAGAAGCACCCCAACTTCCAGTCCTCACATGATGACGGCACGTGGTTTGCTCGGAACTCCACCGCGGGATTTCGCACACGATCTGTCCCGCAGCGAGCTTGGCCGGGGACCGGAGGTTTTCGCCGCTGCCCGCGAGGCGTTTCAGAAGTGGGAGCAGTTCGATTTGGGATGGGTGCAAGTCGTGAACCCCACCGCCAGAATTGCTCCAGGAGAACTCGTTGGCGTGGAGGCTCGCACAGCCTGCCTCTGGTCGGTCAACTTTAGCCGAGTGGTCGACATTATGGACGAGCCGGCGTGCTTCGGCTTCATGTACATGACGACTGCTTTCCACGTCGAAGAGGGTCAGGAGCGATTTATCCTTCACCTTGATCCAGAGACCGGCGCGGTAACGTATCTGATCGAAGCGTTATCACGCCCAAGAAATCTTCTTGCGCGTCTCGGCTATCCTTTCTCCCGGGCCGCACAGCATCGCTTTGCCAGAGATTCACACGCACGCATGAAACGCCACCTCCAGAAATAGGGTGAACCGCGCGTGCTGCCCCACTCAAGCCCGCCGTTGGGTTGTCTGGGGTTGTTTGCTCCCTCCCATATCTGAAGCAGCATCTTTACCCACCCCCCCAAGCGTATACTCGCTTCCACGAGAACTCGGCGCAATGCGAATCATCCCGGGGCTGGTCAAGTGTCTGGTGGGCTACTTTGCACTGCTGATTTGTGTGCCCAGCCCCGCGTTCGCGCGGTCCGAGAACCATCAGGCAAATGCTGTTCCATCGGCCGCCAGAGACAGGCCTGGAGGACTCATCAAACTCGATGTAGTAGTACAGGATGCCGGCGGAGCTCCGGTTCCCGCTCTCCACCGCGAAGACTTCAATCTCCTCGAGGACGGGCGGCAGCAAAAAATCCTGTCCTTCGAAGCATTCGATGGACGAGGCGATGGGCAGGAACCAGCCGTCAAAGTCCTTTTCGTGATCGATACGCTCAACCTCCAGGCCAGCGTGGCCAATGAGGAACGCCTATCGATTCTCAGATATTTGCACCAGGCCGGTGGACGGCTGGAACGGCCCGTCTCCATTTTCATGCTGGCTAACTCCGGCCTTTGGGCGATGGCTCCATCCAAGGATGGAAATCTGCTGGCCCGAGATCTCCAGCACAACAACTTCAAGCTGGTTAGTCACGATATTGGATCGTCCGATACTTCGGCGGAAATGCAGGCTCTGGCGGTGCTGGGACAAATCGCGACCACGGAACGGCGAAATCCCGGTAGAAAACTGCTGTTATGGGTGGGTCCCGGTTCCGGCATCGGCAGTGGCGCCTCTCCCGCTGCTTACACAGCCTCGGCATCGTTGGCAGGTGCAGTGTGGTGGTTCTCTGCGCTGCTGCGAGAAGCGCATCTCGCTCTGTATAGCTTTAGCGTCGGCGGGACCGATTCGCAAGCCCAGCTTTACAAGGCGTACTTGAGCGGCATCACCTCCCCGCATGAAGCCGGCTTTATGAACCTTGACCGGAAAGTGCTTGCAATTCAGAGTGGCGGCCGCGTGATAGACGGCAACTCCGACCTCGCACAGCAGATCGACAAATCTGTTCAGGATGACGGGCCGTTTTACAGGATTTCCTTCGATCCGTTTCCCGCCAACCGTATCAATGACTATCACGATCTGAAGGTGGTCGTGGGCAAACCGGGGCTAGTGGCTCGCACCACCACCGGCTACTACGATCAACCGTACTACTCTGTCGCTCCTCTCCCTCCGCGCAAGGCCTTATCTGTGCAACAATTGCAACAGCTATTGGCCGCATCCCACGGCCAGCCAGATGGAAAATTAGCCGCGCAACTTTCGGAAATTGCACTCACCCAGCGCCTGAGTGAGCAGAAGCTGGCATTGCTGGACGAGACCTCCGGCAAACGCGTTCGCAAGGCGCTCCGCATTCTGGCGGATCTGTCTTCATTTCAGGATCCTCCGGCGGACGAGATCCCCACCGACGCCTCACCGGACCTCGAAACCCAGCGGCGCCTTCTCGCTCTCACTTCGGCGTACTTGCACACGACCATTCGCAAGCTACCGGATCTTTACGCACGCCGAACCACGGTCCGCTACGAAGAAAAACCGATGTACCTGGTAGAAGAGACCAGCGCCGGTTATCAGCCGCTTCACGACACCGACAGTTACACGACCACCGTGCGTTACCGCAACGGCCTTGAAGTGGAAGAAACCAAGTCTCACAAGCTGAGGGGAAACGAATTAGTTACGTATGGTTCCTTCGGCCCCGTACTGGAGGGCGTCCTCGATGTCATCGAGAAACGTGGGGGACTGACCTGGGACCGATGGGAACAAGGGATGCATGGCCGCGTAGCGGTATTTGGCTACATTGTCCCATCCGATAGATCGCTTTATCAGGTGGCTTTATGCTGCCTTCCGGAAGGCGACGGCAAGGAAACATTCGAACGGCAAGCGGGCTATCGCGTAGAAATTGCCATCGACCCCGCAAGCGGAGCGATTCTGCGCCTCGCCTTCGAGGCCGATATGAAATCGACCACCCCTGTTGACCTGTCCTCCATTATGGTCGAATACGGACCGGTTGAAATTGGAGGCAAGACTTATATTTGCCCGCTGCGAAGTGTTTCATTTACCCGGGCGCGCGCGGTGCGGATGCTCTCCGAGTGGAATGAAGGGTTCCTGAGCTATGGGCCCTACACGACCATGCTGAACGAAAGCACCTTCAACCAGTACCACGTTTTTCGCTCCGAGTCGCGGCTGTTACCCGGATTCACCTCAGGCACGAACCAGTAGGAAGCCGTAACTATTGAGAGTTTGCGTGAGAAAACGGATTTGTATCAGGGCACGACTTTAGTCGTGCCGCAAGTGCTTGGAATAGTTTGGGCTTATAAGCCCCTGAGGCACCACCGTTTGCCGCGCCTCTAAAGGCGTGCCTGTTACAAATCCCACAATAAATTTCCGGACGATAGCTCTAAATGACCTCGGTTGGGATCTAAATCGGCGGGGCACCCATGCGCAGCTGTGGGGGAAGATCGCTCTTTGATAATTTAGCGGCTGCGACCGGGGGACGAGGGGGGCTTAGTATGCTTAGTATGCACTTTTCTGCAACATTCGCAGCCCGGGCTCCGCGAGATAAGGTGCTTGGGTAGGTTTGTTGGACTCGGATAGATTCTTTGTGCCGTCCCAACTCGGTTTTGTATCTGGGCACGACTTTTAGTCAGGCGTAACCCGCTTCTCATATGTTTGGGCTTTAGAAGCCCTGAGGCATTGTCATTTTCACAATTCTTGAGTTCTCAGGCAGACTCTTTAGCCACCTGAGGCCCGATCTCCCTCTCGGTTTGGCTTCTGCAACTGCACGCAGTCATCGACATTGCCGACAGTAAAGCGCATCTCGCCGCGGCAATATAATGCCACAATAAGATCCAAAGAGGAGCACTTCAATGAAGCAAGATAACGCCGCCGCCGTCCGCCGATTCGCAGACGAAGTCATTACCCAGGGAAATATCAATTCAGCTGGGCAGTTCGTTTGGGAGGACGTTGTTGAGCAGGTTCCCTTCCCTGGCCAGGGACCTGGATTGGAAGGCTTGAAGGATATTCTTCGCGCGATGCGAACAGCTTTTCCGGATCTGAATTTTCCGATTCAGGAGCAGGTCTCCGAAGGGGACAAAGTCGTGAGCCGCTTCGAGTGGACGGGCACGCACCAGGGCACCTTCCTTGGTGTGCCTGCTACGGGACGCTCTGTCCGCGTCTGGGGCATTGTGATCGATTGCTTTGAAAGCGGCCGCATCAAACACACCCGCATCATCATGGATATTTTCGGCCTCATGATTCAGCTCGGAGTGATAGCTCCACCACGGTCCTGATTTTGGCCTGGCTGGCGCAGGCCCGTTGCAGCCGGTTAGATTCGTGATCAGAATCGCGGCAGATTCCCATCGCTCCACTTGCACTTCTACAGGGAACCGCGTACCTTTTCTCCTGTAGAGGTAAAAGGGGAATTCAAATGGCTTCCGCCCGCACTCGACTTCCGCAAGCAACTCCTGATTTGCTCATCTTGCGCCCTCTCGAAACAACTTAGCAGGGGAGG
>Ga0335075_10013508_pt1 | contig 12288 bp, 10 predicted proteins | sample Lox_Sample_24_FD_206723 | JGI IMG/M metagenome (GOLD analysis project Ga0335075, IMG submission 206723) | Soil microbial communities from Loxahatchee National Wildlife Refuge, Florida, United States - Lox_Sample_2.4 | ecosystem: Environmental > Terrestrial > Soil > Wetlands | place: USA... | reverse complement strand
TGGCCTTCAGGCGCGCCGCGAGCTTGTCGGCGAACGCCTTCGAGCGGGTCGAGTAGAGCAACGCCTGATAACCCGTCAGCTTCTTCAGTGCATCCTGCGCCTGAGAGGCCTGCGAGGCATTCGGATATTTCTGCAGGAAGTCCTGGTAGGCGGCCGCGGTGTTGGTCGACTGCGCACTCTGCCAGGCGGCATCCGCCTGCATGGCGTTGACTTTGTCCTGCGCATCCGTGGCGTGCATGCCGTTGGGCTCCTGTTGCAGGTATTGCTGGTAGGCATCGAGCGTGTTGGCGTTCTTGGCGGTCGTCCACGCCTGCTCGTCCTTCAACGCGTCGATGCGGTTGCGCGCCTGCTCTACCCGTGCGTCATTCGGGTGCTGCTGGATGAATTGCTGATAAGCGGCGACGGTGTTCTGCTGATTCGCCTTCTGCCAGTCCGCGTTGGGATTGCTACAGGCGGCGAGCGCGCCGGCCATGATGATACAAAGAACGAGAAATGAATTCTTCACCGCAACCTCCGGACTGACAGGCCAAACATGAAACAGCTAAGTTACCGCAAATCGTGAAAAATTTGCAAGCCTCCGTGAGTCAGCGCGCCACCATGGAGGCGATGGCGCGGATCAAGGTCAGAAGTGGCGCGCGATAGGCGCCCAGTCGATGAGCAGCAAGACCAGGGCCGCGAGCACGGCACGCCCGAGGGCGGTCGCCGTCGGTATTCGAGAGCCGGCACGATATCCGGCGATGAAGCCGATCGTGGGCAGGATTCCGCAAGCGGCCCGCGCGAAACGGCAAAGTCCAGGCTGAGGCCCGGACAGCCCCGAACGAGACCGCGGCAGTCCGCGAGCGGACGCTCCGGCGATCGGCACCCTCGTGTGCCGCACGGCGGGCTCACGCGGTGCTCTCGGCGCTGTAGCGGGCAAGAAGCCCGGTGCGGATGGCGTAGCGGAACACCCGTGCAAAGAAATACCCCGCGAGCAGGATGTCGAGTGCCGCGAGCGCGCCGCCCACGGCCAGGCTTCCCGCGAAGAGAGCTCGTCCCGCCAGCACCGCCCGCATGCCCTCGAACACATAGGACGGCGGCAGCACGTGTCCGACCGCCTGCATCCAGCGCGGCAGTGTCGCAAGCGGATAGAAGACACCGACGAACGGCGACAGCAGCGCCGGCAGCGGCCACACCAGCCATTCGGACGCCGGCCCGAGACGCAGCACGAGCGCGCTCGCGAGGATGCCCAAGGCGATGCCGAAGCCGAAGAGCACCAGCAGAAACGGCACGAGCAGGGCGCCCAGCGAGAAGAACGGCAGACCGAACACCGCGGTCGCGAGCACGAGCATCACCGCCAGGCCGACCGCGCTCGTCCCGATGCTGGTGATGACGAGTCCGAGGATGTATTCCGAGATGGTGAGCGGGGTCGCGAACAGGTTGAGGAAGTTGCGCGACCACACGTCCTCGAGAAACGCCGTGCTCACGCCCTGCATGATGCGCGTGAAGAAGTCCCACATCAGCACGGCTCCGAGGAGGCTCGGCACGTAGTTGAAGCGGCCCGCGGCCATCGAGTTGAGATAACGCGTGATGAAACCCCACATCACGATGTCGATCGCCACCCAGGCGAACATCGGCAGCGAGCGCACCGGGCTGCCGCGGATCAGATACAACTGGCGCAGCAGGATTCCGGCTACCGGCTTCATCCTCATGGGATGCTCACCCGGCGCGCTCCATCGGCTCGGTGAGCGGCTCGCGGGCGAGGCGGATGAAGAGCTCCTCGAGAGTCGCGGCGCCATGCTCCCGCGGCAGGCGCCGGGGATCGCCCTCGAGGAGTATCCGGCCACGGGAGAGGAACAGCACCCGGTCGCAGACCTCCTCGACTTCGTACATGTTGTGCGAGGTCCAGAGGATGCCGCAGCCGGTCTCGTTCGCGAGGCTGCGGATGCGGGCGCGGATGGTTTGCGCGGCGGCCGGATCGAGCGAGGCGGTGGGCTCATCGAGCAGCAGCAGCCGCGGCCGATTGAGCACCGCCTTGGCGAGGGCGACCCGCGTCTGCTCACCGGAGGAGAGCAGCCCGCACTTGGTATCGCGCAGTCGATCGAGGTCGAACTGTCGCAGCAGCTCCCCGACCCTGCGACCGAGCTCGGGTATGCCGTAGACCAGCCCGAAGAACCGCAGGTTCTGCGCCACCGTCAGATTGCCCGGAAGGGATGCGTACACCGCCGAGAAGTTGGCCTGAGCCAGCGCACGGGCCCGCTGACGCGCGAGATCGACACCGCCGATGCACACACGGCCGGCGGTCGGACTCAGTACACCGAGAATCATGTTGATGGTGGTCGTCTTGCCCGCGCCGTTCGGGCCGAGGAGTCCGACCACTTCCCTTCGGTGCACATCGAAGGATACGCCGTCGACCGCGACGAGCTTGGAGTAGACCTTGCGAAGGCCGGCGACGCTCAGCACAACCTTGCCGCCTGCCTCCTCGGCGGCATCCGCGCAAGCATCGTGCGGCGGACGGGGAGGGATGTCTGGGGGGTGGGCGTACACCCGCGCACGATACCGCATCGTGCCAGCGCCGGCGTGGCGGGCAGGAGAAGCAACCGGGCTTTCTGCTAAAGTAGGATCTTCTGGCAGTTTCCCGGTTGGCTCAGGCGAAGGCGCGGCCCGCCCCCCAGGGGTGCGGCTGCCCGGACGGTTGCGCGGCCCGAACCGGAAAAAGGACCGGAGGGTGAGGAGTCGCGGTGAAAAGCGTGATGAGTTGGCGGCTGGTCATCGTGCTGGCCATTGTGATTGGCCTCGTGGGCGGGGCGGCGGGCTTCAACCTGTTGAAGACCCATTTCATCCGCAAGGCCATGGCGCGGACCGCCTCGCTTCCCCAGACGGTGAGCACGGCGACGGCCGCATTTTCCGAGTGGCAACCCGAGGTCCGCGCCGTCGGGAGCCTGCGGGCCATTCACGGCGTCGAAGTCACCACCGAGGTGGCGGGTCTCGTGCGCGATGTGGATTTCAAATCCGGCTCGGATGCCCGGACCGGTCAGACATTGGTGCAGCTCAATGCCGATCCCGATATCGCGCAGCTGCAGGCGCTGACCGCCGAGGCCAATCTTGCCGCGCTCGTCTACCACCGCGATCTCATCCAGTATCAGGCGCAGGCGATCAGCCGATCGCAGCTCGACACCGACTCGGCGAACCTCAAGAGCACTCGCGAGCAGGAGGCGGCGCAGGCGGCGCTGGTGGCGAAGAAGACGATCCGCGCGCCGTTTGCCGGCCGGCTCGGCATCACCACCGTCAATCCCGGACAGTATCTGAACCCGGGAGACCCCATCGTCACCCTCGAGTCGGTCGATCCCATCTACGTCGATTTCCGGCTGCCGCAGGATGACCTGGCGCGGGTCGTCGTCGGGCAGACCGTGCACGTGACGGCCGACGCTTTCCCCGGCAGCGCGTTCCAGGGGAAGATCACCTCGATCGATCCGCTGGTGGATCCCTCCACCCGCAACTTCGAGGCCGAGGCGACCATCGGCAATCCCGCACACCAGCTGCTGCCGGGAATGTTCGTGCGCACGACCATCGATGCCGGGGCGAAGGTGAGTTATCTCACGTTGCCGCAGACCGCGGTCACCTACAACCCGTACGGCGAGACCGTGTACCTGGTGCGCAGCGCCGCACAGCCGGGCGGACACCCGACGGCGGAGCTCACCTTCGTCACTTTGGGGCCGACCCGCGGCGACCAGGTTGCCATCGTCAAGGGTCTCAAGGCGGGCGATGTCGTGGTGAGCAGCGGGCAGATGAAGATCAAGAACGGCACCCGGCTCATCGTCAATAACAGCGTACTGCCGGCCGACAATCCCAACCCGACGCCGCAGGAGCACTGAGGTTCCGGCGTGAAGCTCACCGACCTTTTCGTCCGGCGCCCGGTCCTGTCGGCGGTCGTCAGCCTGCTCATCCTGGTGCTCGGTCTGCGCGCCATCTTCCAGCTGCCGGTGACCCAGTTCCCACAGACGGAGAACGGCGTCATCACCGTCTCCACGACCTACTATGGCGCCGATGCACAGACCGTAGCGGGATTCATCACCCAGCCGCTCGAGGCGGCGATCGCCCAGGCGCAGGGCATCGATTACCTCTCGTCGGTCTCGAGTGCCGGCAGCTCCGTCATCACGGCGACGCTGCAGATGAACTACCCCTCGAGCAAGGCGCTCACCGAGATCAGCGCCCAGGTGAACGCGGTGCGCAATCAGCTGCCGCCGCAGTCGCAGCTGCCGGTGATCTCGCTTGCGGCCAATCAGACCACGGACGTGATGTATCTCAATTACTCGAGCAAGGTACTGCCGGCCAACGATGTGACCGACTACCTGCTGCGGGTCGTGCAGCCGAAGCTCAACGCCATTCCCGGCGTGCAGACCGCCGAGATCCTCGGCGGCCGCACTTTCGCGCTGCGGGCCTGGCTCGACCCCGAGCGCATGGCGGCGCACGGCGTCACCGCGGCCGATGTCTATGCGGCGCTGGCGGCCAACAATTACCTCTCGGCCGCCGGCGAGAGCAAGGGCGACATGGTCAGTGTCAACCTGACCGCCTCGACGGACCCGCACTCGCTGCAGGAATTCAAGCGGCTCGTGATCCGCGAGGCGAACGGGGCGATCGTGCGTCTGGAGGATGTGGCTACCGTCGTTCTTGGCGCCGAGAACTACGACTTCGGCGTCTCCTACAGCGGCCTCTCGGGCGTGTTCGTCGGCATCAAGACCTCTCCCACCGCCAACGTGCTTGATGTCGCCCGCCAGGTGAGGGCGGCGCTGCCGCAGATCGCCGGCCAGCTTCCGAAGGGAATCAATCAGGCCGTGGCATTCGATGCCAGCACCTTCATCAACGCCTCGATCAGCGACGTCATCACGACCCTGGTCGAGGCGCTGCTCATCGTCACGGCGGTCATCTTCCTCTTCCTCGGCAGTCCGCGGGCCGCAGCGGTGCCGGCGATCGCCATGCCGTTGTCGCTCGTCGGCGCCTTCATCCTCATGCTGGCGCTCGGCTACTCGATCAACCTGCTCACCCTGCTCGCCCTGGTGCTCGCGATCGGGCTGGTGGTCGATGATGCGATCATCGTGGTCGAGAACATCGATCGGCACATGAAGGAGGGCGCGACGCCGTTCGCGGCTTCGATCGCCGGCGCCCGCGAGCTCGGCGGCCCCATCATCGCCATGACCGTGGTGCTGGTGGCGGCGTACGCACCGATCGCGTTCCAGACCGGCCTCACCGGAGCGCTGTTCACCCAGTTCGCCTTCACGCTCGTCGGCGCCATCACCGTCTCGGCGATCATCGCGCTCACGCTCTCGCCGATGATGTGCTCGCGCATCTTCCGTCCCGAGCAGGAGGAGAACCGGTTCGTCGTCCTGGTCGACCGGTGGTTCTCGCGCCTGCGATCGGGCTACCAGCGCATGCTCTCGAGCTGGCTCGAGACCTGGCAGGTGCTCATCGTGCTGCTGGTGCTGATCCTCGCGGCCCTGCCGTATCTTTTCATGACCTCGAGCTCCGAGCTCGCGCCGCAGGAGGATCAGGGCTTCGTCGGCTATCAGCTCATCGGGCCGCCGGATGCCACCTTTACACAGATGCAGACCTATTCCCGACAGGCGCTCGAGGCCGGGGAAACACTGCCGGAATACAAGGGGGCGTTCCAGATCATTGGCGCGCCGTCGGTGTCCCAGGGTCTCGGCGGCATCGTCTTCAAGCCCTGGAGCGAGCGCAGCCGCTCGGCGAACGAGCTGCAGCAGGTGCTGCAGAAGCGGTGGAACCACATCGCCGGCGCGGAAATCGCCGCCTTCCAGTTTCCGCCGCTGCCCGGTGCCCAGGGGTTGCCGGTGCAATTCGTGATCACCACCAGCGAGCCGATCGAGAACCTCTATCAGGTGGCGCAACAGGTGGTGAACCGCGCGCGGGCGAGCGGACTCTTCTGGTTCGTCGATTCGGATCTGAAGATCGACGAGCCGCAGCAGACCATCGTGGTGAACCATGACATGGTGGCCGACCTCGGCCTCACCAACCAGGACGTCGCCTCGGTTCTCGGCGCCGCCATGGGCGGGGGTTACGTCAACTACTTCACCATCGACGGACGCTCCTATAAGGTCATTCCGCAGGTGCTGCAGAAAGACCGGCTCAACCCGCATCAGGTGCTGAACCTCCATGTGCGCGCGGCCAACGGCACGCTGGTGCAGCTCGGCACCATCGCGCACCTCGAGCGGCAGACCGTTCCGGAGTCGATCAATCACTTCCAGCAGCTGAATTCCGCGACCATCGTGGGCGCGCCGTCCACCTCGCAAGGCGCGGCGCTCGCGTTCCTGCGGAAGACGCTGGACGAGGTGGCGCCGAGCGGTTACACGGCCGACTACTCCGGCGCCTCCCGCCAGTACATGGAGGGCTCGAACAGCTTCCTCATGACGTTCGGGTTTGCGCTCATCATCGTCTTCCTGTCGCTGGCGGCGCTTTTTGAGAGCTTCCGCGACCCGGTGGTGATCCTGGTCTCGGTGCCGGCGGCGCTGTTTGGAGCGCTGCTTTTCATCAACATCGGCTTGCTGGGCGCCTCACTCAACATCTACACGCAGGTGGGTCTCGTGACGCTCCTCGGTCTGATCAGCAAGCACGGCATCCTGATGGTGCAGTTCGCCAACGATCAGCAGCGCGCCGGCAGGCCGAAGCGGCTCGCGATCGTGGAGGCGGCGGCGGTGCGGCTGCGGCCCATCCTGATGACCACCGCGGCGATGGTGCTCGGCGTCGTGCCGCTCGTCATCGCCACCGGGGCTGGAGCCGCCGGACGGCGGGCGATGGGGCTCGTGATCTTCACCGGCCTGTCGATCGGGACGATTTTCACGCTCTTCATCGTGCCGGCCGTCTACCTCATATTGGCGGCCGATCACGAGCAGGAGCGACAGACGCTCACCGAGCCCACAATGCCCGCGGCCGCCGACTAAAACCGTCCGTTCTGGTAATCCTCGAAAGCCTGGATGAGCTCCTCGCGGGTGCTCATCACGAAAGGCCCGTGCTTCGCCACCGGCTCCTTGAGCGGGCGGCCGGCGACCAGGATGGCGCGACTCCTGGTGAGCTTGCCATCGCGCGGCGGCCCGCGGCCCTCGAGCTGCACCGAGTCGCCGTCGGTCAACACGGCGAGCTCGTGCGCGGCCACGGTGCCCGCTGACTCTCCGGCACCGACCCGCACCGTGCCCTCGTAGACATAGAGAAAGGCCGAGTGGCCGCCCGGCAGCGGCTGCGTGAGCCTCGCTCCGGGCTCGAGCTCGACATCGAGGTAGGTCGGGTCGGTCGCGGGTTGCGCGATCGGGCCGGTGACGCCCGCCACTTGGCCGGCAAGCACCTTCACCCGCGCTCCGTCGCCGAGGTGCGCCGCCGGAATTCTCTCCGGTCCGAATTCCTGATACTTCGGCGCCGTCATCTTGTCCCGGGCGGGCAGGTTGATCCAGAGCTGGAAGCCCCGCATGCGGCCCTCCTGCTGCTCCGGCATCTCCGAGTGCACGATGCCGCGTCCGGCGGTCATCCACTGGACGCTTCCCGGTACGAGGACGCCCTCGTGGCCGTGATTGTCGCGATGACGCATCTTTCCGTCGAGCATGTAGGTGACGGTCTCGAAGCCGCGGTGCGGATGATCGGGAAACCCCGCGATGTAGTCGCCGGGATTGTCGGTGCCGAATTCATCGAGCATGAGGAACGGGTCGAGGTCGGGCAGCCGCGGCTGGCCGATCACGCGTGTCAGTTTGACGCCGGCGCCGTCGGAGGTCGGCATGCCGCGCACGACTCGCGCAACGCCGCGTGTGGATTGCGTAATCATCTGTGTCTCCTCGCCGCCGTGAGGCGGGCCATCGAATGGAGCATACTCAGGCCGCAAGGCGCGCCACCTCGGCCGTGGCCGCGGCGATCGCCGACCGGCGCTGATCCGCGCTGACGTTGAGGCCTTCGGCGCGGACAAAGACGATGTCGGTGATGCCGAAGAAGCCGAAAATGTCGCGAAGATAGCTCTCCTGGTGATCGAACGAGGCCGTCGACGTCTCCGGACCGTAGAATCCACCGCGCGAGGAAGCGACGATGACCTTCTTCCCCGTCGCCAGTCCCTGTGCTCCCTGCTCGGTGTAGCGGAAGGTCTTGCCCGCAACCGCCAGCCGGTCGATCCATGCCTTGAGCTGCGACGATATCGAAAAGTTGTACATCGGCGCCCCCACCACCACCATGTCGGCACTCAGAAAATCATCGAGCGCCTGCTGTCCGCGCGCCACGTCCTGCTGCAGGGACGGACCGTCCGCGGCAGCGTTCCGGGCGGCGGCGAGGTGCGAGGCCGTCAGATGACCGAGCGGCTCCGCGCCGAGATCGTAATAAGTCACCGCCAGATCGGGGTAGCTCTGGCGCAGCCGCTCGACCACCGCGGCGCTCAGCTGACGGCTGACCGAGCTCTGTCCGAGGATGCTGGCATCGACGTGCAGGAGTTTCATGGCAGGCCTCGAGGTTCATGGTATAGAATTGTTACCGAGGCTAATTATGTGCGCGGCTGGCGCCAATACAAGAAGGCACACGCATGCGACCGAGTAAAGTGGGTGTAACCGTCCCCGCCCGACATCTGCCGAGCGAGGAGTGCCCACAGATCAGTCAGGTGTTGGCGAGGATCGGGGAGAAGTGGAGTGTGCTCATCATCATCATGCTGGCGGAGAGGTCCCGCCGCTTCTCCGAGCTCAAGCGCGCGATCGGCGGCATCTCGCAGCGGATGCTGACGCTTTCCCTGCGTGGACTCGAGCGCGACGGGCTGGTCAAGCGCACGGTCTTTCCCGTGGTGCCGCCGCGAGTCGAGTACGAGCTCACGCCGCTCGGACAATCGCTGCGCGCGCCGGTGAGCGCGCTCGGCGAATGGGCGCGGGGGCATCTCGCGGAAATCAACGCTGCGCGGGAGGCGTTCGATCGCAGAGAGGCCCTGGAAGCCGACAAGCTTTCGCGCGAATGGCGAGGCGTCCCGAGTTGAATGGCGGGAACCCGCGCTTGAGTTCCCCCCGTTCGACCCGAGAAATGGAACCGGGGCAGGAGCCAAGCGTCCATGCAATGGAGGAGAGCATGTTCCGTAAAGACACCCTTCAGCCCGGAGGCCCTATGAATCGTCAGATGATTCTGTTGCGGGTCGAGCAGGGAATCTGGGAAGGCTGGCAGTGGATGGCGCTGGACGATTTCCTGCAGCGCGTTCGCCTCGACGCCTGGAACGCGGGCGAAGAATCCATGGTCGGAATGATCCTGCCGGCGGCGCGCCAGGGAAAGCTGAACTGAGTTTATCGGCGCGGAGGGCGGTCATGAACGTCGGCTTCATCGGACTCGGAAACATGGGCAGCGCCATTGCCGGCCGCCTGCTCGATGCCGGACATGCTCTGCGGGTCTGGAACCGCTCGCCGGAGCCGGCGCGCCGGCTCGCCGAGCGGGGCGCGCAGCTTGCCGCAACCGCCGAGGAGGCGTTCCGCGGCGAGGTTGTGTTCTCGATGCTGAGCGATGACCAGGTCACGCGCGCGGTGTTGGTTGACAGCGGAGTCCTCGCACGCGCCACTCCGAACGCGATTCGCATTCACGTCAATATGGCGACCATCTCCGCGGCCCTGGCCGATGAGCTCGCGGAGCGTCACGCTGAGCGCGGAATCGGCTATGCCGCCGCGCCCGTGCTCGGCCGTCCGGATGCCGCCGCCGCCGGCAAGCTGACCGTTCTGCTCGCCGGGCCGCGTCAGTCGGTCGAGGCCGTGCAGCCGCTGCTCGAGGGAACCATCGGCCGGCAGGTCCGGCGCTTCGGCGAGCGGGCTTCGCAGGCGAACGTGGTCAAGCTGGCCGTCAACTTCATGCTCGCGGCCGCGATCGAATCCATGGGCGAAGCGGCCGCCCTCACGGCGGGCTACGGGATCGAGCCGCGGGATCTGTTCGAGGTGATCGGCCAGAGTCTTTTCCCGGGGCCGGTGTATGAGGGGTACGGGCGCCTGATCGCCGAAGGGCGGTTCGAGCCCGCGGGTTTCAAGGCGCGCCTGGGTCTCAAGGACGTGCGGCTCGCGCTGGCCGCAGCCGAGGCAGCTACCACGCCGATGCCCTTCGGGAGCCTCATCCGCGATGCGATGCTCGAGGCGTTGGCGCGCGGGGAGGGCGAGAAGGAGTTTGGCGTCGTGCTCGGCCGGGCGGCGATGCGGCGTGCCGGGAAATAGCACGAGCCCGAGGCTCGACTATAATCGGCCGATGGTGCGTCGTGACGTGATGAACGCTGAGGCGGGGAAGCTCGCGGAGGCGTTCGTTGCTCGCTGCGCTTTCTCAGCGGGTGCAAGTCCCGCCCCGGTAAGCATCGGTGCGCCGGGTAGCAGGCCCCAGGCATGAAGGGAGACCTTCAGGCCCGAGCGGGGCGTCAAAAGCCGGCGGATGGCGAGAGCCACCTGAGCCGGGAGCGAGCACACGGGCCGCAACATAAAGTGAAGCCTGCAGCCTCGAAAGATTTACAACCCGGAGGCCGAGCCGATCATGTCACGGCGAAGGCTACATCAGCCCTGAGAGCACCGAAGCTCAGGGATGGCTCCGGCGGGGTAGGGGGCGCAGCACGTGTGCAAGGGAGAGCGCGGAACACGAGAGACCCGTCTGCACAGCCTGTGTCAAGGCGAGGTAGTCTGAATAAGCCGACGGCGAAATCAGGCGCCGTGCAGCGGGAGTCCGAGGGGATCGTAGTACCGAATGCCGTGGTAAGCACCACGGAGACGAAGGTCGCGACGAACAACGCGGCCGGAGGGAAGGGTCCCTGCGGTGATCGGGCTGGCAAAGCGGGTAAGCATGAGGGAATGGCCGGCAGTAGCGGACCTAACGACCCCGGCGGCGTAAAGCCGTGCGAGAAAGTGCGACAACTGCAACGCCGGCTATGGGTGGCAGCCAAGCGAGCACCGGGTAGACGTTTTCACGCCCTGTATGACCATATCGGGAGAGGTGACGTTCTTCAGGAGGCGTGGAGGCGGGTGAGGAGTAACCGCGGCGCTGCGGGAATCGATGGCCAATCGATCCGCGACGTTGAGCAGTACGGAGTGGTGCGGCTCTTGCAGGAGCTGAGCTCTGAGCTGCGAAGAGGCGAGTACCGTGCGGCGGTGGTCAGACGCCGGTACATCCCGAAAAGCGATGGAAGGCAGCGGCCGTTGGGCATTCCGACGGTACGAGACCGGGTGGTGCAGATGGCGGCGAAGCTGGTGACGGAGCCGATATTCGAGGCGGACTTTCTACCGTGCTCGTACGGCTTTCGGCCCAAGCGCAGCGCGACGATGGCCCTGGAGGAGCTGAGGAAGCTTGGCGCCAAAGGGGGCAGCTTTGTGCTCGATGCCGACATACGCGATTACTTTGGCAGCATCGACCACGAGAAGTTACTTAAGCTCGTGGCACGGCGCATCTCGGACCGGCGGGTGCTCAAGCTGTTGCGGCAGTGGCTCGAGGCAGGGGTGATGGAAGGCGGTGCCGTTCAGCAAACGGTGGCAGGCACGCCGCAGGGCGGGGTGATCTCGCCCTTGCTGTCGAACATCTACCTGCACGTGCTCGATATGCTGTGGATGCGCCATAGCGCCCCTTTGGGGAGCCTGGTGCGTTACGCGGACGACTTCGTGGTGATGTGCCGCACCAGGAAAGACTGCGAGCAGGCCGAGGCGCGTATCAGAGTGATCCTGAAGCGCCTGGGACTGGAGCTGCACCCGGATAAGACGAGGCGGCTGGATCTTTCCCTTGGCCAGGAGGGATTTGACTTCCTCGGCTGTCACCTGCGCAAGCGACTGAGTGGGCGGCTGTGGGAGCAGAAGCGTCAACGCCTCTACTTCCTGCACCGCTGTCCGAGCGGTCGTTCGATGCGGCGGGTGCGCCAGCGCGTCAAAGAACTGACCCTACGCTCGCGATGCCACGCGGATATCCGTGTGGTTATTGGCGAGGTCAATCCCGTGCTGCGGGGTTGGGGTCAGTACTTTCGCACCGGGAACGCCGCTCGTCAGTTCTGCTCGATGGATAGCTATGTGGTCCGCCGGCTGTGTCGCTTGCGAGTGAAGCGCAAAGGACGCCATCTGCAGCCGGGTGAGGCCATGAGCTGGACGCGCGAGTACTTCGAGAACCTCGGGCTTTATCGCCTGCGTGGGACCATTAGTTACCCGGGCAAACCTCCCGGACGGAGGGCGCGTAATGCTGTGCACTGACGGATCACTGGTAAGCCGTGTGCGGGCAATCCGCATGCACGGTTTGAACGGGGGCCTTGACCGCCTGTGCCACTTTCCAGTCGTATAGGAGGTCAAGGTCTACCAATGCCCG
>Ga0335075_10013507_pt1 | contig 12289 bp, 12 predicted proteins | sample Lox_Sample_24_FD_206723 | JGI IMG/M metagenome (GOLD analysis project Ga0335075, IMG submission 206723) | Soil microbial communities from Loxahatchee National Wildlife Refuge, Florida, United States - Lox_Sample_2.4 | ecosystem: Environmental > Terrestrial > Soil > Wetlands | place: USA... | reverse complement strand
AAAGATAGGTCAGCGCTGGCAGCACCGCGCTCCGGGTGTGCATGAGCTCTTCCATCTCGAACGCCTGCACGGAAGCCGCAGTGAGATGCTCCTCCTCGTCATCGAGGAGCCGGCCGAAAGGACCATTCAGCGTGTAGGGCTGAAGGGCCTGACGCAGCTGGTTTGACTGCAGAAGGACTGACAGTCCCGTGAGCGTGCGCTCACACCGCGGCGCCGAGGCAAGGCTCCCGAGCGCCGACCACATGGAATCTTTCACCTCGGGCGTGATGGGCACCTCCTCGTGATGCAGGAGCCCCGCGATCCAGTCGGCTGCCCATGCCCGCTCGACCTCGTCATCGATCCCGGCGAGCGGCTGGAAGGCGATCGCCCCGTCGGCGCCCAAGTCATAGTGCTCGCCGGCCAATCCCAGTACCGTCGCCCGCACCGATCGGCCCTTGTCGAAAACAAGGATCTGCGCGCCCGAATACCGGCGGAACTGCAGGATGAGCGTCGCAAGGAGGACCGACTTGCCAGCACCGGTCGGCCCCACGATGAGCGTGTGGCCGACGTCGCCGACATGGGTCACGAGCCGAAACGGTGTCGAGCCTTCCGTGCGCGTGACGATGAGCGGCGGGCCGGCGAGGTGATCGTTGCGGTCAGGTCCCGCCCAGACCGCCGAGAGCGGAATCAAGTGCGCGAGGTTCGCTGTCGAGACGAGGCCCTGCCGGACGTTCGCGTAGGTCTGCCCCGGAATCGAGCCGAGCCACGCTTCGACCGCATTCAAAGTCTCGGAGATCGCGACAAATCCCCGACCCTGGATGACGCGCTCGATGGACTTGCGCTTCTCATCGACCTCCGCCGGATCGCGGTCGGCGACGGCGATGCTCGCCGTGACGTACCCGAAACCCACCGCATCGCTCCCCAGCTCCTGAAGGGCCGCATCGGCATCGACTGCTTTGTTCGTCGCGTCGGAGTCGACGAGCGGGCTTTCCTGCTGGAAGATCGTCTCGCGAAGGAGCGTCACGATGCCTTTACGCTTGGCGAACCACTGCCGGCGGATCTTCGTGAGCTCCTTAAGCGCCGCGGCCTTATCGAGAAACAGGAACCGCGTCATCCAGCGGTATCCGAAGCCGAGACGATTCAATTCATCCAGCATCCCGGGCCAGGTCGATGCCGGAAGACCACGGACGGTGACGACGCGCAGGTGCGCATCTCCCAAGACCGGAGCCAAGCCTCCCGTGAACGGCTCATCCGTGAGGAGCGCATCGAGCGCGAACGGCACCTCGGGAACCGCGACCAGATGGCGGCGGGTCGAGACCGTGGAATGGAGGTAGGTCAGCATCTGCCCGTCATCGAGCCATTCGATCTCGGGCATCACGGCCTCGAGGAGCCCCAAGAATCGATCCGTCTCGGTGACGAATGCCGCGAGCTGGTCACGCCAGTCGACCGTCACGCGCTCCGGCGACTCGTAGAGGAGCCGGCTCGCGCGGGCCTTGACTTCCGCCGGCGGCAGGTAGACCAGCGTCAGCATGTAGCGGCTCTCGAAGTGCGAACCTGCCTCCTCGAAGGCGCCACGGCGCTCCTCATCGACGAGCCAGGAGAGCGCCTCGGGAAACGGGGAATCCGGATAGCCCTGCGCCTCGTGCCGGTTGGCCTCGACGAAGAGCGCCCATCCGCTACCCAAGCGCTTGAAAGCGTTGTTGATGCGGGAGGTGGCGAGAGTGAGCTCGGATTCGGTGGAGCCGTCGAGATCGGGGCCGCGAAAGCGCGCTGAGCGCAGGAACGAGCCGTCCTTGTTGAGCACGACGCCCGGTGCGACGAGCGCCGCCCACGGAAGAAAGTCGGCGAGGCAGGCGGGGCGCTTACGGTATTCGGCGAGATTGATCATTCCAGCCCCCTATGGCTCGAAGTGACTCGGGTACTTGACGTGCCGGGCAAAGACCTCGACGAACTGCGCATCCGTCCGCGCTGCCCACACGGCAAGCGTGTGTCCGATCACGAAGAGCACGAGTCCCGGGAGCCAGAGCTGGAGTCCAATCCCGACCGCGGCCGCCAGCGTTCCGTTCACAATCGTTACCGTGCGCGGGACGCCGGCCAAGAAGATCGGCTCGGTGAGCGCTCGATGGAGCGGGACCTCGAAGTCATCGGCAGGCATGGCGATTCTGGTGCGCTAACTTCAGGAGACGATCGCGCCGCCCGCGAAGTTGAAGAAGGTCAGGAAGAAGGAGCTCGCGGCGAAGGCGATCGAGAGCCCGAAGACGATCTGGATGAGCCGACGGAAGCCACCGCTCGTATCGCCGAAGGCGAGCGTCAGTCCCGTCACGATGATGATGATCACTGCGATAATCTTGGCGACCGGTCCCTGGATAGAATCCAGGATCGACTGCAACGGCGCCTCCCAGGGCATGTTTGACCCGGCGGCGAAAGCCGGCGCGCCGGAAAGCATCGAGACAAGAATTACGACGGTGTACGCAAGAACGTGACGGGCTCGCGACGAGCGATGCGTTGGGGTCATGATCGGTTCCCGTGGCGGTGAGAGGTGGCGGAAGGGAGAGCGGGCTCGAGGCGATACCCATGCGCGTCGAATCCGGTGACACGCACGAGCTCCTCGACGCGGCGGGCGCGCCCGCGCCCGGCGAGAAAGACGATGAGGTCGACGGCTTCCGCGATTAGTGCTCGCGGAACAGTGACGACAACTTCCTGGATCAACTGCTCAAGGCGCGTGAGCGCGCCGCGCGCCGAGCCGGCGTGGATCGTCGCGATGCCACCCGGGTGGCCAGTGCCCCAAGCCTTCAAGAGATCAAGCGCCTCTCCACCACGAACCTCGCCCACTACGATCCGATCGGGCCTAAGGCGCAGTGCTGAGCGCACGAGGTCGGCCATGGAGGCCAAGCCTCGCCGCGTCTGAAGCGGCACGTGATCGTCCGCCCGGCACTGCAGCTCCACCGTGTCCTCGAGCATGAGGACCCGATCACCGGTCGTGGCGATTTCAAGCAGCAGCGCGTTGGCGAGCGTCGTCTTGCCGGTGGAAGTACCGCCTGCGATCAGGAGGTTCTTCCGCTCCCGCACCGCCTCTTGGAGGATGAGCGCCTGGGTCTCCGTGAGAATCTCATCCGCGACATACTTGGTAAGCGGAATCACGCCTGCCGTGCGCTTTCGGATCGAGAACGTTGGGCCGCGCACGATGGGCGGGAGCACCCCCTCGAATCGCTCGCCGGTCTCAGGTAAAACGGCGGAGATGATCGGCGCGCCCGGGTGCACCTCGAGGCGCAGGTGCGCGGCGACCAGCCGGATGATGCGGTCGCCGTCCTCGCGGGAGAGACAGATGCCGGAACGGCGCCGGCCGGTATCGAGCCGGTCGAACCAGAGCGTTCCGTCCGGGTTGAGCAGAATCTCGACGACCTCGGGGTCCTCGAGCGCCGAGGCGATCGCATCTCCCATCGCCGTGCGCAGCATCCGGGTCTGCCGACTCGTCATAATGGAGAGCGGCGAGCGGTGCTCCGTACGCGGGGTTGGCCGGCTGTTGTTCTTGACACTCTCCGTCATGAAGCACCGTCCGCGATCGCCTCTGCAGCATCGTCGGCCGCCTGCGCATACTCGCGCCCATCGGCGCCAACCTGTTCCGTCAGCCGACGCGCGAGGCTGTGCCCGCGATGAAGGTGCCGGCCCAACTGCTCGACGAACTGCTCGAAGCGCGCCCGCCCCTGCGCGCGAACGGCCTCCTGGTGAGCCGGCGGCACGGGCGTAGAGACCGTGAGGTAGTGGCGGATGAAGAGCGCGACCGCCTCGATGAGGATCGTCTGGTCGCGCTCCAAGAGATCGAACTGGTGGGTGAGCCGGTCGAGCCGGCGCGCGATCACGGCTTCCCGCTGATCGGCGCCGTCCGGCGAGAGAAAGGACGCCAGCGCCGCGGCCACGATGCTGGACTTCGAGAGCCCGCGCATCGTTGCAAGCTCATCCAGGCGCTTCGCGTGCGCGGGCTGCAGATAGAGGTTGAGGCGCGAGCGGCTCATAGCGGCAACCCGTCATCTGGATCAAGCGGTGCGAGCCGCGCGGCGCGCTTAAGCGCAGGCTCGGGCTGGAAGATCTCACCCGTCCTCTCGTCGAAGTCGGGATCGAGACTGACGAGGCCTTCGAGCTCATTCGGACGCGATTCGGCGAGTTCCCCGTCGGTGGCGTCTCGCCCGCGAGAAAGGCCGCCGCCATCGTCCTCGGCGCCTGCGATCGCCGCCGTCCGGGGCGCCTGGTGGCAGGTGGGGAGTGGGAGGGCTGCCAGCCAGTCGTGGGGATGCGGAAGCGGACGATCGCAGGTGCCGGCAGCCGAGGGCGACGGCGGCGGCAAAAGACGTTGGGTAAAGTTGCGGTCCTCGAAATAGCGCAGCTTCTTCGCGCGCACCGGAGGATGACCCGAAATCATGAGGATCTCCTCATCGGGCGGAAGCTGCATGACCTCGCCTGGGGTCAGGAGCGCGCGGGCGGTCTCCTGGCGCGAGACCATGAGATGCCCGAGCCAGGGCGAGAGCCTGTGACCTGCGTAGTTGCGCTGCGCTCGAAGCTCGGTCGTGGTGCCGAGGGCATCCGAGATTCGCTTTGCGGTACGCTCGTCGTTCGTCGCGAAGGCGACACGCACATGGCAATTGTCAAGGATCGAGTTGTTGGGACCGTAAGCCTTGTCGATTTGATTCAACGACTGCGCGATGAGAAAGGCGCGTAGGCCGTAGCCCGCCATGAAGGAAAGTGTCGACTCGAAGAAGTCGAGGCGTCCCAACGCCGGGAACTCATCGAGCATGAAGAGCACGCGCCGGCGCTTGGGCTGTCCGCCCTGGAGCTCTAAGGTCTCGGTCAACCGCCGGCCGATCTGGTTGAGGAGCAGCCGGATGAGCGGCTTGGTCCGTACGATGTCGGCGGGCGGGATGACGAGGTAGAGGGAAACCGGATGCTCGGAATCGACCAGGTCCGCAATGCGCCAGTCGCAGCGGCTCGTCACCTCGGCGACTGTCGGATCACGATAAAGCCCGAGGAAGCTCATGGCGGTCGAAAGGACGCCCGAGCGCTCGTTGTCAGCTTTGTTCAGCACCTCACGGGCCGCGCTTGCGACGACGGGATGGGGACGATCGCCCAAGTGATTCGTCGTCATCATCGACCGGAGCGTGCGCTCGATGGGCTGAGCCGGATCAGACAGGAAGTTCGCGACGCCGCTCAAGGTCTTGTCCTCGCGCGCGTAGAGCACATGGAGAATCGTGCCGACGAGCAGCGAGTGACTCGTCTTCTCCCAGTGATTACGCCGCTCGAGCGCGCCCTCGGGGTCGACCAGGATGTCGGCGATGTTCTGCACATCGCGCACCTCCAGCGCTCCGCGACGCACCTCGAGGAGCGGGTTGTACGCCGCGGAGCGCGCATCGACGGGATTGAAGAGAAGGCAGTGCGAGAACCTGGACCGCCACCCGGCCGTGAGCTGCCAGTTCTCGCCCTTGATGTCGTGGATGACGGCAGAATCTGGCCATGTGAGCAGGGTCGGGACCACGAGCCCCACGCCTTTGCCTGACCGGGTCGGCGCAAATGCCATCACGTGCTCGGGTCCGTCGTGGCGGAGGTATCTGCGACCAATCCGGCCGAGAAAGACGCCAGCGGGCCGAACGAGCTTGGCCCGACGGAGATCCCGGTCCTTCGCCCAGCGCGCGGAGCCGTAGGTCGTCACGAGCTTGGATTGCCGAGCGCGCCAGACGGAGCCCACGATGGCCGCGGCTGCGGCGAGCACTCCGCTTCCCGCCGCGATCGTCCCCCCGGTCCTAAAGACCCTCGGGGCATAGGGCTCATAGGCGTACCACCACTCGAAGAGCCGCCAAGGCTGATAAACCGGGATGCCGTGAAAGAGGAACCAGGGCGCCCCAAGGCGCATCTGGTATCCGAGCGCGGCGGCTGTCCACTCGGTCGCGTACCAGACGCCAGCCACTACGATCCCGAAGACGATCAGGATCTGGCCGATGAGTACCTTGGTGGGGGTCAAACCGAAATCCCTCCGCTTCCAGTGCCGGCGAGGTGTTCGCTGGCGCGGGCGAGAAGGATTTCGGAGCTGTCAGGTCAGGTCAAAGTCGATCTTCGCAACGAAGATGCTCGGCATGGAATCAATGGAAGGCGGGGCTAACCCGAAAGCACCGCATCGCGCGCCATTCGCTTTCTCACGTCCCGACCGCGTCACCCCGCACCATCCACGATCACAGCCGCGTCACGCAGTTGACGCCTATCCATCGCGAGCGGCGCCATTGACCGCACTCGGCTTATTCTGTTGAAAACTCGCTTCCGCAGCCGAGGCGATCCTCTCTGCGACGCGCGCGTATGAGCCGATATCCACTTGGGTTGCCGTACACGACGAACCCACGGCCGCTCACACCGGACATCGGCTGAAGGTACCGTCCCCTCGTGTACCGGCGTCCCGAGGCACTCGCAAAAGTCGCGCCCGTCCCCTGAGTCATCCTGTAGTGACTCTCATTGGCGAGGCAACCTCAGGTTTGCAATTGTGGCGCTGAGCACTATGCGATAATCTCAATTGAAAGCACCTGCTGGACCTTCGGCGGAATTGCATCCATTAAAATCAAATAGTTACATTGATTGTGAGCTGGCTCCGAACCCGGATCTTCACAGTGATTGCATCAAAGTTCCGCCCTGTCCTCGTGCAGCGGCCGCCCAGAAGCGGAACGCGATGTATAGTTCCCGGACGCAAGGGCTGGACCGACCAGCCCCATAAGGGCCGAGTGTGCACGAACGGATCCAGCTGATCTTCATCATCAACGGCCAGAGCTTCCCCGTTGAAGCTAACAGCCACGCGCCACTGCTCGAAGCAGTCCAACGGGCGCTACTCGAGAGTCGAAACACGGGGCGACCTGCGGACGAATGGGAGGTGCGCGACATACAGGGGGTTCTGCTGCCCAAGAATCGCACTCCTAAGGAACTTAACCTTCACAATGCGACTCGTTTGTTCTTGAGTCTCCAGGTTGGGGCCGGTGGAACTGGCACGAGTCGACCCGTCGGTTAGTCGTGCCAAGTTCGACCGCGAACTGGGTCGTCTGAAGGAACAGGCCTCCACGCTGCAGGCGCGTGGCGTCTTTCTGCTCGGGACCCCAACGTTCCCGTTCATCGAACTAGCTTACGTTCCCAGACGAGCCTTGCAGGTGGGAGTTCCCGCCGCTCAGCCTGGTGCGATTGTGTTGCCCGCCGGAGCTATCCAGATTATGGTCGCCGCGGTTCCCGCACTGGCCGCAAGAGCCTTCAAGGCCCGCTTTGATCTGACCGATTACGACCTACGGGCTCCGTCATTGGAGTTCCGGGATCTCTGGACCGACGAGTTCCTCGCCTTCAATACGATGTTTCGAGCGCTCGAATTTCAAAGGGAGCGCCAGGCACATGTCGTCTTGCTCGACAATCATCCCGTTACGCACAAGCCCTTCCTATGCTTGCGCGGATTCCGCGAGTATCACGAGCATCCGCAGCATTCGGGCGACGAATGGCTGTTGTATCGAAACGACTTGAGCTTGTTTACAGCGGTGATGTCCCTCTGGAGAGTGAGTATTGACCTCGTGCAGCCGATGTTGATGCCGCATCCCGGCGGACTTCAGGTCAACTGGAATGCGGAGGCCAAGGAGTAGATGGCGCTAGCACCGTTCTTTGAGCGTGTGTGGGGCGCACTCGGCGGACATCTCGCCGTCTCGCGAGAAACTCTCACGTCGGCACTAGACGGTATCACTGTCGGCATTCACGCCGCCAAGCGATTATCTCAGAACGACCGCTGGATCGCCGAGCTGTGCGTTAACCTGTGCGCTCGCCTGTATCCCCGCCTACGCATCGTCGGATCTGACGATCACTGTACGGCGCTCAGACAATTGGCCCTCGCGATCAACCCGAACATTGAACTAGCCGACTCCGGTCCCGAATCAATCGCAATTTGTGTCGGTGGAGTACGCGTACTTGGCGCTGTCTACCCCAGCGCGCGCGGCTGGGTTGCGCAACTGACACACACTGAGCCCGGCCGGGGGGGTCGGCCGAATCCATACGCCTCCGGCGCTGCCGCATCATTTGCTTGCGCAGAAGTCTTCCGCCGAATCTTTACCAAATCACTGCCGGAGCAAGACTTCTCTGTTTCTCTTCTGAACTATGACCAGAAGTCCGGAAGCAACGCCACAATCCCGAAGGGAGACGCCGGTGAGGTTCTGGTCGTCGGCGTAGGTGCTGTAGGAAACGCTGCCTTGTGGGGGTTGGCTCGTGACGAGAAGACACGCGGAACGCTATTTCTCATCGATCCCGAAGCAATTACGCTGTTTAATCTCCAACGCTATTCCTTGGCCGCCATGGTCGACGTGGGGACCCCCAAAGTCAACCTAGCTCAATCGAGCCTGCGGTCGTCACAGTGGTCAGTCGAGCCTCGGCAGATAACCCTTGAACAGTTCGCGCCCGAATTACGTGAGCACCGTATTCCGACGACAATGGTATCCGTCGACAACGTCGACGGCCGCCGCTCCGCCCAGGCTTTGCTTCCAAGATTGTTGATCAATGGCTGGACTGGAGGTGATGCCCTGGGCGCGTCATGGCACATCTTCAATCGAGATGCAGCATGTCTCGCCTGCCTTTATCACCCTCGGGGCAAGGGACTTTCAGCCGTGGAGCAAGCAGCCAAGACGCTTGGCCTATCGCACGATCGCACGGCACTTCTCTGGGTCACTCATCAGCCACTGCTCGAGTCAGATATCCATACAGCTGCGCTCACATTAGGAGTGAAGGACTCAAAACTAACGCCCTGGAGGGGAAAGACACTGGGTGAGCTGTACACCGACGTGGTGTGTGGTGCGGTACCCATGGACATCACGGGCGTTGGCAAGCTCGAGATGGTACCCCTAGCGCATCAGTCCGCTCTCGCCGGCCTCATGATGGCAGCGGAGCTTGTTAAGCGTACCAATAGAAAGCTGGCTCAGTCTGCGCAGACCGAAACGCTCGTTTCCTGGGACAATATCATTCAGTCGGTCCCGGCAATCTGGCTCAAGCCTAGGGCACGTGAGCCAGGTTGCATTTGCGGCGATCCCGACTATCAAGACGCTTACCGACAGAAATGGGATGTTCGATAGTCAACCAAGATTGCGGCCGTCGTGGCTGACCCTCATATAGCCGTCCCTGGGGAACTGGACATCCCAATGCCTTTCGTTGTGATCCCACTCCCACACCCGGCCGCAATGATCGATTGGGCCAGATCTTGTACGCCCTTCCGCACGCCCTAACTCAAAAGCACGACCAGTGCGCCAATCTCCTTTGGGAATCGTCAGAGGAGCATAGTCAGCGGCCGGCACAAAATGGTAGCGATCCTCCGAGCGCCAGCCACGTCTACACGCGTTTCCCAGTTGACCTGCCAGCTCTTGAAGTGCAACCCCCCGGAGGTCAGGTGGCTTTGGCAGAACGCACGGGTGCTGTATTCGATCGTTCTCCGGTGGATGTCGATGCTCGAGATGGCGCCAAGGGTCATGATCAGTGATAGCGAATCGGTGCGAGTCGTACTCTTCCAGGCAGATCAGCAAGCGCTCCTCAACAGAGCCGTTCGGACGATCAGAGCAGCGGATCCGCACTTCATCCGTATCTGGCCAGACAGCGCGGCGGATCTTGGGAAACACGATCTGAGGGCTTCGCCAGTCGCTGCAGTCACCCAAGGCATCGCGTAACCCGTGCTTCCAATCATCACTCAAAGGCGACCTCGGTTCCGGATCCGGTACGGCAAGTGCCCAACTCTCCGTATGCCGCACAAAGTGATCCGCGAAGCGTCGAATGGTTGCGCTGGCCAGTCCTCGCCGACTAGACAACCGCTGGAGCAATTCCAGGTAATCATCGTTTGATATAAAGCGCACGGGCGTGAGCCCGTACCTTCGAGTCAGCTCCAAGAACGACGGTAGAACACCATGTGCGTCGGAGCCCGCCTCGAGACCGGCATCAAGAGGCCACGGATGATCCAGCAACGCAGCAGTCATCGCTTCGATGTCTGCTCTGAGCCCCGGATCAGGCTAATCTGCGACTCCGTCTCCCACGCCTCCTGCAAGAATCCCTCGGGCCACCGGAGCTCGTCCTCGTAACCTAGACCGACCTGCCTCGGCAGCGCACATTCACCGTCCCGTGGCGCGTCGATGAAATAGACTGCAATCCTCTCGGCCAATTCGCGACTCATGGACGCGCGGAGACGCAACCGGTGAAAAAACATCTCTGAGTGCGGCCCGACATCACAAGCGAACAGAAGAAATCGGCGACAAGGGCCTGAGGCCGCGGATGAAGATGTGCTTCCGGTAGATCCACAATGAATAAGCTCTCCTGCGATTGCAGCAGCCCGGCTACTACAACGGGAATGACCTGACTGACCCCGAAGCCGACTTCGGTGATATCATGTTGGACTTTGTCTTTCAAACTTACTCGGAGGCTGATTTCTCCAGTCGATCCGTCGATCGGCACGACGTCGACCTTGTGAGCCAATCCGAAGTGCGTCAGCCACCAGTCAAGAGCACTTGCGAGTGAGTCGGTCGTAGCTCGCCACTCGCGCGCTGACAGGCGCGCTTCCTCGGCATTCGACGGAATATTGGGCGGCACCGCATACGAAATGGCAGCACCGCGGTTCCGATGGAAGACACTGGAAGTGAACTCCCCGCTGTATCCGATCTGTTGGTTGACACCAACTCGATCGGCATAGCGCCGACATGGAAATTGTCGGTTAGGCCGCAGATACGTGAGAGTTCCAAACAAGTCCTGCAAGTCTGTGGTCGCCTGTCCACTAACAACACGCGGAGATCCCGTGAGGTGAGTCACTGCCTTAAGGATGAGCCCCTGCAGGATAACCGACGCCTCGCTATCACCGTCACGCCATTGGACTTCGTTAATCTTCGTCAGGCGAATCATTCGACTCGGTTCGTTTATCACCTGCTCGAATCGTATGAGAGAGGTCGCACCGATATCTGAATTAGGTCTGGCGGTGATCGGAGGCGGCGTCGGTGCGGCACTACTTAGCTCGTCGCTTGGATGCGCGAGGTGATTTAGGTCGAGGTTCGATGTATACGACGCGCCACCGAATCCAAACTCGACAGCGCCGCCTCTAGTCTGCAGCTCGATGCAAACCGGACCATCAGCCCCTCGAGTCCTAAGATCCAAAGTGGTCCCTAGATCGATCGGCCAGTCCTCGACATGGCGGAGGGGCGTCAAGGACGCAAGCCCCGTCGCGAATTCCTTTTGCGCATGAGCCATTGCAACCAGCGCGTGACCAAAAGACGATTTACCGGCACTGTTGGGACCGAGGAGCACCGTCAATGGCTTCAGCTGAAGTGCAGCGTTCCGAAAACCGCGAAAGTTCCGGAGGCGAATTCCCGTGATACTCATTACTGATCTCGAATCGTGAAGAGCGATCGAACCTCAGCGGACGCAAGTTCTTGCCAGCTTTGTTGATCGAGCCGATAGACTGCCCAGGAAACGGGATCTGGTAGCGCGTGACCAAAGTTAGGGACAACCAAGGAGAGGCCTCCGTCGGTGGTCACAATTGCGTATCGATCATCCGCCTCTGAGTGAAACGCTCTTGTGGGGTGACTATGAACCTGCGCGATCAGGCGCAACCCAGTTTCGGCCAGCCCGCGGTTCAAATGAAATAGTGTCTCACCGGTGATGAAGTACCCAATGCCATCCTCGCCCTTAATCGGCTCCTGTTTCGGAACAAAAGCGGTCCGCACGCTCGCGATCGCCTGTCGATCGTCGACTTCGCCCAGCCAGAGCACTAGCAGCTCACAGCCGCGCACGCCGATCTCCCGCATGCATCGAAGCGTGTCTTCGATCACTGGGCGTGGGACGACCACGCAGCGAATAGGTGGGGGTGAGTCACTCATGGCAGGCATGAAAGCTAGCACACCCACGCGGACCACAAGGCATTGCGAGTCGCCGAGAACAAAGCACGAACTCGTCCGTATTCCGCAAGCCATTAATAGTACTGCATTTCTCTGGGGCCAGCACATCACCAAGGTATTACCCGGTCGCCAATTGTGTCGGCGCTAGCAGCTCTGCCCTATGCGTGCCGTCATCGTGAAAAATTTGTAGTAGCCCGATGTGCCGGCCTGACCTGTCTGTGAGGGCAACCGGCCGGTCGTCCGGTTCTCTCTGTTCACGATTCCTTCGCAATGCAGTCTGACACCGGCGCCAGGCAGCCGCAGAAGGCTGGTGTCTGAGAGCGCCATAGCTGCGGAGCGAGCCGCGTGTCGGGCGCCCGCGGTTCCCTTATGCTCGGCCGAGATAAACTAGAAAAGGGGTATGCCGA
>Ga0335075_10013506_pt1 | contig 12289 bp, 15 predicted proteins | sample Lox_Sample_24_FD_206723 | JGI IMG/M metagenome (GOLD analysis project Ga0335075, IMG submission 206723) | Soil microbial communities from Loxahatchee National Wildlife Refuge, Florida, United States - Lox_Sample_2.4 | ecosystem: Environmental > Terrestrial > Soil > Wetlands | place: USA... | reverse complement strand
TCTGTCACCACCTCCGGTCCCGAAGGTGCCGCAACGCTGCCTGACGGCGGGCTGGCCGAGCGCATGCTGTGGATGACCAGGAACCACAGTGTCGTGTTGTGCACTGCCGCCACCCGATTGTCCGGTGGTGGCTGCTTCAATGCCCGGCCGCGTCCCATGACAGGCGCGAGCGTTGCGCTCCGCCCGGCAGCGCCGGGCTTACCCGATCGGTTCCGGCTTACCCGATAGGCCTGGTCGTCCACTTCGCTGGGTCCGGCCCGAGGAAGCGAATGTGGTGGGCCAGCAAGCCCGTGGCGGAGACCGTGGCCTGACCTTCCGTGATCAGCGACGCGAGGACACCGTCAGAGACCGTGCAGAGCCCCGACTTGGCCCCCGTGTCCCAGGCCTGCGGCTTGAGCAGGACGAAGGCCTCGTGACCGTTAATGATCTGCCGACGGTACGAAGCGTGGTGGAAATATGACACGCAGGAGCTGCCGTATAGCGGCCCGGTCTGCACCGTCATCACCTGGCGTGGTGCGAAGTCATCCGCGACCGTATCGACCGCCCCGGCGCTGAAGCCGAACAAGAAGGCGTAGCGCACCCCCTGATCAACTCGCGTGAACACCTGGTTCACCCGCCAGTCGGCGGGCAGCCCGGTCAGCTGGAACGGGAATGCTGCCGTTGGCCCGGCCGCCATGCCGAAGCGGAGAGTGCGCGCCATCCGCAGCGCATCCGGAAGATCCGGCGCCGACAGCACGGCCCAGCCGCCCTGGGCGTACTGCCAGGTCAGTTGCCGGCTTGGAAATCTTGAGCTGGGCGAGGTGCCGGTGCCAGACCCCGACGGGAACACCCAGTACGCTGCCCGCCCGCCGATTTCGCCGATCCGGCGGCCGATCCCAGGCCGCGGCACTATCGACTCCGGTGCCCCCGCATCGTGTGGCCAGCCGCAGGTGAACGAGCGGCTGGAAAGCCGGCACACCCCGCGCGACCAGACATTGAGTCCCACACCCGTTGAACGTATGTCTATGTACGAGTCCTCTAGCCGGGTGAACACACCTACAAAGCTTGCGGCTGAAAGACCCTTCGGCAGCCAGCCGGGCGACACATACGGTCGCAGCGGACTGAAGAGTCGGGGCGCCTGGGCGGCGGAGGCGCCGTCGGCCGGCGATGAAACGTGGGCGCCCGGCGATGAAACCTGGGCGCGATAGCCGCTGGACGGGACAAGTCCCCCGAAGGTGATCGCGAGAACCGCGCCGACGGCCAGGACGGGCGACGCGGCGGCGAGCCCCGCGTTCCGCCTGCGGCGGCGGGCCCGGCCCTGCCGCGCGGCGGCGAGGACACTGGCCTGGGTCGGCGGCGGGTTCTCCGATGCCTGCTCCTCGAATAGCTCGGCGAGTGCCTGCTCAAACATTGCCTGCCACCTCCCGTGGGTCGGCGTAGTCGGGAAAACGAGCCGGTCCGCGCGAAGGAGTCTGGTCATAGCCAGGCCCGACCGAGCGGCGGAGCGTCTCCAGGGCCTTGGCGGTCTGGCTCTTGATCGTGCCCTGGGTACAGCCGAGGGCGTCAGCTGCCTGGTAGACGTTGAGGTCGCAGAAGTAGCGCAGCACCAGCACAGCCCGCTGTCGGTGCGGCAGGGCCGCGACCGCTGTCCGCAGATCCAGAGCGCTGTCTTGGTCGGCCGCGGCCCGCCTGGCATCCGGCGGCTGCTCGCTTAGCGTCACCCGCCTCGCCCAGCCGCTGCGGCGTTCCTGAACGAACTCACGCACGAGGATGGCCCGCACATAGGCGTCGGTGTTATCCGCGCGCGCGGCCTTAGCCCAGTGGATGTAAGCCTTGGTCATGGCGCACTGAAGGAGGTCGTCGGCCAGGCTCCAGTCCTGGCAGAGCAGCCGGGCCAGGCGCCGCAGCGCAGGCATGCGCGCGGACATGTACTCGGTGAACTCGGCGTCATGCTGCGAGCTCACAGTCGCTGTCCTTCTAGCGGGGACGTCATCATGCTACATAGAAGGAACCGGCAGCCGATTTGGTTGCCCACCACTTTGCTTCGCGACAGCGTGCCTTGACGCAATCCGCGCCTCTACCATGCGGTGGTGATCGATGCGCACCATCACTTGTGGGATCTTGCCGCCCGGGAGCATCGCTGGCTCATGGGTGGCCAGGCATGGGCCAGCGATGAGGAGCTCGCCAAACTGCGCCGGTCTTTCACGCTCGCCGACCTCGCCCCGTTGGCTGCGTCAGCCGGGATAACCGGCACAGTCGTCATCCAGACGGTCGCCGAACCGTGGGAAACCCCAGATTTGCTCGAGCTGGCGGCTGGCCGCGACCCGTACCAGGCTGAGCAGAAACTCCTGGAGTCCGCCGAGGCCGACGGTGCGCAGCCCGCACCGCCGGGCGGTCTGCTAGCGGGCGTGGTGGGCTGGACGGACCTCACGACCCCTGCAGTGGCCGACGCAGTGGCCGGTCTGCGAGAACTGCCGGGCGGTGAGTTCCTGCTCGGTATCCGGCACCCGCTACTGGCCGAGGCGGATCCGGGCTGGCTGGCGCGGCCCGCGGTACTCCGCGGGCTGCAGGCGCTGGCAGAGGCGGGGCTTAGCTTTGACGTCGTCGCGATGCCACACCAGCTACCCGCTGCGGTCACTGCGGCCCGGTCCGTACCGGAACTGACGATGGTGCTCGACCATCTGGGCGGACCGCCTGTCGGATCTGGCAAGGACGTCGAAGACGGTCCCTGGGCCGCTGCGATTCGCAGACTGGCAGCACTACCTAACGTGATATGCAAGCTATCCGGCGCGCACACGACTCCGGCCGACGTCAGCGACCTGGAACCTTACTACCAGGCCGTCCTGGCCGCTTTCGGCCCCGATCGCCTGATGTTCGGCTCCGACTGGCCGGTGTCCACGCTCGCCGCGTCGTACGCGCAGGTATGCGCCATGTACCAGAACCTGACCGCCCAGCTCAGCTCAGCCGAGCAGGACGCCATCTTCGACCGCACTGCCCGCCGGGTGTATCGGCTGCCCGCAGCGTGACCGCCGGGATCGGAACGGTCAGGCCGTCAGTCGGGTCAGAGTTGCCGTGGCCTCCTCGCGGATCGGCGCTGGCGTGTCGAGCGACAGCACGTGCCGTAGTGCCGTCTCATAAGCAACGTCGTACGCCTCCTCGGCCGCGACCGAAACGTCTGGGACGACGCCGGTGCCTTCCCAGTTCGTGCCGGTGATGGGATTAACTGACCTGGCAAACGGCACCGATATTGCCATGGTCGGGCTCAGCGGCTGCATGCCCGTCGGGTGTGCCCCACCTCCGGTCGTCTCGCCGATCAGCTGAGCCCGCCCTAGCGCCTGCAGTGTGTAAGAGAAATCCTCGCCGCCAGAGAATGTCTCGTGGCTGGTCAGCACGTACACGGGCTTGTCAACGTAACGCGAGCCCGGCACGTACGACACGCTCCAGAACTGTCGCGTTTCCCCTGTCTCGGCCTCGAAGATGTCGTTGAAATGGGTGCCTGGTCCGTCGAACAGGTAACTGCACCAGAACACGACGCCGTCGGGTGATCCGCCGCCGTTCCGCCGCAGGTCAAAGATGAGCGCATACGTGCCGGATACCAGTTCCATTGCCGCGGCGATCGAGGCTCCAGCGTTCTGCGGCAACGCGACCCGGCGCAAATCGATGTAACCGACGTTGCCTTCGAGCCGCTCAACGCGGTGAATGCCGAAGTTGTCAAGCCGTCCGATCGCCCGCATTTCCTGCCGGGCTTTATCCCGGTCAGCTCGCCCAGGCGGCGGGCGCATGTGTTCGGGATGAGCACGCACCCGAAGATGCTTGTCGGCGCAGACCGTGTACAGCTGCCTGGTCAGCCGCTCGGCGAGCTCTGACTCGCCCAGATTGTCGTACTCGCCGGCGGCGAGCCTCGCCTCGATCTCGGCGGCCGCCTCTGCGGCGCGGTCGGGGAACACGTACCGCAAGCGCAGTATGGCAATGGCGGTCTGCACGATCTCGCGCGGCGGAACAGGCTCGCTAGCCAGCTCCGCATCATGCGGCATAAGGATTCGCGGTGGGCTGCCGGTCTCGCTGTCGTCGTCGATCGTGAACTCCAGCAGCCTGGCTGGCGGCAGCCGCCACGACAGCTCGCGCCGTAGTCGTCGTATCGCAGTCTGGTGCTGCGCAGCCCACGACTGAAGAGACTCTTCATGACTCGGCGCAGCTGCGTGGTCTTTGTCGGAGTCGCCCGCTGCTGGCTCCGACGGCGCGACGGCCAATCTGACGAACACCCGGACCAGCAGTTCCTCCGGACCGATCTGCGAGTCATCGGTCTCTTGCAGCAGCGCGACCCGCTCCACGGCGCCAGCCGGGAAGCGGGTGAGTATCTCCTCGTTTACCCGACGCTCAAGCCGAGCTATCTCCGTCCGTTCCACGATCGACCCCCTGACCACTGCCGACAACTACCCGCCAAATCGTCAGGACGTTGCTGCACCAGCAGAAGTTCCCCGATGGGGCAACTGCGCAAGAGGCCCGCTGCCTTGGTCAGGAGCTGGCCACCACGACACCCGCGAACAAAGCACTACCTGCCGCGCGGGCCCGGTCACCAGGTAGGTCGGAGCGGGCCGCCGGGGGCAACGCGGAGCAAGTCGTTCCGGAGGGCGAGCAGCCGTTTCGTGCCGAGGGCCGCTTCCCATGGCCGGAGCGTTTCCTTGATCGCCGCCTCGGCGGCCCGAGTGCAGGCCCAGCCTTTGTCGGTGAGCACGATCAGCCGGGCCCGGGCATCCTGCGGGTGCGGCTGCCGCTCCACGTAGCCCTTGGCGATCAGTTCGTCCACGAGCTGCGCCGCGGCCTGCCGGGTTATATCCAGATGCTCAGCCAGCTGGGTGATGGTGGCGCCGCCGGCCGAGAGCCGGGAGAAGGCGAACCCGTGCGCCGGGCGCACGTCACTGAAGCCGCGGGCACTGACCCCGGCGGAGACCCCGTCAACCAGGGCACGGCTGGCCGCCAGCAAGCCGAAAGCCAGCGACTGGGCGTCGTCGTTCCGCATAGATCCAGGTTGACAGATTAGGCAAGCTACTTGAACATATACGCAAGCTACTTGCCTAATTTCTGGAGGGTCCCGTGCCAGTCATCCACGCCGAGCAGGCCGCCGTGCATACGATGCACGGCACCAGTTTCACCGCCTATGCCAGCCCGGGCCGGGGCAGCCGGGAGCTGTGCGCCTGGCACATCGAGATCCCCGGCCACACCGAGGGGATCCGGCATCACGTGTCGCGCGAGGAGGTGCTGTATGTACTCAGCGGGACCATCCAGGCCAGCGTCGACGGCAGGGCCGAGCGGGCGGCTGCCGGTGACGTGATCTTGGTCCCAGCCGGCGCCAAGTTCGGAATCGACAACCTGGCCGACGGACCGGCCACCGCCTGGGTCACTACGAGCGTCGGTTTCCGGGGCGTGCTGCCGGACGGCTCGTGGATTGTCCCGCCGTGGACGCAGTGATCGCGTACGAGTCCGGGTTCGTCGTGCCTGATGCCAGCTAGCCCACGCCCTGGACGTGCTGGATCGTGAATTCGCCCGACGTGGCCCGCAGCACCCCGACGACGTCAATCCTGATCTCTTCGAAGAAGACGCCGTGAGCCTTCACCCAGGCCACCGCGAGCACGCGCAGGCGCGCCGCCTTCTGCCGGGTGATCGCCTCAAGCGGGGTCCCGAAGCCCACACCCGATCTGGTTTTCACTTCGCAGACAACGAGTGTCCTGCCCGCTAGCGCCACGATGTCGATCTCGCCGCGGCTGCAGCGCCAGTTCCGCTCGAGTATCTCCAGCCCGGCCCCGGTCAGGAAATCCGCCGCTAACTGCTCTCCGTGCTGTCCGAGCAAATCCTTTGCCTGCATCGACTCCACCTCCGGCAGCTAATCTGCCGGGGCGCGGCCAATCTGCGGAGTGCCGAGCAGAGCATTGTGGACAGATCAACAAGAACTATCAATCGCGGTGGATCACTCGGTCAGATTGTCGGCACCCGATGCTTCAATCTGGCGGCCCGCGCGGACTACCGGCACCCCGCGCCGCAGGCGAATGAGCTCGGGAAGGCGATGAACTCCGGAAGGCGATGAACTCCGGCGGCCGATGAGCTCCGGCAGGCGCTACTTAGGGTCGGGGATCTCCAGGTCGCTTTTAGCCAGTTCCTCGACGTTTACGTCCTTGAACGTGACGACCCGGACGTTCTTGACAAACCTGGCAGGCCGGTACATATCCCACACCCAGGCGTCCTGCATCGTGACCTCGAAGAAGACCTCGCCGTTGTCGGCCTGGCGGACGTTCAGCTCGACCTGGTTAGTGAGATAGAACCGGCGCTCGGTCTCCACCACGTGGGTGAACAGGCCGACGACGTCCCGGTACTCGCGGTAGAGCTGCAGCTCCATCTCGGTCTCATACTTCTCGAGATCCTCCGCGCTCATCTTCTCCCCTCCGATCAGGCGCCGCGGGCCATCGCCGCGAAGCCTGCCGTCGGCCACTCCTGCTCGTCGATGACGTCAACGATAGGGCCATTCTGCCCACTGGCCGGCGGGTAGCACGAGTTCATGTCCTCGGAGTTATCCGGGACGATCTCCACGTCGGGCGGCCTGCATCCGCGTACGTTCACGAACGACATCCTGTGCTCTGAGCAGGGACCATGCTCAGCGAGGGCGCGCATGTGACTGCGAGTCGAATAGCCCTTGTGCCGGGAAAACCCGTACGCCGGGAACTTTTTGTCCAGTTCGCACATCATGGCGTCCCTGGTGACCTTAGCCACGATCGAAGCCGCGGCCACGCAGGCCGCCACCTGGTCACCCTTCCACATGGCCAGCGATGGCGCCGGGAGCCCTCTGACCGGGAATCCGTCCGTCAGCACGTAGCCGGGCCTTCCAGACAGGCCGGCCAGGGCCCGCCGCATGCCAGCGACGTTACATACATGGAGGCCGAGCCGGTCAATCTCGGCCGACGGGATCGCGATGACGCTCCAGTCGAGCGCAGCATCCATTATCTGACTATAGGCGGCGTTGCGAGCCTTGGCAGTCAGTGCCTTGGAATCGGCCAGCTCAGTAAGTTTGGTGATCCTGGCCTGCTTCAGCATCACGGCCGCGATGACGAGCGGACCAGCACACGCGCCCCGGCCTGCCTCATCGATACCGGCCACGGGTGAGAGCCCGGCCCGGAGGAGCACCCGCTCATACCCGCTCAGCCCGCAGTTCCGCCTCGGCGTGTAGCCGACGGACCGCCGCTGCTCGCTAACCTCGATGCTCATCGGCCGCGGCCCCGCCGCAACTTCCTGGCCAGGCGTCGCCTCGCCCGACGCTGGAACCACGTCAGCGGCACTGCGCCAGCCAGCCCGGCAGCCAGAGGCAGGTACGACTGGGCTGGCTTGATCTTCGCCCCGAGCAGCGCCGCCGCGGCGTTCCGCGCGGCTGGCTGACCGGCCTGCGCGCTGGAGCTGGGCTGATCGATGCCGGGCTGATCGAATGTCGACGGGATGGGCAGGATTTGCCAGTGGCTTGGCGGCCAGACGATAACGAATGCCCTGCCGATCACCTTGTTCTCCGGAACCGTGCCGCGACCTGGGTCGTTCTGGTGCAGCCGCGAATCGTAGGAGATAGCCCGGTTGTCGCCCATGACCCAGAGCCGGCCCTTAGGCACCACGATGTTGAAGCGGATGTCCGACGGCGCCGCTCCCGGATAGAGGTAGGACGATTCGTGTAGCGGCACGCCGTTGACGGTGACCAGGCCCTGCGCGGTGCAGCACTTGACTCGGTCGCCGGGCACGCCGATGACCCGCTTGATGTAGTCCGTCTGCCCGATTGGCGTGCCGAACAGGCCCGCGATGGAATGGAACAGCGGGCGGAGCGTGGCGTCGTAGGCGCGCACGACCGGATCCCCGGATGGGCGGCTGGGCGAGGGATTCGGATCCCAGGAGCCATCGCCGTTGAAGACGACGATGTCGCCCGGCTCGATCCGGCGGAAGTGATAGACAAGCTTGTTCACCAGGACTTTGTCGCCGATCATCAGGGTGTCCTCCATCGAGGACGACGGGATGAAGAACGGCTGTACGACAAACGTCTTGACCACCAGGGCGATGGCAAGGGCCACGATGATCAGGATCGGCAGCTCGCGCCAGGATGACCGTGATGACCGCCGCTTCTTCGCCCTGGGAACGACGGCATCTGCCCCAGCGGTGTCCCCAGCCGACGCGCCTGCCGGGGCACCCGGCCCGGCGCCCGGCGCTGGTTCGCCGACCGAGCCGTGCCCATCCGAACTGGCGTTCTGATCTGGCACCCCGGCCAGGTCTGGAGGGACGGACCCCTCGGCCAGCCGCTCCGGGCCGCTCTGCTCGTCGTTCATCACGCCGAGCCTATCGCCGCTGCCGGCCCCGTCTGCGCCGGATCAGGGCCCGGCGCCGGAGCCAGGTGAGCGGTAGGGCGACGCCGAATCCGGCCGCCAACGGTACGTACGGCGCGGCCGGGCGCAGCCTGGCCGCCCGCAGGGTGGCGGCCCCCTGCTCCGCACGGCCGGCCCCGGCGGCAGTGCTCGCGGACTCGGTGATCCCTGGCTGATCGAACGTCGCGGGGATCGGAAGGATCCGCCACTGGCTCGGCGGCCACACGATCACGAACGCCCGGCCGACGACCTCATCCTCCGGGATCATGCCGTTGCCGGGGTCAGCCTCATGGCCGCGTGAGTCATCCGAGATGCCGCGGTGGTCACCGAGTACCCACAGGTAACCCTTGGGCACGGTGACGTTGAAATGGCCGGGAATTCCGTACGGGTGACTGCCAGAGTGATCGCCCGGGTAGAGGTAGGACTGCTCGTGCAACGGCACGCCGTTCACGGTGATCAAGCCCTGAGCGTTACAGCAGGCCACATGGTCGCCTGGTACCCCGATGACCCGCTTGACGTAGTCAGTCTGGCCGATCGGCGTCCCGAACAGGCCACCGACTGCGTCGAAGACCTTGCGGATGGTGTCGTCGTAGGCGCGTGCCAGCAGACCCGAGCTAGTGCCTGACGAAGCCACCGGCGGGTTCCAGCTGCCCGCGCCGTTGAAAACGACGATGTCCCCGGCATGGATGGGCCGGAAGTGATACACGACCTTGTTGACCAGGATCTTGTCATTGATCTCCAGCGTTTTCTGCATGGAGCCGGTCGGGATGACGAAGGCCTGGACTACGAAGGTCTTGATCACGACGGCGATGACGAGCGCCACCACGACCAGAAGCGGCAGCTCACGCAGGAGCGAGCGGTTCCCGCTCTTGCCGCGACCCCGCCGCGCCGGCCGCCGCCACCCTGACCACGAGCCAGCGGGCCCGGGCCGAGCGTGCCCCGGTCCGGGCTGCCGCGACCCGCCGGGCGGCCGATCTGGCTCCGGCGCCGCAGGCAGGAAGTACTCGTCCGCCGCTTCACGCGGCTCACTGCCCGGCGTCATATGCCGGCCCAGCCGCTATCGGCGCTGCCAGAGGGCATTCAAGGCCACCTTTGCGAGGGACGCGGTCGCGCGAGCCATCTGCGCCGGCGGGGCAGCTACGGCAAGACCGACCTAGCTCGGCTGACAGTACCTGACGAACAGCCGGGCGGAGGACACCTACTTGGCAGGAGCGACCTCGCGCCGCTCACGGATCCGGGCAGCCTTGCCCCGCAGCGAGCGCAGGTAGTAGAGCTTGGCGCGCCGGACCCGGCCGCGGGTGACAACTTCGATCTTGTCGATAGCCGGTGTGTGCACCGGAAACGTGCGCTCGACGCCGACCCCGTAACTGATCTTCCGGACCGTGAACGTCTCGCGTGCGCCGCCGCCCTGCCGACGGATTACCACGCCCTGGAAGACCTGGATCCGGGAGCGGTTGCCCTCGGTGACCTTGACGTGCACCTTGAGGGTGTCACCCGGCCGGAAGCCGGGTACGTCGGATCGGATCTGCGCCTGCTCAAGCTCGGCAATCGCGGTGTGCATCGCTGCGGTTTCCTCATTAGTCATCAGCGCACGCCTGCGAACGCGCTGGATCGGTCTGTCTTCGCCAGGCAACTCCCGGCAGCCCCGCGGCAGGTAGGCCAGCGACAGGGCAGTGCCCCTTAGTGTGCCACATCTTCGTCAGTAACCGGAAAGCCAGCCTCAGCGAGCACGGCCCGGTCCGCCTCAGACGTTCCCCCGGCGAGGAGCCGGGACACCAGATCGGGCCGGTTTTGGGCGGTACGGCGCAGCGCGCTGTCCCGGCGCCACCTGGCGATAACCCGATGATCACCAGAGAGCAGCACGGGCGGCACCTCCAAGTCGCGCCACACCCGCGGCCTGGTGTAGGAAGGCCCTTCGACCAGGCCCGCCATCAGGCCGCCGGATGCATCTTCGCCGAGGCCGAACGAATCGTCGGCAGCGGATTCCGCGTTACCAAGCACCCCGGGCAGGAGCCTGCCGATGGCCTCGCTCATAACCAGCACGGCCGGTTCGCCGCCGGCCAGCACGTAGTCACCGATGCTGACTTCTTCGACCCGCATCCTGGTCCGGGCATCCTCGGCGACCCGCCCGTCGATGCCCTCATACCGCCCGCAGGCGAAGATCAGCCAGGGCTCGCTCGCGTACTGAGCCGCACGTCCCTGCGTGAACGGCACTCCCGCTGGAGTGGGGATCACGAGCAGCGGTCCCTCACCCGCTGTGGCGCCGTGCTGGCCGTCACCCTCAGGGCCAGCCACAGCGTCCAGCGCCTCGCCCCAGGGCTCCGGCTTCATGACCATTCCCGGCCCGCCGCCGAAAGGCGAGTCGTCGACCGTTCGGTGCACGTCATGGGTCCAGCTGCGCAGGTCGTGCACCCGGAAGCTGATGTCGCCGCGCTCGGCCGCCTTGCCGATGAGCGACAGGCTGAGCGGCCCGAAGTACTCAGGGAAGATCGTGATGATGTCGATCCGCATGCCCACCCCTACACAGCGTCGTGCGGATCAAGCAGGCCGGGCGGCGGGTCAATCCGCAACTGCCCGGCAGAAACATCGACGTCAGGAACTATGGCCGAAACGAAGGGAATCATGATCTCCGTTCCCGCACGTTCGCCGCGGCCGGCGACGACCAAGAGGTCCTGGCCATAGTGCAGAACGTCGGTGACCTCGCCGACTGGCTCGCCGGCCATGGTCAGGACTGCCAGCCCGATGAGCTGATGATCGCGGAACTCATCGGGGTCAGCGACATCCTCCAGCTCCGCTGAATCGATTACCAGCAGGACGCCGCGTAGCTGGTCGGCATCGTTCCGGTCATTGAGGCCCTCGAACTGAACCAGCAGCCGACCCTGGTGCCAGCGGGTACCGGCAATCGTCAGCGGGCCTGCAGCGGCTGGCTCCGTGGCGAGAACGGAGCCCGTGACCAGCCGCAGCTCAGGATCGTCGGTACGCACCTCGACCGCCAGCTCACCGCGAACACCGTGCGGCCGGGAAATCCGGCCGACCACTAGCTGCATGGCGGGCTAGCGGACCTCGTCGGCGTCCAGCAGGTCGACGCGAACGTAGCTATTGCCCGCCAGCGAACCAATGACCGTCCGCAGAGCCCTGGCCGTGCGGCCGCCGCGGCCGATGACCTTACCGAGATCCTCGGGGTGGACCCGCACCTCAAGCACGCGCCCGCGCCGCAGGCCACGGCTGCCCACCTGGACGTCGTCGGGGTGCTCGACTATGCCCTTGACCAGGTGCTCCAGGGCTTCCTCGAGCATGTCAGGCTCCGCTGCCTTCCGCTTCGCCAGGCTCGGCCGCAGGCGCGCTGTCGGCAGCCACCTCAGCTTCAGCCTCGGCCTTGGCCTCGGCGGTCGCCGCTGCGTCGGCAGCCTCACTCTCGGCAGCTTCAGCCGGCTCAGCGGCCGCCTTCTTCTCCTTGGCCGGTGCCTTCTCCGCCTTGGGTGCGGCTTCGGCCTTGCCGGCCTTGCCCTCGGCAGCCTTGCCCTTGGCCTTCGGCTTGGCCCCGCTCTCGGCCAGCGACTCCGCTGCCGCTGCCGCGAAGGCGACCTTCTTGTCGGCCTTCGCCTCGGCCACGCGCAGCGAACCCTCAGCGCCCGGCAGGCTCTTGAACTTCTGCCAGTCGCCGGTGATCTCCAGGAGCTTGCGGACCGGATCGGTCGGCTGCGCGCCGACGGACAGCCAGTGCTGGGCGCGCTCGGAGTCGACCTCAATGAAAGACGGCTCGGCCTTGGGGTGGTACTTGCCGATCTCCTCGATCGCGCGACCGTCCCGCTTGGTGCGGGAGTCGGCGATGATGATCCGGTAATACGGCGCGCGGATCTTGCCCATGCGCTTCAGCTTGATCTTGACAGCCACGGCTGTGGTCTTCTCCCAGCGAATTGGTGTCGGGC
>Ga0335075_10013505_pt1 | contig 12289 bp, 8 predicted proteins | sample Lox_Sample_24_FD_206723 | JGI IMG/M metagenome (GOLD analysis project Ga0335075, IMG submission 206723) | Soil microbial communities from Loxahatchee National Wildlife Refuge, Florida, United States - Lox_Sample_2.4 | ecosystem: Environmental > Terrestrial > Soil > Wetlands | place: USA: Florida... | reverse complement strand
CCACCATGCCGTCAAGCCCGAGCTTTCGCCCGTCCTCAGGCGTATAGATGCGCTCTACGCCGTAGCGCTGCAACGCCTCGATCTCGTGCGGCGCGATCGTCCCGCCGCCCCCCACGATGACGCGGATGTGCTCGCAGCCGCGCTCGCGGAGCATGTCCACCATATACGCGAAGTACTCGTTGTGACCGCCCTGATATGAGCTTGCGGCGATCGCATCCGCGTCCTCCTGGATCGCGGCCCTGACGATCTCAGAGACGCTGCGGTTGTGGCCGAGGTGGACGACCTCGGCGCCGTGAGCCTGCAGGAGGCGACGGATCATGTTGATCGCCGCGTCGTGCCCGTCGAAAAGCGAGGCCGCGGACACGAATCGGAGCGGGGGCGCCACGTGCCCGGGCTCGGTCTGCGGCGGAAGAGCGGCCTCGGCGCTGATGCTGGATTTGGGTGCCATGGGGAAGTGCTCGCTTGCAAGCTCGCGGCGGAGGGGCTAGTTTACCTTTACGCGCCGGTAGAATGGCTACCGGCGAGTATGGTCCAGAGCCGGTCCCGCGGTCAACGAGGTCCGCGCCGGTCGGCTATACTGGCCGGCGTACCCCGCGATCCCGACTGAGATGACGAACAACCGAACCAAAGCGCGCTCGAATGATGCCGTGCCAATGGCCATCCCTGGCGGCAGGGCCCCCGGCCCGCACGTCCGTGTGCGGGCGCTCGCCGGAGCGAGGACACGTTAAGTGCCCTCGCTTAGAGACACCGGCTCGCCCTGGCGGGCCAGCCGCGAGCGGCTGCGCGACCGCGAGGTCAAGCGCGACGCGGTGATCCGCGCCGCCGCGCGCGCCTTCAACCGCAAGGGCTATCACAACACCTCGCTGGATGATATCGCCGCGGCGCTCGAGGTGACCAAGCCGACCGTCTACTACTATGTCAGCAACAAGGAACAGCTCCTGTTCGAGTGCTTCGTCGCCGGCATAGAGGGGATTCGCGCCGCCTGCCGCGAGGCGCGCTCCGTCGCGGCGCCAGGCGCGGAACGGCTGCGGGCGGTGCTGCGCCGCTACGGCGAGGCCGTCGCCTCGGAGTTCGGCTGGTGCATGGTGCGGGCGGAGGATCAGGACCTCTCGCCCGACATGAGCGCCCACATCAAGGCAATGAAGTCCGAGATCGATCAGGGGATCCGCCGGCTGCTGCGCGAAGGCGTCCAGGACGGCTCGATCCACCCCTGCGATCCCAAGATGACCGCCTTCGCCCTCGCCGGCGCCCTCAACTGGATCGCCCACTGGTATCGGGAGAGCCAGTCGATGAGCGGCGCCGAGATCGCCGAAGCCTTCATCGCGGTGTTCGAGACCGGCCTGCGGCCCCGCACCGAGATTTCCAACGAGGATCCAACATGTCGCAAACCGAAGTCGTCATCCTCTCGGCCCGGCGCACCCCGATCGGCGCGTTCCAGGGCGTCTTCGCGCCGGTAACCGCGCCGCAGCTCGGGGCCGCGGCAGCCAAAGCCGCCATCCAGGCCGCCGGCATCGCCGCAGCCGACCTGCAGGAAGTCATCCTCGGGTGCGTGCTGCCGGCCGGGCTCGGCCAGGCGCCCGCCCGCCAGGCGGCGATAGCAGCCGGCATCCCGCTCGCCACACCCGCGACCACCATCAACAAAATGTGTGGCTCGGGACTGAAGGCGGTGATGATGGCCGCCGACCAGATCCGTGCGGGCAATGCCGACCTCGTGCTCGCCGGCGGGCTCGAGTCGATGACCAACGCGCCGTATTTGCTGCCCAAGGCTCGCGGCGGCTATCGCATGGGCCACGGCGAGGTGCTCGATCACATGTTCTACGACGGCCTGCAGAGCCCGTTCGACGGCAAGCTCATGGGCTGCTTCGCCGATGCCACGGCAGGCAAATACGGTTTCAGCCGGCAGGATCAGGACGCCTTCGCGACGGAGTCGGTGCGCCGCGCGACGCGGGCGGTGGAGTCGGGGGAATTCGACGCCGAGATCGCCCCCGTCACGGTGAAGGGCAGGAAGGGTGAGACCGTCGTGGCGCGCGACGAGACGCCGGGCACCTGCGACATCAGCCGTATCTCGAGCCTGAAGCCTGCCTTCGGCAAGGACGGCACCGTGACGGCCGCCAGCTCCTCCTCGATCTCGGATGGCGCTGCGGCGCTCGTGATCGCAAGCGCCGACGCGGCGGCGGCGCGCGGACTGAGGCCGGTGGCGCGCATTCTCGCCCAGGCGAGCCACGCCCAGGAGCCGGAGTGGTTCACGACTGCTCCCGTGGGCGCCATCCGCAAGGTCCTCACCCGTCTCGGATGGAAGCCGCACGACGCCGATCTCTACGAGATCAACGAGGCATTCGCGGCAGTCACGATGGCCGCGATGCGCGACATCGACATCGATCATGCCCGTGTCAACGTCAGCGGCGGCGCCTGCGCGCTCGGCCATCCCATCGGGGCCACCGGCGCGCGTATCCTCACGACCCTGCTGCACGGCTTGCGCCGCCGGGGTGGCCGGCGGGGAATCGCGTCCCTCTGCATCGGCGGGGGCGAGGCAGTGGCGGTCGCGGTCGAGCTAGTATAAGCACTGGATCCGGGCTCCTGCCCGGCCCAGCGCTCCGCCAGCTGCAGCGGCGGGGCACATCCGTGTGCCGGGGTTGTTACTCTCAGGGGTCAGGTGACTTTATGAAGATTGAAAACGCCCGGGCCGTCGTCACCGGCGGCGCTTCGGGGCTGGGCTACGCCGTCGCGCGCCATCTCGTCTCGCTTGGCGGCAAGGCCGTCATCGTCGACGTTCAGGACGGGCCGGGGCGCACCGCTGCGGCCGATCTCGGCCACAACGCCGCATTCGTGCGCTGTGATGTGACTTCCGAGGCGGAGGTCACTTCGGCAATGGAGACCGCGCAGACGCACATGGGCGGTATCAATCTGCTGGTCAACTGCGCCGGTGTGATCGGCGCCGGCCGGGTGCTCGGCAAGAACGGTCCGATGGCGGGAGACTTCTTCACCAAGGTCGTGCACATCAACCTGATCGGTACCTTTCTCTGCGACAAGGCCGCTGCCGCGCTGATGCAGCACAACCCGCCGAGCGAGGACGGCGAGCGGGGTCTTCTGGTGCATACGTCCTCCGTGGCCGCCTTCGAGGGTCAGATCGGCCAGGCGGCGTACGCCGCCACCAAGGCCGGGCTCGCAGGCATGACGCTGCCCATTGCGCGGGAGCTGGCAAGATTCGGCATCCGCTGCGTCTCCATCGCCCCGGGCATCTTCCACACGCCTATGGTGGATTCCATGAGCGCCGAGGTGCAGGCCTCCCTCGCCAGCCAGATCCCCTTCCCCAAGCGTCTCGGCAAGCCGGAAGAGTTCGCGCGCCTGGTCGTCGCTGCCTTCGAGATCCCGATGTTGAACGGCGAGACCGTCCGCCTCGACGGCGCCGTGCGCATGCAGCCGCAGTAATGAACTCGCCAACCGAAGAGCAAAGCAACGTCCAACGTGACGTCATGGAATACGACGTCGTCATCGTGGGCGCCGGCCCGGCGGGGCTCTCGTGCGCCATCCGCTTGAAGCAGCTGAAGGCCGAGCTGAATGTCTGCGTACTGGAGAAGGCGGCCGCCGTGGGCGCGCAGGCGCTCTCCGGGGCGGTGATCGAGCCTGGGCCGCTCGATGCGCTCGCGCCGGAGTGGCGCCAGTCCCCACCCGGGATCTGCGTGCCAGCCGTCCGGGACGAATTCCGGCTGCTCACCCGCAAGGGGAGCCTGCGGCTGCCGCTGCCGCCGCAGCTGCACAATCGCGGCAATTTCATCGTCTCCCTCGGGCTGCTGACGCCCTGGCTGGCGCAGAAGGCGGAGTCGCTCGGGGTGGACGTCTTCCCTGGCTTCGCGGCGGCAGCTCCCTTGCTCACGCCCGACGGGGTGATCGCCGGCGTGCAGCTGGGCGACATGGGGCTCGGGAAGGACGGCAAACCGGGCCCCAGCTACACCCCCGGCGCGGAGGTGCGTGCGCGCACCACCGTCGTCGCGGAAGGTGCGCGTGGAAGCCTCGCGAAGCAGCTCATTCGCCGCTTCGGCCTCGATGCGCGCTCGAGCCCGCAATCGTACGGCCTGGGGATGAAGGAGCTGTGGCAGCTGCCGGAGGGTCGGGTGCAGCCCGGGCTCATCCAGCATACGCTCGGCTGGCCCCTCGACTCGCGCACTTACGGCGGCAGCTTCATCTATCACCTGGACAAGAACCGGGTCTACGTCGGCTTCGTGGTCGGGCTCGACTACGAGGATCCGCGGCTCACGCCGTTCGAGGCATTCCAACAGTTCAAGCACCACCCGCAGGTCAGGCCTCTGCTCGAGGGCGGGGAGATCCTGTCGGCCGGTGCGCGCACCATCGCGGCGGGCGGCTGGCAGTCCATCCCACGGCTGGAGATGCCGGGCGCCATGCTCATCGGCGACTCGGGCGGCGGCGTCAACGTGCCGAAGATCAAAGGCGTGCACCAGGCCATCCGCTCGGGAATGCTGGCGGCGCAGCACCTGGCGGAAACCGGGAGCCCGGCTGGATTCGACGCCCGCTGGCGCGCCTCACCTGGCGGCCAGGAGCTGCGCGCCGTGCGCAACTTCAAACCCGCGTTCAAGCGCGGCCTTTGGATCGGCATCGCCAACGCCGGCCTCGAGGCGCTGATGGGCGGACGTACGCCCTGGACCCTCTCCGGTCGTACACCCGATTACGCGCGGCTCAAATCGCTGGATGCGTACGAGAGCCCGGACCGCGGCTGGGTGGAGCGGACCCTGCCGCCGCGGGACCGCCTCGCCTCGGTGTTCTTCGCCTCCACCAGCCACGATGAGAGCCAGCCGGCGCACCTGAAGGTGCTCGACACCAGCATCTGCATCGAGCAGTGCGCACGGGAGTTCGGCAACCCGTGCCAGCGTTTCTGCCCGGCGAGTGTCTACGAGATGGTCGACGACGGCGCAGGCGGCAAGCGCCTGCAGATCAACGCGGCCAACTGCGTGCATTGCAAGGCGTGCGACATCAAGGATCCGTACGAGATCATCAACTGGACGCCCCCGGAGGGCGGCTCCGGACCGAACTACCAATCGCTTTGATTATGGCGCTGGATCCGGGCTCCTGCCCGGCCCAGCGCGCATTGAGCAAAAAAGCGTGGTTTTTTGCTCAATGCCCGCCACCTGCGGCGGCGGGGCACTTCCCTGTGCCTGTGCGGCGAGATTATGGGCAATCGAGACATCGATGACTGAGATCTGGCGGCCTTCGGCGGCACGTATCGCGGATTCCAACCTGACACGATTCACCGCCTGCCTGAACGCGCGCAAGGGGCTGAAGCTAGGCGTATTCGAGGACTTATACGCCTGGTCCGTGTCGTACCCGGAAGAGTTCTGGACTGAGCTCGCTCGCTTTGCCGACGTCAGGGCCGTCTGGGGCGACGGTCCCGTCCTCGAGAATCCGCGCTCCATGCCGGGAGCACGCTTCTTCCCCAACGCGCGGCTCAATTTCGCGGAGAACCTGCTGCGGCGCGATGATGACCATGCCGCGATCGTCTTCGTCAACGAGCGCGGGGCGCGCCGGCAGATATCACACCGCCAGCTGCGCGCGGAAGTTGCGCGCATCGCCGCAGGTCTGCGCGCGACCGGGGTCGGCGAGGGCGATCGTGTGGCGGGCTACCTGCCCAACCTCCCGGAGGCCACCATCGCCGTGCTGGCGACGGCCAGCCTGGGAGCGATCTGGTCGTCCTGCTCGCCCGATTTCGGCGCGCAAGGCGTGCTCGACCGCTTCGGTCAGATCGCGCCCAAGGTGCTCTTCACCGCGGATGGCTACTTCTACGCCGGCAAGACCATCGATTCGCTCGCCCCGATGGCGGCAATGGCGTCGCAGCTGCAGAGCGTGGAGCGGATCGTCGTCGTCCCGTACGTGGAAGCGGAGCCGCAACTCGGGCGCCTCGGGACCGCCGCCGTCCGCGCCACGCCTTGGCAGACGTTCGGGGAGCGCGGCGCGCCGCTGCGCTTCGCCTCCCTTCCGTTCAACCATCCGCTCTACATCCTCTACTCCTCGGGGACGACCGGCTCTCCCAAGTGCATCGTACACGGCGCCGGGGGAACCCTGCTGCAGCACCAGAAGGAGCACCTCCTTCACACCGACCTCAAGCGCGGCGACCGCCTATTCTACTTCACGACCTGCGGCTGGATGATGTGGAACTGGCTCACGAGTGCGCTTGCCAGCAGCGCGACCATCGTCCTCTATGACGGCAGCCCCTTCCATCCGGATCCCGGAGTGCTCTGGAGGTTGGCGGAGCAGGAGCGCCTGACCGTCTTCGGCACCAGCGCCAAGTATCTTTCGGCTCTGGAAAAGAGCGATTACACGCCCGCGCAACGCGTCGACCTGGCGGCGCTGAGAACCGTGCTCTCCACGGGCTCACCGCTCCTGCCCGAAGGCTTCGACCACGTCTACCGCGCCATCAAATCGGATCTGCACCTCGCCTCCATCTCCGGCGGAACCGACATAGTTTCCTGCTTCGCTCTCGGCTGTCCGACCCTGCCGGTGCATCGCGGCGAGATCCAGTGCCGGGGGCTCGGCATGGCCGTCGATATCTTCAATGAAGAGGGCAAGCCCGTCCGGGGCGAGCGCGGCGAACTGGTCTGCACCGCGCCCTTCCCGTCGATGCCCGTTGGTTTCTGGAACGACCCGCAGGACGCGCGTTACCGGGCGGCTTACTTCGAGCGGTTCCCGGGAGTGTGGCACCACGGCGACTATGCTGCGCTCACGGAGCACGGCGGCATCATCATCTACGGAAGGTCCGACGCCGTGTTGAATCCCGGTGGGGTACGCATCGGCACGGCGGAAATCTACTCCGCCGTCGAGAGCCTGCACGAGATCGTCGAGGCGATCGCAGTGGGTCAGGACTGGCGGAATGACGTGCGGGTCGTGCTGTTCGTACGCCTGCAGCCCGGGATCGAGCTCGGCGAGGCGTTGAAGAAGAGGATCCGCGAGGCCATCCGCGCGCGCACGACGCCGCGGCACGTCCCGGCCAGGATCATCGCAGTCCCTGATATCCCGCGCACCCAGTCGGGCAAGCTCACCGAGCTCGCCGTGCGCAATGTGATCCACGGCCGCCCGGTGCAGAACGCCGATGCGCTCGCCAACCCGGAGGCGCTGCAGTACTTCCGCGACCTGCCCGATCTCGCCGCGGACTGACCCTGATGACAGAGTCAGGCGCGCGGACGCTGCGCGAGACCTATGAGCGTCAGATCGTCGAGCGCGGCTTCCGCGCGGACGCGGCGCAGCTCGCCGTCGTGAGCCGGCTCGAGGCGCTCCGTGCCCGTCTGATTGCGGCACATCGTTCCCGCGCCTCCCTCGGCGGGCGGCTGTTGCGCGTCCTCGGCCGTCGGCATGCTCCGGCGGCGGAACGGGGCCTCTACCTATGGGGACCGGTGGGACGCGGCAAGACCTGGCTCATGGACCTCTTCTTCCAGAGCCTGCCGTTCCCGGAGCGCCGCCGGCGCCACTTCCACCGCTTCATGCACGACATTCATGCGGAGCTGAAGAAACTGCAGCAAGTCGCGGCGCCGCTCGAGACCGTGGCCGAGCACCTGGCGGCGCAGGTACAGGTGCTGTGCTTCGATGAGCTCTTCGTGACCGACATCGCGGATGCAATGATCCTGGCGGGCCTCTTCGACGGCCTCTTCCGCCGTGGCGTGACCCTCGTGGCAACTTCCAACGTGCCGCCCGCGGACCTCTACCGCGACGGCCTGCAGCGCCAGCGCTTCCTGCCGGCGATCGAGCTGATCGAGCAGCACGTGGAGGTCGTGGCGGCCGGGGGCGACCGCGACTATCGTCTGCGGCAACTCACCCAGGCAGGCACCTATCTGCCGTCCGGGGACTCCGCCACGGGCGCGAGGCTCCGCGCGCTGTTCGCTGAGCTCTCGGATCACGGGGACGCCTCCGACGGCTCGGTGGAGATCGAAGGCCGGTCGATTCCGGTCGTGCGGCAGAGCGAGTGCGCCGTGTGGTTCGAGTTCGAGGCCCTCTGCAACGGCCCGCGCAGTCAGGATGATTACATCGAGATCGCCCGCAACTACCAGTCCGTCGTCGTTGCCAACGTTCCGGTGATGGATGCGCTCCACGAAAACGAGGCGCGCCGCTTCATCGCTCTCATCGATGAGCTGTACGACCACTGTGTGAAGCTCGTCGTCTCCGCCGCCGCCCCCCCGATGCAGCTCTATCACGGCGAGCGCCTGCTCCTCGAATTCCAACGCACGGCGAGCCGCCTCACGGAGATGCAAAGCGAGGAATACCTCGCACGCGAGCACCGGGCGTAGTCCATTGCGTAGCTCGCTCAGACCCTGATGTCCGGCACGCCGGCACGCACCTTCAGCGGCGCTTCGGTACGACTGACGATCTCTTCCACCGCTACGCCCGGCGCGCGCTCGACCAGCTCGAGTCCCGCCGCGGTGACATCCATCACCGCCAGCTCCGTGATGATGCGGTTCACGACGCCCAGGCCCGTGATCGGCAAGGTGCAGCGACGCCTGATCTTGGACTCACCGCTCTTGGCGCAGTGCTCCATGACCACGACGATGCGCTTGGCGCCCGAAACCAGATCCATGGCGCCGCCCATGCCTTTTACCAGTTTGCCGGGAATCATCCAATTTGCGATGTCGCCGGCCGCGCTTACCTCCATGGCGCCCAGGATCGCGAGATCGATATGTCCGCCGCGGATCATCGCGAAACTCTCCGCACTGTCGAAGATCGCCGCGCCCGGCAGCAGAGTGACCGTCTGCTTGCCCGCGTTGATGAGATCCGCATCCTCCTCCGTCTCGTACGGGAACGGACCCACTCCCAGCAGCCCGTTCTCGCTCTGCAGCACTACCTCCACGCCTGCCGGGATGTAATTCGCCACCAGCGTCGGGATACCGATGCCGAGGTTTACGTACTGACCGTCTCGCAGCTCCTGAGCCGCGCGCATCGCCAGTTGCTCTCGCGTCAGCATGCCAGTCGTTCTCCGATCATCAGACGATGTTGGGCCGCGTGGTACGGCGCTCGATGCGCTTTTCGTGCTTGCCCACCACGACGTGCTGCACGAAGATTCCGGGAGTATGGATGTGCGCGGGCGCAAGTGCGCCCACTTCGACCACCTCTTCGACTTCCGCAACGGTGATACGGCCCGCCATCGCGCACAGCGGATTGAAGTTGCGGCCGGCGAGGCGGTATTGCAGATTGCCCAAGCGGTCGCCGCGCCACGCCTTGACGATGGCCCAATCGGTGCGGATCCCCCGCTCCAGCACGTATGAGCGGCCATCGAACTCACGCACTTCCTTCTTCTCCGCGACGACCGTACCGACCCCCGTGGGGGTATAGAACCCCGGGATGCCGGCGCCGCCGGCGCGCAGCCTCTCCGCCAAAGTGCCCTGCGGCACCAGCTCCACCTCGATCTCCCCCGCCATGAGCTGCCGCTCGAATTCCTTGTTCTCGCCGACGTAGCTCGAGATCATCTTGCGGATCTGCCGGTTGGCGAGCAGCAGTCCCAGGCCGAAGTCATCGACGCCGCAGTTGTTCGACGCGATCGTCAGATCGCGCACGCCGAGCTCGCGGAGCGCCTGGATACACGTTTCCGGGATGCCGCACAGGCCGAATCCGCCCGCAGCGATGCTCGCGCCGTCGCGGATCCCCTGCAGCGCCTCGGCTGCGCTCGCTCGTACTTTGTTCATGACCGTACGCAAACCCCCGAAAATGGCCCTGAAATGGTATGGCCCCCTTGGCGCCGACCGCTACTGCGTGCGGCTGGCGGAGCGCGAGAATACCCCAGCTCAGGGCGGGAGAGTACTTGCATGTCCCGCCCCGCAAGAGTGCCGCCCCCTCGCTCAGCTCGACGCTTCCGCCTTCGCCCGCTCGAGCTGCTCGGCGAGCCGCTGCTCCGAGACCCGCATGACGGCCTTCAGGTCCTGCGCATACAGCGACACCCGGAACTCCTCGATCATCCAGCGCAGTTGCAGTAGCTCCGGGTGCGGGCTCATGAGCCCCTCGGAGACCCGCCCCTGCAGACTCCTGACGGCCGCCACGAGCGGGCGAACACGCGACGCCAGCTCCGCGTCGCGCCGGGATTCGGCCGGAAGTCGCCCGAGGCGCCGTACGATGGCCTTCAGGTAGCGCGGCAGATGGTCGAGCCATGGATGCGGCGTCGACTCGATGAAATCTGGCGGCAGCAATGCGGCGAGTTGGGTGTTGATATCTGCCACGGCCCCGGCCGACGCCGGATTCCTGGCGGCGTCGACGGCACCGCGCGCAGCGCGCCATTCCTTGAGCACGCTCCTGATGATCTCGACGACTCGGCCGCCCGCCTCTTCCAGCCTGGCCCGTCCCTCATCCAACCGCTGGCTGAATGACTCGCGGCTGCGTGGCAGCGCAGCATCCGCAGCCGCGAAGCAATCGCGGAAGATGCGCTCGGCAACGGCATCGGCCAGTGGCTGAGAGAGCTCGAGCCCGCGGCTCTGCAGCACGAGCTCCCGGTCCTCCGCGACCCGCTTGTGCCAATAGCGAGCCTGCTGCGGCAATGCGAGCAGCGCGAGGCGAGCAATCCCCTGCCGCGACAGCTCCTCGGCGCTGGCCGCACCGCGAGCTTCCACCAGCGCGACCGCGCCGCGGCGGTCCGCGATCGCCGGATACACCGTCAGCAGCAATCCGTTGCGCTCGATCCGGCGGCTGACTGGCAGCTCGCCGAAGTCCCATTGCCGGTGCAGCGCCGCGCTCTGCTGCGTCGCCTGGCGGGCGCTGGCCGCCGTTCCCAGCACCTTGCGGCTGAGGGCGGCGAGATCGCGGCCTTCGGCCAGCACATGATCCTGCGCGTCGACCACACGGATGTTCATGCGCAGCCAATCGGGAAGCTGCAAAGCCGCGAGTTCCGCCGCCGCCACCGTAGCGTCGATCCGCTGCGAGACCCATTCGGCGAGGGCGGCGTAGAAGCCCCGCTGGGCAGTCGGCACCGCCGTCAGCTCCTCGAGCGCCCGACGGGCGTGCTCCGGGACCGGCACGAGGAGCTTGCGCTGCGCTTTCGGCAGCTCGCGCAGCACGGCCGTGACTTTCTCGAGTCGCCAGCCTGGAACCAGCCACGCGAGCCGATCCGCCTCCAGCGTATCGAGCAGAAGGTCGGGAACGACCAGCGTGACGCCGTCATCCGTTGCCGTCGGCTCGAACCGATACCGCAGCGGCAGCATGTTGCCGCCGACATCGAGCGCATCCGGGAAGCGGACCTCGTCGATCTCGCCGCCCTCGCGTTGCATGAGGTCCGCGCGCGACATATACAACAGCCGCGGCTCGCGGCGCTCGGCCTGTGCGCGCCAGTGCTCGAAATCGCCGACCGAGCTGACCCGCTCGGGGATGCGCGCTGCGTAGAATCCAACCTCAGTCTCCTCGTCGGCGAGAATGTCGCGCCGCCGGATCTTGGCCTCCAGCCGCTCGATCTGCGCACGCAGCCTGCCGTTGGCCTCGAGAAACTGCCCGCGGACCACGGCTCGATCGGTTCCGCCTGCGGGGGTGATGAGCGCCTCGCGGATGAAGATATCGCGAGCCTCCCTCGGCGCGACCGGCCCGTAGTTGACACGTCGGCGCGCCGCCAGGGAGAGCCCGTAAATCGACACCGACTCGTACGCCGCCACGAATCCGCGACTCGCCACCCAGTGCGGCTCGCTGTAGGAGCGCTTGAGGAGATGCGCGCCCGCCCGCTCGACCCAGGCGGGATTGATCGAGGCAACCATGCGGGCATAGAGCCGCGTGGTCTCGAGCAGGCTGCCGGCGACGATCCATTTGGGCCGCTTGGCCGCAAGGGGTGTGCCGGGAGCGATGATGAAGTGGGTGCCGCGCACTCCATCGTATTCACGTCTTTGATCGAGCGCTCCGATCGACCCGAGAAACCCCGTCAGAATTGCCTGATGCAGATCCGCGTAGCTCGCGGGTGTGTGATTCGGCCGCAGATCGAGCTCGCGGACGCTGCGGGTGAGCTGGTGGTGAAGATCCTGCCACTCGCGCATGCGCAGGAAGGAAAGGAAGTGCTCGCGACACCACTTTCGCAGTTGATTGCGGGAGAGCGCCGCGGCCTGCTCGCCGAAGGCTCGCCAGAGATTGAGCACCGTGACGAAATCGGACTGGCGATCCGCGAACAGGGCGTGCTTCTGGTCCGCCTGCCGTTGCATGTCGGCCGGGCGCTCGCGCGGGTCCTGTGTCTCGAGGAACGCCGCGATCACCACCATCTCCGCCAGACAGCGCTGATGTGCGGCAGCGAGCAGCATGCGGCCGAGCCGCGGATCGACCGGCAGGGTCGCAATCTGGC
>Ga0335075_10013504_pt1 | contig 12290 bp, 6 predicted proteins | sample Lox_Sample_24_FD_206723 | JGI IMG/M metagenome (GOLD analysis project Ga0335075, IMG submission 206723) | Soil microbial communities from Loxahatchee National Wildlife Refuge, Florida, United States - Lox_Sample_2.4 | ecosystem: Environmental > Terrestrial > Soil > Wetlands | place: USA: Florida... | reverse complement strand
CGCTGCTGAGCGCGATGGGCGCGAAGATCGAAGGCGCGGGGACGCCGACGATCCGGGTACGCGGCGTGGAGAAGCTGCACGGAGCGAAACACCGGATCAATCCGGATCGGATCGAGGCCGGGACTTTCCTGGTGGCGGGCGCGATCACCGGGGGCGACCTGTGCGTGAGCCAGTGCAAGCCGGAGCACCTGACGGCGATGGTTGCGAAATTGCAGGAATGCGGGGCGCGGATCGAGGTGCTGGGGAGCGATCAGATCCGGGTGCGGAGCGACGGCAATCTGAAGGCAGCGGATATTTCCACCGAGGAATATCCGGGGTTCCCGACCGACATGCAGGCACAATACATGGCGCTGGCGACGCAGGCCGAAGGGGCGTCGCTGGTGAAGGAGAACATCTTCGAGAACCGGTTCATGCACGTGCAGGAGCTGGTGCGGATGGGCGCGAACATCCGGGTGGACGGGCGGACGGCGACGGTGCGGGGCAAGACTCCGCTGTCGGCGGCGGCGGTGATGTGCTCGGACCTGCGCGCGTCGGCATCGCTGGTGCTGGCGGCGCTGGTGGCGGACGGGGAATCGATTCTGGACAGGGTGTATAACATCGATCGCGGATACGAACACATCGAGGAAAAGCTGCGGGGCGTGGGCGCACAGGTCCGGCGGATGGGGAACGTATTTCCCTGAGGGGTTTGACGGGCGTGAGAATCTGAAACGGGTGCGCGAGGCGCGGCATCCAAACGCGCAGAGGAGACGCTCCCATGGCCAATCCCGAGGATCGCGCGCTGCGCGCGGTGCTGGTTGAATTTCTGCGCGGCGAAAGCGCCCACGCGAGTCTGCAGTCGGTGCTTGACGATTTTCCGAAAGATCTGCGCGGGCGAAGGCCGAAAGGATCTCCGCACTCGGCGTGGCAATTGCTGGAGCATATCCGGATTGCGCTGCACGATCTGTACGATTTCTCCACCAATTCGAACTATGTTGCGCTGAAGTGGCCGGACGACTACTGGCCGAAGGAAGAGGCACCGCCGAGCGAGGCGGCGTGGGACGCGTCAGTACGGGCAGTGAAGAAGGACGTCGCGGAATTCGAAAAGCTGATCAGGGAGCCGGAGTCGAACCTGTACGCGTCGATTCCGTGGGGAGACGGGCAGACGGTGCTGCGCGAGGTGCTGCTGGCCGGACAGCACAACAGCTACCATCTGGGACAACTGGTGCTGCTGCGGCGGGAACTGGGAGCGTGGAAGGATTAAGCCGGGAGCGGGAGCAGGGCGTGAGAGCCGGGAAACTCAGGCGCGGGGCTCGGCGCCGACCGACTGCGAATCGGGAATGAGCGCGGGGAAAGCCAGGGTCACCCTGGTGCCGCGGCCGGGGCGGCTGGTGACATCGAAGGCGGCGGCGTCACCATAGAGCACCTGGAGGCGCTCGCGGACGTTTTTCATGCCGATGCCGGCGCCGCGCAGGACGCCGCTGGAATGGGCGCGGCCGGGCGCGATGCCGACGCCGTCGTCCTCGACTTCGATGATGAGCCGTTCGCCCTCCATCCGGCTGCGCAGGGTGACGGCGCCGCCGGCGATACGGGGCTCGAGGCCGTGCTTGATGCTGTTTTCGACGAGCGGCTGGAGGAGCATGCTGGGAACGGGAATGTGCAGCGTGCCCGGATCGATTTCCTTTACGACGCGGAGCTTCTCGCCGCCGAAGCGGACAACTTCAATGCTGAGGTAGTCCTCGGTGGTGGCTAACTCCTCGCTGAAAGCGACGAAGGCATCGTGGTCGCGCAGCATGCGGCGCAGGATGTTGGCGAGTCGGACGATGAGCTCGCGGGCCTGTTCGGGCCGGGAGCGCACCAGGGAAGCGATGGAATTCAGAGTATTGAAGAGGAAGTGGGGATTGATCTGGCGCTGGAGGGCGTCGAGGCGGGCTTCGAGGAGGAGGCGTTTTTGCTCTTCGAGGGAGCGCTCGATGCGGATGGCGTTCCAGATTTTGAGGGGAATGCCGACGACCATGGCCGCGCAGGTCCAGACGGCGAGGCGGATGATCCACTGGCCGGAGACGATGGCGAAGAGACGGTGGGGATAGAGGCGGGCGACCCATTCGCGGAGGACTTCGACGGCCACGATGAGGACGAGCAGGAGTATTTGTCGATCGATGCCGGGGCGGCGGAGATTACGGCGGACCCAACGCCACAGGCTGAGGTCGACGAAGGGGGAAAAGGACCAAATCTCTTCCTTGTCGACAAAGCGGCCGTAAATGCCGGAGGCCAGAGCGACGGCCAGGAGGAACGGCAGGGACAGATACTCGCGGTGCAGCATGGCCGGGATGGAGAGAAAGATGGCTCCAAGCAGGGCGGGACCGGGACCGAGGAGAATGCCGAGGAGGATTGTGGTTTCAAAGGAGATGTCGGCGGCGTAGAAGTTGGAAACGGTGACGCGAACCCAGACGCCAAGGCCCAGGGGGATGCAGATGAAGGCGAGCAGGCCGAGAGTCTGGCCGAGAGTGCGTTCCTCGCGAAAGAGGAGGGTCTGGAACTCGCGAGATCGGGCCAGAGCGGCGGAGACGGCGGCGGCGACGCCCAGCTTGATCAGGAGCGTAATGAGGATCAGTTTGGGATCGAGCAGCACAGAGTAAGCGTACCGCGCCGGGAGCAGGGGTGGCAGCGAAAAGGCGAGGAGGCTGGGGGGGGCAGGGGCGGTTCCGGGCGGGATCTGGAGCGCTTTTATAATCGGTTTATGAGCATTGCCTCAGTACGCCAGGTTGCGGACGCGGATTTCCCCACGCGGTGGGGCCATTTCCGCATACTCGGCTTCGAAGGGGTATATACGCAGGGGCCTGGACCGTGCGGGGAAGCGCCGGAGAGCGAGGAGGCGGTGGCGCTGACGATGGGGGACATCCGCTCGGCGCCGCCGCTGGTGCGGGTCCATTCGCAGTGCCTGACGGGGGACGTGTTCCACTCGCTGCGCTGCGACTGCCGTTTGCAGCTGGAGCTGGCTTTGCGCAAGATTGCGGAAGCCGGGGCGGGGGTGCTGCTATACGAGCAGCAGGAGGGCCGGGGCATCGGGCTGATGGCCAAGCTGCGCGCCTACGAACTGCAGGACCAGGGCCTGGATACGGTGGAGGCAAACGTGCAGCTCGGCTTCAAGGCGGACTGCCGCGAGTTCGAGCTGCCGGCGGCGATTCTGCGCGAGATGGGGATTGGGGCGGTGCGGCTGATCACGAATAACCCCGAGAAAGTGGCTGCCGTGGAGGCGGCGGGGATTCGGGTGGTGGAGCGGGTCTCAGCTGAAGTGCCTACGGAGGCGCGATTCGAAGATTACGTGCGTGTTAAGCAGGAGAAGATGGGCCACATTTTCGACGGCGCAACGAGTCGCGAAGTTGTCACGGGCCGGGATACCTCGAAGTAACACAGATCGGGTAAACTTCGGGTGCAAAGCCATGGCCTTTTGCGCCGCTCGATATGCCTGAGGGAAAACAACGCGCTCAGAATCTGCTGCTCAGCCGGGACGAGTCGTGGCTCGGCTTCAACCGCCGCGTGCTGGAAGAGGCACAGGATGCGGCGAATCCGCTGCTGGAGCGGGTAAAGTTTCTGGCGATCACGGCCAGCAACCTGGATGAGTTTTTCGAGATCCGGATTGCGGGAGTGCTGCAGCGCATTGAGGACGGGTACAACGACGCGTCGCCGGACGGAGCGACGCTGCGCGAGTCGCTGGAGGCGATCAAGGCCGAGACGCACCGTTTCGTTGCGGACCAGTACCAGTGCTGGAACCAGGAGCTGCTTCCGGCGATGCGGCGGGCAGGCATCCGGGTGCTGGCGTGGCAGGAGATGGATGACGCGGCGCGGGAGTTCGCCGGCGATTATTACCAGCGCGAAGTGGACCCGCTGCTGACGCCGATCACCATCGATCCGGCGCATCCGTTCCCGCGAGTGCTGAACAAGGCGATGTGCCTGGCGCTGCTGCTGCGCCGCAAGCGGCGGGGCGCGGCGGGGCCGGTGCTGGGAGTGCTGACGGTGCCGCGGGCGCTGCCGCGCTTCATCCGCCTGCCCTCGGCGGAGGGCCGGAACGACTTCATTTTTCTCCACGACCTGATCGAGCGGAACGCGGCGGGCATGTACCGGGGGTATGAGATTATGTCGCGGGCGGCGTTTCGCGTGACGCGCAACAGCAATCTGTATTTCCAGGAGGAAGAATCGCGGTCGCTGCTGGAGACGGTGCGCGCGGAGCTGCACAACCGGCGCAAGGGCGATGCGGTGCGGCTGGAAATCGACACCGGAGCCGACGCGGAGATTGTGGAGCGGCTGCGCACGAACTTCGAGCTGGACGAATCGCTGGTGTACCGCGCGGACGGGCCGGTGAATCTTTCGCGGATCATGACGCTGTACGGGGCTTCGAAGAACGCGGATCTGAAATTTCGCCCATTTGTTCCGCGGGAGCTGCGGCTGCACAGGAAATCCGCGAACCTGTTCGACGAACTGCGCCATCGGGACATTTTGCTGCACCATCCGTACGACTCCTACGAGGGCGTGGTTGGGTTTATCGAGGCGGCGGCGCAGGATCCGAGCGTTGTATCGATGAAGCAGACGCTGTACCGGACGAGCGACGATTCGCCGATTTTCCAGGCGCTGACCGAAGCAGCGCAGACGCGCGAAGTAACGGCGGTGGTGGAGCTGATGGCGCGCTTCGATGAGGCGTCGAACATTCGCTGGGCGCGCAATCTGGAAGACGCGGGGGTGCAGGTCTTCCACGGGATCGTGGGGCTGAAGACGCACTGCAAGCTGGCGCTGGTGGTACGGCGCGATCCGGACGGCGTAACGCGGCGGTACGCGCACCTGGGAACGGGCAACTACAATCCGGACACGGCGCGGTTCTACACGGACCTGAGCCTGCTGACGGCCGACCCGGAAATTACCGCGGCGGTACACAGCGTCTTCAATTACCTGACGGCACATTCGGAGTCGGACGATTATCGACCGCTGCTGGTGGCGCCGCTGACACTGGCGGAGAGTTTCATCCGCCTGATCCAGCGGGAAGCGGAGCACGCGGCGGCGGGGCGGCCGGCGCGCATCGTGGCGAAGATGAATTCGCTGCTGGAGCAAAGCGTGGTGGAGGCGCTGTACTCGGCGGCGCATGCGGGCGTGGAGATCGATCTGATCGTGCGGGGGATCTGCTCGCTGCGGCCGGGGGTGAAGCGGCTGAGCGAGCGCATTCGCGTGCGGTCGATTGTGGGACGGTTCCTGGAGCACAGCCGGATTTTCTGGTTTGCGAACGGGGGCGAAGAGGAGCTGTACTGCGGGAGCGCCGACTGGATGCCGCGCAATCTCTTCGAGCGCTGCGAAGTGGTGTTCCCGGTGCGCGACCCGCAACTGCGGGCGCGCGTGCGCGAGGAGATCCTGGCGGCGTACCTGGCCGATACGGCCAAGGCGCGGGTGCTGCGCGCGGACGGGACGTATGTGCGGCTGCGGGAGCCTGGCCGGGATGGGGGAACTGCGGGCTTCAACGCGCAGGACTTCTTTATTGCGGTCGCCGAGGGCCGCGCCGACGCGGATGCGATCCCCAGGCCGCAGGCGGCCGCCCCGGCGGCGCGGGCGACGAAGAAGCGGACGGCCGCAGCCGCGGATTAAAGTCCGGAAGCCAAGCGCAGGCGGCCGGAATGGCCGATCGTACAGCCAGCGAGCGGAATGTTCGCCGGCCGGCGCGAGGACGCAGGAGCCATTCCCGACCCTGCCCGGCTCGTTCGCGCATGGGCCGTTCGGAAAAGGGAGTTGACACGGACGGGTCCAGTATTGTACACAATGTTTCCAACACAATTGTGTACGCGGAAAGCCCTGTTCCCCAGGATTCCCAGCGTAATGGTCACCGCAGAAGCGGATCAGGGCTGCCGACAGAGCAGAACAAAACAGAGCTGTCTTTTGGAGGACCGGATGACACGGAAACTGAGGTTGGCGATTACCCTTTTGCCGGTGCTGCTGGTGGCAGCGCCGCGCGCGGCATTCAGCCAGGCACCCACCGCAGGCTCTCTCGCCGGAACCATCACCGACCCGTCAGGTGCGGTTATCCCGGGGGCCAAGGTCACCATCACACGGCCCGACACCGGGTTTAGCCAGACGGTCACCTCGAATTCCGCGGGCGCGTACACTTTCCCTGCCCTGCAGACCGGACAGTACACGGTCAGGGTGAGCGCCAGCGGCTTCGCGGCCGCTCTGTACACCAGCGTTGCGGTTCAAACGGGGCGCACCCTGAATCTCAACGTGCACATGACGCTGGGCAAGGCCACGCAGACGGTGAAGGTTTCCACGCAGTCCCAGGTGCTGGAAACGACGACCAACACGCTGTCGACCACGATTACCCCGGATGCGGTGCAGGACCTGCCGCTGAACGGGCGCGATGCACTGCCGTTCGCAATGCTGGTGGCGGGAACCGAAAGCAGCGGAGACCAGCGGTTTACGACCTACGATGCCATGCCCAACGGAGCGATCAATATCACCGTGGATGGTATGAACGATAACTTTCAGCGGTTTCGGAGCAATTCCACCGGATTCTTCGATGCCGCGCCCCTGCGGATTGGAGCGGTGAGCGAAGCGACGATATCAACGAACGACCTGACCGCCGACGCGGGAGCCGAAGGGGGAGCGACGCTGCAATTCGAGCTGAAGCGCGGGACGAATCATTTCCACGGCAATGCCTTCTGGCAAACGCAAAACAGCGCGTTCGACGCCAACACGTACTATAACAACGCGCAGACTCCCATCGTTCCCAGGACATCTTTCCATATCAGCGATTTTGGGGGCAGCGTGGGCGGGCCCATCTGGAAGGATAAGCTGTTTTTCTTCGGCAATTACGAGCAGGAGTATGTCCCGGGCAATACCGAGAGCTATGGCGATGTCCTGTCGACCGGAGCCCAGGATGGGGAGTTCACCTATGTTGGGACCGATGGGACTGTGCACACAATCAACGTTCTTAGCGTCGCCGCGAACAACGGGTTCCCTTCCACGGTCAACCCTGCTGTTTCGAGCGAGTTTTCCCAGATCGACCCGACCGTCTCCAAGGCGCTCTCGAATGTTCCGAATCCAGCTCTTCCCTATCAGGACGAGCTGGCGTGGCAATATCGGTGGAATTACGACCAGATTTATCCAACGCTTCGCTTCGACTACCAGATCCGCCCGAACATCGAGTGGGACGTCTCCTACGATCTTGAGTGGCGCACCTACCCCGGCTACGAGGCATATCCTACGGACCCCTATACGAACTCCAGCTTTAACTCCAGTTATCAGACCTATACCACGGGCTTTGAATGGACGATCACGCCGCAGTTGGTCAACCAGTTCTATGCCGGTCTTCTGAACACACAGGAGGAGTTCAACGTTGGGCATGGATGGAACCCTTACACGCCGGAAAACGATCTGATTATCGATTCGCCCGGCTTTGTGAACGGGACCACGACGCTGGCACCCTACCTTCCTAACTACTACCTGCCCGAGCCGCGCAACAACCCGGTGCGCAACTTCACCGACAATCTTTCCTGGACGCATGGGAATCACACGTTCACCTTCGGAGGAAACCTTCGGAATTCGACCGACTTCGATACCGGCGACAACGGTCCCGTCGGCAATTACCTAGGCATCAGCAGCCTCGATCCCGCGCTCGGCATGTTCAACTCGACGAATTTTCCGGATATGAACTTCAACGAGTCGAATAACCAGGACCCCGCGAATGCCGAAGCTCTGTATGCAACGCTGACCGGCCGCATCAACTATTTCTACGGTTACAACTATGTGAATTCAGTCACGCACCAATACCAAACCCTGGGAGTGATGAAACAGCCGGAGGAGCAGACCGTGGGAGGCTTCTATCTTCAGGATGCATGGCGGGTGACACCGCATTTTGCCCTGAATTACGGTTTCCGGTGGCAGTTTTCCGGGGCTGTCCACAACACCAACGACACCTACACCAGCCCCACCTATGCCAGCCTGCTCGGTCCGTCGACGCAGCTCTTCCAGCCTGGCCAATTGACCGGGGTGCAGAACCCGCAGGTATCTCTCCGGCCCGATCCCTACAGCGGGGACATGAAGGAACCCGCGCCGAACTTTGGATTCGCGTGGAATCCCGATTTGACGAGCGGCTTTCTGGGCAAACTGGCGGGCGGATCGAACCTCGTGATTCGGGGCGGCGCTGCAGTTACGTGGTACGACGAGGGCTGGACCACGTTCGAGGAGGCAACCGAATACTCCGATCCAGGGGACACGCAGGTTGTGGCGGAGAATCCGGGTCCGACCACGAGCACGCCCGCCGGGGAATTTCCTGCCGGGTCGCTGAGCCTCGGGGCCACACCCACGCTCACCGGCTTTCCAGCAACGTTCAGCTTCCCGGTGCCGGAATCGGATTTCACCTTCGACTACCAACCCTTCGCGACCGTCGATCCGAACATCCGCTCGCCGTACATCGAGAACTGGTATTTCGGGCTGCAGCGGCAGCTCCCGTCCCGCACCGTTGTTCAGGTGAATTACGTCGGCAATCACTCCATCCATATGTGGATGAACTACGACCTGAACGAGGTGAACATATTCGAGAACGGCTTCCTGAACGAATTCAAAACCGCTCAGAGTAACCTTGCGACTTATACAGCCAACCATCCGACCTGCCAGAACTCCGGGACCTGCAGCTTTGAAGGGACGCCCGGATCTCTTCCCCTGATGGAGCAGGCCTTTGGTTCCGGGGGCGCGGGCTTCACGAACGCAACGAACGCGACCTATGTCAGCACAGGGCAGGCTGGAACCCTGGCTTATGCGATCGCGGACAACCCGACGTGGTTCTGTAACCTTGTCGGGACCGGGAATGGGGGATCGTTTACCCCCTGCGCCAATCTTGGCTACAGCGGCGGGACCGCGTACCCAGTCAACATCTTCCAGGCGAACCCGTTCGCCTCGGGCGAGCCGATCCTGCTGCTCAGCGATCCTGGCAGCGAGTCGTATAACGGGCTGCAGGTTCAGGTGAAGCATCCTACCGGCCGCAACCTTGTGCTGCTGGCCAATTACGCCTACAGCCATGCCTTCACCAATCGCTACACGGGCGACTACTACACCGCCGACGAAGAGCTCGGGAATTTCACCACGCTGCGCGATCGGAAGATCAGCCGGGCCCCGTCTCCGCAGGACCTGCGGCACACGTTCACCACGTATGCTTTGTATACGCTGCCCTTCAGGCCGCAGAACCGCCTTATGCAGGAGGCGGTTTCGGGGTGGACGCTTTCGCCGATCGTCTACTGGCACGTGGGAGAAAACTTCAAGATGCTCGGCGGTACCAATACTTATAATTACTATGCGGGTTCCGGACAGCCCGACGCCAGCGATTCGGGGGTGGTGCTGAACGGGATAACCGTCAAGCAGCTTCAAAAGAACGTCGGGTATTACCCCACAGGGAATTCCGCAGTCCCCATGCTACTGATGAATCCCAAGGTGTTTGCCAGCGGAGAAGTGGCCCCGGAAGAGACGCCTGGTCAGCTGGGCCAGTTCGTTTATCTCCATGGACCACAGTTCTTCGACACCGATTTCGCGGTGACCAAACTGTTCCCGATTGCCGAAAGCCTGACGCTTAACATCCAGGCCGAGATGCTGAACGCATTCAACCATCCGAACTGGAACTATGTCGATGGCTCTTCGTACGGCACCAATAACCCCGCGCAGTATGTGAACGTTACCAACAGCCCGGCAGCGCCAGGAACTCAAATCGATCCCAATTATCTGAATTCCGGCGGAGCGCGCGACATCCAGTTCCGGGTCCAGCTGCAATTCTGACAACGGAGCGACACGAGATTCATGATCCCGGTACGCGTTTGCCGGGAGCAACTCAGACAAAGCAAAAACTCAGGAGGAACATGAATCGGCGGCGGATCGTTCGGATGTCGGCGGGTCTCGTTTTGTGTGGATTCGCGTACAGGGGATGGGGCCAGCTGACCCGGGCCGATTACGATCGCGCGCTGAGCCTGCAGAAAGAATACAGCGCACTGGTGCTCGATCAGCCGGACGATCCGGTGTGGCTGCACGACGGAGACCGTGTGCTCTACCGGAAGAGCGTGGAGGGCGGGCATGAATTTGTTATTTACGATGCAGCGAATCTGACGAAGCAGCCGGCGTTCGATCAGGCGAAACTGGCGGCTGCGCTGTCCGCGGCCAGCGGCCAACATTACACCGCTCTGACGCTGCCGTTTGCCCGCTTCCGCTTTGTTGCGGCGAACTCAGGCATTGCCTTCGAAACGGAAGATGCGCGCTGGCGCTGCGATCTGCACGCCTGGACCTGCACGAACCTGGGTGCTCTGTTCCAGATCAGGAACGGCATCGCGGATTACGGCTATGACGACACACCCCAGGCGGAGAATAACTTCGACCAGACGCTTCCCTCCCCCGACGGGAAGTGGCTTGCTTATATCCAGAACTACAACGTGTGGGTGCGCTCGAAGGATGGCACGCAGAAGGCAGACCTGAGCATGGATGGGTCGGAGGATAACTACTACGCTTTCTCGACGATGGCCTGGTCTCCGGACTCGACGCGCCTGGCGGCCGATCGCATCCGGCCGGGATACCGGCGGCTGGTGCACTATATCAATCCGGTGCCGGGCGACCAGTTGCAGCCGGAGTACTATGCCATGGTTTATCCGAAGCCCGGCGACGTGCTGGCATGGCCGCAGCCGGTTTTGTTCGACGTCGCGGCCAGGCAGGAGATTCCCATCAGCAGTGCGCTGTTTCCGAATCCCTATTATCTGACGCCACCGGTGTGGTGGAAGGACAGCCGCGGATTCACCTTCGAATACAATCAGCGCGGCCACCAGGTGTATCGGGTGATTGAGGTCGATCGCGGAGGGCATGCGCGGCCGCTGATTACGGAAACGAGCTCGACATTCATCGACTACAGTCCCCTGCGGGACAATCAGTACGACAGCGGCAGCATCTACCGCCATGATGTCAACGACGGGAAGGAGATCATCTGGGCTTCAGAGCGCGACGGCTGGAAACAACTGTATCTCTACAACGGCCGCACGGGCGCGCTGGAAAACCAGATCACGAAGGGGCACTGGGTGGTCCGGGGGGTCAACCACGTCGACGACAAGAGGCGGCAGATCTGGTTCGAAGCGAGCGGCATGAATCCCGGCGAGGATCCTTACTTCGTCCACCTTTACCGGATCAACTTCGACGGCTCGGGGCTGACGGCGCTGAGGGCGGAGCGGGCGGATCATCACGCCGTGTTTTCGCCGGACGGCAAATACTACGTGGACCTGTGGTCGCGCATCGATCTGGCGCCAACGATGGCGCTGTATCGCACGTCCGACAACAAGCAGCTCGCGATCATGGAACATGCCGATATCAGCAAGCTGGTGGCGGCCGGATGGCAGCCTCCGATGGTGTTCAAAGCGAAAGGACGCGACGGAGTTACGGATATCTGGGGCATCATCTATAAGCCAGCTCACTTCGACCCGAATAAGAAGTATCCGGTCGTTGAGGATATTTATGCCGGACCGCAGGGATCGTTCGTGCCGAAATCGTTTACAGCGCGGGTTGAGCCGCTGACGCAGCTGGGGTTCGTGGTTGTGCAGATCGACGGGATGGGGACGAATAATCGCTCGAGAGCCTTTCACGACGTGACCTGGAAGAACCTGAAGGATGCCGGGTTTCCGGATCGAATTCTGTGGCACAAGGCGGCCGCCGCGCAGTATCCCTGGTACGACATTTCGCACGGGGTGGGTATCTTCGGGACGTCATCGGGCGGGCAAAGCGCGCTGGGAGCACTGCTGTTCCATCCGGATTTTTATACGGTCGCGGTTTCCAACAGCGGCTGCGACGACAACCGGATGGACAAGATCTGGTGGAATGAGCAGTGGATGGGGTGGCCGATCGGGCCGCAGTACGCGGCATCGTCGAATGTGGACAATGCGTGGCGACTGCGCGGCCAACTGCTGCTGTTCGTGGGGCTGCAGGATCACAACGTAGATCCCTCATCGACGTTTCAGGTGGTGGATGGCCTGATCCGCGCGAACCGGAGCTTCAGCCTGGTGGTCGTTCCGGAGGCCGATCACGGAACCCGGGGACCGTGGGCGTACTATACAGAACGCAAGACCGTGGATTTCTTCGTTCGGAATATGCTGCATGAGCAGCCACCGGACTGGAACGCGATCCCGGCCAAACCACCGACGCCGTAACCCGGGGTGGGGCCGGAAGCGACGGCTGACGCTGTGGCAAGTGCGGACTGGCGGCTCCACGGCGTTTGGCAAGGGGCAGGACGCCGGGGAACGGATGGGTGTTCGTATTGGCGTTCGGCA
>Ga0335075_10013503_pt1 | contig 12291 bp, 7 predicted proteins | sample Lox_Sample_24_FD_206723 | JGI IMG/M metagenome (GOLD analysis project Ga0335075, IMG submission 206723) | Soil microbial communities from Loxahatchee National Wildlife Refuge, Florida, United States - Lox_Sample_2.4 | ecosystem: Environmental > Terrestrial > Soil > Wetlands | place: USA: Florida... | reverse complement strand
GTATTGAAGCGGCGCGGCGCTTCCACGGCAGAGATGGCATCAGCCATCGGCTGCACCGGATCGAGAGCTAGCCGCGGATCAATGCCGGCGACAACCGAGCGCAGGATGTGAATCATCTGGTCAGGCGGAAGCGTCGAGCGGAGTGCGATCCAGCCGCTGGACAGGTTGAGCATGCCGGCGACGCCGGAGCCTTCGACGATGGCCGGCTGCTCAAGCGGGAAGTACCATTGCTCACCGGCGGGCTGATCGGGCGCATCGATGCGGATGTCAGGGACGACTCCGACGACAGTCGCCCACGGCAAGGTGCGTTTGGGATTGCCGAGGTGCAGGCGTTTGCCGATGGGGTCCTGACCGGGCCACGCGTGTTTGGCCATGGAATCGTCGACAATGCAGACGAGAGGAGCGTCGGAGCGGTCGCGGATTGTGAAGGAGCGGCCGGCGCTGATGGGGATGCCTAGAGCGCGGAAGTAGTCGCCGTAGGTTTCGATGAAGGGAGCGAATTTCAGCTTCCAGTGGGCGATAGGCTCGCCTTCGATTGTGAAGCCGCCGCGTCCGCCACTACCGGTATCCGGCAGCGTGTTGGCCAGGCCGACGGCAACGGTGGCGGGTTCAGCCGCCAGGCGGCTCACGACTTCGCGATTGAAGGTGGCTATGGACGATTCGGTTGCGTATTGCTGGGCGGGGAGTTGGTAGCCGGCGATCAGGACGTGGTCCGGGCGGAAGCCAGGATCGACGGTGAGCATCTGCTGATAGCTGCGCAGGAAAGCGAGCGACACGGTAAGCAGCACGGTGGCGATGGCGATTTCCGCGATCAAGAGCGAGGAGCGGAGCCAGCGTTGACGCACGCTACCGGCGGCAGAGCGTCCTTCTTCTTTCAGGCCATCGAGCAGATTGATCCGCACGGCCGCGAAGGCCGGGACCAGGCTACAGAGAACGCCAGTGACGACGGCGACAAGCAGCGCAAAGCCCGCAACGCCGGCATTGATGGAGATCGAGCCGATACGCGGCATAGACTCGGGAAGCAGCGGAAGCGCGATGCGCAGAGCAGCCGCGGCAAGAGCCAGGCCGAGGAGGCCTCCGGCAAGACTCAGCAGCAGGCCTTCGCTGACACAATCGCGGAGAACGATGCCCGCGCGGGCTCCCAGCGCGAGACGCACGGCATGCTCACGGCGGCGGCGCAGAGAGCGGAGGAGCAGCAGGATCGCGACGTTCGCACAGGCGATGAGCAGGACAATGCACACCGCGAGGAAGAGCGTGCGGAGCAGAGGCCGGACGTCGGCGACGACGGATTCGCGGAGCGCCAGGACATCTCCCCGGATGCGGATGGCGGACATCTCCGCAGGGAAGTCGCGCATGACCTGCTGCGCGACGCGATTCGCGTCCTGTGCGGCCTGCTGCACGGTGACGCCATCCCTGAGACGCGCGACAAGGTGAGTTCCCCATGCGCCGGCGGCCGGAGAAAGCTCGTCGCCTGTGAAGCTCATAGGCACCCAGAGCTGTGCCTGGCCGATGCGGCCGGGAAGTAGGGGGAATTCGAAGCTGCGCGGCATGACGCCCACGATGGTGTAGTTTCTGCGATCGAGGGTGATGACAGAGCCCGCGACCTTTGGGTCGCGGTGATAGTGAGTGAGCCACAGCGCGTAGCTGATAACGGCGACCGGGGCGTGCGCGTCGTCTTCCTGCTGAGTGAAGAGCCGGCCGATGAGAGGAGCGACGCCGAGCGTGGGGAAGACGCCGGCGGTGAGGCGCGCTCCGTTCAGGGATTCAGAAATCGGACCACCGGAGAGCTCCCACGAGGTGGTGATGTAAGCGCCCATAGAGGAGAAGGCCCGTGCTGCATGGGCGTAGGTAGAAACCTCCGGTGCGGTGACGCCGAGTTGCAAACCATCACCCAGCCGATCGCCGAGGAGGACGAGGCGATCGGGATCACGAAAGGGAAGCGGCCGGAGGAGCACGCCGTCGACGAGCGAGAAGACGGCGGTGGTTGTCCCGATGCCCAGCGCCAGGGTGAGAACGATAGTAAGAGAAAAGCCGGGAGCTTTCCGGATCTGGCGGAGAGCGAAGCGCAGGGAACGCATAAGAGCGAGGATACATCTCAAACAAAGCATGAGATAGTGGCCCGATCCGTGAGCAGCCGCATCATCTCGTTGGTAAAATCACTGTGCAATGTGCAACCCAGGCTGGAGTACCGCCCGATCGTAGTCCTTCTCACGAACACTTCACAGGCGTGTCACTGTGCGTCGAGTAGGCACGCAGAAACATTTCAACCGCTGCGCTGACGCGTTGTTTTTTTTCTTTTAGACCGACATCGTCCGGAAGACCGAGCATTGTCCAGCGAACATATCCGCCCGTGACAAGGCTCATCAGGTGTTCTGCCATAACCTGAGGATTTTCCTTGATCAGGCGTTCGCGCTTAATTTGCTCTTCCATGTAGCTGGCAAGAATTGCAACGCCCCGCCCCGGGCCCAGTTCATAGAAGCGTTTTCCCAGACGGGGGAACCTCGACGATTCCATGTTTACCACCCTGGCCATGCCACGTTGATTTTCCGAAAGAGCCAATTGCAGAAGACGGATGCCGTATTCCTTGAGCGTTTGTTCAATTGGCGGCTCAGGCTGCAATGTTGTCGCAAAGCCACTCAATATCAAGTCCATGCGCCGTTCCAGTACGGCAAGAAATAACTTCTCTTTGGTGGGATAACGAGAATAAAGGGTCGTCTTTGAGCAATTCCCACGCCGTGCGATCTCGTTTGTACTGGCGCCTTCGAAACCATGCTCGATAAATACTTCTGCGGCCACCGCCAGCAGCTCAGAAACACGGTCATCGTCAAGCCGCGTTCGAATAGATGCACTCGCGCGTTGTTTGGCCGCGGGTTCTCGTTTCGCTGGTAAAGGCTTCTTCATCGGACTTTATCTTACCGATGTTTTTCTGCATCAACTGATGCATGCCTACATCAGATACAGTACCATACGGTATCGCAGTATGTGAATGGATCCTCTTCCGTGCAGCCGATGCCTGGTTGCGAGGGTCTTCAGTAGATGGCAACAGAGACACTGGTTGCAGAACAATCTGTTACGGCCACACAGCAATGGAAGCCCGCGGTCAATCCCTGGCTGATCGCGGCTACTGTAGCTCTTGGTGCATTTATGGAGGTGCTGGACACTTCCATTGCCAATGTAGCGCTCCCTCATATTGCCGGAAGTCTTGGCGCCAGCGAAGATGAGAGTACCTGGGTGCTGACGGCCTATCTTGTCTCCAATGCTGTTGTGCTGCCAATGGGTGGTTGGGCAGCAAGCATTATCGGGCGGAAGCGCTTTTTTCAGCTGTGCCTGATCATCTTTACTGTCAGTTCTTTCTTATGCGGGATCGCGCCTACACTGCCCATACTTCTGTTGTGTCGTGTCGTTCAGGGGGCTGGTGGTGGCGGTCTCCAGCCGATGGCTCAGGCCATTATGGCCGATTCCTTTGAACCCCATCAAAGAGGGCTGGCCTTTTCTCTCTACGGCCTCGTTGCCGTACTCGCTCCGTCAATCGGACCAACACTCGGTGGATGGATTACCGACAACTACAGTTGGAACTGGATTTTCTATATCAATATCCCAGTGGGAATCTTGTCGATCTTCCTCGCGCAGCGCGTTGTCGAAGACCCGCCGTGGATGAAGGCCGATAAGAAGAATCTCTTCAAGATCGATTCCCCGGGGCTGATCTTACTCGTCCTGTCGATGGCCTCTTTGCAGATCATGCTCGACAAGGGAGAGGAAAAGGACTGGTTCCAGTCAACATTCATTCAAGTCTTCGGTATTACGTTTGCCATTACCTTCCTGGCGCTGATTATCTGGGAATGGCACGCGAAGAAGCCACTCATGGACCTGAAGCTTCTCAAATCGAGGAACTTCGCCGTGTGTTGCTTTCTAATGCTGATCACCGGAGGTTTGCTCAATGCATCCACGGTCCTGCAGCCGCAATTTGAGCAGACAAGCTTCGGATACACGGCAACTGTTGCGGGCCTGTCCCTCTCTGCAGGAGGTATTCTCCTGGTGATCTTAATGCCGATGGCTGGACAAGCTCTCACGAGATTTCCGGCGCGTAACCTCATTTTGTTCGGGTTTGCGGTTTATGCTGTCGCATATTTCTATACCGCAACTCACCTCAACCTGGGATTGAGTTTTGGAACCAATTCTTGGCTGAGGGTGATACAGATCGTGGCTATTCCGTTTGTATTTATTTCCGTGACTACAGCCGGTTATTTCGGAATGCCTTCGGAGAAGAGCAACCAGATCTCAGGTCTCATTAATTTTGTCCGGAACATCGGTGGAAGCATCTTGATTTCCTTAACTGGGGCTGCGATAACCGAGAGGGGACAATTCCACGCGAATCAGCTGCTTAAGTATGTAACGCCCAGCAGTGCGATATTTCAGAGCCAGCTTCAGTCATTGCAGCATTCCCTCTCGGGCTCTTTCGGCCCGGCAAATGCAAACTATCTTGCCCAGGCGCAAATCTACAATCGATTGCAGGCCCAGGCAAGCCTTCTTGCATACGTGGATGTCTACTTCATTTTGTGCGCGCTTTCGCTGTTGATGATTCCACTGACTCTGCTGCTTCGCCGGAATAATCCGAAGGAAAGTGCGCAAAATAAGGTCGCAGTTCATTAAGATCGCTCGTCTAGTGTTCGCGGAATGGGAATGAACCAGCGATAAGGAATCAGTTTTCACCGGTCCTGGAAGCTCCGCCTGCGCGGCTATCCACTCAAACCGACCACGCTCCCGTCTGTCCAGCCCTCAACGGCATACCTCAGTGCTGATACTGGCTTCGTCGCATGTGGTCGGGAAGATCGGTTCGAGCCTCGTTGACATACGCACAAGATCTGCCAACGAATCAGCTTTCATTTTTTTCATCACGCGTCCGCGGTGAACCTGGTAAGTATTCTCAGCAATACCCAGCTCTGCAGCTCCCTGCTTGTTTAGACGACCTGCTACCGTACAGCGAAAGACTTCTGCCTCCCTGGGCGTGAGAGAATCCCAACGTTTTAATAGCGACAGGAGTTCGACACGCTCACGGCGGTGCTTCTGGTCTTGAGCAAAGGCAATTCGAACAGAAGTCATCAGGCGCCCGCAATCGACAGGTGTGGTGATGAAGTCAATGGCGCCGTTCTTCATTGCGCACACTCCAGAGAGCATGTCCGCCTGCTCCGTTACAAATATGATCGGAGGACCTCCATTCTCAGCCAATCTCCTCTGCACCTCTAGTCCATTTGCGTCTGGAAGATTCAAATCAAGTATCAAGCAAGCAATACGATCGTCTTTTTTGCTCGCTATATATTCTCCGGCTGACCTAAATGCAATGACGCGTATCCCGGAGGGTATCAGGAACCGTGTGAGGTTCATCACTTCTACAGGATCGTCATTGACAACATACACAATCGTCTCTAAGGGTTGCATTTCGATCTCCATCCATCTGGGTGTAAGTGAGTTTCACCCGTTGAGGCTGACGATTACTCATCAAGTCAACGTTGGATCTTCAATGCTCAGACGTTCAGAAGCTTTACCAATCGAGAAGCGTGCGATTGACCTGATCCGCGTGCGTCCACAGGATCCCGTGAGGGCCGCCCTTGATAACCACTAACTTTGCGTGCTTTACGAAATCGGGCATACGCTTGCCGCTGAAAGGCAAAGGCACAATACGATCGGAATCTCCATGAATCACGAGAATCGGAACGTTCGCGTGACTCAGGTCTTTGCGAAAATCTGTCAGCCAGGCATCGACGCAGTCGATGGTCGCCTTTGGGGAAGCGGCTGCTGAGATGTTCCAGCTTGCCTGCACGTCATGCGTGCTGACTAGCTTTCCGCCGAGTACGTCTGCGTTGTAGAAGTCCGCACAAAACTGTGCCAAAAACGCAGGCCGGTCAGCCGCGACCGCATTCTTAATCCCATCGAAGACACCGCGATCAATTCCCTGTGGATTGTCTTTGGTCTTCAGCAGGAACGGAGGCACAGCCGAAATGAAGACGGCCTTTTTCACATTCCCTGTTCCGTACTTGCCCATGTAGCGAGCAACTTCACCTCCTCCCATCGAATGACCGACCAGGGAGAACCGGCGCAATTCCAGCTTTGTCACCAGTTGGTTCAAGTCTTCAGCGAATGTATCGTAGTCGTATCCTGTCCAGGGCTGGCTCGACTGTCCAAAGCCTCGGCGATCGTAGGCAATGACCCGATGGCCTGCATCGAGGAGTGCTGGAATCTGCCTTTCCCACGCGCGTCCACTGAGTGGGTAGCCATGGATGAGGATGACGGGATCTCCTCTTCCGTAGTCCTCGTAATAGAGGTTAATTTCCACGGAATTCTCCATACCCACACGGATGAATGGCATTCCATCCTCCTTCATAGAGGTTGAGGTTTGTTGTCACTTTTCAAAATGACTGTGGTTTGGTGGATGCGGGGGAGATCCAGCCAGCCGAAAGTTCTGTCGAGTGCAGCGGCTTGCATCAGGCGGCGGGTGGATCCAGTCTCGTCGTGTCAACTGGTCATAAAATAGCGGAAGGAAAGGCGGAATGAAATGCACGAAACCTCATTTGAATCTCATTTGAGGCTGTAAATCGTTCATTTCACGCACAGAGCGCTCTTAATGGGGGCAGCTGTTGCCGATCGCGGCACAGGTTGAGACGACGCGAACCTCAGGGAACAAAAAGTAGCTACATCGAGCTCTGTTTGTCATCAACTATCACGATGCAAGACCTGTCAACAACCCGCGTCCGGCTCGGCAGCTTCGAATTGAATCTGCAAACAGGTGACCTCTCGTCAATTGGGAGCAAGAACGGAACCCTGCTGCGTGACCAGCCGCTTCAGGTGCTGAAGATCCTCGTTGAACGCCGCGGGAAACTCGTAACGCGTGAAGAAATCAGACGGTTGCTTTGGCCGAACGACACGATCGTGGATTTTGAACACGGTATTAACGTGGCCATCGGAATTCTCCGCCGCGAACTGGGAGACTCTGCGGGAAACCCCCAATACATAGAAACACTGCCACGGAGGGGATACCGTCTTGTGGTTCCGGTGGAGCGTCTTGAATCGATGGCCGGGTCGGATCTGCCGCACCCGGCGCCTCCGCGGAAGACGTCGACCGCTCCGGCAGCGATGATCGGGAGGCGAGTCTCCCACTACCGCATCCTCGAGGTCATTGGTGGAGGCGGCATGGGGATGGTTTACAAAGCGGAGGACTTGAAACTCGGCCGGCGTGTGGCCGTCAAGTTTCTGCCGGAAGAGCTGGCCGACGATCCCCTCGCCCTGCGACGTTTTGAGCGCGAGGCTCAGACTGCCTCCGCGTTGAATCATCCCAACATCTGCACTGTGTATGAGGTGGAGGAGGCTGATGGACATCCGTTCATCGTCATGGAACTCCTTGAAGGCGAAACCCTGTTGCGCCGGTTGGATGTTGCCGAATCGAAGACTCTGCCTATTGCTGATGTTTTGCAGATTGGTATTCAGATTTGTGCCGGGTTACAGGCTGCCCATGACAAAGGCATCATTCATCGTGACATCAAGCCTGCCAACATCTTTCTCACGTCTCAGGGAACAGTCAAAATACTCGATTTCGGATTGGCCAAACTCGCAGCGAGCCAGGAAGCCGGTTCTCAGATCGAAGATCTGAGCACAGCTGACGCAGAAAAATGGAATGGAACGGTCACCAAGAACGGCGCTGCAGATCTCACGCGCGCGGGAGCAGCTCTCGGCACCATCGGGTACATGTCGCCCGAGCAGGTGCGAAGGGAAGAACTCAGCACCAACAGCGACATCTTCTCCTTCGGCCTCGTTTTGTACGAAGCGCTGTCCGGCAAGCGCGGATTTCCTGGGGAGACAGCCCCCATCGTGCATGAGTCAATTCTTTGCGACACGCCGGCTCCTCCGTCCAGCAGTAATCCTGCAGTCCCACGCGGTTTGGACGCCGTGATCGAAAAGATGCTTCGCAAGGATCCGTCGGATCGGTTCCAGTCTGCCGACGAAGTCCGCAAAGCCCTTGAGCAACTGCAACACGGGCCGCGACTGGTAACGCGCCGCCGGCTCATATGGTTCGCAGCGTGCATTGCGTTATTGGCGGTCGCTCTTGGCGTTTGGAGATTCTGGTATGGGCACCCTACTGGTCCCATTCTCACGCCAGACGACACCGTGGTCATCGCGACCACGAATCGCACTCATGACCCTGTCTTCAACGACGCACTTTATACGACGCTCGGTCTTGATCTCGAACAGTCCCCGTACATTCACGTCTTGTCCGAAGACAAGGTGGTAGCAGCCCTTCGAGAACTTCATATTGCTAATCCGTGGGAGCGGTCCCGCGAAATGGCTCGAAGTGTTTGCCTACGGAGGGGTGGCAAATTTGTGATCGCAAGCTCAATTGAGGAAGAGGGCAACGGATTCGAGATCGAGCTCGAGGGTATTCGTTGTGACTCCAATAAGGTTGTAGCAAGTACACGAGCTTATGCCCTCGCTCGGTCCGATGTCATTCATGAGTTAGGTGTCACGATTTCGCGCCTTCGCGCAGAACTCGGCGAACCTGCATCAACCCTCGCCAAATTCAACGCTCCACCGGAGACTGCCATCAGCGCCTCTCCGGAGGCGATTCAGTTATTGTTCGACGGCTACAAAAGAGGCATGTCTTCTGATTTTCCAGGTTCAATTCCAAAGTACAAGCGAGCCCTTCAACTCGATCCGAACCTGGCCCTGGCCTGGTCAGCACTCGCGGGTGCTGAGACCATCTATGGCGTCACTGCCGAGTCACGCTTTGCAGGAGAACGCGCGTTCGCGCTACGGGATCGCGTTACCGCGCCGGCGCGCTTCCAGATTGAGAATGTCTATTACAACTCCGTGACCGGAGACGAAGTCAAAGCCTGCTCCGAAAATGCGCAGTGGGTGAAAAACTATCCAGATGATTTTGCAGCACATTTCAACTTCATGCGGTGCTTGAAATTTACAGGTAGAGTCGATCAGTTATTAGCAGAATCACGCGAAAGTGTGCGCCTTTTCCCGACAGTGCTGTCATACATTAATCTCATTCGAGCGAGCAGTTTCGCCGGTCGCTTCCCGGATGCGCTGGCCGCTTTAGATGAGGCTCAGCGGCGCGGCTTTACTAGCCCGGACTTTTACATGTTTCGATCGCTGCTCGCGTTTTTGCAACACGATGAAAGGTCAATGCAGGAAGCATTGAAGTGGGCCGCTGATCATCCAGGAGATGGATACATTGTGGAGGGCCAGGCACTGGCGTCCGGATATTATGGACATTTTCACGAACTGGCGCGCTATTCTGCTCAGGCTTTATCAGCCGCCCGATCGGCAAAGAACTCCCGCGTAGCCACTGTATTTATTAGTGATCGGGCTCAGGAAGAAGCCGAAATCGGGCACACAGCTGAGGCAAAGCGCCTGGCAGCAAGCGTGATGACGACGACAGACCCAAATTTGCGGCTGCTGCTCGCATTAGCTCTCGCTCGCGCTGGAGATATAAATACGGCGCGGAGAATTGCACTGGAAGAGGATCGCAAAGCCCCTTCCGACACGGTCGTCCAATTCTATTCATTACCAGCGATTCGTGCGGCAATTGAACTGCAGCAAAACAATCCTCGACAGGCAGTTGAAGTGCTTCGGCCAGCCCTGGAATATGAACTCGCGGATCCAGAGGGCATCAATAATATGTATCCGACTTATCTTCGCGGTCTGGCTTATCTTCAGCTCCATCAGGGGAGCCAGGCCGCAGCGGAGTTCCAAAAGCTCATCGATCATCCGGGTGTAGTAATGAGAAACGTTATAGGGGCTCTCACGCGCTTGCAGATGGCTCGCGCGCAGCAGATGGCAGGCAACACCGCCGCCTCGCTTCAGTACTATCAAGAGTTTCTCGCACTTTGGAAGGAAGCCGATCCGGACCTCCAGTCTCTACCGGAAGCTAAAGCCGAATATGCCCACTTACGAGTTCTTCACCCTTCTGAGTAGAAATCCTCTGGGTTGATATGGTCGGCGTCGTTGTCGGCGACGCCCTTTATCCGTGCGATTTTGTGGTCAATCGGAAGGGGCGCCATCGGAGAAACAAGCGCTTCTTCGCGCAGAGTCAGCCAAAAGTCATCTGGTACTTTTTCGTTTATTGCACTGTGGTCTTCAACAATGCGTTCTGGCTTGCTCGCACCTGGGATGACCGCCGCCGACGCTGGATGGGCAAGTGAAATACTCTCTGATTCCCATGCCGTTTTCCTGAAGTGTGTGTTTGCCTCGTCGAGTCTACGTTGCTGGCCATCGGTCAACCCAAAGTAGCGATCCCAACTGGTCCCATCAACAACAACGAGTAGTTTCAGTTCTCCTTGGGTACAGCCACAATTCCATATTTGTTGAACACGGCGATGATGTTTCAACGTCGTGAAGACGGCATGCCTTCCATATTCATGGAATGGACATCGTCAAAGCCTGACTCCTGGCCTACCGGTGCGGTACATTGATGGGGTCGATCTGATCAAGGGTGGGATACTTGCGATGACTGAGATGACAAAATACTTCATTCTTGGCTTTAGCGCTTTGGTGCCGCTTATTAATCCTCCCGGATCGGCACTCGAACTTCTGAGTATTGTCGGCCTTGCGAATACAGCGCCCTATAAGACTCTCGCGAAAAAGATCTCGATCAATATGTTTCTCTTCCGGGCAGTGGCAGGACTGGCGGGTCCATATGTGCTGGGTTTCTTTGGCATCTCACTCGAAATCCTCCAGCTGATGGGTGGATCTGTGCTTGTGGCGATGGGCTGGGCAATGCTCAATAAGCAGGAGGCTAAGCAGGAAAGCAACGAGCCTGGAATCCGGCAGGCGGCGGAGGCTTGCGCGGCGAACTACTGGGACTCGAAAGCCTTCTATCCACTTACATTTCCGATTACTGCGGGACCAGGTTCTCTTACCGTCCTCTTGACACTGAGTGGTTCAGCGAAAGCACTCGCTCTGACCTGCCGTCTATTTGCATTCGCAGGACTATTTCTTTCCTTAGTTCTGATGAGCATTCTTGTTTATGTCTTTTATGCATACGCTCCGAATGCGGCAAAGTGGATTCCAGCAGGGGCCGTGCAAGGGGTCATGCGCATAATAGCTTTTCTTTTGCTCTGCATAGGCGGCCAGATAGCCTGGCACGGATTGCAGTCACTGTTGAAGTCTATGCACACATAGCGCGCCATTCCCATCTGTATTCCAGAAAGATGGAATTGTGCCGGAGAGCATTTCGTGTGAAAGCTTTGGAGAGGCAGTCTGGCTCCGCTTGGCGCCATCTTGCCGCGCTGATCCTGATGTTTAAGTAGAAAAGTCATCGAAGCTACCCGTGTTTGATTTTCTAATGCGGCGCATTACCCCGATGCACAAGGAGATTGTTTCCTGAGCCTATGGCGAGCGATTCGATTCAAGTTGTTGTAGATGGAGCGACGATCGAGGCGGTGCCTGGCGAACTCCTGGTTGAAGCCGTGCTGCGCCACAGCGAGATTCCGCACATCTGTTGCCACTCGCCACTCATGGGCCCGATGAGAACCTGCTACACCTGCATTGTCGAGGTTAACGGGACGTTAGTGCGCGCATGTGGCGAAACGGTCCAGTCAGGAATGAAAGTCACGACGTCAAGGTTCCAATCCCCTAAAGCCGCTCAATTTTCGCTACTCCGGCAAACCCACTCCGCAAATGGGTGTAGAAGTGGAGCGTAAGTGGAAACGGTCCGATTACCGCTTTCCCGGGAAGCCTGAGTTAGTGCAAATTCAGATGCATCAGAAAACAACCTCTGCGGGAAGTTAATATGTCTGTTCCTGTCGAATTTCACACTTTAACCCCCGAAGACAGGCGTCTGGATCTCCAGCGAAGAATCGCGTCGGCTCCTCGGGAACATGCTGAGGCGGTACTTGAGTCTTACGGCCTGTTGCAGCGCCTGCACGATGCCGGCATACGTCAATCTCCGTTGCAAGCTTGCGTAGCACCAATCCGATGCGAAGAGCAGTTACGGCAGGTGCACTGGAGACGACATCTGTAACCTTTGCGACCACTGTTGGACCAGCACTGAGCATGCCATTTGCAATGGCGAGTAGAACGCGGCTGATCTAGTCACTTTCGAATAGATCGCATAGGCCGCTCGGCTGACACCGCAGATACTGAGGTGGCGCCCACACTCTTGCTGACCCCCAGCCTTGTTTAGGTATGAACAGAAATCAGCACGGAGCGCAGACACTTAAGGTTGCATCGCGTTATCAAATAACCTGACGATTCTCTCGGCGGTACTACGACCGCTCTGGGGATTTGTCCCCG
>Ga0335075_10013502_pt1 | contig 12292 bp, 15 predicted proteins | sample Lox_Sample_24_FD_206723 | JGI IMG/M metagenome (GOLD analysis project Ga0335075, IMG submission 206723) | Soil microbial communities from Loxahatchee National Wildlife Refuge, Florida, United States - Lox_Sample_2.4 | ecosystem: Environmental > Terrestrial > Soil > Wetlands | place: USA... | reverse complement strand
GCTTCGACGTCGCGGGCGCCGAAGGCTACATGACGGCCTCCAGCTACCCCGACGACGGCGTGGGCGAGGTGTTCCTCAAGCTCGGCAAGCAGGGCTCCACGCTGGCCGGCGTGATGGACGCGTTCTCGATGGCGATCTCCGTCGGGCTGCAGTACGGCATCCCGCTGGAGTCCTACGTCGCGAAGTTCACCAACATGCGGTTCGAGCCGGCCGGCATGACGGATGACCCGGACATCCGCATCGCCACCTCGGTGATGGACTACATCTTCCGCCGCCTCGCGCTTGACCACCTGTCCTACGACCAGCGCGCCGAGCTTGGCATCCTGTCCGCAAGCGAGCGCGCCGCCCAGCTCGCGGGCCAGGACCCTGCCACGCTGGGGGAGGAGATGGACCCGGTGGACCTTGCCCAGTCGGCCGCCGTAGAGTCCGGATCTCCGGAACGTCAGGGGCAGTCTCCCCGGGGATCCGCCGCTTCGCCCGTGTCGCCGGCCGCCAGCGCTTCGGCCCCCGGCGCGGAACGTCCCGGAGCCGCCCGGGGCAGCATGCCGCACAGCACCGCCGAGCTGATCGAGGTCCAGCAGGGCCGGACGGCGGACGCGCCGCTCTGCCTCACCTGCGGCACCAAGATGCGCCCCGCCGGTAGCTGCTACGTCTGCGAAGGCTGCGGCTCCACCAGCGGCTGCAGCTAATTCCTGATCACTCCAAGAGAAGATCTACCAGCTCAGGAGAGGTGTGGCCGATGAGCCGTGCCTCTCCTGAGTGCTAATGAGATGCTGTTTGTTGCATCTGATGCAACTGATGGCCCAGAAGACTGCTCGTTGTGTCGGCTGGAGTTGTCTGGGGGCACAGTGTTCGATGGCGCCGCGCCTAGCCAGGGCTCGCCTCACTCGACCACGTCGGCAGCCGTCCAATACGGTCGGTAACCGCGCAGGCGTCGATGGAAGGAAACCCACTAAACTAGCCACTAAACATGCTAATGGATGCTATTATTGGGTCGTTTGTTAGGTTAGTTGGGGGGTCCTTGCGCAGTTTCACTGATCTTGACGCGCTGATCGGGCTGGTGCCATCGCACGTCGTCACCCGGCTCAGCACGATCGACTTCGGCCGGGGCTCGGAGGCGCTTTACCGTGACCAGATGCCGGGGCTGCTCAATGAACTCGCCGATCGCGCCCGCGTTCTGAGCATCACCGCCTCATCGGCGATCGAGGGTGTCGTCGTCGCGGACGCCGATCGTGCCCAGCGGATCATCGACCGGCAGGCGACGACACTGCGCAACCGCAGTGAGCAGGAGCTGGCGGGCTACCGCGATGCTCAGGACTACCTGTTCAGGGAGGACTGGCGCCCGCTGAATGTCGGCCTGATCCTGCACCTGCACCGGTTGCTGTTCGCTCACACGGCGATGCCTGGCGGGGCCTTCAAGACGGAGGACAACCTCGTCGTGGACCGCTCGCCGGACGGCTCGACGGCCGTCCGCTTCAAGCCGGTGCCTGCGGCGAGCACCCCGTTCGCCGTTGATGACCTGATCAAGCGCTACAAGGAAGCGGTCGCGGCGGGCGGGCATCACCCGGTGCTCCTGTCCGGTCTGTTCATCCTCGACCTTCTCGTCATCCACCCTTTCGAGGACGGCAACGGGCGAGTGGCCCGCCTGCTCACCGGTGCCCTGCTCGGCGAGCACGGCTACACGGTGGGCCGCTACGTGAGCGTTGAGCAGGCGATCGCCGAGTCGGCCGACGCCTACTATCAGGCGCTCCTGGACTCCACCCACGGCTGGCATGAAGCGGCCGCCGACCCGTGGCCCTGGCTCGGCTACTTCACCAGCCTGATCGCCAGTGCTTACGCCGTTTTCGCCGATCGCGCGGCCGCGGCCCAGAGCCCTGGGACCAAGCAGCAGCGCGTCCGCGAGCACATCCTGCGCCACGCGGCCGCCACCTTCCGCCTCGCCGATATCAGGACGGCAATGCCAGGCGTCAGCGACCAGACGATCCGGCTCGTTCTAGAGCAGCTGAAGGGCGAAGGCAAGATCCGAGCTGACGGAACAGGCCGCTCCGCAACCTGGACACGGATGGCGGACACCACACTCTCCTGACTCAACCGGCAGCCCGGCCTCGACGCCATCATCAGCTTGCCGGAGCAGCCGCCTGCACGACGCTGATGTACCGAACCCGTCATCACCGTCTGTGACGAGCTGCTGTGCTGGTCACATAGGCGGCCGAGGAATACTGCACACTCCGAATAAGTGCACTGCCCCAGTATCCGCGTGCTGACAGACCTGCGGGGCAGCCCTCAGAACACACTACTGAATTTAGCGGTGCCGCCAGTTTTGCTCACTGCCCTCGGGCGTGGCGTGATCGTCGCTAGGGTCGGGAGGGTGAGCGGACACTCCCAGTCAGTACGTGGCGTCCCTGGCGCGCAGGCGGATGGCGGCCAGCGCGCTGTTCCGGGATGAGGCGGGCCGGGTGCTGCTGGTAGAGCCGACGTACAAGCCGGTGTGGGACCTGCCGGGCGGCGCGGTGGAGGCGGAGGAGTCCCCGCATGCCGCCTGCCGCCGGGAGGTCCATGAGGAGCTGGGCCTGGATCGGTCGCCGGGACGGGTGCTGGCGGTGGACTGGGTGCCGTCCCGGGACGGGTGACGTCGCTGGTGGCCCGCCGGATCGTGGCCTGCCTGGACGCGGTTGCGGCGGGCACAGTCGCGGCGCTGGAGAACGGCGGCCCTGCCGCCTGACCGCCTGGCGGCACCTGGTCTCAGGTGCTGGCGAGGGCTTGGCCGCGCTGGTCTCGCGGCTGCGGGACGGGAGCCGTTGCGGTGCCCGGAAGTGCCGGGGTCGCGCTGGTGATGAGGTTCCTGCCGGCGCTGCGGTAGAGGCTGTCGTGGTCGTGGACGGCGGCTGCCGCGCCGAGCGCCGTGGCCGCGACCAAGGGCCCGGTAGACGGCGAAGTGGCCGCGGAGCAGCCGCATGCCGTCGCCGGGCTGGCTGAGGATGTCGCAGGGCCGAATGGTCGCGTTGTCTAGCTGCGGTTCGCCCCAGGCCCAGCCGGACAGGCCCGCCGGGGTGACCAGCCGGCGGGACAAGCCTGCGGACCGGGCGTCGAGTGCGGCGGCGGTGAGCTGCCCGCTGGGGCTGGTGAAGAACAGGCAGAACACGGCAGCCTCGGTCAGGCGGCTTATCCAGGTCTTGAGGCCAGTGACCCGCCAGGTGCCGTCGCCTGCCGGGATGGCGTGAGTGGTGGTGGCGTGGACGCGGGTGCCCCCGTGGGACTCGGTGATCGCGATGCCGGGGACAGCGCCGGCGAGGATACGGGGCAGCCAGCGGTCGCGGGCCTGCGAGGTGGCGTGGTCCGCGATGAGCTGGCCGTGGCCGAGGCCGCTGGAGTCGCGCAGGTTGACGTCGTGGTAGCCGCAGGTGAACTGCAGCAGCGCCTGAAGGCCCGCAGGGTGCCCGTGACCGCCATGCCGGACGGGGACCGCGAGGGCGAGGATGGGCCTGCCGGAAATGCGGGACAACCGCCGACCCATACCAGCAGCTATTGACGCCCTTTGGTTGCATCTGACCAACGTGCGTTCGTGTCGCGTACCGGCACCTGACCGGTGAGTCGCTCGAGTCCAGAGGGCGCGTGCTCCAGCACGTCGATGGGGCCGAACCGGCATGCCTCGCACTGCGTCTACTGACGGCAGACCGCCCGCGAAGCAATCGGCAGATCGCCCACGATGTGACCGGCAGATCGCCCACGATGTGACCGGCAGATCGCCCAGATGATCACCGGCAGACCGCCCACACACTGGCGTTATCTGCGGTAATGTCGCTCTATGGAGGTTGGAGTAGGCCTCTTCCCGCGGCATGCCGAGCGGATGGCTGCCGAGGCGCTGGCGGATACCCGCGTCGTGGTGGTGAACGGTGCCAGGCAGGTCGGAAAGAGCACCCTGGCGGAGCTGATCGTCTCCAGGTCTGCTGGCGCGCGTGAACTGTACCTGGACGACCAGGCGGTCCGCGCCGCTGCGGAGGCGGACCCTAGTGCCTTCGTTCGGCATGACGGCTTGCTGATGATCGATGAGATCCAGCGGGTGCCGGAACTGCTGCTGGCCATCAAGCGCGAGGTGGATCGCGATACGCGCCCCGGCAGGTTCCTGCTGACAGGGTCGGCTCGCCTTCTCGGGCTGCGGGACTTGCCCGACGCGCTGCCGGGACGCACCGAGACCATCGAGTTGTGGCCGCTGTCACAAGGGGAGATCGACTCTGCCGCGGACGGGCTCGTGGATGCCGTCTTCCGGCTCGACGGGAACGTCAGGATGCCGCCATGTTCGCTGACCAAGCGCGATTACGTGGCGCGGGCGCTGCGCGGTGGGTACCCGGAGGCGGTGCGCCGTGACCCGGGGCGCCGCCGGGCGAGGTTTTTCGACTCCTACGTGACCGACCTGGTGTCCCGCGACGTCCAGCAGATATCCGACATCGAGCGGCCGGCCGAGATGCGCCGCCTGCTCAGTGTCGTGGCGGCCCGGATGGGGACCCTGGCGGTTGTCCAGTCGATGGCGAACGACATCGCCCTGCCGCGGCAGACCCTCTCGCGCTACCTGGACCTGCTTGAGCTGATCTTCGTGATCAAGCGCATCCCGGCGTGGTCATCGAACCTGACCACGCGCGCGATATCCACGCCGAAGTTGATCGTCACCGATTCTGGCCTGGGCGGCAGACTCATCGGCATGTCGGAGGAACGGGCCAAAGACCCGGTGGCTCCAGTAGGGCCGCTGCTGGAGAACTTCGCGATCGGCGAGGTTGCGCGCCAGCTCACCTGGGCCGGAGAGCCTGTGCAGCTCTTCCACTACCGTGACCGTGACCAAGTCGAGGTGGACATGGTGCTGGAGCACGCGTCCGGCACCGTGATCGGCATCGAAGTCAAGGCCGCCGAGACCGTCCGTGGCGAGGACTTCCGCGGCCTGCGCCACCTGGCGAGCCGACTCGGCGACCGCTTCCGGGCCGGGATCGTGCTCTATGCCGGAGAACAGCAACTCTCCTTTGGCGATCGGCTGACTGCCCTCCCGATGGCCGCCTTGTGGATGCTCGACGGCTCAGCTTCCTGAGCGGCTTCGGAGCGTGACGAGGCGTCGGTGGCTGGCGGGGAATACTGCACACTCCGAATAAGTGCACTGCCCCAGTAAGTGCTGCACTGACGGAAGATTCCCAGCTCAGGAGGGACACGGCTAGATGGCCGCGCTCCTCCTGAGCGCTATCTGGGCCGCCGTTCGTTGCATCTGATGCAACGACGCCGGACCCGCGACGTGGCAAGCCATCAGCGCACGGCACCGCATCAGGTGATGCTAATATGCTTTTATGCGCACCACGATTGACATGCCTCCGACCCTGATGCGAGCGGCGAAGGCACGCGCCGCCGAGCAAGGCGAGAGCCTCAAGGATCTCGTCAACCGGGCGGTAGCGCATGAAGTGGGCCTTCCCGCCACGCCAAAGGGGAAGACGGGGCGCGTGACGCTGCCACTGATCGCGCGTGACGCCACGCCTACGGTCCTCGTTACCAACGACGACATCAAGGACGCGCTCGACGCCGAGGACGTTGAGAGGTACAGCGCCCAGTGAAGCTGGTAGACGTTGGTGTCTGGCTGGCCGCGGTCTGGGGCCGGCACGTCCACCATCCGGTCGCGGCAGACTGGTTCGGTAAGGAGGCGGATGACATCGTCTTCTGCCGGGTTACGCAGATGGGACTGCTCAGGCTGCTGTCCAACCCCGCCATCATGGGCGACGATGCCATCGACCGCAGCCAGGCATGGCGAACCTACGATCAGCTCTGGGCCGACGAGCGCGTTCTGTGGGCAGACGAGCCAGCAGAACTGGACGCGGTCTGGCGCGCGATCTCCGCCCGTGCCGACAAGAGCCACAAGCTGTGGACCGATGATTACCTGGCGGCCTTCGCCCAGGCCGGCGACGCCACATTGATAACCCTCGACCGCAAGATGCCCGCCCGCTACCCTTCGGTCCGGGTTGAGCTGCTGCTTCCCTGACTCCGGTCCGGCCCTTCCGCTTAGAGTCGGCTCAGCTACCTGAGTGGTTCGGTGCGTGACGAGGCTTTGGTGACCGGCGGGGAATACTGCACACTCCGAATAAGTGCGCTGCCCCAGTTCAGGAGGAGTGTCGATTTCTGTCGACGCCCTCCTGAACGCTTTCTGAACGCCAGCTCGTTGCATCAAATGCAACCTACTTGCCTATTCCGCGCGTCGGCTTAGCCGCCGCTGGCACAGAACCCGTAAATCCGGAGGCGGCTCAACATCGCGCGGAGGCTACGTACCACTTCAGACACCCCGGGCTTCCCGACGTGGTTCATCGTGCTGTCCGTTATCGTCGTGATCGTCGCCGTCGGCGGGGTGACCTGGCGTGCCGTAATTCTCAGCAGGGGTGGCCTTAATCGTTCGTCGCCAGGAACAGCTGGAAGTCCAGCTCACCAAGGCCAAGAGCTAAAGGGATGCCATCGCAAGGTAATCCGGGTTAAGCCATGGGCGATGCTCGCCGCCGACCGGGAGTTATCAGGGTGGCGTGTCACGATGTGCTGCCCCGGCGCCTGGGTCCGCTTCCAGCGCCGCAAGGTCGCGTACCGCGTAGCGGCGGTGCTCGCACTCCTCCTTCATGACTACGCCCAGGCAAAGGCCGACCGAGCGTGCTTCCTCCGGGTACCCGGGCGCGGGCAGCCGCGGGCATTCCCGTTCCAAGTCGTCATCGGTGAGCCCGTCGACGATGCCGCGCACCATCGTCATGCGGGTGCCGCGTACATCAAGCACCTCTGCCAGCGGCGGGCGCACGTCGAGGTCGATGCCTAGCGCTGCGGCGTCCGCGGGCGTGTAGCCGGGATTCGGGAGGCCGAGCGGGTGGTACGGCAGCGGCTTACCGAGAATCATGCGGCCGGCCCACTTGTCGGTGGCGAAGACGAGATGACGCAGCGTCTCGACGAAGGACCATTCGTCGTCGACCCGCTGGTGCAGGGCAGGTTCGGGTAGTCGCCCGGCGCGGGCAACGGTCTCGGCCCAGAGGCGCTCGATCGTCTCCCACATCGCGCGGTAGTCGTCGGCTGTCCGCTTCTCTCTCAGCTGTACGCGTTCGGGGTGGCGCCGGTTGAGTTCGCCCTCCACGAATGCCGTGACGTCGACGTCGTTGACGACGAGGTTGCCGACGAGCCCGGACAGGCTAACGTCAATGAGCCACGAGTCAGTGATCTTGGCCTGGCGCAGGTCACAGTCCCGGAGTTTCGCGCCAGTGAAGTCAGCGCCTGTGAAGCTGGCACCGCGAAATGCGTCGGTGCCGCCGTAGTCAGCTGCCACCGCGCTGTTGTCCCCAATCGGCCGGAGGCCTGCAACCGCCACTGCCCTGAGGCCGGTTCGTCTGATCCGCGCCGCGATGCGCCACTGGACCAACAGCGACAGCACCACGGGCATGGGCACATTGGTCGATTAGGCCTCTCGTTGCATTTGATGCAACCCGCACACCCGGCCGGTGCCTATACGGCTGGTAGCGCGTCGGCCGTATCACGTGAGGGCTTGGCGGCCGGTGATCAGCGCGAGGGTCGCCGCCGCGGCCTGCCTGGCAGCGGCGTCGGCTGCATGCTGGCCAGATCCAAACGTGCCGTCGAGCATCAGCAGGGCGTGGCCATGAGCGGTGGCCACGATGGCCGAGACGAGCCGCGTGGCCGCGGCCTGGTCGCCGCCGGTCAGTTCGGCTGCGGGGAACAGGAACGCCGCGCTGATGGGCTGTGCGGCGCGCGCGATCTCTGGATAGCGGTCTTTATCGACTCCGGCTCCCGCCAGGGCCTGAAATAGCGCGCGCTGCTCATCGGCGAAGCGGACGTAGGTCTCCGCGGCGGCGGCAAGCCGCTGTTCCGGGGACCCGGACGCGGCCTGGCGGCTGAGCAGTTCGCCCAGCAGTCCGGCAGCCCGGACCGCGACTGCGGCGAGCAGCGCGTCCCGGTCGGCGAAGTGCCGGTAGGGCGCCGAGGGGGCGACGCCGAGGCGCCGGCTCGCCTCGGCCATCGAGAACGCGGCAGGGCCGCGCTCTCCGATCAGCGCGATAGCGGCCTCGATCAGGGCGTCCGGCAGATCGCCGTGGTGGTAGCGTCCTCGCCTGGGAGGTCCTGTCGCGTCCTGGCCGCGGCTGGTCATCGCGGAGCAGGGAACGGCACCAGGCGGCGCATGAATGCGTCCCAGCCGCGGTCGCCGAGGATGTGTCGTGCCACCGGGGCCAGCCGCGCCTGCGGGCCCGCCTTGTAACGGGCTTTCGGACGCGAGGCGGTGACGGCCTTGAGGATCACCGCGGCCACGTCATCGGCCTCCAGCACGCCAGGGGCGCCGTCGCGATGTGCGCGGGCGGCCATCTTCGCCACGTTCGCCTTGTACACGGCGTACGGACTATCCACGTCGTCCGCGGGCTGGTGCAGTTCGCTGTTGGCCATGAAGCGGGTCCGCGCCGCTCCCGGCTGGATTAGCGCGACCCGGATGCCGAACGGGGCCACCTCCGGGCGGAGCGCGTCGCACAGCGCTTCCATCGCATACTTGGTCATCGCGTACGGGCATCCGGTCGGAGGTGTCACCAGCCCGGCGGCGGACCCGAGGTTGACGATCAGCCCGCCGCGCTGAGCGCGCATGCCAGGCAGCACGAGCTGGCACAGGCGGACAACGGCGAACACGTTGGTCTCGAAGGTTTCCCTGACGATCTCGAGTGGGACCTCCTCGAGCGGGCCACCGCCGCCGTGCCCGGCGTTGTTGACCAGCACCCCCACCGCGCCGTGCTCGGCTTCGACCTGCTGCACCGCGGCGGCCCTGGACTGCTCGTCGGTTACGTCAAGCTCGAGCACCCGGCAGCCGGCCGCCTCAAGCTCGCCGAGACCGGCTGCCTTCCGCGCCGACGCCCAGACGGGGAAGCCCGCCCTGGCCAGGGTAAGCGCGGTCGCATGCCCGATACCTGAAGAGCATCCGGTGATGAGGACGGCAGTCGACCGTCGCGTACCTGGCGCAATGTGATGACCATTCACAATGTGAATAGTTATCACCAAAGGCGGACTCCGTCAAGCAGTGCCGGATGTCATCGGACTCAGGCGAACTCGGCGTCCTTGTGGATGCTCGGCGCCTCGGCTCCCTGAGCGGCTTCGGAGCATGACGAAGCGTCCGTTCCTGGCGGAGATAACTGTTTCCCGATACGGCTCCGGACTGACAGAATCGTGTCCGGTGTCTCATCGAGTGAGCGGAAGGGGGGTGCGGTCGATGTCAGACCTGATTCCCGCGCCTTCCGCCGACCGCTGACACCTGGCAGTAGGCGCCACGTGCCACGTGGAGAAATGCCGTGAGTTCTACCATCTGCAACATCACGTTCGACTGTGCCGATCCGTCGGCGCTAGCCAGATTCTGGGGACAGGTCACCGGGCTGCCAGTGATCGGGGAGCCTCAGCCGGGATACCCGGATTCCGCCGTGGGCGGCAGTCGGCCGCGGCTCTATTTCGTCAAGGTTCCCGAGGGAAAGATCGTCAAGAACCGGGTGCACCTGGACATCATGCCCAGCGACCTGACGCAGGACGAGGAGATCGCCAGGCTCATCCGGCTCGGCGCCACCATCGTCAGCGACCGGCGGCCTGACGTCGGCTGGGTGATCATGGCCGATCCCGAGGGCAACGAGTTCTGCGTCGAAATGAGCCGCGCCGAGCTAGACGCCGCCCTGGCGGCGGTTCCCAGCCAGGATGGGCAGTAACCGGTTGTCCCAGCGGCAGGAGGCCGGTTGAATGGCACCATGTCAATGGCTGGCACGGCGCGGGCGGCGGACACGGCGACGACGATGGAGGCGGCACTGCCCCTACTGGGCCTGCGGATCACCGCTGGGCCGATCGAGTTGCGGGGCATCACCGATGACCTACTCGGGTCGCTGGCCGACCTAGCCGTCGAGGGCATCAGCTCCCCCGGCGGGCCGCCGTTCCTGACCCCGTGGAAAACCGAGCCGCCGCGAGACCTGCCTCGTTCCTTCGCTCAGTACTACTGGCAGCTGCGTGCTGATTTCTCCCCCGACCGGTGGACGGCTCCGCTGGCCGTGCTCTGGGACGGCGAGCCTGCCGGAGTCCAGGAACTCTTCGGCGACAAGTACCTGGTGAACCGCACCGCCGAGACCGGCTCCTGGCTGGCCCGCCGGTTCCAGGGTCGCGGCATCGGCACCGCCATGCGCCAGGTCATCGCTGCCTTCGCCTTCGACCACCTGGACGCGCAGCACGTGACGTCGGCGGCCTTCAGCGACAATGTGGCATCAGTGTCGGTGAGCAGGAAGGTCGGCTACACCGAGAACGGGGTGGATATCTGGGCCCGGGAAGGGATGCCCGTCCTACACCAGCGGTTCCTGCTATCGCGCGGCAACCTGGTTCGCTATGAGCACCCGCTGATGGTCGCTGGCCTCGCCGCCTTCCGCCACTCCATCGGCTTGGACGCCTAAGACGGCGCACCTCCGAATAAGTGCACTGCCGCGTCCAGGTGGCCAGCGCGGTGTCACCATTCCGGGGCGGCGTCTGGTGTGAAGCGGCTTTCCCGCTTCACGGCCGCGTCCGGAGGTTCGGATGACTTCGGCGTGTTCAGCGGGTCGGGCCGGTCGACGACCTGCATCATCCGGCGCAGCATGCCGTTGAGCTGCTCTTGCTCATCAGGATCGAGCGCGGCGAGCACCTTCGCCTCCTCGTTCGTCTGCGGGTCGAACGTGCTCCGCCACGCCTGTCGGCCCTCCTCTGTCAACTCAACGATGACCTTCCGCCGGTCGGTCGGGGACGGGAGGCGCCGGATGAAGCCGCGTTTCTCCAGCGCGTCGAGCCTGCCGGTTATCCCGGATGGGGACATCTGTTGCCAGGCGGCGATCTCACTCGGCGTCGCGGTGGCCGGGACCGCAGCCGCCGAGGAAGTGAAGCGTGGCGTACTCGTAGTCCCCGAGGCCGTAGTGGTCCGCAAGCGTGGCATGCCGCGTTTGCTTGAGGTGCCGCAGCAGCATCTGCATGCCCCGCTGCCCTGACCCTGGCGATCGTCATCGCCACCCACTCATCGACTGGCCTCGCCGTCGTGCTGGTGTGCGCGCTGCCGAAGGTCGCGCTGCTGCCTATCGGCGGGGTAGTGGTCGACCGGCTGAGGCCACGACGTGTCGCGATGACAGCCGCCGTGGTATCCGGCTTCGCCCAGTTGTCCATCGGCCTGTTGCTGCTCGCCGCGCCGGCCTGGGCGGTCGTGGTCGCGTACGGGCTCGCCATGGCGTGCCTCGGATTCCTCAACCCGGTATGGGAAACCGCCGTGCAGCAGGAGGTCCCGGCCGAAGCCCTGGCTCGCGTCTCGGCCTATGACTGGCTCGTCTCTCTTGGTGCGATGCCCCTCGGCTATGCCCTGGGACCGATACTCTCAAGGGAATTCGGGTACACCTGGCCGCCGGCCGGCGCTGCGGTCTTGGTCCTCATCACCTTGTCTATTCCGGTTTCCCTGCCCGATGTCCGCAACTTCCGGCTGCGCCACGCCGCAACTGACGGAAGGCGAGTCGATGTCCCCGCGTGACCGTACCCGGCCAGGAATACGACACCTCGAATATGTACCGGCAGCAGGAAGGCGGTCGCGATTATGCCGCGGTGCCGGGGGTTCTCGTTCAGCGAAGAAAATCATCGTTACAACGGGATTCCATCGGGGATGAGTGCACTGCCGGGTGACTCAGGCTTCGAAGGGCGGAAGAGTGCAGGAATTGGAGTTTCCGCCGACGCGGGTGGCCGCCCGGGGGCGTGGCTGGTACCGAGGTGACTGCCATGTGCATTCGGTGTACTCGGACGGCAAGCTGACGCCGGAGCGACTCGCGGCCGGTGCGCGGGCCGCGGGCCTGGATTTCATCGCGACCACGGAGCACAACACAGCTGACGCGCATAGTGCGTGGCGTGCGCACGCCGGTGATGACCTGCTGGTGATCCTGGGGGAGGAGGTCACCACCAAGACCGGGCACTGGCTCGCGCTCGGTGTTCAGCCCGGACAGCTGGTCGACTGGCGATACCGGGCCCGGGACGAGATGGTCGGCCGGCATCTAGACCAGGTGCATCACGCTGGTGGGCTCTGCGTGGCGGCCCATCCGCATGCGCCGTATCCCTCGGGCGTGTTCATGTACCCCTACCGGGGGTTTGACGTGGTGGAGGTGTGGAACGGGCCGTGGACCTCGGACCTGCCATGGAATGCCGACAATGAGGCTGCGCTGGCGGAATGGGGCCGCAGCCTGGCTGCCGGCATCCAAGGCGGGCGCTGGCGGCCGGCGCTGGGGAACAG
>Ga0335075_10013501_pt1 | contig 12293 bp, 11 predicted proteins | sample Lox_Sample_24_FD_206723 | JGI IMG/M metagenome (GOLD analysis project Ga0335075, IMG submission 206723) | Soil microbial communities from Loxahatchee National Wildlife Refuge, Florida, United States - Lox_Sample_2.4 | ecosystem: Environmental > Terrestrial > Soil > Wetlands | place: USA... | reverse complement strand
TTTGGTGTAGCGCGGGAGCTGCTGCTGGACAAGGTTCCGCTGCCCCCGGATCACGCGATCCGGATTGAAGGGGAACTCGATCCGGAACAAGCGGCGGCGCGTTACGAGTCTGCGATTCGCGGGCATTTCCGGCTGGAGGGCGCCGAGGGACCGGTTTTCGATGTATTGCAGCTCGGCATGGGCGACGACGGGCACTGCGCTTCGCTGTTTCCGCACACGGAAGCGCTCCATGAAGTGATCCGCATTGCGGTTGCGAACCATGTGTCGCAGCAGAAGCAGAGCTGGCGGGTGACGCTGACGTGGCCGGTGATCAACGCGGCGCGCGATGTCTTTTTTCTCATTGACGGTCCGGCAAAGGCCGATCCGCTGGGGCGCGTCCTCGAGGGTCCGTATGATCCGGAGATTCTTCCGTCGCAGCTGATCCAGCCACAGAACGGGCGGTTGCTGTTTCTGCTGGACTCAGCGGCTGCAGCGCACTTGCCGGCGCCCGGCGCGGACGGCAAGGGAACCGTGGAGATCGAACGATGATACTGGCCGGGGACGTGGGCGGCACCAAAGTTCACCTCGCACTGTATGGCTTCGAACACGGTCAGCTGGTCCACGTTCGCGATGAACGCTATCCCGCGCACGAGTTCACGGGCCTTGAAGAGATTGTGCGGCGCTTTCTTGCCGAGAGTGGAAATCCGGAAATCACGGCGGCGTGTTTCGGAGTGCCGGGGCCGGTGCGCGGCGGGCGGCTGCGGCTGACCAATCTGCCGTGGGTGCTGGACACGCGTGAACTTTCGGCAGGGCTGAACATCACGCATCTGTTTTTGATCAACGATCTGGAGGCGAATGGGTATGGGATTCCAGAACTCACACCGGACCAGATCTTCACGCTGAATGAGGGCGACCCTGCCGCGGTGGGGCACTGCGCGCTGGTTTCGGCGGGTACAGGGTTGGGAGAAGCCGCACTGATATGGAACGGCAAGACCCACGTGCCGATGGCGTCGGAGGGTGGGCACTGCGATTTTGCGGCGCGCAACCAGACAGAGATCGAGTTGCTGCAGTGGCTGATGCAGAAATTCAACGGCCGGGTGAGTTTCGAACGCGTGGTGTCAGGGCCGGGGCTGACGAATATCTATACGTTCCTGCGCGATCAGAAGCACATGGAGGAGCCCGACTGGCTGCGAGAACAGATGGAGGCCGGGGATCCCAACGCGGTGATTACCGAGGTGGGCGAAGAAGGGAAGAGCGAGCTGTGCGCGGAGGCGATCCAGATGTTCGCGGCTTCGTATGGCGCCGAGGCCGGGAATCTGGTGCTGAAAGTACTGGCGACTGGCGGGATGTATGTGGGTGGTGGGATCGCGCCGAAGATGCTGAAGACGATGCGCGGCGGAGCGTTTATGCAGGCTTTCACCGACAAGGGACGGCTGAGCGAACTGCTGGTGCACACGCCGGTGCGGATTATTCTGGAGAGTCGGGCCGCGCTGATGGGTGCGGCGGCGTACGCGGAGGCTCGGGCAGCGGAGATCAGCGGTAAGTCGGTGCGGGCCGCTTCGCGGTGAAGGGCCTGGCGGAGCGGGGTTGGTTCAGAGCGAAAAATTCTTCTGAGGCGATACGAATGAATCGATGGTTCGTAGCTGTAGTTGTTGGCGCGCTGCTGCTGGCGCCCCGCATAGCTCTGGCGCATGCCCACCTGGTTTCGAGCACGCCGGCGGCGAACGCGACGGTGCATGGGCCGGCGGTTGCCATTGAGCTGCAATTCAATTCGCGCGTCGACGGCGTGCACTCAACGCTGGAGCTGACCACGCAGAACGGATCAGTAACTCTGGTGCGCGACACGCAGCGGACCGCGACCATGCTGAACGCACATGCGAGGCTCGAGCCCGGCAACTACACCCTGAAGTGGCAAGCGCTCTCGACCGACGGGCACATCACCAGAGGCGAGATTCCCTTCAGCGTGCGCTAAGTGATCTGGTTCGTCCGCGACTTCGATCTGCTCTCCCTTCTGCTGCGGGCGCTTTCCTTTGCGCTGGAGGCTCTGGCCCTCGGCGGCATCTTCTTTCTCCTCTTTTGCGCACGAAGTGGCGGGCTGGCTCCCGAGGCTCTGGCCGGTTTGCGTCGCACTGCATCGAAATTTGCACTCGGGCTGGCGCTGGCACAGATCGCGTTGATTGCGACTACCTCCGCGATGCTGATGGGCAACTCCGGAATGGGGATGCGGGATGTCGTGTCGGCAGCTTATTTCGTTGCCGGTACGGCTTTCACGGCGGCGGCGGTGGCGATGGCGCTGTGCCTGCGATTGACTCCGAAGCTGGGGCCGGCTGCGGTCGCAGGGCTGGTCGCGCTGGCGGCCTCGATTTCGCTGAGCCACGCGGCTTCGCGGATGGATCACCGGCCGCTGCTCATGGTGCTGACGGCTGGGCATCACCTGGGAATGGCCGCATGGATCGGGGCAATGCCGTTTTTGCTGATTGCACTTCGCAGGAGCCGCGACCCGGAGAGTGCGCGACGAATGGCGCGGCGATTTTCGACGATGGCGCTGATCGGCGTAACGGTGCTGATTGTTGCCGGTGTTGGTTTGTCGTGGTTCTATGCGGGATCGTGGGCGGCGCTCGTTGAGACGTCCTATGGGATTCTTCTGTCTTCGAAGATTGTGCTGACGGGGCTGATGCTGACGCTGGGTGCGGCCAATTTTCTTGCACTGCGGCGGCTCGAAACCAACCCTGCGCCGCTGTTGTTTCGGCTGCGGCGCTTCAGCGGAACGGAAATTGGCCTGGGATTTACGGTGATCCTGGCCGCCGCATCGCTCACGGCGCAGTCGCCCTCGGTGGATGAGACGGCGCAGGATACGCTCACGGGGCATCAGGTGGTCGAGCGTATGGAGTGGCGATGGCCGAGTTTCCATACGCCGGCGCTTGCGCAGCTGGCGCCGCCCACTCCGCTGAACGTGGCCGTGCGCGAGGCCACCTACACCGGCGGAAGCGAGAGCGATGCCAACGATCGCGCGTGGTCGGAGTACAACCACCATTGGGCAGGACTGATTGTGCTCGCGGCTGGTTCCCTGGCACTCGTGTCGCGATGGCCGCGTCAACGATGGGCGCACTGGTGGCCATTGCTGTTTTTGGGACTGTCGGTGTTCATCTTGTTGCGCGCCGATCCCGAGTGCTGGCCGCTGGGACCGCGGCCGTTTTGGGCGAGCTTTACAGCGCCCGACGTGCTGGAGCATCGGGTGTTCGCAGTGTTAATCGCGGTGTTTGCGATTTTCGAGTGCGGGGTGGAGACGGGCCGCCTGCGCTCACCCGCAGCGCGGTTTGTCTTTCCCCTTCTTTGCGCTGCGGGCGGCGCGCTTCTCCTCACGCACACGCATGCCCTGGGTGACGGAACGGATGAGGTGTACGCGGAGCTAAGCCACACGCCGATGGCGATTCTTGGAGCCGCAGCCGGATGGGGGCGATGGCTGGAACTGCGACTCGATGATCCCGCAGTGGAGCGTGCGTCGCGGCCCCGGCAGATCGCGGCGTGGGCGTGGCCGGTGTGCCTGGTGCTGATTGGGCTTCTGCTGCTGAATTACCGCGAAACGTAGGAGCGCGAACCTGGTTCGATACTGAGCGCGGCGTCTGCGCTCTTCGATAATGAACGAGTGGGTCGCTTGCGCCATGCCGGGCCGAAGAACGCAGAGCTGATCGGGGAATATCTCACATATTTGCGGGTGGAAAAGGGTCTTCGGCCGCTTTCGTGCGAGGCCTACGAACGCGACCTGCTGCAGTTTGCAGAGCATCTGGAAGGTGCGAGCGCGACGCTGATTGCAGCGAAACAGGCGCTGGTGGCGGGCTTTCTGGCGCATTTGGGTAAGCACGGAGTTGAATCTCGGTCCGCGGCGCGGAAGTTGTCTTGTCTGCGCGGATTCTACAAATGGCTCCTGCTGGACAAACGCATTCATCGTGACCCGACCCTCAATCTGGAATCGCCGGCGACCTGGAAGGTCCTGCCCAAGTCGCTGGCGGTAACGGAAGTAGACGCGATGATGGAGCGCGCGGCGATGACCGCGCATCATCCGCAGGCGGACGCCGTGGCGTTACGGGACCGCGCTATTCTCGAGCTGCTGTACGCGGCGGGACTGCGGGTTTCTGAGCTCACCGGGCTCAACGTCGCCGATCTTTCGCTCGATGCGGGGCGCGCGCTGGTACGCGGCAAGGGCGACAAGGAACGGATTGTTCCGCTGGGAAGGGCGTCGGTGGAAGCGCTCGAGGCCTATCTGAAGCACGGGCGTCCGGGACTCGCCAGGAAGCCGACGAGCCGGCTGTTTCTTTCTGCGCGTGGCTCGGGTTTGAGCCGCGGATGGGTCTGGCGTCTGGTGAAGCAGAGTGAGCGTGCAGCAAGCCCGCACATGCTGCGCCACAGTTGCGCGACGCACATGGTGGAGCGGGGCGCCGATCTTCGAACCGTACAGACCCTGCTGGGGCACGCCGACATCGCGACGACGCAGGTGTACACGCATCTGGCTTTGGGCAGGCTGAAGGCCGTGCATCGCCAGCATCATCCGCGGGCGAAAAGGGTGGGGCCATGAGCGGAAGCAGGCAGAAGCCGATGGTGGTGCGGCGAGTGGATGAGTTTTTGTCGATGCTTGCGCACGAACGCAAGGCCAGCCCGCATACGGTGCGCGCCTATGAACGAGAGCTGCACGGTTTTGCGGATTACGTCGTCGTAAAACTGGAAGCAACGCTGGCGGTGGACCAGATCGAGCACCTGCACATCCGCGCGTATCTGGGCGAGCTGTACAGCCGCGGATTGTCGAAGGCCTCGGTGGCGCGGGCGCTGGCAGCGATCCGGTCGTGGTTCAAGTGGCTGGCGAGGCAGGGACTGGTGGAGCAGAGTCCGGCCGCGCTGGTGGCAACGCCCAAGCTGCCGAAACATCTGCCACGAGTGCCGACCATCGAAGAGATGAATCGGGTGGTGGAGAGCGCGGCTGACGATGAGGCTGCGTGGCCGGAACGGGATCGCGCCATCTTCGAGCTGCTTTACGGGTGCGGGATTCGCAATGCGGAGCTGGTGGGGATCGATCTGAACGATATTCACTGGGCCAATGATGCGATCCTGGTGCGCGGCAAAGGGCGCAAGGAGCGCTACGTGCCCCTGGGCGATGCGGCGGCGCAGGCGCTGCGGGCGTATCTGCCGCAGCGGGAACAAAAGCTCGCCGAAGCGGGAAAATCGTCACCGGCACTGTTACTGAATCTGCGGTTGCGTGGCACCGGCCGGCTGACGACGCGCAGCGTAGGGAGAATCGTGAAGCACATCGCCCTGGCGCACGGGCTGCCGGCCGAGGTTCATCCGCACACGCTGCGCCATGCCTTCGGCACCCACATGCTGGAGGAGGGAGCGGATCTGCGGGCCATCCAGGAGTTGCTGGGGCACGAGCGTCTCTCCACCACGCAGCGCTACACGCAGCTAACGGTGGGTCAGGTGGCCGAGGTCTACGACCGCACGCATCCAAGAGCGAAGTAGAGCTTCCCGAAGCCACCAGAGTGGGGCGAATACAAGGCGAAATGGGAAGTAATTGTCCCGATTCCTGCAGAGTTTTTCATTTCTCGCCGCATTTTCGGTGCGATATTCTTTGGTCCCTATGGCTTCCACCGTCTGGAAGGGCTACATTTCGTTCGGACTGATCTCGGTGCCGATCCGCTTGTTTGTGGCGGCGCGCGAACAGCACATCAGCTTCAATCAGATCCATCAGGTTTGCGGCTCGCGCATTAAGCAGAAGACCTGGTGCCCGACCTGCGACCGCGTCGTCGAGCGCAGCGAACTGGTCAAGGGCTACGCCGTCGACAAAGAAAACTACGTCATCGTGTCGAACGAGGAGCTGAAGGCGCTGGAAGCGCAGTCGTCGGAGACGATGGAGATTGTCCAGTTTGTGAAGCTGCCGGAGGTCGATCCGCTCTACTACCAGACCTCGTACTTCACCGTGGCCGAAGATCCAGGCCGGCGCGCGTATTCGCTCATCCACAAGGGCATGCAGCAGCTGGGCCTGGGAGCGATTGCAAAAATCACGCTGCACCAGCGGGAGCAGATTGTGATGATTCGGCCTTTTGAAAAGGGGCTGGTGCTGCACACGCTGTATTACCCGGAAGAGATTCGCGCCGTGGCTGAGTACGATAACCAGCCCGACGTGGAAGTGCAAAAGGCGGAAGTGGAGCTGGCCGAACAGTTCATGAAACAGCTAACCTCCGATTTTCATCCGGAGAATTTGAAAGACGAGTATGAAAGCCGGGTGGAGCAGCTGATCGAGAGCAAGCAGGGCCAGGCTGAGGTGCCGTCGAAGCAGCCGAAGAAGAAGCTGGCTCCGGTGATCGATCTGATGGAAGCGTTGCGCAAAAGCATGGGGCAGGCGCCGGTGGCCTCGCAGCCGGATGACGAAGACAAGAAGCCGCCGCAACGGGCGAGTGGGCAGAAGAAACGGAAAACGGGCTAGGATTCGCTGCGCCGGTCCGTTATTTTCGGGCTGCTGCCGCGGCATTTTCCAGTACGGGGACAATCTCAGCTCCATGTTTTCCGCGCACGAGGATGGTCTTGTTGCGCGCGTGCTCGCCGCCGACCATTGCAATGGTCGAACGCGGCGTTTTCAGCAGGTCAGAGAGAAACTCAATCAGAGCGGAATTGGCGCGTCCTTCAACCGGCGGCGCATGGAGTGCGATTTTCAACGTCATGTCATCGCCTTCGCCCATCAAGCCGGTTATAGCTGTGCGGCTGGCGCGCGGAGTGATGCGCACCCTGAATATGGCACCTTCGCGGGTATCGCGGACAGGAATCGGCTTCGTCATCGCAGAATCATTGCGCTGAGCGCGCGCCGAAGAGCGCGGTTCCGATACGGACCAGAGTTGAGCCTTCTTCGATGGCGATTTCGAAGTCGCCGGACATGCCCATGGAGAGCTCGTGAAAGTCGAGGTGGGGATGCTGGCGCGCGAGATCGTCGCGAAGAACGCGCAACTGGCGAAAGCAGGTGCGTGCGGTTTCCGGGTTTTCATCGAGAGGAGCGATGGTCATGAGGCCACGCATCCTGAGCGCCGACAGGGATGGCAGCTGTTCGAGCAGTGACTGCAAGTCCGCGGAGCCGGGGTTGAGGCCGGTTTTCGTCGGCTCCGCGCTGAGCCTGATTTCAAGGAGAACGGGAAGCCGTTTGCGATGTTGGCCGGCCGCGTCATTCAGGCGCTGCGCCAGACGCAGAGAATCCACGGTGTCGATGGCGTGGAAGAGTTCCGCAGCGCGGGCTGACTTGTTCGTCTGGAGATGGCCGATGAGGTGTACCTCTGCGGACGTGACGCCGAGTTCGCTCAACCGCAGGTTTTTGGCTTCGAATTCCTGAACGCGGTTTTCTCCGAACAGCGTGAGGCCGGAGGAAGCGGCTTCGGCGAGCGCTTCGGCGGGATGCATCTTGGAGACACCCATCAGGCGGACTTCCTTGCGGAGGCGGCCGGCCTGACGGCAGGCGTGGGCGATGCGCTCTTCAACACGCTGCAATCGTTCGGCGAATAAACTCACCTTTCTATGGTAGGTGAGCGCTTTGGCGGATGGCGGCGATTCCGACAGTAATCACCCTCTTTGAAGAAACAATGACGACTCGGCCAACTCGGAAAAAAGCCGGGGCATCCCTCGCACACAACAAGCGGATCAGGCTCCACGCTGGAAGGTGACGAAGATGCGATCAGTGGTTCTGATTCATGGATTGCTTACAGGCATGGGGCAGCACGAACCGTGCGAAATGCTGGCTATCAAGGAGTCCGGATCGGGGGGCGGCCAGGAAGTCTTTTCCCGTTGCAGCGTGATCGATGCTCCGCAGGCGCTGCCTGACGGAGACTATCTCGTCAGCTTCAATGGCTTCAGTGTTGCAGCCCGGAAAGAGGGCGGCCTGTGGGTACCGGCAGAGGACGCTGTAGCGACGCGTACGGACCAACCCATGAGAGATGAAGAACTGCATCCGTTCCAGATCGGGGACGCGAGTGAGATTCTTCCTATCCTGAAGCGGCCGACGGGCCGCGTTGCCTGAGGGCCGCGACGAGTCAGGCAGGGTCGTCCAGCAGGAGATTCATCTTATCGAGAAGTTTGTCACGCAGGCGATGGAGTTCGCCGAGTTGAGCGTGAACATCGGCGCCTGAGGCAGCCGGCTCCCACGCGGAGGCCAGGTCGGCAAGTGCATGGCAGTGCTGATGCATTTTCTCGATCTCCTGAAAGGCGGATGCGCTGCCGAAGGGGCTGGAACGTTCGCTGTCGAGCCAGCGGCCAAAGCGGCACCGATGCGGATCGAGTGTGGGGGGTATGCGGCGGTTGCCGAGAAGAAAAGCTTCCAGGGCTGCAACCCAGGCGCGATGTGCGACGGAGGCGTGCACCAGGGCGCGTTTGCGGGGCGCCACTGACTCGACATGGACCCAGGCGGGGTCGGGATTCCAGTTAGCTGACCATGCCGGCATCTCTTCCCCGGGCATGGGACGCGCAATGCCATTGCCCTGACCGTAGACACAGCCGAGCTGGAGCAGGAGCCGTCCGTGGGCAACGGTTTCAACGCCCTCGGCAATCGCCAGGCGATCGAACGCGTTGGCCAGGCCGAGCACACCTTCGAGGATGCTGAGGTCCTCAGGGTCGTCGAGCACATCGCGAACAAAGCTGCGATCGATCTTCAGGGTGTCCACCGGGAGCCGCTTAAACCAGGTGAGCGATGAATAGCCGGTACCGAAGTCGTCGAGCGCGATGGAGACTCCGATTTCGCGGCAGGCGGCGAGCACGTGGGAAACCCGCGCCACATCCTGGAGAGCGCCCGTTTCCAGCACCTCCAGTTCCAGCCGGGAGGGCGGAATGGAGGGGTGAGCGGCGAGCAGGCTGCCCAGGCTTTCAACGAAGTCCGGTTGCTGCAGGTGATGCGCCGCAATGTTGACGCCCACGGGAATCTTCAACCCATCTTCATTCCAGCGTTCCAGCTGCGTGAGCGCCTTGTCGATGACCCACTCGCCGACGCGATCGATGAGGGGATGATTCTCAATGGCAGGGAGAAACATGTTGGGCAGCAGGCGTCCGCGGGTGGGATGTTCCCACCGGATGAGCGCTTCCGCGCTGACCATGCGTCCGGTGCTCATATTCACGCGAGGCTGATAGTGCAGGACAAACTCGTTGGAGATGAGGGCGCGGCGGATTTGCCCCAGGTCCTCGTGGAAAGTGCGGATGAGGATGTCATGCGCCGGGTCAAAGACGTGAAAGCGATTCTTGCCTGCGAGTTTGGATTGATACATCGCCTGCCCGGCCTGGCGCAGAAGCTGGTCTGCATCGATCTCTTCGGTTTGCGGATAAAAGACAACACCGATGCTGGCTGAAACATGAACACTGACTTCTCCGAAGAGGTCGGGCTCGGAAGCACAGGAAAGGAGGTTTTCGAGGATGGGCCGCGCGGCTTCCCCGTCAGGCAGATCGTTCAGTACGGCAACAAACTCGTCGCCGCCGATGCGGGCCAGAGTGTCGGCTTCCCGAATCGTTCGTTTCATGCGCTGCGCCACACTCATCAGCAGGTAGTCGCCTGCCTCCTGGCCGTAGTTCTCGTTCACAGAGCGAAAGCCGTCAAGATCGATGCAGGCCACCGCCAGCATTTGTTCGCGCTGGTTGGCCTGCGCCATGGCCTGCTGGAGGCGATCGGCGAGAAGATTTCGGTTGGGAAGGTTGGTGAGCGCGTCGAAGTGGGCCATGCGCTCCAGCTGTCTTTCCTGTTCTTTGCTCTGCGTGATATCGGAAAAGAGGGCGACATAATGCTGGACTTTGGACGACCGGTCGTAGACGGCGCTGATGGTCAGCATCTCGGGATAGACGCGGCCGTCTTTGGCCTTGTTCCAGATTTCGCCAGACCAGCGTCCATTTTCCTGGATGGAACGCCAGAGATCGCTGTAGAAGGCATCGCTTTGGCGGCCGGATTTGAGGATGCGCGGGTTGCGGCCCAGCACTTCAGCGCGGCTATAGCCCGTAATGTGGGTGAACATCTCGTTTACGTCGAGAATGGCGCCTTTGGGATCGCAGATCAGGATGCCTTCGCGCGCCGTGGTAAAGACGCTGGCGGCGAGCTGGAGCTGCTCCTTGTCTTTCTTCTGCTGGCTGATGTCTTCCGTGAAGATAAGAATTCCGCCGATGGCTCCGTCGGCCGTGCGCCACGGATGCATCTCCCAGCGGAGCCATTGAATGGAACAGTCCGCGCGAACAAAGCGATCCTCGTCGCTGTAGAGGTCCTCGCCGGCCAGAGCGCGGCGATGCAAGGCTTTCCAGCGGTCGGGAATTTCCGGAAACACCTCGTAATGGCAGCGCCCAATGATTTCTTCCGCGGGGAGGCCAAAATCGCGCAACCAGCGGCGGCTGGCCGCGATGTAGCACATGTCGCGGTCGAGCATGGCCAGGGCGGCCGGCGCGTGCTCGATGAACAGCTGAAACAATTCCCGGTTCTCCCGCAACAGGTTGCTGGCGTCAATCGGCTGCGTGATGTCGGGACAGATACCCAGAATGCCCACGACCTCGCCGTCCGCAGTTTTCAGAGGATACTTGCGGTTATCGACCCAGCGATGCGAGCCATCAGGCAGGTCGAGTCTCTGGACCTCATGCGTTCCGCGGCCCTCCGTCAGGACCTGCTGATCCCTCAGGTAAAGCGCATCGGCCAGGGGTTCAGCGTAGAGGTCATAGACGGTCTTTCCCGCGAAGGTCCCCGGATTACCGGCGACGTCGAGAAGGCCGGACATTGCCGGGGTTGCGCGGACGTACACATGGTCGGGGGTCGTGACGTACATGTAGTCGCCGGTGTGATCCATGAAAGCCCGGAAGCTCTCCGTGATGTGGCGGAGGGCCGGACTGACAGAGGAGTCCACCGCTGAGAGGGCAAGGTCCAGGATTGGAGGGTTGTTGCCGGGCTGATGCTGTTTTGCATAGCTGGCGTGGAGGCAGCGAATCCTGCCGTCGGCATGACGGAGGCGGATATTCATCGACCCGGCAGGACGGGACAAGTCCGGTGAGTAGAGGAGGCCGATCAGTTCTCTATCTTCAGAGTGAACGCGATCGCTGAGAGTGACGCGGGATGATAGCCAGTCTTCGCGAGGAAAGCCGGTCAGCGCCTGAACCCAATCGCACACCGACAGCACCTGAACCGGATTGGCCAATGCGAACCGCATGATTGCCAGGCCAATTTGGGGTTCCACAGTCATGCGCCTCATCGAGGATACCCACGACGTCTTATTAGTCGTCAAGGAACAACTAACGTTGGCGTGTATCTGTCAACACTAGCCGTAACTCGGAAGATAAACCAGAGTTATGGCCGCTGGTTTATGTCGAGCATTTGCGGTCTGTGCGTCCCCATTCCGGAAAGGTGGTTTTAAGACTTTCATGAGGGCGAGAGCCCCTAAGGGCTTTGTTTCATGCGATTGCGAAAGCAAATTCACAATACCAACGTACGATTTGATCGGATGACGGTTACGAAAGTTGGTAGCGTAGAGGCAGAGGAGTCGTTTTGACAACATCTCAAACTGGTCCGGTGGTTCGCCTCAATATCGAGGAATTTCGCCATGCCGCTCTTACGCCGACGCCCCGCATTGCGGTCTTTGATTGTGACGGCACCTTGTGGAGCGGCGATGCGGGGTTGGGATTTATGACGTGGTCGATCGAGGCGGGAGTGCTATCGCGCGAGCCCAGCCACTGGATTGAGGAGCGGCACCGGCTTTACCGCGAGGGTAAGGTCTCTGAAGCCGACATTTGCGGCGAGATGGTCCAGGTGTACGCGGGGCTGCGCGAGGAGGAACTGCGGAGGATGGCTGCGCGGTATTTCGCGGGGCATGTGGATGCGCAGATCTTCTCCGAGATGCAGGTGCTGGTGGCCGATCTGCGGGCTGCCGGAGCCGATATCTGGGCAGTGAGCTCGACCAACAACTGGGTCATTGAAGAAGGGGTGCGGCGGTTTGGAATCCCGGCGGAACGGGTGCTGGCGGCCTGCGTTCGGGTCAGGGATGGCGTTGTCACCGGCGAACTCATCGATGTGCCGACCGACGAGGGCAAGGCCGAGGCGCTGCGGCGCGCAGGGATTCCGCGGCCGGATGAGGTCTTCGGCAACTCGATCCACGACGCGGCGATGCTGGAGATGGCAGTGCGCGCGTTTCCCGTGAATCCGACGCCGGCGCTGGGTGAGATCGCGGCAGAGCGGGGCTGGAGCGTGTACTATCCACAAGCAGTACTGACCGATCACACGAAATAGGCCGTGAAAATCGCATCTCTGCAGCCAAGCGTGAGCCTGATCCTGGAGCGGCTGGGCC
>Ga0335075_10013500_pt1 | contig 12294 bp, 11 predicted proteins | sample Lox_Sample_24_FD_206723 | JGI IMG/M metagenome (GOLD analysis project Ga0335075, IMG submission 206723) | Soil microbial communities from Loxahatchee National Wildlife Refuge, Florida, United States - Lox_Sample_2.4 | ecosystem: Environmental > Terrestrial > Soil > Wetlands | place: USA... | reverse complement strand
CCAGACCGCCTGGGAAGAAGCCGAGCGCGAGCTCGAGCAGATGCGCCAGGAAGGCGAAGCCGAAGAAATGGCCGCCAGCGAATAACAACGAACCTGGGTGCCCCGCTCAAGCCCGATCTTGGCTTGAGTGGACCCAGAGAACGGGAAAGCCCGGCGGCGGCCGGGCTTTTCTCACAGTGACGGACCGGGAATCAACCTCAGCAAGGGGTCCTAGGAAGTGATCGCAACGATCTCCAACGAGTGTAAAATTTCAAAAAAATGACAATCAGACCGCAGCACCTGTCCAATGCGCCGATTGTCGAAGCTATTATTGGGTTCACCTTCAGGACCCATCAAAGCGACAACGACGCACTCATCGACAGTTTTTGTAACGCCATCAAGTCCGACTATCCGGAACGTACACCAGTTAGTTTGGCGCAATTTACAGTCAACGAACAAGGAGCGAGCGGGGAGAGCCAAAAAGTCGGAGCGCGTTTCGTCTCCTCGGACGGCAAGAGAGTATGCCTCGTCGATAGGTCGAGCTTCCTGTGCTCCCGGCTGGCACCTTATGAGACTTGGGAGAGCCTGAAAGCTGAGTTTGTTCGCCTCTGGAACATCTATTCATCTCTAGTCCGCGTTGAAGTGGAAAAGATCGGCCTCCGATATATCAATAAGATCTTTTTGCCGGAAGGCAAGGACATGTCGCTGAGCATGAAGACACGGCCTGAGATCGCCGGAGATCTCCCCCAAAGCATGGTCAGCTTCTTTGTGCGACTGGAGATCGTAATTCCTGAGCCGTACGGAAGGCTGATTATCACGGAGGCGCAGCTTCCCCTAGAAAAGCCCGGCTACGTTACTGCTGCCCTAGATCACGACCTCCAGTTCCGCGTCGACTCCGAATCGGTCGATATCTGGGCTCTCCTGGAGAAAGCGAGAGACTTGAAAAATCAATATTTCTTTGCTTCACTTTCCGACGATCTGATAAGGGAATATATATGAGCCCGCTAGCCGCGATGCCGCCGAAACCTCTACCGGAGCTGCTCATTCATCAGGCCCGGCCCGCCATCTACGCAAGGGATTCAAGTTTCTGGTCGACCAACAGGGGAGCCGTCCAAATTATCTCGAGCGGGAGCTCGTTCTGGAATAGAGAACTGCATATTCAGCATATCGAGCAACTCGTTCTTGTTGCTCAGTCTGCGACCTCATTCGAGGCCGGATGGGACGGCTACGACGCCCCGAAACCGGCTAAAATCTCGATCGACCTTGGAGTCGCAGTTCTGAATAAGATCAAAGAGGCCGAAGTCAATCCGTATTCGGTGCTGCCCTCTGCTGACGGGGGAATTGGAATATCTTTCCGCGGTCAAGACGGCCGACGAGCCCTGCTGGAAATAGCGAATGACGGCTCAGCCTCGTACATCATTTACGGAAAAGGGCATCCCAGACTAGCTGGTGATTTTGATCCTAGCGATACCGACTTGGACGACTTGTTCAGGCGACTCCAGGAGAACCTCTAGAACGTGCCGCCGCAAGTCGCTGAAGGAAGAGCGCCAAATCAAATTTTTGCGCCCGATGAACTCCTTTTCCGGCGAGTTCCATTCACCCATATCGAAGAAGGAGAGGTTAACGCCCTAGCGATCGCAAGCGAAATGAAGCTCGATCCCGATCCCCAAAAATGCGGGTCCGCAGTGAGAAGTGCGTATGCGGACTCCTTCGCCGATGCTATCCACCCAAATTGTTCGGGCGACAAGGACCTCTCGAACACTCACAAGATCATGCACGTGAGCGTTTCAGAGTTGCCCCAGGGACTCGAAATCGATCCTCCGACAGGCGAAGACCGTATTCGCTGGGATATTTTCCCTCATCACGACCCAATTCCCGCTTGCTTCGCGCACAGTACCATCTGCTGCTGTACTCAAGATGCGCCGCGCGTAGCCGTGACTCCGCCTAAATCGGTACGCAAGCAGTTTAGGGAGCAATTCGCGGCGGCACTAAAGCCCAGTGACACGTTGGCTTGATAGCTAGCGCCAAACCAGAAACTAAAACGTATCCAGCCCATCTCCCGGTCGAGTCCACGCCAATTCGTCGCGCAAGGGAGATAGACGGTAAAAGCCCCGGCCTTCAGGCCGGGGAATAAACGACCGGCGCGAAGCGCCCTCCTCGCTGCTGCAGGCTGTCGGTGCAGCTCGGAACGAGCGCGGCCGACTCGCCCAAATTCCCCAATTTGGGAACGCCCCAGCGCAGCAGATCTGCGCCGCCTTAATCCCTTCCCAATTGCCGCACAACCTCAGCCTCTTCACGTCTCCCAGTCCTTCTCACCCTCACTTTCACCACCTCATACACAATCGCCGTCGCCCACGTCACGGCAATCCACACCACCACCTCTTCCACCGGCAGCCCCGACCACGCGCCGATGAACACTCCCACCATCGCCCGCGGCCGAAAGCCCCACCACCCGTAAGGCACGGCCAGCGTCGCCTCCCAGATCAGGCTGATCATCGCCAGCAGCAGCATGGTCATGCTCAGCGCGCGCCAGTTAATGAAGCGCCGTGCCACCGGAAACAGCATCGCCGACGGCACCAGCGCCCCCGCCACCAAAAACGCGAAATAGCCAGGAAATCCCTCCGGCGACGGCGACAGCAGCTTCTTGTACGCAATGGCCAGCAGGAGCAGCGCCGCGCCCACCACCGCCGATGCCGGATGAAACTGCAGCAGGCGATCCACGCGCCGCGCTTCGCCGGCGTGGTCCTGCACGCCGTACGCCGCCAGCCAATACTCGCCCAGCCACAGATACAGCAGCAGCACCGCGACAAATCCCGTGAAGTAGAAAACGTACTCCTCCACCGGAACCGCACCGCCCAGCGCCGGAGCTCCAATTCCCAGCGTCGCCCGTGGGTTCGGAAAAATGAAGAACCGGTGCGCGAAAAAGAAATCCAGCGCGCATCCCAGCGGCGCCAGGATCCCGATCGTCCGCCAGAATGCGCGCCGCGGCACCTCGATCCCTTCGCCTGGCAGCAGCCATCCGGCGATCGCCGCAATCGGCACGATAAACAGCAGCAGGCTCCACGTGTACCCATGCGGTGTCGGATTCGCGCTCGAGATCTGCAGCGTGCCCGCCACCCGCACCGCGTGCAGCGCAATCCCCGCGGGAACCGCGACCATCCCCACCATGGCCAGCACGATCCATGGGCTCACGCGCGGATTCGGGTTCTTCGCAGGCATCGCCGGATTCGGTTGTCACGGATTCTACTCCCCGAGCCCGGCACCGAGGCTGCATGGGCGCAGCCGCATGGCGGTCCATCCGCATGAATTATCGAAGAATTCCCGTTCCGAAATTCGGATCCCATCTTTGCGAGCAACCGGCAAAAACCATCACGCCAAACAACGCCAAAACCCTTCCCGGAATCCCAATCCCGAGGAGATTTCATGAAGAAAATTGCCCAGGCATTTGCTGTATCCACCCTCGTCCTCACCCTCACCGGCGGCGTCGCCGCGTTCGCGCAGGATCACCACGACGATCAGCATCACCAGCAATACGTTCGCCACGATGAGTGGAAGAAGGGCTACCACATGCACCAGGAAGACTGGGGCCGCGGCGAGCGTGTCGATGACTGGCGCGCGCATCATCTCCACCGTCCCCCCAACGGCTACGAGTGGCGCATCATCGATGGCAACTACGTCTGCGCGAACAGCGATGGAGTCATCTACGCCACCGTCGTTGTGCGCTAAGATCCGCAACCCACGCCAATCTCGTCCCGAAACCTGGGCGTCCCATCCTTGTGCGTCCGCAGAGAGCACGGGATGGGGCGTTTCGCGTCACCGCGAAGCGAAGGTGCGTTCCTCTTCTCTGACAGCCTTCTTCCTGTTGACCTGCACCGTCATCGCCTCATACACGATGCCGCCGCCCATGTGACTGCGACTCACACCAGCACCAGCGCCCCGGAAACCAGAAACACCAGATACCCTGGAAATCCAGCCGGATCGTGCGAAAGCAGCTTTTTGTACGCGATTGCTGCTTCAATCAGTGCCGCTCCCCGCAGCGCCGAAGCCGGATGGAATCGCAGCAGCCGTTCGGCTCGCTGCGCCCGGCGCGCATCCATCGCCATGAACTACGCGGCTACGCGCGGGAACCGCAACCATCCCCACCATGGCCGGCACGATCCATGGGCTCATATCAGAACTGGAGTTTTTTGCGGGCATCGGCAGCTCCGGCGAAGGTTGCCACGGATTTTACTCCGCGGCCCAGGCTGCCTTCACGGTCGAGCCGTCAGCTCGCCATAGAACCTTCCTCAATGCCCGCATCCGTCCCAGCCGTCGGCATCTCGGAGACCGCCGCCGATGTGTTCGCAATCGCCCACCCGCACACTTCTTCGGAAATCCGGAGTTTGAATGCGCGTTTCCTCACCGTTCTTGATTTGTGGCCGTTCCTGATTAGGTCGAGCGGCTTGGACGGCAGCGGAAGTGGGCTGGAATAGAAGTCGTCTGTGGTGCGAGTCGCCCCCAGCGCGGCAAAGAAGTCGTCGTAAGTCTGCGTGAACAGGCCGTCGGCCGACTCAACATAACAATACTGGCGTTTCGCACAAACCATTGCCATGGAGCGGATATCCCAGGCGCTCGCGAGCCCCTGCAGGGCCGCCATGAGCAGAGCCGGCGGAGCCACTTCCTCCAGTTCCTTGGTAGCGCGTCGAACGAGTTCGTATTGCCCTTTCAGCCCCTGCACCCGAAGTACGAAAATGGCATCCCTTTCCTGCGACTGCACGACCCAGCCGGGAACGATGCTGAATTGCAGGCAGTAGATTGGTACACCGTTCACCAGCAATGCCAGCCGCAGCTCACCTTCAAAGCGGGATATCTGCGGCGCGCAGTCCAGCCGGACGGTGTAATCGTGATCGCCTTCCCGGCGCTCGAACACCGTCATCTCCAATGGATGCGGCTGGTCCAGGACGCTGGCCGGCAGGTGACCCTCAAGAAACTGGAAATGGTGGACGAAACTCTCGCCGCGGTGACGGGCGGGAAGTCCCCGGAACATGTATCGGGTCGAAAGATACTTGAAGGGAAATACCGGATCGTCCTCGACCAGGGATCGGAATGCGGGGCGCGACAGAATTCTGAAAACTTCAAACTGCCGGGAAAGATTTCCTCCGATGGACCAGATGATTCGAACCAGCCGGGCCGGTGAAGACCAGTAATACCGCTGACAGGCAACTCTTAAGAATGAAGAAGCGAACACTGGAACCGGCTCCGCGAACTGGGATTGAATTCAACTCTGAAATCAGCATCCTCCCCTGATTCCATCAACTTTCCGTACAGACTCCGTCGTACAGTTGCGGCGTCGCAAGGTCGTCCACATTTTATCACCGATATATTAGTCGCCTGAACAATGGATTCGCGGCTGATCCGCCGGAAGCAGCGTGGCAGATCCGCTCGAACCATAGCGGGACTCGGGATCGGTGAAATCTCTTTCTACCCCCGCCGTGGGATAGTGAGCGGTGTTTCCCATTCGTTACAATTTTTTGAGGAAGTCCTGGAGTTTCCGTCAACTGGGCCACTTTGCTGGGTATGCGCGCCAAACGTCTCTTTGACCGCACCGTCGCTCTCTGCAACGCCGTTTTTCCCCAACGCCGGCGTTCCTCGGGCCACGCCCGCTTCCACGCTGCCGCCGAATCCTCCCTTGACGATTTCTATATCTTCGACGGCATTCCCGACGCCTCCGGCGCCATCACCGATTTCACCTTCGGCTACATCAATCCCAACGCCGAACGCCGCCTCGGCGTGCCCCGCGAATCCCTCTACGGCAAGGTCCTTACCCAGGTTCGGCCCTTCATGATTCGCTCCGGCCTCATCCATCGCTACCGCGAAGTCGTTCGCACCGGCATTCCTTACACCTGCGAAATCTTCATCGACGACGACATGATCCAGGGCACGTGGCTCAACGTTCAGGTGGTCCGCATCGGCCAGAGCCTCGCCGTCACCAGCCGCGACGTCACCGAGCACCGTCGCCGCTCCGAACACGTCCATTACCTCGCGCACCACGACCATCTCACCGGCCTCGCCAATCGCACCCTCCTCCACGAGCGCCTGCGCCAGGCCATCCTGCGCGCGCAGAATCTCGACGAGAAGGTCGCCGTTCTGCTCCTCGACATCGACTGCTTCAAGCAGATCAACGACTCGCTTGGCCACGTCGACGGCGATTCGCTCCTGGCCACCATCGGCCAGCGCCTGCTCGCCACTGTCCGCGACTCCGACACCGTGGCGCGCATGGGCGGCGACGAGTTCGTCATCGTCATGCCGGAGTTCCGATCGCTCGACGACGTCGAGCGCTGTGGCCGTCAGATCATTCGCAATGCCGCCCAGCCCATCCTCATCGGCGGACGCAACATTCACCTGACCCTCAGCGTCGGCATCTCCATCTTCCCCGAGGGCGGCCGCACCGCCGAAGAGCTCCTCCGCAACGCCGACGCCGCCATGTACATGGTGAAAGACTCCGGCCGCAACAGCCTCTGCGTCTTTGACGACGCCTTCCTCGCCGATCGTCGGACGACGGCGTAAGCCGGACCGCGCCTCATCCCCGTCCGCCGTTTTCTGCGATCCATCCCATCGAACGCTTCCAGTAGCTGCCCACGTTCGTGTTCAGATGCTTTGCCCATGCTGGGCTGCGCTCGCCGCGTTCCGTCGCAAAGCGCGCCAGGGCATAGCCGAACTGCTGTTCCGAAAGATAGCCGAGCCGCCGCGTCGACCAACCCTGCCGATCGTAGTTCGTGTGCTGCTGAAACTGGAAAATGGAGTTCGCATTGAACACGCCAAATCCGAGGAAGACCGTCAGCAGATGCGCATCTTCCATATCGACCTTCGCTTGGGTGGCAAAGGAGCCCGATCCCGGCGCGGCTGCGGCTGTGGCTGTAAAGGTTTGTGCTCCGGAAACAGCTGTGAATTCCAGCCCGGCGGCCAGGGCAAGGCAGAGCGACGTCTTCATGGCGCACTCAACTTTCTCGAGCGGCCGAGCAAGGGGGCATGCCCGCTGTCTGAATGATCCGTGCAGACGGATCAGCAAAGTCTGGGGCATCGAAGTCGCGATCTTCAACCGGAAAATGTGGATCCAGCGCAGTTTAAGGCGTCGCTGGGAGCGCGGCTGCGGTCTGCGTCGCGTGCCCGGCCTCGTTCAGCAGCGCCATATAGTCGGCGTTGGGAACATAGACCACGAACACGCGGTGATAGGTCACTGCTCCCAGCAGGCTCGAGCTCCACTTCTCCACCAGATAGATCCTTGTATTCGTGTTCGGCTTGCGGAAGCATTCCGTCGAAACCGTATCCGGTGGCACCCCCGATCCCGCATCCGCCAGATCGAAGGTCTGCTCCGCGCGCAGCGAGGGGATCTCCTGATCGGCGGTGGCCAGCTTCTGCCTCACCCTCTCATACTGGTCCGCGTCGATGCCCACCACAGCCATCACGAACTGGCCGTCCGCGAATATGTACTGCGTGCGCCCTCGCCGCACCGTGCTGAAGTGCGCTGCGCTGAACGATGCCGGATCGAAAGTGTCGGCCTGCGCGCGCTTGTGATTGGCCGGCAGCCCAATCCCCATCCAGATAATCGTCGGCAGGTCGAGTGGCCCGTTATACGCCGTGGAATCCACCGTGAAGCCGGCTTCCGCTTTCCCCCGCCGGCCGGCTACGTCAGCGACGCTCGCGTTCCACATGTGGCCGTCGAAACCGGCAGGATCGTCCTGCGCCGCGCCAAACACTGGCGGCGTCGCCGGGTTGGCGGTGTCCGCCGCTGCTGGCGCCACAGGGGTTGCCGGAGCAGCTGACGGCATCGCGTCGGCGCTGGCCGCGACCGACAATTCCGCGTCTCCCTGGTGTCTCGCCCTCTCGATCAGTCCCAGGATGATGCTGATGAACACCACGAGCCCCAGGCACACTGCTGCCAGCGTCAGATATTTCTTGTCTACCTTCATCCGCGGGACCTCGTGGCCCCAGTATAGGGTCCGAACTGCTCCGCGTCTCTCCCACAAACCGAGCAGGCATCCGCTCTGTTACCGCAAATCAGGAGATGTTGGTAGATTGGTTAACTCTCGCCGAATCAAAAACCTGGCTTCATCCCACCAGAAACCCGCAGCATCCGCCGTCTATCCTCCATCCAGCCCTGTTATCGTTCGGCCATGGCTGTTCTCGATCCAGGCGAGCCGAATCGTTCTCCCCCCGATCTGCCGCCCGCGGCCAGGCTCCGCAAAATCGTCCACGTCGACATGGACGCGTTCTACGCCTCTGTCGAGCAGCGCGACGATCCCTCCCTGCGCGGCAAGCCGGTCGTCGTCGCCTGGCGCGGCCTGCGTTCCGTAGTCTGCGCCGCCTCGTACGAAGCCCGCAAATTCGGCGTCCGCTCGGCCATGCCCGCGGTGCGCGCGGAACGCCTCTGTCCGCAGGCCGTCTTCATTCCTCCCGACTTCGTTCGCTACCGCGCCGTCTCGCGGCAAACCCGCGAGATCTTCCGCCGCTACACCGACCTGATCGAGCCGCTCTCGCTCGACGAAGCCTACCTCGACGTGACGGAGAACAAACTGGGCCTGCCCACCGCGACGAAGGTCGCCAAAGCCATCCGCCAGGCCATTCGCGACGAGCTGAACCTCACTGCCTCCGCCGGCGTCGCGCCGAACAAGTTTCTCGCCAAGATCGCGTCGGACTGGAAAAAGCCCGACGGTCTCTTCGTCATTCAGCCCGAAGACATCGACACCTTCCTGCCGCCGCTGCCCGTCGAACGCCTGCCCGGCGTGGGCAAGGTCACGGCGGAACGCCTCTCCCGAATCGGCATCCACACCGTCGGCGATCTGCGTGCAATGGATCAGGCGCGGATCGAAGAGAGCTTCGGCCGCCATGGCGCGCGCCTCCGCGAACTGGCCTTCGGCATCGACGAGAATCCCGTCGAGCCCAACCGGCCCACGCAGTCCATCTCCGCCGAAGATACCTTCGAGCGCGACATCGTCCTCGATGACACCGAGGAGATCATCCGGCGCCTGGCAGAAAAGGTCTGGGCCGCCTCGCGCAAGGAAACCCGCATCGCGCGCACCGTCGTGCTCAAGCTCAAGACCGCGGAGTTCCGCATCCTGACCCGCAGCCTGACGCAACTGGAGCCGCCCGCGACCTGCGAAGAGCTGACGCAGATTGCCTTGTCGTTGCGCGACCGCGTCGCCCTGGCGCGCGACCAGCGCTACCGCCTCATCGGCGTCGGTCTCCACAACTTCCGCGATCCCGCGGAGGAAGCGGCGCAGCCGGAACTGTTCGATGCGGCGGCAGCCGTCGAGACCCGGTGGCCCGCCGTCGAAAAATGACTACGGCTGTCCCGTCGGCGTCGGATTCCCCGCCGTGAACTCCGAGCAGCACGGCTTTTCCACCGCTGAGAACTCCATCAGCTCCACCCGCACCTGGTCGGGATCGTAGAGGTTGAACTGCCACTTGCCGTCCTTGCCCATCTGCGGACGCGCATCCGTGCCGCTCAGCCGATCTTCAGCCGAAAGCGTCGTGACCGATTTCTCCATGTTCACCACGCCCAGCGAGAAGTGGTCCAGCACGCCCAGCGTCTTCTGGCTCACCAGCGACGTGTTGCCGTCGCGTCCCGCCTGCGCAATGTCGCTGCCGCTCGGCGCCGCCGAAGCTCCCACCGACAGCATGTACTCCAGCCAGTCGTGGCCGTTCGGAACCTGCTGCGAAACCCAGTCCGTCCGGTCAGGCTGCATGCCGCCGTGCCAGTAAGGATTGAACCCGAGGATCGCTCGATAGAACCCGTCCTCAGCCTCGCGGCTGTGCACCGCAAAGCCCACATGGATAATGCGGTGCCCGATCGGCTTCGCCCCGGTGAGCGGATACAGCGCAGCGGTATCCTTCATCCCCAGAACCTTGGCCGCAGGCTGCACGAACTGAACCGTGTTGCCTTCCGGGTCCTTCACCTCGAACCACTGGCTGCTATCCGATGCGCGCTGCACCGAATCCGGCACACTCACGCTGTGGCCGGACAGATACTGCCGCAGCTTCTCCGCGTTGGCCGTGATGTATCCCACGTGGTCCAGGCGGTTGACCCCCGCATCGGATGGCAGCGGCAGAACCTCAATGAACTGTTCCTGATTCACGTAGTAGCGCGCGCCGGCGGGGTTGTAAGGGTCGGCGCCCTTCTTCAGCCCCAGTTGATCGACGTAGAAATGCTCCGCTTTCGTCGCGTCGCTCGCGTACACGCCCATATTCGAGATGCCGAGAATCGCGGGACGCGCTCCCGCGGTTGCCCCGCCGGTGTGAAGAGACGGCGTCTGCGCCGCGCAGGTAAAGCCTGCCAATAGAAGAATCAAGCCAGAGATGCGCATGAACCTGAGCCCTCCCGATTGCGTAATCGAGCATAGCGCATCGGCGCCGAAAATCCACGCTGCGGAATACCTCGTACCCGGGATACTATGGCACCACGGATGAAGCCGCGCAAAAAGTCAGCCTCACCCAGTCAATTGCGGGTCCTGATCGGGCTCTGGATGCTTGCTTCCCTTGGCTACTGGATCGCGGGCACGCTCGACAATTGGCAGATTCGCGTCCACTGGGACGAGCGGGTGGAGCGCCCCTTTGGCTTCGACTCCGATACCCGCACGATTTACCGGGACGGCCTGATGCCGGAGGCGAAGGCGGCAGGCATCGCCGCGGGCGATCAGGTCGTGCAGTTGAACGGCGCGCCCTATTCGGGCCTGGCACAGTGGGCCACAATCCTCGCCGAAAGCCATCCCGGCGACATTCTTGACGTCGAGTACTCGAAACCCGACGGATCGACAGCCACCGGAACGCTGACCCTCCAGCGCCCCGCCTACGCCTTCGGCCGCACCTCCGCCATGTCGTATTTCTGGCAGGAATTCCTGGTCGTTGGCCTGCTTCCGCTCGTCTGCCTCCTGATTGGCTATTGGGTCCTGCTCTCGCGCCCCACCGATCGCAACGCCTGGCTGCTGATGGTGCTCCTCAGTTTCCCCAGCGTCGCCTTTGTCAACACCGGCCTGGCGACCGGGGTTCCATTCTTCCTCCGCGATTTCTGGTTTCGGACGATTCAATTCACCGTCGGCCCCGCGCTGCTGCTCTTCGGCGTCTATTTCCCTGAGCGCTCCCGCATCGACGCGCGCTTCCGCTGGATTAAATGGCTCATCCTGGCGCTCTTCGGCGTGGCCTTCGCCATCCTCTATCCCGAGGTTTATGCGATGACCTACGGCGGCGGCAGCCCTCCCTGGCTCATCCACGCCAGCGATTTCGCCAGCAACGCAATCAATGGCCTCGATCTGCTCTGCGTCGGGCTGTTTCTCCTGCTCACGCTCGACAAGCTCCGCACGGCGTCCACGGCCGATGCCCGCCGCCGCTTGCGCGTGCTGACGGCCGGCATGAGCGTGGGACTCGGCGCGCTGATTATCGTCTTCGTCGTGCTGCCCTACTTCGGCATCACCGGCAACCAGCCGCGCCACTTCTGGGTTCGCTATCTCGGCGCTTATTTCTTTATGGTGGCGCCGCTCACCCTCGCCTACGTCGTGCTCGTGCAGCGCGCGCTCGACGTCCGCGTCCTGGTGCGCATGGGCACCCGCTACGCCCTGGCCAAAGCCTCGCTCTGGATCCTGCAGGTGGCTCTGCTCTCGGTCATCGGCATGAAACTGCTGCTCCCTGCGCTGCATAAACAGCAGCCCCAGCCCTTCGATATCGTTGGCGTCTTCATCTTTCTGGGACTGGTGCTCGCCGTGCGCTTCGGCCTCCGCAAGGGCATGCAGCAGTGGCTCGACCGCCAGTTCTTCCGCGAGGCCTACAACTCCGAAGTGATGCTGAGCGAGCTTTCTGACGAGGTCCGCCGCTTTACCGAAACCAAGCCTCTCGTGATGACCGTCGCCGAGCGCATCCGCGAAACGCTGCACATCCAGCAAATCGCCGTGCTGCTGCGCCGCGGCGAGGGCTTCTATCTGGAAGAAGCCATTGGCATCAATGCCGGCGCGGCCCTGGTGCTGCCGCCGCAGTCCTCATCGGTGCGGTATCTGGCGAATTCCAATCAGCCCACGACCCTCTACCGCGACGATCCCGAGGCGTGGTATCTGATGGCCGGCACGGCCGAGCGGCGCGCGCTCGATACGCTCAACGCCGAACTGCTGGTGCCGCTACCCGGCCGCAACAAGCTGATGGGCATCATGTGCCTGGGGCCAAAACGCTCCGAGGCCGCGTGGTCGCGCACCGACTTGCAGGTGCTCCAAACGGTCGCTCGCCAAACGGGACTCGCGCTCGAAGTCAGCGAGCTGGCGCACTCGCTCGCGGCCGAAGCCGCCCAGCGCGCCA
>Ga0335075_10013499_pt1 | contig 12295 bp, 12 predicted proteins | sample Lox_Sample_24_FD_206723 | JGI IMG/M metagenome (GOLD analysis project Ga0335075, IMG submission 206723) | Soil microbial communities from Loxahatchee National Wildlife Refuge, Florida, United States - Lox_Sample_2.4 | ecosystem: Environmental > Terrestrial > Soil > Wetlands | place: USA... | reverse complement strand
TCAGCAGCGTCGGTGAAGGCACGGGCGCGTCGTTGACCAGGGCGGCGATCGCCTCCGCGGCGACCGGGTCGGCCTTGGTGCCAATGTCTGCGGGTTGAAGGGTGGTTGTCACGTCTACTCCCGGTACTCGCGGCCGGTCAGGGTGAGGAAGACGGTCTCCAGGCTCGGCTTCTGCTCGGAGGCGTCCCGGATGTGCAGGCCGCCCGCAATCGCCGTGGACACCAGCGTGCCGAGCAGTCCCTCCGGCTCGCGGCTGAAGACGCGGAGTTGCTCACCGTCGGCCTCAACGCGAGTCACGCCGGGCAGGGCGGAGAGCTGAGCCCGTTCTGTAAAATCGGAAGGGAGGTCGGCGTCAAAGCGGACGGTCACGATGGTGTCAGCGCCGGCGTTGTCCTTAAGCTGCTCCTGGGTACCGAAGGCGAGGACCTTGCCGTGGTCGATGACCGCGACCCGGTCGCACAGGGCCTCGGCCTCCTCCATGTAGTGCGTGGTGAGCAGCACCGTCTGCCCGGACTCATGCAGAACCTTGAGGATGTCCCAGAGGTTGACGCGGGTCTGCGGGTCCAGGCCGGCCGTGGGCTCGTCGAGGAACAGCACGTCGGGCCGGTGCACCAGGGCGCGGGCGATGAGCAGGCGCCGGGCCTGGCCGCCGGATAGCTGGTCGGCCATCGCGTTGCGGCGGTCACCGAGGCCGAAGGCGTCGATGAGCTGTGCGGCGCGGCGAGCGGCGACCTTGGCGGGCAGGCCGAAGAACCGACTGCGGAACTGGAGGTTCTCGCTGACGGTCAGCTGCATGTCGAGGGTGTTGTTCTGGGTGACGACGCCGATGCGCCGCTTGACGGCCACGGTGTCCTTCACCACGTCATGGCCGGCCACCCAGGCGCGGCCGCCGGAGGGAGCGACCAGCGTGGTGAGCATGCCGATGGTGGTGGACTTTCCGGCGCCGTTCGGCCCGAGCAGGCCGAAGAACTCCCCTTGCGGGACGTTCAGGTCGATGCCACGCACCGCCTCGACGTCGCCGCGGGAGGACTTGTAGGTCTTGCGCAGGCCCTCGGTGCGGATCGCCACGCCCGCGGCGTCGGCCGCGTTGTCCGGGGCCGGCTCGATGACGGTGCCGCTGAGACTGGCGGTCACGCGCTGCGCTCCTCTCGGGCCAGCTTGCTGAAGTTTCTGATCATTTCCACGAAGAACCTCCGGACGACTGGCTCGTCCTCGTCGGATACAAAATCAAACGCGTGCCGCCACATCGGGCCACCCACCTCGGTGTACGCCTCGCAGGCGGCCCGGCCCTTGTCGGTGACGTAGAGCCTGATGACCCGGCGGTCGCTCGCGTCGGGACGGCGTTTCACGTAGCCCTCCCTGGTCAGCGTGTTGACCACCGCGGTGAGCGTCCCCGGGCTTGACCCTCCCCTGGCGGCGACCTCGGAGGACTTGAGGCCGTCCTGGGCCAGTAGCACCCGCAGGACGCCGAGGCCGGCTGGCGACATCTTGACCCCCGAGACGCGCACGGTCTCGCCGTAAAACGCGCCCATCAGCCGGGAGGCCATGAGCATCAGCACGGGCAGCGGCGCATCCTCGGGGATCCCGCCACCATCGAGGCGCAGTTGCCAGGACTCGCCTTCTCCTGGCACGCAGGAGGCCTCGCCTGGGTAGGGTTCTCGCGGCACGCGCCCAGTTTGCCCCAGATAGAAGTTCGTAGTCAAATAGTTTGAGTACGAACTTATATGTCTCCTGTGGGGGGTTCTGAGTTCTGGGTTCTGGGTTCTGGCTTTTAGCGGGCGATCACGACCGTCAGCAGGGAGCGGGCGGGCACGGTCAGGGGGCCGGTGACCGGGGCCAGGGAGTCAGCCTCGTTGGTGACGTAGGCCGTCGCGCCTCGGCCCGGCAGGCCGCGCAGCCGCACCGGGGTGCTGACCGTGCCGGTGTTGAGTATCTCGATGACGGTGGAGCCGTCGCGGTTCCTGAAGGCGGAGGCGCTCAGGTCGCCGGCGAGCGAGCTGGCACCGATCCGGACCGCGCCCGGGCGGATGTACCGGCCGAACGCGGCGAACGCCCAGTAGCGCTTGGACAGGTTGATCGTCGGGCCGAGCACCTGGATGAGGCCGGAGTTGGCGGTGCTTGCCGAGGCGCCCCACCAGTAGAAGAACGCGTTGACGTCCCCGGAGGTCAGGGCGGCCTGGATGTTGCTGGCCCAGGTCATCCCGTCGCCGGCGGTCCCGTCATCCCAGGCCGGGTCCCAGGCGGAGAAGTCGGCCCACTCGCTCTCCCACACCGGCCGGTCGCTAGTCAGCTGGGTCGCGGGCGGAGCGGTGTAGCCGTGGCTCGTGATCAGGCCGACGTACCGGGCCGAAGCCGGGTCGCCGAGCACCGCCTGGACGTACTGCTCCGCGGTCCCCCAGCCCTCGTTGTCACAGCAGGCAACCCGGGTAGGCAGGTGCGCTGCGGCCAGGGCCCGGCCGAGGTAGGGCACGAAGTTGGCGGCCTGCCCGGGGGTGAGCTGCATGCTCGCGTAGTCCGGGCCGATCTCCGGCTCGTTGATGAAGTCGACGGCCTCGAGCGGGATCCCGGCCGCCGCGAACTGCGCGGCCTGGCCGGCCAGGTAACGGGCGTAAGCCTGACGCTGGTCGCCCTGCGGGCAGGTGGCCGCGCCCGGCACGCCACACAGGTCACCGCCGTTGTCGAGGGAATCGTTCGTCTTAAACTGGGCGGGCGCGCTCCAGGCGTCGGCGTAGAACTGACCGACACCGAACTCCTGGGCCAGGTGACCGAGCCAAAGCTGTTCGGTGGCGTCGCCAGGGCCACTGATCGGGTCACCGGGATCAGTCGCGCCACCAAGCCCGAACCGGACGATGCTGAACCCGGCGCCGGTGCGCGACGAGAAGAGCAGGCGGCCTAGCTGCTGCTGCTCCGATTGCGGTAGGGCGGTGATGACCGGCTCGCGGAACGCCTCCGCGAATCCGAAGCCGTTGATCAACTGATGTGCCTGGCCGGGCTGGACTGTGATGACGGTGGTGCCGGCGGTGGCAGTGGCGGTGGTGCTCAGGGCGGCCAGGACGGTGGCGGTCGCGATGGTCGTGAGCTTGGCCGAGTGTCGCATCATCGCGATTCCTTCCGGTCCTTCAATGAGTCTGACTTATTAGCCGGACAGGGCGCCGGCGGCGATGCCCTGCACTAGGTAGCGCTGGAAGATCAGGTACAGCGCCACGACGGGAATGGCGCTGACCAGGGCGGCGGCCATCAGGTCGCCGTACAGCGGCTGCGCGCCCGCGCTCTCGCTTTGCGCCAGGCCGAACTGCTGAAGGGTGATCGCCACGGTCTGGGTCTGGTCATTGGTGAGCTCGCTGGCGAACAGCACGTCGTTCCAGCCCACGAGGAACGCGAAGACCAGGCTCACCACGAGGGCGGGCGCCATCAGCGGCAGGACCACCCTGGCGAGCGCGCCGACTCGGCTGCAGCCGTCCACCCGGGCGGCGTCCTCGAGGTCCTCAGGCATGCCGCGCAGGTAGACGAAGCAAGTCACGGTGGCTAGCGGCAGGCCGAACGTCATGTACACGGCGATGATGGCCGGGTAGCCGCCGATGAGCTGCACGCCGAGAATGCCCTGGATGCCCGCGAGCATGATGTACAGCGGCAGCAGCAGGGCCAGGCCCGGGATGGTCTGGCTGCCCAGCAGCGAGTACAGCAGCGACCTGCGGGCCCAGAAGCGCAGCCGGACCAGCGGGTAGGCGGCGCAGGCGCCGAGCACGACGGCCAGCACCGCCGACGTTCCCGCGATGGTGACGCTGTTGACCAGGCCGGACTCAAACGGGGCCGCTGACCACAGGGTGGCGAAGTTGGACAGCGTGAACTGCCGGACGCTCGTTCCGCCGAGGGCGACGGTGCTGTTCGGGCTGAGCGCGAGGGCGAGCAGGTACAGCACCGGGACGGCGATGAAGACCAGCAGGATCGCCGTGCCGACCCGAGAGACCAGCGGCGGCAGGAGCCGGTCGGGCGCGGTTCTGGCTCGCCGGCGGCTCGGGCTGGGCGCGCTTCTGGCTCGCCCGCCGCTCAGGCGCAACGCGCTCCGCGGCCTGTTCATGCCGGCCGCCTTCGCCGGGTGATCGACAGGTAGACCGCGGCCGGGATGACCAGGATCGCGATGTTGAAGACCGCGGTGGCCGAGGCGGCGCCGAACTCGAAGCCGCGGAACGCCTGGAAGTAGATGTTCAGCGGCAGCACGGCGACCGAGTCCGGCGGGGTGCTGCCGAACATCACGTACGGCAGCGTGAAGTTCCCGAAGTGGTACAGGGTCGACAGCCCGAAGGCCAGCGCGTAAACCCCTTTCAGCTGGGGAACCACGATGTACCTCAGGCGCGCCCACCAGCCCGCGCCATCAACGGTGGCCGCCTCCAACTGCTCGCGCGGGATCGCTTGGAGCCCGGCCAGCAGCAGTAGGTACATGAACGGCCACACCTCCCAGATCTCGGTGACCGACATCGCCCAGAAGGCGTTCGGGCCGATCAGCCAGTAGGTGCCGGCCGAGGCCAGGTGCAGCGCCGCGAGGACCTTGTCGACCGGGCCGTAGGAGTTGAGGAAGGCGATCTGCGCGAGCAGCGCGATCACGAACCCGGGAATGACGTACGGCACCAGGTAGACCGACCGCAGCAGCGCCCGGCCACGAAACGGGTGGTAGACGCTGAGGGCGGCGAAGAACGCGATCGGCGTCGAGACGACCGAGGCCAGCAGGGCGAACCGGACGCTGATCCAGATCGACTGGAGGACGGTCACGCCGAGCACGCTGGGACCGGTGAGTGTGCTGCTGTAGTTGCCGAGGGCCGCGAACGGGTCGGTCGCCCAGGTCCGCAGGTCGCTCACGTTGATCTTGAGGAAGCTCGTCCAGACGATGATGACCAGCGGGACCCCGACCAGGACGAGGAAGAACAGCGCCCCCGGAGCGACGAGCCAGGCCGCTGGCTCGCGGTGCTTTCGCCGCGCCCGGGACTTGCCGCCGGGTGCCTGGGCTGAGGGCACGCGCCCGCTGCGCTCGCTCCGGGTCCGCAGGCCGACGCTCACGGGTCGCTCACGTTTCGCTCGCGGGTGCCTCACGGGTCGCTCACGGGTGCCTCACGGGTCAGGGGCTGGTCAGGTGCTGCTGTACCACCGTGTTCTCGGCCTGCAGCTGGCTCGACACATACGAGGCGCTGTAGGGATGGCCGGTTGCGAGCTGCTGCGCGATGTGGCCAATCACGGTCAGCAGTCCGGTCTCGATGTCGGACCAGGCGGGAGTGAAGTCCGTGGGCGTGGAGTTCTCCTCGGCGGTGACAAAGGAGGCGACGGACGGGCTGGCCTTCTCCACCGCCGCGACCCCGGCTTGCGTGACCGGCATCCAGCCCATGACCTTGAACTGCTCAACCTGGGCGGCCACCGACGTGCTGACCTGAATGAACTTCAGGGCCAGCGGCAGGTTGGCGTCGTACTTGGCCACGTCGTAGTAGTTGCCTGAGACGATGCTCTCGGCCGGGTGACCGCCGGCCGGGCGGCTGGATGCCCCGTAAGGGATGTTCGGCATGGGCGCGAACGCCACATCGCCTTGCACCGGGGTGCCCGCCAGCTCCTGGTAGAGACTGTAGGTGGAGTCGGCGATCATGGCTGTCTTGCCCGCCGCGAAGGCGGACTCCTCCTGCGCGCCCTGCCAGGTCAGGTCGGCTGACGGGACGATGTGGTACTGGAAGTCCTGCGCGAAGTAGAACTGGAGCGCCGCCTGAAGCTGCGGGCTGTCCATGTCCGCCTTGGCCGGGGAGGTAAGAAAGTCGCCGCCGAGCTGCTCCATGTAGGACCACACGGGCTTCCACGGCCCGTAGGGATCCGACGGGGAGAAGCTGGCCCCGTTCACGCCCGCGCTGGCCTTCTGCACGGCCTGCCCGTCGCTGACCCACTGGCTCCAGGTCGTCGGCGCCGAGGTGATGCCCGCCTTGGCGAACAGGGCCTTGTTGTAGGCCATCACGAACGGGATGGACTCGAACGGCACCCCGACGTCACTGGAGTTATTCCCGCCGGCCTCGGTGAGCATCGCGGGCACGAACTGCCCCTGTCCACCGACCTGGTTCCAGTCCTGGGCGCTCAGCGTGTAGAACGCGTTGGTCGCGGCCACGGTGCCGTTGAAGGAGGAGCCGACGCTGAACACGTCGGGCCCGGTGCCGGTGGCCGCCGCGTTCTCGATGGCCTGGGACAGCGACTCGGTGCTCGTCGTGTAGTCCCACTTGATCGTGGACCCGGTCGCCCGGTGGAAGGCATTGGCGATGTAGGCGTAGTACTCCTCATAGTCCTTGAGCTGAGTACCGTAGGGCGCCTGGGTGAAGACGGTGAGCGTCTGGCCAGACAGGCGGCCCGCTCCGCCTGAGGATGACGAGCTGCTGCCGCAGGCGGCCAGGCCGAGAGCGGCCACGCAGGCCGCCAGCAGGGCGGCGCCGACCCGACACCGATTACCGCGGCCCTGAGCATCATCACAGAAGATCACGCCGGCCTCCTCTTCGAAACTTTTCGAAAGTTTTCTATGAGGTTTCCCCGATCTTAATCAGATGATTATCGACCGACAAGGGGCCTAGCTAATAATTTGGCCCGAAAATGTTTCGATTCTGGCATTAGTGAAGGCATTATGAACCCGGCCTGCGCGGGTGGTCCGAGCGCGGGGGCGGTCGGCTGGCCGTTTAGCCTCGCTGGGCTCCCTGGGGCTCTTGCGGGGCTGAGCCGGGGACTGTTTTGGGGCTCGTGGGGCTGAGCTGGAGGGATTTCGGGCCGGCTCGGGTTCACGTGGCTGAGCCTTGGGGCTCTTTTGGACTCGCTGGCGCAGGTGAGCCGCAAACGTTCGAGCTCGGTGGCGTGGTTGCGGGCACAAGAGCAACTCGTTGGCGTAGGTGAGTTGCAACCACTTGGGCTCGTTGGCGTCGGTGAGTTGCAACGTCTGCCCGTGGGGCGACTGCTAGTCGCTGATCGGCGCGATCACGGCGCCGAACATCACAGGAGGCGAGTCGCGCTGGAGGCCGGGTACGTGGTCAGGCGACCACACATGCCGTAGCTTCGGGTGTCCGGGCTTCGGGTAGCCGGGCCGTCCTCGGGCTCGGGACTGGCGATGCGCCACAGGCCGCCGTCGGTGAGATGGCCGACGGTGCGGTCGGCGATCTCGTCCAGGTCCGCCCCGGTCTGCGCGGCGACGGCCAGTGCCCCGGCCTGCCAGCGGTCTCGCCAGTCCGCGGCCTGCCCGGCCTTCAGGCGCAGCGCGGCCGCGAAGAAGTCTTCGAGGGCGGCGGGACCACTTCCGGCGACCGCGTCGCGCAGCGCCAGGTATCCCTCGACGGCAAGCGACGCGCGGCGGCGAGCCTGCCCCGCTAGCCCGTCATCATCGGCGTCCGCGGTCCCGGCGGCCGGTGTCACGGCCTGCACGGCTGGTCTCTTGGCCTCGGCGGCTGTTGTCGCTGCCTCGGTGGCTGGTCTCGCGGGCTCGTGCGTTAGCGTCGCGGCCTCGGCGTAGGCCTCCTGGTCGGCCAGGATGGCGGGCGGAAAGGTCAGGACGGCGTCACCGTGCTCCGGAAGGCCGGCGTTCTGCATGACGATAGCGAGCCGCAGGCCACCGTCATTGACCAAGCGGTGGATCGTGCCGGGCGTGAACCAGACGCAGTCGCCGGGGTGCAGCGGGGTGGCCGCGTAGCCGCGCGCACCGAGGGTCTGCAGTTCCCCCGCTCCCGACATCACCAGGTAGCCCTCGGCCGACGCGAGGTGAACGTGGGCCGAGCCACCGCGCAGCCCGTCGGGGGCGACCCAGTCGTAGACATCGAGCACGGTGAGCGCGGTCGCGCCCGGGAACGAGGGGGTCATGCCAGGTCTCCTGCCAACTCGGCCAGCCGGGCGCAGCCGGAGGCGTCGCGGTCGCCGTCGGCGATGGCCAGGCCGTAGCGGAGGACCAACTCCTGACCCGCCGGCAACTCGTGCGTCTTGTCGAAGAATGGTGCCGGGCACACCGCCGCGAATGGCGTGCTGCGGACGAACCACTGGCTGGGAAAGCTGAAGTTGGCCGGATCGTCGGCGAAGACCAGCGTTGACCAGCGCCCGTGCTCGTCGTGCTGGCCCGTGAAAGCCAGCCAGGGGGCGCGGCGGCCCATCAGCTCATCACCGCCCACCGCGCCGGGGACGGTGACGCGACCGCCGGTGAACGACCTCGGGCCGCGCCAGAACAGGCCGCCGTACCCGGCGTTGGGACGACCCTCGGTGGTCGGGCTGCCGAACACGATGCTCTCACTCGTCGTGTTCACCAGGACGGTCTCGAACCCTAGGCCCCAGGCCTGCTCGGCCGGCCAGGCCGTCACGGTGAGCTGGCGGCGCTCGCTGATCACCGGCCGGCCGGCCTCGGTGATCCAGCTGAGCGTCTCAGTGACACGAACCCGCCCGTCATTGGCGCCGGCCTGCCCGTCCGTAGCGCTGGCCTCGTCGTCGGTGGTGCCGACTGGGTCGTCGGTGGCGCTGGGCTGGCTGTCGGTGGCGCTGGGCTGGTCGAAGGCTTGGTGTCGCATGGCGCCGTCGTTAGGCAGCTGCACGTAGCCACCATCGTGGAAGCTCGGGCCGCCCCAGAAGTTGTCCGGCCCGACGTTCGGCAGGGACAGCGCGAGGCCCTTGTGCCAGACGTGGTCGTGCGGTCGGTAGCAGCTGACCACGTCCCCGCCGAGGGTGGCGAGCGGGTGGAAGTAGGGACGGGGCGATTCCAGTTGCGGGTCGCGCGGCTGGTACACGTAGTGGAACAGGTCCTGGCCGTCCCACGTCGCGGTGAGCACGGCGCCCGCGTCGTCAGCCGTAAGGGTCATCATGGCGTGGCCTGCCTTCCGTTCATCGAGGCATAGAACGGCGTCCCGGCCGCGAGGTCCCGCGGAGTGACCGGGCGGCCGGTGAAGGCCGAGGCGTAGATGGCGGCGACCAGGGACAGCGTGCGACGGGCATCGTCTGGTGCCACCGGTGGCGGCTGGCCGACCGCCAGCGCCGCCAGCACCGCGCGGAACTGACCGCCGTGGCCGCTGCGGCCGTCCGTGTCCTCACCCGCGGCTGGCACGGCCTGCTTCCAGGCGTCGAGCACCTCCTTGTGGCCCTCGGCGGGAGTGACCCGCCAGTCATCATCGGCGTACCCGTACAGGTGGCTGACCTCGACAGTGGCATGCTCGAAGTCGAACCGCAGGTAGGACTGCTCACGTGGGGACAAAACGCTGTTCACGATGCTGGCGACCGCGCCGCTGGAGAACGTGACGTGGGCGAGCGATAGGTCCTCGGTCGGCATCCGCCGGGCCTGGGTCCTCATGATGGCGGAGACTTCGGTCCAGTCGCCGAGCACGTCGGCCAGCATGTCCATCTGGTGAATGCCGTGCCCCATCGTGGGCCCGCCGCCCTCGGTCTCCCACCGGCCGCGCCATGGCACGTCGAAGTACGCCTGGTCGCGGAACCAGGTGGTGTGGCAGATCGCGAGCAGCGGCCTGCCCAGCGGGCCATGGCCTGACTGACCCGCTGACTGGGTGGTCAGGGCCTTGAGGCGGAGCTGTCCCTGGCCGAACCGGTGCTGAAAGACAGTCGCGAACCACGGCGGGCCGCCTCCGGTCGCGATCTCATCGAACTCCCTGAGGCTGATCGCCGGCGGCTTTTCCACCAGCACGCTTGTCCCGGCCCGAAGGCAGGCCAGCGCCAGCTGGTGATGCGTGCCGGGTGGCGTGCAGAGGTGAACGAGGTCCACCTGCTCACGTTCCAGCAGGTCAGCAAGGTTCGGGTAGGTCCTGCGGAGGCCAACCTCTGCGGCGAAGCTGGCCAGCGTTCCTGCATCGGCATCCGTAGCGGCGACCAGCGCGGCGGTCCCGTCGGCCAGGGGCCCCGCTAGGGCTCGTGCGTGAACCCGCGCGATGTTGCCCGTGCCGGCGAAGGCAATACGGATCATCGACTTCTATCTAAGCAAAACGGGCAGCACGGCGATAGCCCTCGGCAGCGGGCGCTGTCACGCCTGTACCGGCGACGTCGCTCCCCCGGACCTTAGGTTGCCTTCATTATGCATTTTTGTCGAAGACTTTTTCGGTTATGAAGACTTCACCACGTGATAGCGTGGAAAACTTTACCGGAAAGGAATTCTTTACGTAATAACTGTCGGCTTGTGAGGCTTGTGCGATTCATGGGGCGTAGGTGGTTCCGAGGAGCCAGGCGCGGGCACGCCGGAGCCAGCCGCCGGCTATGGGCGCGGGAGCCAGCGGCCGGGCTTCAGGCGAGGCCGGACCTACCGCTCCCGGTGGTCGGCTAGGCCGGCCCACGGCGGTGCGGACTCGGCCGGGGACCCAGCATTCACGGCCAGCCGGGCCAGCAGGGCGCCCAGGGTGGCCACGTCGGACTCGGCCAATCCGTCGCGGAGCCTTGTGTCGAAGGCCATCGCCGCGGCTCGAAGCCGGAGGAAGGCCGCTTCGCCCGCCTCGGTCAGCGTGACCACCTGGACGCGCCGGTTGGCCCCGTCCCTGGCCCGGGTGATCAGGCCGCTTGCGCTCATGGCGTTGAGGTGGTGGGTCAGCGTCGCCTCACGGATCCCGATGGCCTCCGCTAGTTCCCGCTGCGTTCCGGGCTTGCCGATCTTGAGGTTCAGCAGGACCAGCCACACCGGAAGCGTGCCGCCTGCCTGGGCCAGAGCCTCGTCGAAGGCACGCTCGACGGCGCGGGCCGTCTGAGTCAGGCGCAGCCCGATCGGCACGGGAAACGGTTCCGGCATGCGGCCACCCTACCAGCGTCTAATAATTTGACGTTCAACCATTAGAGATCTAAGCTTCGGAAGGCGGGGCCGGGGGCGACGCGGGAGGCCTGCGGCGTAGAAGCCCGTGGCGGCGCGGGAGCCGGCGATGGCGCAGGGCAGGCGGCGGCGCGGGAGCCGGCGGCGGCGCGGGGCAGGGGCGGCGGCGCGGGAGTGCGGGACAACAGTGCGGGACAACCGAGCGCGGGACGAGCAGGAGTGCGTATGAGCAGGCTGGACGGTCGGGTTGCGGTCGTGACGGGCAGTTCGCGAGGCATCGGGGCGGCTATCGCCGCCGAGCTCGCGCGGCGAGGTGCTGCTGTCGCGGTGCATGGGCGTGACCAGGCGGCCACCGCTGCCGTTGCCGCGGCCATCACTGGCCAGGGTGGCCGGGCGATCGCGGTAACCGGTGATGTCACCGACTTCGGGCAGGTCGAGGAGGTGCGCGGCCGGGTCGAGGCGGGGCTGGGAACGGTGGACATCCTGGTGGCCAACGCGGGCGCCAGCCTGACCGCGCCGGCGGCGCTTGAGGACATCCCTGAGGACGGCTGGCGGGCCACGATCGATGCCAACCTGCTGGCCACGTTCCTTACGCTGAAGAGCTTCCTGCCTGGGATGAAGGAGCGCCGCCGAGGCGTCATCATCACGGTCAGTTCTTCCGCGGGGCGCCGCTCGCACCCGCGCTCCCCCATTCCTTATGCCGCCGCCAAGGCCGGCATTGGCCTGCTGACGCAGGACGTGGCCGCCCAAGCCGGGCCGTTCGGCATCAGGGCCAACTGCATCGCGCCGGAAACGATCCTCACCGATGGCAACCTCAGCCGGATCCCAGCCGACCTGCGGGCATCCCTGGCGGAAAGTCATCCACTCAAGCGTCTAGGCACCCCTCAGGATGTCGCCGACACGGCCGCGTTTCTCGCTTCCGATGAGGCGGGCTGGATCACCGGCACGGTGATCGACGTCGCCGGCGGCGCGGTAATGGTTTAAGGAGACTGGACATGACCACGAACGAAGCCGCGATGGCGCGCCGTGCCCGGATCATGCGGGCGGTTAACGTGCCCATGCGGGCGGTGCTCGGCCTGCCGTTCGCCACCCCGCTGAGCGGGAACCTGATGCTCATCACCTACACGGGCCGCAAGAGCGGGAAGGCCTACCGCCAGCCGGTCAGCTACGCGCGCGATGGCGAGGTCCTGCTCACCCCGGGCGGCGGCCGGTGGACGCTGAACCTGGCCGGCAACCGGCCGGTCCGGATTCGGCTGCGCGGTCGCGACGTGACCGCCGAGGGCGAGCTCGTGACCGAGGCTGGCGAGGTCGAGCACCTGCTCGGGGTCATCGCCCGGGAGAACCCGCGGGCGGCCCGGTTCGTCCCGATCCCGCGTCAGCCCGACGGACGGCTTGAGCCGCAGGCCCTGGAGGCCGCGCTGCGGCACGGGTTTGGCATCGTCCGCTGGCACCTGCGCTAGCGACGGAGCCGCTGAAGCCGAGGGCCGGGTTGTCAGCTGAGCGTGCCCGGCCGGACCAGGCCGGCCT